>Ga0070670_100002807_pt1 | contig 14409 bp, 12 predicted proteins | sample KBSS63metaG_FD_64665 | JGI IMG/M metagenome (GOLD analysis project Ga0070670, IMG submission 64665) | Switchgrass rhizosphere microbial communities from Kellogg Biological Station, Michigan, USA - KBS S6-3 metaG | ecosystem: Host-associated > Plants > Roots > Rhizosphere > Soil ... | reverse complement strand
CGGATCGGTCCGAGCGGCGCCCTCCCTACACTCACGCGGATGTCCTCCCGGGTCAACCGGCGGCGATCGGCGACGGCTGCCTGGATCTATCTCTCCGTCGGGTGTGCCTTTGCCGCGACGGTCGTTGCGGCGCGGGAGCTCGGCCTGGCCGACTACGGCGTGTTCGCGACAGCCCTCGTCACCGTCGGTTTCTTCCAGACGCTCCTCGACCTCACCGTCGAGGAGTCGCTGACGAAGTTCGGCTTCCGCTACGTCGCCGGGCAGGAGTGGGGACGACTTCGGCGCCTCTTCCGGCAGGCGGTGCTCCTGAAGCTCGCGGGCGGGTTCGTCGCGACGATCCTCCTGATCGCGTTCGCGCCGTTCGCCGATGAGCTGTTCGACGCGGCCCACATCGAGGCGGCGATCCTCGCTGCGGCGCTCCTTCCACTCGTACAGGCGTCGGAGAACGTCGGTGCGACCGCACTGCTCCTCCACAGTCGGTACGACCTGCGCAGCGTCTACCAGGCGGGCTCGATGGTGCTTCGTCTCCTCGCGATCGTCATCGGCGTGCAGTTCGGAGTGGTCGAAGCGCTGCTCGCGATCGTCGTCGCCCAGCTGATCTCGACCCTCGTGATCTCGGTCATCGGTGCGATCGCGCTCCGAAGGTTCCCCACTGCCTCGCCGGAGGCGCTCGCCGAGGACGTCCCCGAGATCCGCTCCTTCGTGGTGCAGTCGAGCGTCGCAACCGGGGTCATCTCCCTCCGCGGGACGCTCGTGCCGATGCTGCTCGGCGTCGTGTCCGGAACGACGCAGGTCGCCTTCTTCCGCATCGCCCAGACACCGCAGACCGGCCTCGCTGCCGCGAGCTCGCCTGCTCGCCTCATGCTCATGACCGAGCAGACGCGCGACTGGGAGCGAGGGGAGCGCGCACGCATCCTCGCCGGCATTCGTGCCTATTCGAAATGGGCGGGGGCGCTCATGATCGTCGCCGTCCCCGTGTTCTTCGTCGCGATGCCGTGGCTCGTCCGCGTCGTCTTCGGCTCCGAGTACGACGATGCGGTGACCGCCGCTCGCGTGATCCTGATCGCGGCGGCGATCCAGTTCCTGATGGGCTGGACGAAGACGCTTCCGGTGACGATCGGGCGCCCGCGCCTGCGGATCGTCACGCACGGCCTCGAGACCCTCGTCGCCATTCCGCTCGTCGCGGTGCTCGGGGCCGAGTGGGGCGCCACGGGGGCGGCAGTCGCGGTCCTCGTCTCGACGTTCGTGTTCGGGCTCGCCTGGCTCGTGGTCGTCCTGCGCCTGCACGACGAGGTGTCGGCGGCCGAGGTGTCGCTGCAGCCGTGAGAGTGGTCGTCGTGTCCGGTATCTGGCCCCCCGATCCCGGGGGTCCCGCGAGTCATGCTCCGGCGCTCGCCGACTTCCTCGCCGACCGCGGGCACCACGTCGAGGTCGTGACGACAGCGAACACCGAGCCTGCGGAGCGGAGCTATCCCGTCTCGTGGGTCGAGCGTCGGTCGCTCTTCCGGCATCTCCGTGCGGCGGCGCTCGTGCGCGGGGCCGCGCAGGGCTCCGACGTCGTCTACGCCACGAGCATGATCCGTCGCTCGGCGATCGGCGCGGGCGCGGCACGGACTCCGCTCGTCGTGAAGCTCGTCTCGGACGAGGCATTCGAGCGTGCGACCCGGAGCGGCCGCTACGTCGGGACGCTCGACGAGTTCGAGTCGACGGGTGGCCTGCGGACGCGCTTCCTCCGCTCCTCCAGGACGGCGGCGTTGAAGCGCGCGCGACATGTCTTCTGCCCGAGCGCGTACCTGCGCGACGTAGCGCTTCGGTGGGGGCTCGATCCGGAGCGAGTTTCCGTCCTCCCGAATCCCGCACCGAGCGTTCCGTCGCTCCCGCCCCGTGAGGAGCTGCGCGAGGAGTTCGAGCTCGACGGGAACGCTCTCGTGTTCGCCGGTCGCCTCGGTCCGCAGAAGGCGGTGGGCCACCTGCTCACGGCGCTCGCGGAAGTCGACGGCGTGTCGCTCGTCGTCGCCGGGGACGGGCCGGAGCGAGGGGCGCTCGAGCGGCGGGTCGTCGAGCTCGGTCTGGACGGCCGCGTGCGGTTTCTCGGGAGCGTCTCACGCCAGGCTGTCCTCAGGCTGTTTCGTGCCGGCGACGCGTCGGTACTTCCCTCTGCATGGGAGAACTTTCCGCACACGGTCGTCGAAGCGCTCGCCGTCGGTTGTCCGGTCATCGCGACCGCGGTCGGAGGAGTCCCCGAGGTTGTTCGAGACGGGCAGAACGGGCTGCTCGTCGCCCCGAACGACACGGCGGCTCTCGGTGAGGCCATCAGCCGCTTCTTCGCCGATCCTGGGCTGCGGGCGCGCCTTTCGGCCGCTGCGCCCGGATCCGTCGCCGGCTACTCGGAGGATGCAGTGTTCGCGTCCATCGAGGCCGAGCTCGAGCGGGCGGCCGGGAGATGAAGCGGCTGCTCATGGTCGGCCGGTCTCGCTACTCGCTGCCGCTGTCACCTTCCCTCGAGGAGAAGTTCGCCGCGCTGGGAGCCGAGCTCGACGTTCGCGTCCTCGCTGCCGGCGGCGCCGGGCATGAGTCCGACCCGCGCTTTCGCCTCGTGCGCCCCATTCGGCCGCGCGCGTTCGACGGGCTCGCGTTCTACTCCGCGCTGCCGTTCCGGGTGGCGCGGGAGGTGCGCGACTTCCGTCCCGACGCCGTTCTGGCCCAGGGGGCGCAGGAGGCGGCTCTGTGCCTCCTGGGTCGGGCGCTCGCACGGGTGCCGACGAAGATCGTTGCGGACATCCACGGCGACCCGGCGGCGCCGGCCCGCCTCTACGGCTCGCCACGGCGGAGGACGCTCGCGCCGCTGGCCGACGCCTTCGCGCGCTTCGGGCTGCGGCGCAGCGACGGCGTACGGACGATCTCGGCCTACACCTCGCAGCTCGTTCGCGCGGCAGGCGCGGAGCCGACCGCGGAGTTCGCAGCCTTCATGGATCTCGAGCCCTTCCTCGAGACGCCTCCCGGCCCGCTTCCCCACCGACCGACTGTCTTGTTCGTGGGCGTGCTCGAGCGCTACAAGGCGGTGGACGTGCTCGCCGACGCGTGGCGGCTCGTGGCGCCGCGCGTTCCCGACGCCACGCTCCATCTCGTCGGCCGCGGCACGCTTCGAGACGTGCCACAACGGCTACTCGCCGAACTGCCGGAGCAGACGTGCTGGATCGAGTCGCTGACGACGTCCGAGGTCGCCCGCGCGCTCGACGATGCGACGGTGCTCGTGCTCCCGTCGCGGTCGGAGGGTCTCGGCCGCGTCGTCGTCGAGGCGTTCTGCCGAGGCCGCTGCGTCGTCGGGAGTCGCGTCGGTGGGATTCCGGACATCGTCGAGGACGGGACGACCGGCCTGCTCGTTCCGCCCGAGAACCCGGACGCACTCGCGGAGGCGCTCGTCCGGGTGCTGTCGGACCCTCAGCTCGCGGAACGACTCGGCGCGGCCGGTCACACGGCCGTTCAGTCCTGGCTCGCGACGCCGGCCGACTACGCCCGGCGCATCCGGGAGCTGGTGGACGCCGTCGCGGAATAGCCGACCTACACTCCCGCGATGCGAGCCGACCGGGCGAAGCAGCTCCTGAAGAACGGCGTCTATCGGGCGATCGGCGAGACGATGACGGGCGCCGGAGCGCTGAACGATGCCGACGAGCGCACGTTGCGCGTCCTCATGTACCACAAGGTCAACGACCTGAAGCCGAACCCGACGACGGTGCCAACGAGCGTCTTCGCGGAGCAGATGTCGCTGCTCGCGGACCTCGGGTACGCGCCCGTCTCGCTCGAGCAGGTGCGCGCCCACTACGTCGAGGCCGCCGCCCTTCCGGAGGGCGCGGTCCTCATCACCTTCGACGACGGGTACCGCGACAACCTCGAGAATGCGCTGCCGATCCTCCAGCGCCACGGCTATCCGGCGGTCATCTTCGTCCCGATCGGGTTCCTCGACGGCGACCGTCCGCTTCCCCACGAGGAGACGCTTCGCGCGCTTGGTGTCCGCAACGAAACGGTTGACTGGGACGAGCTCGCGGCGCTCGAGGCCGGCGGGATCCGCGTCGAGTCGCACGGGATCGGACATCGACCGGTGTCCGAGCTGGAGCCCGCCGCCGCCGCCCGCGAGATCGCGCTCTCGAAGCTTCGACTCGAGGAGCGGTTGGGCCGCCGCGTCGACGCCTACGCGTTCGTGAAGGGCTCGCTCGCCGACTACCGCCCCGAGCATGTGAGCCTCGTGCAGCAGGCCGGCTACGCGCTCGGCTTCACGTCCGTGTCGGGCGCGAACGGCCCGGCGAGCGATCGCTACCGCCTTCGCCGCTACAACGTCGAGCCGTATCCCCCGAGGACGTTCGAGCTCGTCCTCTCCGGCGCGTGCGACCTCATCTCGGTGAAGGACACGGTTCCGGGGACGTACGCGCGGCGCGCGTTCAACAAGGTGCTCGGCACCGCCACTCGATGAGCGTCGACGCTCGCCTTCGGTTCGCACCAACCGAGCTCGGCGCATGAGCTTCGAGGTCGTCCGGTACACGCCGGAGTGGCGCGCGTCGCTCGTCGAGCTCCTCGCCCGCGTCGGGACGACGCAGCTCTCCGACGACGAGTTCACATGGTGGTTCGAGCGCAATCCGGGCGGAGAGGGCATCGTCTCGCTCGCTGTCGACGCGAACGAGGTCGTCGGCGTCGCGGCGATGAGCTTCTTCAAGACACGTCTGAACGGCGTCGAGCAGCGGCTCGCGATCCCGGTGAACGTCGCGACGGACTCCCGCTACCGCGGGCAAGGGGTCTTCTCCACGCTGGAGGAGACGAACGAAGAGGCGGCCGCGGCGTCCGGCTCCCCACTGACGGTCACCTTCCCGAACGCGAACTCCTACCCGATCTTCCTCCGCAGGCTCGGGTGGATCGACCTGCCGCGCCTGCGGCTCTGGGCCAGGCCGCTGACGGTCGGCGGCCTCGCGCGCTATGCGCTCGGCCGCGAAGGGGAGCACGGAGGCATGCGCGCGCCGGATCCCGCCGAGCGGGTGCTCAAGGGACTGGCGGTTCGACCCGTCTCACGCTTCGCGGGCAGCATGGACGCCCTTGGCGCCGCCGCCGCGGCCGGCTACGGGAGCCACTTCTCCCGCGATGCCGACTACTTCAACTGGCGTTATCTCGACTCCCCGCGCGACTACCGCTGTTTTGCGGCGTACCGCGGTGACGAGCTCGTCGGAGTGGCGATCGTGGGGCACACGTTCAAGCACGGCGTGTCGGCCGGATTCCTCGCCGATCTCGTCGCGGCGCCCGAGGAGACCGTGGCCTTGCGGGCGCTGGTCGCGCGGGCCGCGGAGGAGGTGAAGGGCGGAGCCGATGCGCTCATCCTCCTGCCGCCGCAGCCCCGGGCCCACCGTCGTGCACTCGTCCGAGCAGGCTTCGCGCCGACGAACAAGAAGCTCCGTTTCATCGGCAAGAGGCTCAGCGAAGGCGTGCGCCTCGACGAGGACGCGAGCGCATGGCACTTCACCCTCGGCGACTTCGATTTCTTCTAGTGAGCAAGCTCGTCTTCATCACGCAACAGGTCGATCCGCGTCACCCCGCGCTTGCGGCGACCGTGCCGAAGATCCGTGCGCTGGCCGCGCACGTGGACGAGGTCGTCGTGCTCGCCGACGGTGCGGTCGAGGGCGTGCTGCCCGAGAACTGCCGGGTGAGCACGTTTCGCGGGTCACGCAAGGCACTTCGCGGGTCTCGGTTCGAGGCTGCGCTGACGCGTGAGCTCCCGGGGCTTCGACGCGGTGCGGTCGTCGCACACATGTGCCCGATCTACGCCGTGCTCGCTGCGCCGCTCGTCCGCCCGCTGCGCATTCCGCTCGTCCTCTGGTTCACGCACTGGCGTGCCAGCGGGCTGCTGAAGGCGGCCGAACGGCTCTCGACGGCGGTGACGAGCGTCGACGAGCGATCGTTCCCGTTGCCCTCGAGGAAGCTCCGTGCGATCGGTCACGGCATCGACCTCGACGAGTTCCCGTGCTCACCTCCGAGGGAGGGCCGGGGCCTGCGCCTGCTCGCTCTCGGCCGCTATTCGACTGCAAAGGGGCTCGATGTCTCCGTCGCCGCCGTGCCGCTGGCCGGCGAGGGCGTCGAGCTGCACACGTTCGGGCCTGCGCTCACCGACGAGGAGCAGGCGCATCGCGGTGAGCTCGAGCAGCTCGTGTCCGAGCTGGACCTCGACGGACGGGTCACGATCGGCGACGCGGTCCCGCGCTCCGAGCTCCCGGGCCTGTTCGCCGAGCACGACGTCCTCGTCAACAACATGCGTGCCGGCGCGCCGGACAAGGTCGTCTACGAGGCAGCTGCCGCGTGCTTGCCGGTGCTCGCGTCCAACCCGATCTTCGACGGGCTGCTCGAGCCGCAGCAGCGCTTCACGCGGTGGGATCCCGGAGCGCTCGCCGACCGGATCCGTGCCTTCTCGGAGCTCACGCGGAACGAGCGGGCGGCGCTCGGCCGGCGGTTGCACGAACGCGTGGCTGCGGGGCACTCGGTCGAGTCGTGGGCACGCGGCATCCTCGATGCGGCGGGGCTGTGATGCGAGACCGTGTCGTCCTCCACACGCAGAAAGTGGCGGGCATCTCCGGCTCGGAGGCTCACCTGCTCCAGCTGCTCCCCGATCTTCGCGAGCGCGGGTGGGACATCCGCTTCCTCATGCTCCACGAGGACGAGCCCGGCGCTTGGGAGTTCGCCGACGCCCTGCGGGAGCGGGGCGTGCCGCTCGACGACATCAGATTGCGGGCCGACGTCGATCCGCTTGCCTTCGGCGAGGTGACCGCCTATCTCGCACGCGTGCGCCCGCAGATCCTCCACACGCACCTCGTCCACGCGGACGTCTACGGGCAGCTCGCCGGCTCGATCGCGCGCGTGCCGCTGCGGCTCTCGACGAAGCACGGCTTCAACGAGTTCCGGGAGGGTCGATGGTTCGCGTTCGCCGATCGCTCGGTGGGATCGCTCGCGCACGTACACATCGCGATCTCACGCGGCCTTGCGCAGTATCTCGCCGAGACCGAGGGCTTCGACGAGGCGGACTTCGAGATCGTTCATTACGGCATCTCTTCGCTCGGTGAGGCTCCGCCATACGATGGCGACGCGCCTCGACTCCTTTGCATCGGTCGCCTCATCCCGATCAAAGGGCATCTCGTGCTCCTGCGCGCGCTCGCGCAGGCGCGCGCGCGCGTGCCTGGCGTGACGCTCGACGTCGCCGGGCGTGGGCCGCTCGAGCCGGCGCTCAAGGCCTATGCCCGGGAGCTGGGGATCGAGGACGCCGTGCACTTCCTCGGCTTCGTCTCGCCGGTGCAACGCGCGATCGAGCAAGCGGCGATCGTCGTCGTGCCCTCGCTCGGAGAGGGCTTCGGAATGGTCGCGCTCGAGGCGATGGAGCGGGCGCGTCCCGTGATCGTGAGCGCCGTGGGCGGCCTCCCCGAGATCGTCGCCGACGGCGAGACCGGGCTCGTCGTCGCGCCCGCCGACGCCGAGGAGCTCGCCGAGGCGATCGTCGCGCTCGCCGGCGATCTCCCGCGCGCAGCGGAGACGGGTCGCGCAGCACGCGAGCGCGCGCTGTCGGAGTTCACGCCGGAGCGGTGCGTCGAGCGCGTCGAGCAGCTCTACGCGCGCGCGCTCGAGCCCGCGCCGACGTAGTGCGGACGACGCCGTTCCTGGATGCGCTCCCACGCCCGCGAGAGCGCGAATGCCGCCAGGATCGCGAGCAGGAAATCCCAGGGCGCGCGGTAACGGGCAGTGCCCGCAAAGACCATGGCCGCGACCGTGTTGTAGCCGACCATGAGGAGGGCGAGCCCGACGAAATGGAGGGGTGCGACGAAGAGGCCGACGACCGCGAGGGTGTACAGCGCGATCACGAATGCCGGCTCGATGGTCTTCCGGGCGAGACGCGCCGTTCCGCTCCCACTCTCGTCCGATTCACGCGGGACAGGGCTCCACAGCATGCGCGTCGCCTGGAGGGCGAGCAGCCCCTTCTCACCCGGATGCTCGCGCCAGAAGTCGACCACCTCGTCGCGGTACAGGCGCATCTGGGCGCACTCGTCGACCGTGGTCGGCTTGCCGGCGAGCGTAAGGTCGGCCGCGTACTCGGGCCAGGGCGGCGCGCCGGGGAGCGCAGGCACGTCGTCGATCCAACCGCCGTGGTCGAGCACGCCTCGCGTGTTCTCGTTGTTCGCCTTCCACAGCGCGCGTGAGTCGGTCGTGATCGCGTAGCAACCGACCTGCACCTTGTTGCGCACGACCCACGGTGCCACGACGACCGCCGCCATGCCGATCACGAGCGCGGCCGCGGTGAGCGCTTGCCCGAAGGGCGAGCGCCACGCCACGTACACGGCGATCGCGATCGGAAGCAGCAAGAGGCGCGCGTTGCCGAGGATCGCGACTCCCGCGATCGCGCCCGTCGCCGCAGCGAGCGGGAGCGAGCGCCGTTCGTACGCAGCGAGCGCGCACAGCGCGAGGAGCGCGAGCGCCAGCCCGTCGAGCACCTCGCGGTTCAGGTGGACGTCATGCCAGACGACGTACGGGTGCAGGGTTGCGATCGTCGCGGCCACGAGACCGACCCCGGGTGACCGAAGCCTCGCGCCGATCGCGAACACGACCAGTGCGGTTATCACGGCGATCAGGATCTGGGCGATCCCCACCGCGAGCCACGAGCGGCCGAACGGCCAGTAGAGCCCGGCGAGGAACCAGCCGTAGAGCGGTTGGGTATACGCCGAAGGCACCCCGGGAAGGAACCCGAACGTCCCGTGGTCCACGAGCGTCGTCGCGAAGCGGTCGCTCTTGTCGACGAACTCGTCGAGGATCGTCTCGCGCTCGCGCGCGAGAACGAACAGACGCGGTGCCGCGACGACCACGACGACGATGGCGGCTGCCGTCGAACGCTTCATCTAGCTAGGGTCGACGTCGATGGGCGCCACGTCGCGGGAACGGTACGCGGTCGTCTCCTGCCACGTTGAACGACCCCTCGACGACGCGGCCTGGGCACGGTTCGCGGCACTCCAGGAGGCGCGGCCGGGCGGCTTCGCGGTGGCTGCACTCGTGCGTCCCGCCGATCCGGCGTTCGACGAGGACGGGGCGCGCTGGGTGGAGAGGGCCGGGGAGGCCGCGAACCGTGGCCCGCTCGGACATCACACGCACTGGACCGCGCCCGACCACGCTCGGCCGACGGGCGACGCGGCGGGCGCGCGCGTCCTCGCCGAAGGTCGGCGCGTTCGCGAGTCCGGGCTGGCGCCGACGGTCTTCTGCGGCGGCGGTTGGTACACGGACGTCGAGGTCGCCGAGGCGTGCGCCGAGCTCGGCTACGTCGACTGCACTCCGCGTGCCTCGCGGCCGCCCTATCTGGGTGCGGGTGAGCGCTGGGCAACGCTTACCGAGCCCGCCCGGGTGGAGTTGCCCTCCGGTCGCGAGTTGCCAGCGATCCCGACGACCCACTCGCTCGGCGACCTCGCGCGTGCGCTCCCGCGGCGTGTCTTGCCGGGGCTCGTGCACGTCTATCTCCACGACACCGATCTCGTCGACCGCCGACGACGGGCGCTCGTCGCGGTCGTGCTACGGGCTCTCGCTCGCCGCGCCGAGGTGACGGATCTGGACGCGCTCGCGGCTCGTGTGCTGCCGGACGCGCCCGCGATCGCGTGGCACGACGTGGCCCGGCTCTAAGCTTCCACGACATGTCCGGCAAGCTCTCGCCGCCGGCGGAGACGTCGCGTCCGACACCGACTCCCAGCCCGACTCAGGCTGCACCGGGCCGGGACGTCCGCGCCTCGCCTCTCTACGTGCTCTCGCGCCGGCCGATCCTCTCTGTCGTCCGCCGGGTGCTCTCGATCGCGGCCCTCGTCGTGCTCGACGTGGCCGGGCTCGCGCTCGGCATCTATCTCGCGCTCGTCGTTCGCGAGTTGCTCGCAGGCGGCGGGGACCTGCTCTGGGGACTGCTCTGGCGCGAGGGGCCTGCGGAGTGGATCAAGTTCGCCGCACCGATCACGATCCTCGTCTTCGCCCAGGCCGGCCTCTACCGGCAACGCGAGCTCCGCCCGGGCGCGGGGCGCATCCTCGCGTGCCTCATCGTCGTCGCGCTCATCGTGCTCGCGTTCGGCCTCGGGACGGGCTACGACTTCACGACGTCGGGGCTCATCCCGACCTCGGTCGTGGTCTCCGCGATCACGATCGGGCTGCTGCGTGCTGCGTACGAGTCGGCATCGCTCGAGGTCATGCGCGCGGTGGGGATCAGGCGCCGCGTCGTCCTCGTGGGAGCCGGGGAGAGCCTCGCGCGCCTGAAGAGCTCGCTGACGAGCGCGCGCAGCGGCCTCACCTACGAGTTCGTCGGCATCGTCGCTCCCGAGCCGGTCCCGGGATTCCGACTGCTCGGCCCGCGGTCGGAGCTGCCGCTGGTCCTCGACCAGGTCCGGCCGGACGAGGTCATCCTCACCGAGGCCGACTTCGACGAGAGGACGGTCCTCGAGGTCGTCGAGCAGGCGCACCGGCAAGGCGTCAAGGTGCGGCTCGCGCCCGACACGACCGAGCTGCTCGTGCAGCGCGGCGAGTACGTGCCGGGTCAGGGCGCGCCGCTCTTCGAGCTTCGCCCGCCGGTCCTGACCGGCTGGGACTGGATCGTGAAGCGCGGCTTCGACCTGGTCGGAAGCGTGCTCGTCTTCGTCGTCGGTCTTCCGCTGTGGTTGCTCATCGCGATCGCGATCAAGCTCGACTCGCGCGGGCCCGTGTTCTTCGTCGACCGCCGGATCGGGGTCGGCGAGCGCGAGTTCGGGATGCTCAAGTTCCGCACGATGATCTCCGACGCCCCGGCTCTGCAGCCGGGCCTCGAGGGGGCGAACGAGGCCGAGGGCGCGCTCTTCAAGATCCGCGACGATCCGCGGGTCACGCGCGTCGGTCGATTCCTCCGCCGGTTCTCGCTCGACGAGATCCCGCAGGTGGCCAACGTCGTCAAGGGGGAGATGAGCCTCGTGGGGCCACGTCCGCTCCCGCTGCGCGACTACGAACTGCTCGAGGACTGGCACCGCGCGCGGTACCGCGTCCTGCCCGGGATGACCGGGCTCTGGCAGATCTCGGGACGCTCGGGGCTTTCCTTCGACGACCTCGTGCGCCTCGACTTCACGTACCTCGAGAACTGGTCCGTCTGGCTCGACGTTTCGATCATCGCCAAGACGATCCCGGCAGTGATCTCGAGGCGCGGAGCCTACTGATGCGGGCGCCGAGGATCCTCGCCGCCGCATCGGCGGTCGACCTCGACTTCCGCTACGGCTGCACGCCTGCCTGGTGGCAGCTGTGGAAGGGGATGTACGAGGCCGGCGTCGACCTCGTCGTGACGCCGTATCGCGGCCGCCCCGTGGAGTCCCCGTGGTGGCGCACGGCGCCCAATCCCACCTACCGCGAGGGCGAGTCGTACCAGGCGGTTCGCACCGTGCTCGCGCGCGTCAAGGGCGATCGCTACCTGCGCCGCGCCGAGGCGGACCCGGAGGAGTCGGCGCTCGACAAGCTGACGCGCGAGACGATCACGCGCTGGGTGACGCCCCGCTGGAAGCGGCACCTCGAGAGCCTCGTCGAATCGGAACGGCCCGACGCGGTCATCGTGTTCACCATCCCGATGGCGCATCTCCGTGGGATTCCCGACGCCCTGCGCGAGCGTTTCGGGATCCCGATCGTCTTCTACGACGGCGACGTGCCGATGAGCCTGCCCGAGTTCGGAGGGATGGATACTGGCTTCAACCCGTACCACGGCGCGGATCCGTGGGAGTACGACCTCGTGGTGTCGAACTCGGAAGGCGGGACCGGGCGGCTGCTCGAACTGGGCGCGCGCCGGGCGGAGGCGCTCTACTGGGGTGCCGATCCAGAGTTCTTCGCGCCGCAGGCGGTCGAGAAGGACGTCGACGTGTTCTTCTACGGCTACGGCGACAAGTTCCGCCGCGACTGGATGAAGACGATGGTCGGAGAGCCGTCGCGGCTCGCGCCCGATCTCGATTTCGCGCTCGGCGGGCTCGACTTCCAGGGCGACGCCGGCTCGGCGCGGATGCTCGGCGACATTCCCTTCAACCGCTTCGCGCGGGCGATCTCGGCGGCGCGTGTCAACCTCAACCTCACGCGGCGCCCGCACGCGACCGTCGCCGGCTCCTCGACGGCGCGGCCGTTCGAGCTCGCGTCGTCGGGTGCCGCCATCGTCTCCAACCCGCACGAGGGGATCGAGCGCTGGTTCGAGCCCGGCCGCGAACTCGTCGTCGTCGAGAGCGCCGGGGACGCGGTGGCTGCGTATCGCGAGCTCGTCGAGGACCCGGGACAGGCCGAGGCAATGGGACGCCTGGCCCGCGAGCGCGTCCTCGACGAGCACACGTACGCGCACCGCGCGCGGCGGCTCCTCGAGCTCGTCGGCCTCGAGGCCGGGGTCACGGCGTGAGGCAGGACGTCGTCGCGATCGTCCCGGCGTGGAACGAGGCCGCTGCGATCGGAGGCGTCGTGGACGAGATCCTCGCGTTCGACCCGACGATCCACGTGGTCGTGGTCGACGACGCGTCCGACGACGAGACGGCGTGGGTCGCCAAGCGACACGGCGCGACGGTTCTTCCGCTGCTCTTCAACGTCGGCATCGGGGGTGCCGTCCAGACCGGCTTCAGGTATGCACGGGACGAGGGATACGAGATCGCCGTCCGACTCGACGGGGACGGGCAGCACGACGCGTCAGAGCTCGGGAAGCTCATCGGGCCGGTTCGTGCCGGCGAGGCGGACCTCGTCATCGGCTCGCGGTTCGTCGACCCCGGCGGAACCTATCGTCCGCCGTTCGCCCGCAGGATGGGCATCCGCGTGTTTGCGCGCCTCGTGTCGCTCCTCGGCGGCCAGAAGGTGACGGACACGACGTCGGGCTTCTCGGCGATGAACCGGGCCGGCATCGAGCTCTTCGCGCTCGAGTACCCACACGACTATCCGGAGGTCGAGGCGACGCTCGTCGCGCTGCGCAGCGGGCTGCGGCTCACGCAGGTGCAGGTCGAGATGCGCGAGCGGCAGGCGGGAACGTCCTCGATCACCTTCGTCCGGTCGCTCTACTACATCGTCAAGGTCATGCTCGCGCTGCTCGTGGCCAGCCTGAGGAGGTACCCGAAGCTCGAGGCCGCTCGGCGATGACGCCGATCCGCGCGTCCATCGCGGGCGCGATCGCCTCTCTCATCCTCATCCTCGTCGTGGTGGAGCTGGTGCGAGGCCGGCGCCTCAAGGAGCGCTACGCGCTGCTCTGGCTCGCCACCGGGGTCGTTCTGCTCGTCCTCTCGATCTGGCGGGGAGGGCTCAACACGATCGCCGGCTGGCTCGGCGTGACGAGCTACCCGCCCGCGGTCCTGTTCGCCGTCGCGACGCTGTTCATCTTTCTCGTGCTCCTCCACTACTCGACCGTGATCTCGCGGCTCACGGACGAGAACGTCGATCTCGCGCAACGGATCGCACTGCTCGAGGAGCGGCTCAGCCGGGAGCGCCCACCTCCACGGGAGGGCTGAACGCGAAGACGTCGCCGAACTGCGGGTCGTTCGCCCAGTTCGTCCCGACGCCGACTCGGTAGGTGGCGTTCGGTGGAGCGTCCGGATCGACGTATGTGAGATCGCGCGTTGTCGCGATCGGCGCGCTGTTCAGGATGCAGTACCAGCCGGTTCCTCCCGTCTGGTAGCAGACCGTGTCTTCGTCGGCGCCGTCGTGGCGGTACACGCGGTAGAAGACGTCCGCGCGCCACGAGCCGCCGCCCGTCCAGTCGAGCCGCCGCGCCGTCCCCTCCTGCCGGACGGTGAGCCGGACGCCGCCGTCCACCGGGGTGAGGATGTTCCCGTCCTCGAAGCCCCCCTGCACGACCGTCTTCGCCTGAGCCTGTGGCTTGTCGAGCGGCGACGACGCAGCGATGGCGACCGCGGGCAGCCCGACTGCGACCGCGATTGCGACGCCGATCCACCGAATCGTGACCGGTGTCGTCGTCGCCGGCTGCACGCGGTCCCCCAGTCGGCGTGCGAGCGTCGGGACGAGGAGCGGGATCGCGGCGAACAGCAGGAGGTAGGCGGGCCACGCCGGCATGAGCAGCCGCCAGAACGAACCCGACTCGATCGACGCGAGCGGCGAGAACCCCTTCACGACGAGGAACGCGGCGAGCCAGCCGCCGAGCAGCGCCGCGATCGCGCCCCGACGAACGCTCAGGACTGCGATGAGCCCCGCGACCGGCGCCCACTGCGCGACGCGCTGGCTCCAGAAGAACTCGCGAAGGGCGTCCATCTGTGTGCGCCAGTGGTTGAAATCGAGGTCGAAGTACCGGTCGAGTTTGAGGTCGACCGCCAACGGGTGGGCGCTCGCTGCGAGCCGTGTCTGCTCGAGCGCGAACGCCGGGACCTGCCCGAGGCCCCGCACCTTCCAGAGGAG
>Ga0070670_100002805_pt1 | contig 14415 bp, 13 predicted proteins | sample KBSS63metaG_FD_64665 | JGI IMG/M metagenome (GOLD analysis project Ga0070670, IMG submission 64665) | Switchgrass rhizosphere microbial communities from Kellogg Biological Station, Michigan, USA - KBS S6-3 metaG | ecosystem: Host-associated > Plants > Roots > Rhizosphere > Soil ... | reverse complement strand
CTTCGCACGTACTCGCGTTTGGCGGCGTCAGGATTCTTCGAACACGCGACGGTCAGGGCCAGCGCCAGTCCGGCGATACTCAGCGTGAAGATTTTCGACCGCACCATTGTCCATACTCCCATCAGGGTTCCTCCGCTCGGCGCGCCGTCGGGCATCAATCAGGACGGCAGTGCCCGGCTGAGCGACGGGAACAACCCCTGGACGAAATCCCTCGCGCGCTCCTCGGCGGCCGCCTCGTCGGCGGCGCTGTTTCCAGTGATCGGTGTGATGACGCGCACCATCGCGGCGTCGGTGCGGTTCAATCGCATGGCGTCGTACACCATATAGAGCTTGCTGCTGTATTCGCTGGCGATTACACGCCCGTGGCTCTGGTACCAGTACAGCACCAGCAGCCGGTCGAGCCCCTTCTGGATCACGAACCGGTTGACGGTGACCGGCATCTCTGTGGCGCCGTTCGATACCTGAAACGTCGCGCGGCCCTGTTGTACCGGCAGCCATCCCGCTCCGGGGAGGCAATTCAGCGGGGAATGCATCGTGTCCCCCTGCCGCTGGCTCTTGTAATACCCCACGTACAAACCTACGTAGGGCGCCGAAGAGCTGATGTAGTCGCGGGCGATGTAATCGTCCACTCCCAGCACCGCGATCACCTTGGCCGACATGGGAGGCGAAGGGCGCCCTTCCCATGAGCCGACGCGCGTCGGAAGCGACGCCATGGAGCTGCGCGACGGGATCACTTCAGTAACCGTCGCGTGCGCCAGATATCCCGCACCGCTGAGCAGGAGAACGCTCGTTATCAGAATTCGCGTGATCATGATGAACCTATGCCGCCGCCGGCGTTGGCTTCCCGGATACGGGGGAGCGTCCTGGAAACATGGCTTGCAGCAGACGGGCGAGGAGAAAAAGGAGCGCAAAGGCGGCGGCGAAGACCACCAGCCCCGAGAATTCGTGGAAAAAACCTTCCGCCGCACTGGGGCCGTAGTAGTGCGCCGCAACGCCGGTGCCGGCGACGCGCAAAGCGTTCGTCACGATGGCGACGGGCACCGTCACCAGGGCGATCAGGGCTCTCATCCAGACGCGTCGATCGATGAAATAGCCATACACGGTTCCGAGCGCCAACAGCGACACCAGCGACCGTATACCGCTGCATGCCTCGGCGACCTCGAGGGTGGTGTTCGCCAGAAACATGACGTTGCCTTCGCGCAACACCGGAATCTGAAACAAGCGGAGCACGTTTTCCCCAACTTGCGACGCGAGGAGCTGCAGCGGAAAAGCGATCTGATTGAAGATGATGGCGGGGATGGGAATCATCAGCATCAGAAACGCCAGCGGAAAGGCCAGCAGGATCAGGTGCCTCCATCCCAGCACGAACACGATGATTCCGGACAGTACTCCCAGCATCGAAATGCGGGTGAGGAACAATTCGGCGCCGAGCCGTCCCGCCAGCAGGATCCCGATGCTGCCGACGATGAGAACGACCCCCCAGACGCTCGGTTTCACCGGCTGCGCCTGCAGGGTGCGACGCCGTTCGAACACGAAAAACGCGGCCAGCGGAATGATGAAAAAGCCGTGCGAGTAGTTATCATCCGTCGCCCAGTCGCTCACCAGCTTTCTGAGCACGCTCGCGTACAGAATGATGAAACTGGCGACGAGCAGTGCGACGGAGGCCGTCCGGGAATGCGCCCTGAGCATGTGTTACCAGCGTATCAGCAAACGCCTGTCCCTTTCGTTCGCGAAAGGCTGAATTCCTGTAAGAGCGCATTACTCAAGAGGTTAGCGCGCGCGAAGGGCGGTAGATCCGGGTTCAGCGTGGAAAGATTCTGGCGGGGACAGCACTTTAGTCTGCCGTCCAAAGGCCATCGACCGCAGACCTCTGGACGGGCGCGAAGTAAGAGTAACCCCGGATGCCGATCGGTCGACACCCGGGGTACCCCGGGGAAAGAGACTTGGCCTATGCCGTGCGGCGGCGAAGACGCCGCGCGAGCCCGACGAGACCCGTACCAAAGAGCATCATGCTGCCCGGCTCCGGAACGACGGTGGGCGTGGCGTGCGGAGTTGGGAGCGACGCATGCTTGTCGTCGGTCAGCCCCGTCGTCGAAGTGCCGCTGTTGTCGGTCGCAGACGACGTGTAGTTGCCGAGCGGCGCGCCGTCGCTGCCGAACATCGAAACGGCGCCGAACGAGCCGAGCACCACCGGACCGCCGACGATCGGCGCCGCGCCGATATACGTGAACACCAGGTTCACGAGCGTCGGGCTGTCAGTGGCGATCTGATCCGCGGGTGTGGGCCCGACGTTCTGTACCGTCGCGGTCCACCCCGTCGGGGCGAAGACGCTCCCCGCGACGTACCCTTCGAAGTCGTAGATGGTGAAGTAATCGTCCCACAGGCTGGACGACACCCCTGTGCCACCGTCCGTCGTGAGCTGGCCGATGGGTGACGCGCCCGTCGAATCGGCGTTCTCACCATTGGTCAAGGTGGCCGTGTACGTCCAGGTGAAGTTCGAACCTGACGGCGTGATCGTCGGATCCTGAACGATGATGTCCGCGCGCGCCGCCTGCGCCGACGCCAGGAGCATCACCCCTGCGGCAATGGTGCCGACCGAAAGTTTACGGAAGTTACTCAACATTCCTATTCCCCTCCCCCATAGTGGTCATGGCACGTCCGCGGACGTGCCGCTGCCACACTTACAGCAATTTCGCTGCCGCGAACCCCCTCGCTGCATGGTCCCGCAAGTGTCTGCGGAGAAATGACTTTCCGCCGTGTAGGCGGATGACTACGGCACGAAGTCCACGTGATAACGAACTTTAGTTCTAAAGTCTGTTCCTGGGAAGGCCATCCATATTTCGCGGAGCTTTGCGCAAACAGCTGTCGGATTTCCCTGACACGGAATTGCGCACTTGGAGGATTTAGTCAGCCTCCCGGGCGACTTCAGGGTATCTCAAAAGCAATTGACCGACGCTAAGTGCCTCTACCAACATTAGTTTAGACGGCTCGCTGGATTGGACCCCGATTTGCAATTGTGCCGGCCGCGTGCCACGGATCGGCATGAAACTTCACTGCTGCGGGCGCGAGAGCGAAAGAATGAGCGATGGTGTCGCACTTTTCAGCATGGCGGGGGAATGAGATGAAAAAGATCAGTCGGGGTATGTTGGGTGCTTGCGTAGCGGTAGTGTTGACGTTTGCGGGCACCACGAATGCGGAGGCGGCGCTCATCGTCGATGGAAATTTGACGCTGAATACTGACCCCTCCGTGATTTATCAGCAGACGGAATCGGCGCCGTGCGTCATCGGCGGCGAAAACTGCCTCAACGGAACATTCCCCTACACGGTGCAGGGTCCAGGGGGGAACGGGGAAGAGGATAAGGTCTATTCGCCGGTCTATACGACGTCGCAGATCACCTCTGTCACCGGAGGCAGCACCTTCATCATCGCGCTGGATTATAACCAGACGGTCGATCCTCAGAATTTGTATGTGTTCAGTGCGATTTACTGCACGGCCGCCAACGTCTGCACGAGCCAGACGTTCGACATCACGACCTCTCTGCAGACCAACAACAACGGGGTCGGATTCTCCGACTTCCTGCTGACCGGCTTCCTGATTCCGGTGAACACGGCGACGGTCCAGTTCTACGCCGACTGGTTCAACAACGACGGCGCTGATCGGTATTTCCTCGTCGGCGTGAATACGCCTCCGACGGTCGTGCCGGAGCCGGCGAGCTTGTCGCTGTTCGGCCTCGGTCTGCTGGGAGTGGCGCGTCGGGTCGTCCGTCGCAAGGCCTAGTAGAGCGTCGGAGAACGTCGTGAATTCTCGAGGCGGGCACTCACGTGCCCGCCTTTTTTTGTCTGCCGCCGCACTGCTTCCTTCCCCCGACTACTTGAACCAGCCCTCCGCGGTGAGGCGCTGCCGCAGGCTGCGAGCGTCATCGCGTGTCTCGAGTGAGGGGTCCAACAGGAGGGCAGCCGACAGTGCGCCTGCCGCCCGCCGGGGATCCTCTGCGGCTGCAAAGACGATCGCGGCATGGAGTTGAAGCTCGGCGTTCTTCGGTGCCCGCCGAAGAGCCTCCGTGATGAGCAAGGAGGCCGATTTGTCCTGTCCCAGCAGGTGCTGCACCCATGCGAGCGTATCAATCACCGAGGCGGAGCGAGGCGCGAGCGCGTACGCTTTCTTCGCGAGGGGCAGTGCCTCGGCTGGCAACTTCTGATTGACGGCCAGCACGTAGGCGAGGTTGTTCAGCGCCAAGACATGGTCGTTCCGCATCGTCAAGACACGCCTGTACCGCTTTGCCGCATCATCGAACAGTCCAGCTTGTTGATACAGATTTCCCAGCTGCAGCTCGGCCCCCATCAGCGTGTTGTCAGCGGAAGTAGCCATCTCGAGCGCCTGGCGCGCCCCGTCGACGTCTCCACGATGAAGCCGTGTCTCGGCTTTGACCAGGAGCGCGATCACCTCCGACCGCGATCGCGGCGCCAGCCGCGCGGCTCGGGCGAGTCGTCGCGGCGAAAAAAAGGCCGGCAGCTCCGTTTGGCTGTCCAGTGGCCCTTCAATGTCTGCGTGGCTGAGGGCTTTCCGTGGAAACGGCGCGCAGAGGGGATCCCCGATGACGATCGTCTGCCAGCTCAGATAGGGCATGGCGAGGTAGAAGGACTCCGCGAGATTGAAGCCGGACACGTACGCCGGAAACAGAATCTGCGGCCGAATCGTGCTCTGGAGAAACGGCTCCGTCACGTGCCCGGCCGCGCCCGTCACGCCGTCGCGGAGTAAATCGCCGATCAACGATTGCGGCGAACCGGCGAACGCGCGAGTTCCTTCGGCAATACCAGGGAGCCACTCAGCCGGCGGTTCGTTGAACGTCCGGCCGTCCGAGCTGACGAAAGTGGCGGCGATCGAACCAGGCACGAACCCGATGCGCAGCCGCCTGAGCTGATTCGCCGGATCGTTCGATCCCCACGAGTAGTAGCCGATCGCCGGCGAAACGTCGGTCGCAACTCTTCGCGAGGACTCGAGGAGTACGCGGTCTCCGTGTCCGAGCCGTTGCAGCTCCGTCGAAGCGGCCCGCAGCCAGCTGTCCCCGCCTCGATCGATCAGTGTACGTTTCTCGTCAAGCACGATCTTGCCGTCCCGCGATGGCGTCAGCGCTCTATCGACCAGCGCCAGTGCTTCCTCGATGCTGAACGCGTCGAGACGCGTGACCAAATAGATGTCAAGGGCGCGGTGCGTGAACAATGCCGCGTCCTCGACAGAGCGGCTTCCGAGAAAGTAGGGATTGTCGATCCAGCCGGCTACCGGCGCCGCACTGCCAGTGAGGCGGCGATAGAGAAGGGTGAGCTCGGAGTCAACACTGGAGACAGTACCCCCCTGCCCCTCGCTTCCCGCGATCCGCAGCGGAATGCCCTTCGTCAGGACAATATAAAGAATTCGATCCTCGAATCCGAGACGCAGCAACGCATCGCCAACCGGACGTTCGATGCGCTCGCCATACGTCGTGCGGTCGATCGTCTCGGTGTCGGGACTCTTGATGTGAAAGATGTTCGAGGCCGGGATGCCTCGCTTCCGCGCGTAGTACTCCCCGATTCGCTGCGAAGCCGCGCTGTTGTCGTTGATCACGACCGCGACGTTCTCGGGCCCCTGCGCTCGCGCGTCATCCGGTGCGACGCAGAGGGACAGTGTGACGAGCCCGAGGTGGAGGATCGCCTTGAGTACGGCGCGCGGCCGCGCGTACAGCGCGAACGACGTCCCCGCGACCGCGCCGGCGGCGTTGCTGACGACGTCGGTTGCGGAGGGAATCCGTGTGTGGCTGTAAACCTGCGTCCACTCGCCAATGACGGACACGATCAGAGCGATGAAGGCGGAACGCGCGAATGCACGGCGAGTCGAATCATGCGGCTGACGCGCGAACCAGCCGAACGGAACAAACAGCATCACGTTTAGCGAGATATCGAGCGGGCGCACCGGTGGCGATACGAAGGGAATCCACGCGACGTTCTGCCAGTGAGCGTGTCCCTGGAGGTCATGCCACGGAAAATCGGCGGCCAAGCTGAGCGCGATCGAGAGTGGAAGCCCGAGTCGCGTGAGGCGTTCGATCATCAGCTCAATCATATCGATCCTCGGCGGTCTTCGAGTCTTGTGGCCGCTAGACTTTATGGCGCGGTTTGTGTCGACTTTTCGCCCCCGCGCCTCCGACATCGCGGAAGCTATCCCCCTGCTTCACTTGACCTTACCTCATCCACACGGGCTGCGATTGTACCCGGCACGCTCCTCGCCTATAGCTGGCTGCCTACGTTTTGTGTTCAGAGGAGTGATACCAGAATCATGCGAACAGTTTTGCGAGCCGCCCTCATGTGTGTTGCCGCGTCGATGGCCTCGGCCGGCGACGCTCGGGCCGACATCATCTTTTACTTCACCCCCGGCGGCGTACAGCCTTCGGAGAATCTCCTGTTCAACGACCCGAACCTGCAGCTGACGGGCACGACGGTTCAGGGCCTCACCAACCAGACGTCCCAACTCATCGACATCTCGGGCTTGGAAACGCTGCACGCCGATGGCGGCCAGGCGAACATCACCGCCGCGGACGGATCGTTCGTGTGGCTGAACGTCGACGCCCACGACGCGGGAACACTGTTCGGGGAGTTCGAGGCGAATCTGCTGGTCTATAAGGAGTCGGGCCAGACCCCATCAGGCACGGTCACGGTGTCGGTGACCAACAATTTCGGCGCGACCGAAGTCAGCTCGTATGACGTCGGCGCCGGCCAGAACTTCTTCGGCCTGCTGGCCGTCGATCCGCAGCTGATTCAGTCGATTCTGATTACCAGCACGGTTCCCCTCGAAAGCATCGAACAGATTCGGCTCGGAGACGTTCAGACGCCGCCGACCGTTGCGGCAGTTCCCGAACCGGGCAGCTTGCTGCTCTTTGGAACCGGCCTGCTCGCGTTGGGCCGCCGGTTGCGCCGCCGCAGCGAGTAGACGCCATGGCGCTGGCCTTTGGGTCAGCGCCGTCGCCTTCAGCTCGAAGTGGTTTCGGACTCGGCTTCGGCGGGCACTGCCGGCGGCGCCGTGCGCAAGGGCGGCAGGAGCACCCGCGGCGCGCGTGCCGGTTCCGGCGTCCCCTGACGGAACGCCCGGAAATCGATCTTGCAGTCGTGCGCCATCAGGAAGTTGTGAAAGCGCTTGTAGTCCTGCGACGGGATGCCGAACAGCCGCAGCAGCGACTTGTAATTCCCATGCGTGGTGCGCAGTCCTCGAGTGAGGAGTTCCCGGATGTCGTGCCGGGTGATGTCCCGCTCGAGGAACAGCGGGTGGATGTGATCCCAGAACGAGTAGCCGCCCGAGACGAGCGCATCGTACAAATCGTCCGCGATCTGCCGGCGGCGCTCACGTACCGGAAGCAGCGCGTCACCCGACGCCCGCACTGATCGCGGCAGATGGCCTAAGTCGATCATGTCACGATCGGCGAACCACATCGCCTGCTCGATCACGTTCTGGAGCTCGCGCACGTTTCCCGGCCAGCGGTACTGCGCAAGCACCTGAACGGCATCCTCGGAAATTTGCAGGTGACGACCCGCTCGCTTCAGCAGGTGATCGATCAGGAGCGGAATATCCTCGCGGCGATCACGAAGCGGCGGCACGTGAATGTGAATCACGCGCAGCCGATAGAGCAGGTCCTCCCGGAACTCCCCGGCAGACACGCGCTCTCCAAGATTGCGATTGGTCGCCGCCACGACGCGCACGTTCACCAGCGCTGTCGGCTGATGCGCGCCGACCGACTGTATTTCTCCGGTTTCCAGAAAGCGGAGCAGCAGCGCCTGCATGCGCAGGCTCATTTCCCCGACTTCGTCGAGAAACAAGGTGCCGCGGTCGGCGAGCTGCAGTTTTCCGGGTTTGTCTCGGTAGGCGCCGGTAAAACTGCCTTTCGCGTGGCCGAACAATTCCGATTCCAGCAGCGACTCGGTGAGACCGGCGCAGTTGACCGCGACGAACGGGCCTGCCGCTCGCTTCGAGTTCAAGTGGATCTCGCGCGCGATGAGGTCCTTTCCGACGCCGCTCTCGCCCGTGATGAGTACCTTGGCCTCGCCGGCTGCCGAGCGCCGCGCGACCGCGAGCACTTCGAGCATCTGCGCGCTCGCCGCGATGATGACGGGCGTACCGCCGGGTACAATCCGCTCCGAGCGCGTCGGTAAACACACGTCTGCCATCTCGACTCAGACCCCCGTTTCTGTGGCTCTCGTCTGCCGAGAGCTTGATTTGTTGTGCACCCCTCGTATCGCAATGGCTGCGCCAGCCAGACAAGCGCGGTAAAGTTCAGAAAATTAACTGGTTAGGGGAAGAAACACATCTGTAACGGGGCGCGAGTGTTCACGAACGGCACAGCTGGGGGTTGCTTACGTAAGACAGGGGTGGCTTACGTGCGACGGGAGGGAAAAACGCGCCTTACGGATCAGTGATAAGTGGTCTTTGCCACCGTGTGGCGAGCGTGCGACAACGGCAGTGCGCTTTTCTCGGCCGGTTCCGGCGCCCTCATAGCGGTCCACACTTCCTCGCAGGTCTCGCAGCGATAGTGCAGGAACTTGCGCGCGGAGCCGACGACGGCGACCTCGCCGGAACGGCAGAACGGGCAGGGAAACACGGTGGACGTCGCAGTCTTCATCATCCCCTCGGAAATGGTCGTGCGTGCCTGGGCCAGTTGGCGATGTGCGGCGTTTCCCGCTCGAACGTCGACCGATCTTCGCGATCGTCCTGGTCCGCGCCCCGGGCGATTACCAGCCCCACAGCGAATGCGATCAGCAGCGTCGCGACCTGCACGAGGACAAGAAGCTGGCAGACGCGCTCGAGCCGATCGCCCTGGATGCTCACGGCGACCTGTTTAACAAGCCGAGTGCCAGCAGAAACTCCGGTATTTGCTGCGATCCTCCGAAAAAGTCGCGCGCCGCGGCGCCAATCGTTCTCCGCGGGCCAGATGTTGACCTCCCGGTTCACATTTCAGCCGACTGAAATTGCCGGACACGAAAACTTTTTGTTCATTGGGGCGCAGACGCGACTAAAATCAGCGTCATAGCTGACTTATTGCTCGGCTAGCCAAGATTTGCAGAGCTGGCGTTCTCCCACGATGCCACGAAAAACGTGTGGCGGGAGCGTCGTGTCCTTGGCGCCGAACGATGGCCGGCGCCTCGGGAAGAGCGGTACATCATTTGCTATGTCACCCGGAAACCAGTCAATGAGCACACGGTATTCTGAAGCCCTCAGGATTGTTGTCGTCAGCCCTGAGATCAGCGCCGCCGTCTCTCTTGCGCACCGTGCCGCAGAGAGCGAGGCGAAGGTGCTGATCACGGGAGAGAGTGGCGTCGGAAAAGAGCTGTTCGCGCGTGAAATCCACGCGCGCTCCGGGCGCGCCAACGGGCCGCTCGTGACCGTGAATTGCGCTGGGCTGACCGAGAGCCTGCTCGAATCGGAACTATTCGGCCACGACCGCGGCAGCTTCACCGGCGCGTACCGCGATAAACCGGGCAAGTTGGAGATGGCGGCCGGCGGCACGCTGTTCCTCGACGAAGTCGGTGAGATGAGCCTGCGCATGCAGGCGCTGCTGCTCCGGTTCCTTGAAAATGGCGAAGTGCAGCGCGTCGGGTCGTCGGAGCGTCTGCGACGCGTCGACGCGCGGGTCATCACCGCGACGAACCGGAATCTCGCCGAGCGCGTGGCCAGCGGCGATTTTCGCGAGGATCTCCTCTATCGGCTGCGAGTCATTCATATTCACGTTCCGCCGCTGCGCGAGCGCCGGCCCGATATCCGTCCGCTCGTGGAGCTCTTCGCCTCCCGCCGCGTCCGCCCGGTGACGTTCAGCGAGCCTGCCCTGGAACTGCTGCAGCGGTACCGCTGGCCGGGCAACGTTCGCGAACTGCAGAACGTCGTCGAGCAGGCGATTTGGCAGTCGGGTGCGGAGGAGATCCTGCCCGAACATCTGCCCGCCGCGGTGCGGACTGCCGAGGGGCTCGTGCACTCGCGAGAGCGCCGCCGCCAGGTCGCCGACGATCTGTACGATGCGCTGGCGTCGGGGGGCTATTCGTTCTGGGATCACGTGCACCCGCTGTTCCTGTCGCGCGACATTACGCGTCACGACATCCGGGAACTCGTGCGGCGCGGCCTGCAGACGACACGCGGCAGCTATCGCGGCCTGCTGGCCCTCTTCAAAATGTCGCCGCTCGATTACCAGCGATTCCATAACTTCCTGACGGCGCACGGCTGCAAAGTGGAATTCCGCGACTTCCGGAACGGAGACGCCGTCAAGCCGCCGCAGCGTCGGCCGCTCGGCCCCTTGACCATCGACAGCAAGGCGTCCCAGCGTTCGGGTCGCGGCGCTCGTGCCTGACCCGTCGCTCGAGCCCCTCCGACAGTTCCTTCGTGACGGTAGAAACCCGGATGGTGGCTGGGGCTACTACCGGGGCAAGACCAGCCGTCTCGAACCCACATGCTGGGGACTGCTCGCCCTCGGCGGGGAGGGCACCAGCGCCGACGTCCTGCGCCGCTGGCCTGCCAACGCCGGGTTGCTACTGGAACGCGATGGGGGTGAACCGAACGTCGGTTTCCATGGAGTCGCGCTGCTCGCCCTTCGCGCACTCGGCATCGAGCACGAGAAGGGCAACGCGGTTCTCGTCTCCTCCGTGCAGCAGATTAAAGGAATCGCCCTCGAGCCCACGCCGCTTTTCAAACAGGACAACAGTCTTCAGGCGTGGCCATGGGTTGCCGGCACCTTCAGCTGGGTCGAACCCACGGCCTGGTGCCTCCTCGCGCTGAAACGCTGGGCGACCACGATGCCCGCAGCGATCGATCGTTCGCGGGTGGATGTCGCCGAGCGGTTGCTCATCGACCGCTGCTGCCGCGACGGCGGCTGGAATTACGGCAACGCGGACGTGATGGGACAGCAGCTGAAGCCGTTCGTACCGACAACATCTGTGGCGCTGCTCGCGATGCAGGATCGCACGTCACACCCGGTGATCCAGCGCAGCCGTCAGTACCTCGAGGGTCACGCTACAGCAGAACGATCGGGGGTGGCGCTCTCGCTTGCTCTCCTGGCGTTGCGCGCACTGCATCTCGCCGCCGATGGTCCACGGGAAGCGTTACGCGAACAGCTGCCGACCATCCTGGCGATTGGCAACCACATGTCCGCGGCGCTCTCGCTGTATGCATTGGGAGGGGAACGCGATGCCGCGCTGGTCCTCTGACCGCGCCCTCGGTGCGCACCTCACGCGCCGCGAATTCGTCGGCGCCCTCTCGATCCCCGTGCTGGCCGCGGGCTGTTCGCGCCCGCTGTACGACCCGCGCCGCTTTTCAGTTCCCGGGCGTTCGCCCGTCGCGCTTTTGCCCGCGCCGTCATACGAGGTTGACTTCAGCGACCTGATCGGGCGAGGGCTCCGCGAACTCGGCGTCGAGGTGACGGGGCGCCGCGTATTACTGAAGCCGAACATGGTGGAGTACGAGCCGGGTACCGCCATTAACACCAACCCGCTCGTGGTCATCGGCGCCGCGGTCGCGTTCAGCAGGGCGGGCGCGGCGGAAGTGATCGTTGGGGAAGGGCCGGGGCATCGGCGCGACAGCGAGTATCTCGTCACCCGGACCGGCCTTTTCGATCACCTTCGCGAACACCGGATCCGTTTCATCGACCTGAACCAGGACGACGTGCGCTATGTGCCGCTCGAGAGCCGTTACATGCGCCTCGAACGGCTCGCGCTGCCGGTCGAGCTGCTTCGATCCGACTTCATCGTGTCGATGCCCAAGTTGAAGACGCACCACTGGGCGGGCATGACGGCGAGCATGAAGAATCTCTTTGGAACCGTTCCCGGCGCCGTCTACGGCTGGCCCAAGAACATTCTTCATGTGCGGGGGATTCCCGAGTCGATTCTCGACCTCAACGCCACCATCCGTCCCCATTTTTCAATTGTCGATGCGGTGACGTGCATGGAAGGGGACGGGCCGATCATGGGACGCCCGCGCTCGCTCGGCATGGTCGCCATGGGCCGGGACCTGACGGCCGTCGACGCGACTTGCGCACGGATCATCGGACTGGAGCCCCGGCAGATGCCCTACCTGGCGGAAGCCTCCAAGTACCTGGGGAATGTCGACGAAAAGCGAATCGAACTTCGTGGTGAACCAATCGGCCGTTTTGCCACGTCCTTCGATGTCATCGACACCTTCAAATCCATTCGCCTACGGCGGAGTTGAACCCGCCTCGAAGTCGGCGATGGCGGAGAGCATTCTGTGGCTCGGGGAAGAACAGTTGTGCGTCCGTGGTGGAAGTCTGGTCCCGGCGGGCTAATTCATTCCGAAAATGTAAGCGTCATCCGGCACTTCCCTTGCCACACAACAGCAGAATCGAATGTACCCGCTGACCCACGTTATTCGACCGGGTTTTTCCCTCTCGTGGCACGAGGCTGTCGCGCTCGTTCACGAAGTTGCCGTCGCCATCGGCGATCTCACGACGCTGCCTGATCCCGACGACCTCTTTCTGGAAGACAACGGCACCGTGGTGATTGGGTTCGCGAGCGAGCTGGCCGGAAATCCGGTGACCTCCCTCGCCGCACTGCTGCTGGAACTGCTCCAAGGCGTCGATGCTCCAGCGGAGTTGCGCCGTCTTGCCGCGGACAACGCCAAAACACCTCCCGCGCATGCCACCGTCGCGGGTTTTACGGGCGCGCTGGCGTTCTTCGAGCGTCCTGATCGACGAAGCGACGTTCGCGCGATTGCGTCGCGGCTTTCGGCGCGTGGCGCCGCACTCAGGGCGGAGCAGGAGCTCGAGCGCCTGCGGGAGCGGATTGTCTCGTCGGACGAGGAAGGCAGCCCAGAGAAGGAGCCCGCGGTTCAGCAAGTACGCCGGCCGGCGTTCAAGTTGCCCCGCATGTTGAATCGTCAATTCGCGCTTCGTGCGGGCGTGGCGGTGACGCTGCTGGGAAGCCTGGCGGTTGCAGGACTGGCCCGGGCCCGCTCGGTTCGTACTGCTGCCGCGGCGGCGGCGGGGCTGAACTCCGACGGATCGGTATTACCGCCCGCCACAGCTGGCGAAGACGCCAAGCCGGCGAACCCTGCTGGCGAAAAGAAACCGTCCCCAAACCATGTGGCTTCGGCTCAGACGCCAGCCGCCTCGCCGGCGAAGCAGGCGCCCGTTCAGAGACAGATGATCCCACGCGCGACGGACCCGGTATCGCGTGGCGGGGAGCGGGCCGGTGCGCAGGTGACGACGGAAGGTCGCTCCGCGCCGAGGATGTTCCCGTTGCCCCCCTTGACCACTGTGCCGTCGTTGCCATCCGTTCGCTCTGCGCTGCCGGCGGCCGCCAGCGGGGTCAAGCCTGGACCGTCGTCAACCGACGCACGGGCGGTATCGACCGCACCTCCGGCGGTCGAATTGGTGCACGGGCATGTGTATTCGGCGGCGGAACCAAACGTCACGCCAGCCAGGCTGACGCGATCGCAATTGCCACGGGAGCCGGCGGCCACCGCCGACACGGGCTATTTCGACCTCATCGTCGACGAAAGAGGAGACGTTGAATTCGTCAAGCTGCTTTCGCCGACACACAGATACCAGGACCGGATCCTGGTGGCGGCCGCAAAGGCGTGGAAGTTCCAACCCGCGCTCTTGAACGGCATCCCGGTCAAATACCGACTCCGGATTCCAATCATCCTTCCGGACATCGCGCGTTAGGGCGGTCCCCTGAAGGAGCATTTTCTCCGGCCTCTGCTGCGGCAGGCATCGAGTCCGTTCGCGCTGAGGAACGAGCGTACGCGTCTGCTCGTCGCCACGGTCCTCGAGCTCGCGGCCGATTCGGCGTCGCGCAATCGAGGGCTGCTCGGGCGGGACAGTCTACCGCCTGAAAACGCGCTGATCCTCGCGCCCGCGAACTTCGTTCACACGTTTTTCATGCGGTTTCCGATCGACATCCTGTTTGTTTCGCGCGACGGGCGAGTGCTGAAAGCGAGGCGCGCGTTACCCGCGAGACGCGTCACGGGAAGCGTCGGCGCGTTTGCCGTCATCGAGCTCGCGGCCGGCCGCGTGGACCAGTCGCAGACCATGATTGGTGATCATCTGTCGATCGTGCTGACGTGAAAGTCTGCTTCTCCGCGCACTTCTTTTGCTCACAGCCAGAGAAACACAGTTCGTCGCTGCAACTTGCCGCTGACCGCTTCTCTCTTCTTTCCGCTAAGGCGTTCATACGCTGACGTTTGGCGATGGCGGCGTGGCGCGACGTCCGTGGGCACCTTCTTTGCGATTGCAGTGCGCGACGCGAACAGACAGTTCGCCGCCGCGCTGGTGGCGCGCGATGGCGCTGGTCGCATCCCCAACATCGTCTACGAGGTGCTCATGTCAGGTCGCCGGTCTCACCCTAGGTTTGCGGTCGCCACCCCTTGGCTCGGCGCGATCAGAATCTTGCGCGACGTGG
>Ga0070670_100002803_pt1 | contig 14417 bp, 8 predicted proteins | sample KBSS63metaG_FD_64665 | JGI IMG/M metagenome (GOLD analysis project Ga0070670, IMG submission 64665) | Switchgrass rhizosphere microbial communities from Kellogg Biological Station, Michigan, USA - KBS S6-3 metaG | ecosystem: Host-associated > Plants > Roots > Rhizosphere > Soil ... | reverse complement strand
CGCCAGCGTGAAATCGCCGTTCGGACGGCGCTCGGGGCCGGCCGCGGACGCATCGTGCGGCAGCTCGTGACGGAGAGCCTCATCCTGTCGGCGTTAGGCGGCGTGCTCGGGGCCGTGATCACCGTGTGGGGCGTCCGCCTCCTTCGCCTGGGTTTCCCGAACGACGTGCCGTACTACATCCCCATAGGCGTCAACGTGCCGACGCTCGTGTTCGCGGCGATCGTTTCGGTGATCTCCGGGCTGGCGTTCGGCATCATACCGGCCTTCCGCGCGACGGACGGCTCTCTCGCCCTGGCGTTGCGCGAAGGCGGCCGCGGTGGGAGCGAGGGCCCGTCGAAGGGACGACTCCGCAACGCCATCGTCGTCGGCGAGCTCGCGCTCTCGGTCACGCTCATGATCGGCGCCGGCTTGCTCGTGAAGAGCTATCGCGCGCTCGCGAGCACGACGCTCGGATTCGAGGAGAAGGGCATCCTGTCGTTCCGGATCACGCTGCCGTTGGCGAAGTACGAGAGTCTCGAACGCCGACGGGCGTTCTACGAGATGCTCCAGCAGCGTCTCCAGGCGCTGCCGTCCGTGGCGTCGGTCGGTCTCGCCCAGGGCATTCCGTTCAGCGGCTGGAACGTCCAGGCGTCCGTCATCGCGAAGGGCTGGCCGAAGCCGAAGCCCGGTGAGGACTTCGATTCGCATTATCAGTACGTGTCGCCGAGCTTCTTTCGGACCATCGGGGTTCCGCTCCTACGCGGGCGCGGGTTGGCGGAGACGGATCGGGACACGGTGAGCATGGCCGGGGTTATCAACGCCACGTTCGCGCGACGCGCGTTCCCCAACGAAGACCCGATCGGCAAGCAGGTGCAAATAGGAAGCGGAAACGCGAATGATCCGTGGGTCACGATCGTGGGTGTGATTCAGGACTATCGGCACTACCGATTGCCGGAACCGATGGGTCCGGCACTGTATCTCCCGACGACGGCGTACCCGCCGTACACGCAGACGGTCGCGATTCGCGTCAAGTCCGGCGATCCGTCGGCGCTCATGCCTAACGTCCGAAGCCTACTCCGCGAGCTCGACGCGGACGTGCCGCCGTACCGGATCATGACGTTCGAGCAGGCGGTCGGCCAGTCACTCTGGCGTCAACGGTTCCAGGGACTCGTGATCGCCGTGTTCGCGATCCTCGCGTTGCTGCTCGCGGCGGTCGGCATCTACGGCGTGATCTCCTACTCGGTCGCGCAGCGCACGCGGGAATTTGGCGTCCGTGTCGCGCTCGGCGCTCAGGTGCGGGACATTGTTGGCATGGTGGTGCGCCACGGTGCAATCCTCGCCGCGTGGGGCGTCATGCTCGGCGTACTCGGCGGAGCGCTGTTGACGCGGTTCCTCGAGGGGCTGCTATACTCGACGCAGCCGCGGGACCCGGTGGTCTTCTCGTTCGTCGCGTTAGGCTTGGGGCTGGTTGCACTGGTGGCGGCCAGCGTGCCGGCGTGGCGGGCAACCACTGTCGATCCGTTGGTTGCGATGCGGCCCGATTAGCTCTCGCCCGGCACAGTTCCGTAAAGCTGACGGGACTCCGCAACAGCCGGAATGGCTAAACCGGACCGGCTAGAAGCGGAGGCCTGTCCCCAACACCACGCGCTTGTCTCTCGAGTTCGTGAACATCACGCTCAAGCCTGTCGCGGGATTGATCACGCCGAACCACAGGCCGCCGCCCACCACCGTATGCCAACCGCCCGGCGACTCTCCGTCGAGATAGACGCGTCCGGCGTCGGCGAAGCCCAGCGCGCCAATGTCGATCGGCAACCAGGTTCGGAGTGACACGATCGGCACGCGGAGCTCGGAGTTACCGAACACCGACGCGTCGCCGGCGTAGCGCTGCGGTGGTGCGCCCATCAACGTATCGAGCCCGCCCAGAAACGCCGCTTCGTGGAAGGGCGCATCGCCCCAGACCTTCTTGCCACCACCTCGCAACGCGAGCACGGGGCGCAGCGGGAGCGGGAGCGTGAAGTACGTCGACGCGCTGCCCGACACCTGCGAGAACGGGTTCTCGATGTCCCATATCGCGGGGAACGTGCTGCTGTTCGCGTCGATGAAGAACCCGTGCTTCGCAGCCAGCGGCTGATCGCGCCGGTCGTATCGCAGGCCAAGCCGCAGGCCAGCCTGACCGAAATGGCCAAAGCCATACGGCTGCTCGGCCGCGATCACTCGGCCCGCGTTGGCCTCGGTATAGGAGTACTGGACAACCGGGCCGAACGAGAGATCGCTGTCGCGGCGGCCTAACGCGAGCGCCACGGCCGGACGCAGCAGCCACTGGCGCTGGTCGATGCGGAATCGGTTCTCCTGTTCCTCGCCGCCCGGTGTCTCGTTGCCGAAGCCATAGAAATTCACGAGCTCGAAGTCCGACATGCGGCCGAACGCGGTGAAGTGCACACGCGAGCTCTCGAGCCGCTGATCGCCCAGAAGGGTGAAGCGCCATCCCGGTACCCCAGTGGCGTACTCCGCGTCGAGCCCGAGCATCGTTCCGTACGGCTCCTTGAGGAACCCGTACCGCATCCAGCGAACGCCGACTCGCGGAACTGCGCCGAGACCACCGGTTCCGAATCCCGCCACTGGCCTCAAGCCGGTGCCGTAGTCCTTGCTCGGATACTGAACGACGCCCGTGTCGTTCACCCAGGGACGACGGCTGAAGAGCGTGTCGCGCGACGAGTCGGGGCCGTAGTAGACACCACTCACGTGGCCGATGTCATAGAAACGCGCCCGGTGCCGGCCCGCGACAGTCGACGAGTCCACCAGGGAGTTCGTGCCGTTGCCACCGACCACGCGGACTTTCACGTTCGAGGTGACGTCCCCCTTCACGACGGCCGAATCGTCGCCGTCATGCAGGTAGATGCGAACCTCCTTCGTCTGGCGCGGGTCGAAGCGACGATGATAGTACGGCGCCTCGCTGCCGGATCGGACCGCGACGTCGACAATGCCACCGGGGAGGTAGGTCACCGTCGCGCGATCGTTCTTGTCGCTCGCGTGCACCTCGACCACCTGCGCGAGCACCGCGTAGAACTTGTTCGCGACCCCAGGGATTCCATCGCGGCGCTGCTTGAGCTTTGCCGCGAACTCTGGTGCCACACTGCGGTACTCCGGCGGCAGCGTTCGCACAGCCGAGTCGATCACCGCGTCGGTAATTCGCTCCTTGAGTGCGAGCGCGATCGAGTCCCACACCGGTTTCTCGACGTTCGACAGGAATCGTCGGTCGAGCTCACGCGAGTTGTACGACAGCGCCTCGATGCTCTCGTACTTCCCCTGGAAGGTGGTGAGGAACGGCGCCGCCGGGCGTATCATCCGGGCCAGGAGTCCATCGTAGGTGTTGAACGCGTGGTCGCGGTCGCGCGCGATCGGGACCCAACGCGCGGACTTGCCGGACCCCAAGCGCCCCCACTTCCAGTTGCCCCAGTGGCGATCGCCGTCGTCGACGAGCATGTCGGTGAGACGCGCGTTGAGGAACGCCCTCGTGTCCACCGATTCGCTCGGCATGCTGTCGATGAGCGGCAGGAGCTCGTCGGTCCCGATCACGTCGTGGGCACCGCCGAACGCAGGCCCCTCGTCGGGCTTGTTCGGGTATTCCTCGAGCATGCCGAGCATGTGGACGAAGTCCTTGCGGAACTTGCCTAACGATGAATCGCTGGGCATCACGGCGAACACGGGCGTCGTGTGCAGGACGCCGGCCGCGTCGGCGATCGGGGCGATGAGGATCCCGGCCGCCGGAAAGAGCCCGCTGACCTGATCGCGAAGGATCTTCTCGAGCGCGGTCCCCTTGATCCGCTCGGGAGGCGTCACGTTCGCCTTGTCGACGGGGCGAAAGACGAACTCGGTCCCCATCGGTGTGACGAAACGAAGGTTCTTCGTCTGGTGGCCGCCGCCTTCCTTGTGCGGTTTGAGACCACCGGCATAGGTGTCGAGATCCACGACCGGGGCGCGAAGCGGCGTCGTCCAGAGATCGCGATACGTGTCGCCGAGGAAGAACCGCTTGAACCCAGACGTCGCGTAGCGGGGGCTCGCGGCGATCTTCACGGTGTCGCGGCTCACGATACGAGGCGGTGGCGGCTGCCTGGGCTCGCGAGACTGCGCCGCGGCGGCCGACGCGCCGGCGAGCGTGATCGCGAGCATCGCCGAAAGCCTAACGAGCAACGAAGACGGGGCGACCGGCATCACGGCCACCGGTAAAGCGTGAGGATCGCGGGACGCTGCTTCGCCTCGTCGCCGATGATCAGGATGCTGTCTTTCGTTATCGCCACGGACTCCGGTTGGTCGTGGCCCGGTGGGAGCTTGCGGGCGAACACGACGTGGCCGTCAGGGGTGATCTCGACGATCGCCTTCTCGATACCGGAGATCAGCACGTAATCGCCCGTGAACGGATCGATCGTGATGTCCGAGGGATGGAAGCGCTCCGCTCCGATGCGACCGACGATGTCCTTCTGAGGCACGGTCAAGTGGGTCAGTCGATTGCCGCTCTCGTCGAGGCTCCACCGGTAGATCACCAGGTCGTCCTTCAGGTGCTTCGTGCCAACGTGCTTGCAGGCGAGCAGCAGCGAGTTGAGCGTGGAGTCGTACGCGAGGCCCTCGAGCTCGCACTCCTTGCCGAGCCGAGTGTCGTGCGTCGTGTAGTCGACGCGCTCACCGTTGCCGCCCTCGTGGAACTCGTACAGCGTCCCGTTGCTGGCGAGCAGGTACACCAATCCCTTCGCGATGGTGATCGCTTCGAGGTCGGCTTTGATGGTCGGATGGCCGACGACGAACTGCTTGGTGACGACGCCGCGCCGGTAGTCGATCTCCGACACTTGCGCCTTCTCATCGCCGTGCGCGAGGAGTCGACCGTCGTGCGTGAGCACGATCCCGGACAGCTCGTCGAGGTCCTTCGGCAAGATCCAGCGAGCGACGGCCTTGCGGTCGATGGTGCTGTCCCTCAGACCGGAGTCGCGCTCAGCAAGCGAGCGTTCGAGCCGTGTCTCGCGCTGGACGAGCACGCTGCTGTCCGCGCGGGCGCGTGTTTTCGCGGCGTCTGCCTGCCGGCACGCGCTCGTGGCCACGCATGCGACCAGAGCGACGCCGGCGAACCTTCGACGAGTCATCCGGAAGCCTTGGCGGTTTCGGCTTCCGCCTCTTCCTCGAGCGCGTCGCTGAGCTCGATGTCGCACCCGGTGAGCTTACTGCCCACGACCGACCGTATCTCGGCCATGAGCGCGTCACCCGGCATCGACTTTCGCAGCTTCACGAGGTACGAGAGCTCGGTGGGCTTGCCCTCGCTGCTGACCACCTCGTCGAGCAGCCACCGCTTCGTCAAGCCGCCGAGCGTCTCCTCGAGGGCTGGCTGGACCGCCGCCGGCTCTTCGGTCGTGAACGAGAGGAGTGCGTTGAACCGCGGCTTCTTGCGGCCGGCGATCCGCCTCACGCGATCAAACCGGGCGGCGAGGGCGTCGACCTTCTGCGGGCTCAGTGCGAGCACGATGTCGTGGTCGTGGACCGCCACATCGCCCTTGCCGTCCCCGTTCCCGTTGCGATGGCCATTGCCCTCGGCCAGCAGCTTGAGCGGCTCCGCCCACTGCTGGGCGCTCGCCGTCGTCACCAGCGCGTTTCGCCCGAAGTCCGTGCGCCAGACGAACAGCAGCACGAGGTTGAAGATCACGGACACGACCGCGCCGACCGTGATCGCCTGGACGCCGGCGGCGAACCCGATACCGATCGCGAGGAAGATGAAGACCGTGTCGCGCGTGTCGCGCAGCGTGTTCCGGAACCGCACCGCGGCCACCACGCCCGCGAGGCTGAACGCCAGGGCGAGACTGTTCCGCACGATGAGGATGATGGACGCGACGACGAGCGGCAGCATGATCAGCGTCTCCACCACCGACTGATTGTGCCGTTTCGTGCGACGCGCGGACATGTAGACCCACGTGACCGGCAACATCAGGAGCAGCGTCGAAACGAGACACAGGGTCGTCGTGAGCGCGAGCTGAAGGCTCGAGGGCAGGCGTCCGGCCGGTGACTGGAATCCGCCCGACGACAGACCGTCCTGCAGGATCTGGGGCGCGGCGGTCAGTTCCTCGAGGCGCTCGCCGGACGCGATCTGCCCGACGATGGGGAAGAAGTAAAGCAGGGCGGCGAATACGCCGCCGAGGATGATGTAATAGGCCAGCAGCCGGCGGATCGGCCGGTCTGACCCGAGTGTCACTGTATCGATTACTCTTTTGAATGAAAGGCTCATGGCTCTCCGTTGGTGCGCTGCTTACCGCACTCTTCGGGTCGCCAATATGGCAAAGGGCAGGCCACACGCCGGATCGCTGTGTGCCGCAAGACGTTAGATGCGGCACGCCGAGCGGGCAGCCTGGAACGGGGTCAGCTACGGCGTTAGGCGGCTGGCCGCCAGTCGCCAGTCGCCTAGCCGGTAATCGGCCCCGTCTCGATTCCGTTCTCGGCCGCGCGCCGGCGGACTTCCGCGAGCAGGGTGATCAGGTACTTCTCTACCCACTCCGCCTCCTCGTACTCGACGAGCGGGCGGGCGTTCACGGCGGTCGAGCCCACGCCGTCATGTTGGCCGGTGACGAACCCAAGCGGGTCGCCGCCATTCATCACGTGCGCATTGAGCACGTGCAGCGCATCCGGGTCATCCGCCCAGACGAACTCGGTTCGGTGGTCGAACCCCACCACGAGTGCGGCATGGGAGCGGTCCTCTGCGGCCTCATGCAGCTCGGCGACGAGGTCCGCGGTCGTGCGGCGAGCGGGCGACGACATGGTGTCCTCCTGTCAGGAGTGGGTAAGGGAGCTTGAGGGGGAGGCGACCGCCGGTTCGCCTCGATTGCCCTTACCGTTCCACACCGCGTCCAACCGCCCGCGCCGGCGCGAGGCGGGTCACACGATTTCGGTGAGTCGCATCTCGACGTTACTCGCCGGACACGACTCTTGGAAGACCATCCGCCGATTCAGGCCGTCACACGCCGGTCATGGTCCCTGGGCGTGGCGCCGCCCCGTGCCTTTGGTTTACAGGCGACAGACCCCATTTCGTTTGACACGCGACTTCGTCCCGCGCCACATTCGTCGTTCCTTCCTTCAAGGAGCCACGGGTGGAGGACAAACCGGGCGTCACCAAAGCGATACGATCGATGGCGAAGTCGAACATCGACGCCGAGGCCAAGACTCGGCGGCGCGTGACGGCGATCGTGGGGGTTGCTGTGCTCGCCGTCTGCGTCTGGGCCTTCGTTCACTGGGTCCTGTAGGCCCCGCCGTCGGGGCCTCGCGGCTCAGGGCACCACTTTCGCCGACCGCTTCTTCATCAGGGCTTCGATCTCATCGATTTCCCGTGGCGCATTGCTCACGCGCTCGAGGCCCTTGTCGGTGATGATGTAGCTGTCCTCGATACGTACACCGGTGTTCTGGTAACGGGCCACTGCCTCCTTCACCTTCGCCTTGAACGCGCGGTTCTTCGGCGTATCGGCGAGCGCATCCAGCATCGCCTGGCTTATGTAGATGCCTGGCTCGATCGTGAACGCGTCGCCTTCCTTGAAGGTCTTGTCGCCGTAGTAGTACTGCGCCGGATCGTGGACGGCGAGGCCGATCCCGTGTCCAAGGCCGTGGATCATCCAGAAGTACGTCTGCGTGCACGCCGCTGGCGTGGCGGAGCAGTTGACCTTCCACGGCGGATCGAACGTCGCCGTCTCGGATTCGGCGAGGCCCAACGCGACGAGCCCCTTCGCGCGGACGGCAATGGACGAATCCGAGGCCGCCTTTGCCGACATGCCCGGCTTCGAGTTCCGCTCGGCTGCCGCCTGCGCTTCGCGAACGATCTGATAAATCTTCTTTTGGTCGTCGGTATAGCTCCCGCTCACCGGGATCGTGCGGGTGACGTCGGCGGCGTAGCCCTCGTACTGCGTTGCGGCATCGATGACGACGAGATCACCCGGCTTGGCCGGCGCGCGGTCCTTCATGTAATGGAGCTGCGTGCCGTTCGCTCCGGCTCCGACGATGGAGCCGTAGGCCGGGCGCTCACCACCGAGTCGGGCGAACGTGTACTCCACGACGGCCTGCAGCTCGTACTCATGCGACGGTTCCGGCGCGAGCATGGCGGCGCGGTGGCCTTCGGCACTGATCTCCCCGGCTTTGCGAAGCAACGCGAGCTCGGCCGGCGACTTCTTCGCGCGGAGCTGATCGACGATCTCGTGGGCATCCTTGACGGTAAGGCCGGAATGCCTGGCCGCGATCGACTTCATGAACGAGCGGCCACGCGTCAGCGAATCCTGCGCGGCGAAGTCGGCGTCGCCGAAGTCGGCCAGCGTGTAGAAGGCCGGGGCCGGGCTGAGGCTTGCGAGCGAGTCGACGAAGGCGCCGAGTGCGGAGAACGGACGGGCCTTGACGCCTAACGTCCGCTCGACCGACGTCGAGTCGGGGCGGCGACCGTAGTAGAAGGCGGTACGCGGGTCGATCGGCGACAGGAAGAACGTGGTGGTCGGCTTGCCCGCCTTGGCGACGAGCACCATGGCGGCGTCCGGCTCGTCGAAGTTCGTCAGGTAGTGGAAGGCCGGGATCTGGTAGAACGGCCCGAAGTCAGTAACGGGCGTTCGGCCGCCGAACGCGACGACGACACCGTCTTTGATGCGGGCGGCGAGGGCGTCGCGGCGCGCTCCGTACTCCGATGCCGGTATCTGCGCGTGCAGGCGACCGGATGACGCGGACATGGAAGCGACCGCGGTGAGCACGACGACGGTGCGCCGAGAGAGCGAAGGCCGGGTGAACACGTATCCTCGTGGGAACATGGGATGATTCGCTCGACGAGTTCTTGCTGTGCGTGTCGGAAAGATGCGGGCCGGTCCGCCCAATGTCACCGGCTGTCACCGGTCCAGTTTGAGCGCTTGGGTGAACAGCGAGCCGCCGGGACTTGCTGCCGCATTGGGGCCGTGCGATGGTTTCCGAGCCGTACGACCATCCTATTCCTTGATTCCGGAGAGCCTCATGCGTGCGAGCCGTGTGCTCACGCTCGTTCTCGCCTTGGGCCTATCGAGCCCCATGGCTGGTGTCGCGCAGCAGCCTGCTGCTGCTGACACCTCGAAGAAGACAGCTCCCAATACCGAGCTTCCGATCATCCCCACACGCAAGACCACCTTCACGACTGACGAAGGCACGTGGCTCTCGCTCGACGTCTCGCCCGACGGCAAGACGATCGTGTTCGACCTCATGGGTGATCTGTACACGCTGCCGATCGCGGGCGGAAAGGCCACCCGGATCACGAGCGGCACGGGGTTCGACGGGCAGCCGCGCTTCGCGCCCGACGGCAAGACCATCGTGTTCGTGAGCGACCGCAGCGGCTACGAGAACCTATGGGTCGTCGACGTTGCCGGCGGAGAGCCACGCGCGATCACGAAGGACAAGGACGCGCAGTACATCTCGCCCGCCTGGACACCCGATGGCCAATACATCGTCGTGTCGCGGACGAAGACGGGCATTCTCGGGAGCGCGTACGACCTGGTGATGGTCAACAAGGACGGAGGCACCGGGCTCCAGCTGACCGGACCTGGCACTGGTGACGCACCGACTGGACCGCCCAACCCGCTCGCGCCGCCGCCGTACAGCAACTACCTCGGGGCCGACGTGTCGCCCGACGCCCGGTACATCTACGCGAGCGTGAAGCGCGGTGGCTTCCAGTACAATCAGATGCTCGAGGACCGGTGGCAGATCGGCGTGTACGACCGCAATACGGGCAAGACCTATCTGCGTACGACCAATACCGGTGGCGGCATGCGGCCGGCGATCAGCCCCGACGGCAAATGGCTCGCCTACGGCTCGCGGATCGACGCCGGAACGGGCTTGCGACTCCGCGACCTCGCGAGCGGCGACGAGATCTGGCTCTCGCGCGACATCCAGCGTGACGATTCCGAGTCGCGCTACACGCGCGACCTGCTGCCGGGCTACGCGTGGACGCCCGACTCCCGGGCGATCGTCGTTACCTACGGTGGCAAGCTCTGGCGCCTGGCGCTGCCTAACGGCACGGCGTCCGCGATCCCGTTCTCGGCGGATGTCGAGATCGACATGGGGCCGCTCGTGAAGTTCGAGTACCCGATGAACGACTCCGTCCTCGACGTCAAGCAGATTCGCAACGTGCGTCCCTCGCCCGACGGCAAGCGCCTCGTGTTCTCGGCCCTCGACAAGCTCTGGGTCATGGACATGCCCAACGGGCGGCCGCGCCGGCTCACCAACGCCACCGCCGGCGAGCACTCTCCGGCATGGTCGCCCGACGGTCGATACGTCGCGTATGTCACCTGGACCGAGGAAGGCGGCGACATCTGGCGCATCGGCATGGCGACGCCTAACGCGCGGCCGGAACGACTCTCGCGGCAGACCGCGTTCTACGAGGACCTCAACTACGATCCCACCGGCCGGCGCATTGTCGTCATCCGGGGGCCGCGCGAAGAACGGATCGAGAGGACGAGTGAGTTCACCGGCCCCGGGCCGCAGGTGAAAGAGCTGGCATGGCTCCCGGCGGCAGGCGGTGATGTCACGCAGATCTCGCCGGTCAACTCGTACGGCCGGCCGCATTTCACGCGCGACTCGACTCGCGTGTACATCTACGACCCGGCCGATGGCGTCGTCTCCATGCGATGGGACGGCACAGACCGCCGCGCGCACATCAAGGTGACCGGCTTTACGGACCCGCTCCAGGGTCCGATGGCGCGTCCGGGCCCGGCGAGCGAAGTGATCCTCAGCCCTGACGGCAATCAGGCGTTCGCGGACGTGGACAACAAGCTTTATCTGCTTTCCGTCCCCGTGTCCGGCGGCGCGACGCCGACCGTCTCGATCTCGACTCCTGCCGCCGCGCCGGTGCCCGTTCGCAGGCTCTCACGCGTGGGCGGCGATTTCCTCGGCTGGACGAACGACGGAAAATCCGTCTACTGGTCGTTAGGCCACAGCTACTTCACGTACGACCTCGCGACTGCCTCACGCGCGATCGCGGATTCGACACGGAAAGCCGACAGTCTCACCAAGGCCGGTGGCAAGCCCGACACATCCGCCGCGGCGAAGCGGCCGGCGTACGCGCCCACGCGGCACGACGTCTCGATCGCCGTGGCGCGAGATCGACCCGCGGGCGTGATCGCGCTCCGTAACGCGCGCATCGTGACGATGAAAGGGAACGAGGTCATCGAGCGCGGCGACATCGTCATCACCAACAACCGCATCAGCGCCGTTGGCCCGGCGGGGAGCGTCAACATTCCAGCGGGCGCGCGCTCGTTCGATGTCGCCGGCACGACGATCCTGCCCGGATGGGTGGACATCCACGCGCACATGTGGCCGTCGTGGGGCATCCACAAGACGCAGGTCTACGAGTACCTCGTCAACCTCGCGTACGGCGTGACGACCACGCGTGATCCGCAGACCTCGACCACCGACGTCCTGACGTACGGCGATCTGGTCGAGACGGGCGACATGATCGGTCCGAGAATTCTCACGACTGGCCCCGGCGTCTTCTGGACCGACGAGATCTCGAGCGCCGACGACGCGCGCGAGGTGCTGACACGCTACTCGGACTTCTACCAGACGCACACGCTCAAGCAGTACATGGCGGGCCAGCGCGCGATCCGGCAATGGATTCTGATCGCCGCGAAGGAACAGAACATCTCGCCGACGCTGGAGGGTGGGCTCGACTTCAAGAAGAACCTCACCGAGGCGATGGATGGCTACGCGGGTATCGAGCACACGCTGCCGATCGCGCCGCTGTACAAGGATGTGGTCGAGCTCATGGCGAAGAGCGGGACCACGAACACGCCGACGCTGATCGTGCAGTATGGCGGACCGATGGCAGAGAACTACTGGTACGAGCACTATGACATTCACGCGGACGAGAAGCTCGCGCGCTTCACGCCGCACGCTGAGCTGGATCGTCGTGCGCTGCGACGTCCGGGATGGTTCGCGGACAGCCAATACAGCTTCAAGGAGTACGCGGCGCAGCTCAAGAAGATCGTGGAGGCCGGCGGGCGCATAGGCCTTGGCGGCCACGGGCAGCTGCAGGGCCTCGGCGTGCACTGGGAGCTGTGGAACATCGCGAGCGGCGGCATGAAGCCGATGGATGTGGTGCGCGTGGGCACGATCTACGGTGCGGAGGCGATCGGGGTGGGGAAAGACCTCGGGTCGCTCGAGGTCGGAAAGCTCGCGGACCTTCAGGTGCTCGAGCGCAATCCGCTCGACGACATTCGCAACACGAACTCGCTGCGCTATGTGATGAAGAACGGTCGGCTGTACGATGCGAGCACGCTGAAGGAGCTGGCGCCGCGCGAGAAGCCGCTCGACAAGATGTGGTGGATGACGGCGCCGTAGGCCAGCGCCCGTGAACCTGAGTGACATCGTCAACACATCGACGGTCGTCGCGTCGACGAGCAGCCGAGGGAAGAAAGTCGAGCTGCTCGCCGACGTGCTGCGGCGCCTTGCACCTAACGAAATAGCGATCGCCATAGGCTTTCTCACCGGCTGGCCGCGTCAGGGCAAATTGGGGATCGGCTGGGCGACGCTCGACGCAGCGCGCCCGCCTAACGCAGCAGCGGAAGCGACGCTCACCGTCGCCGAGGTCGATCAGGCCTTCACCGCCCTCAAGGCGGTGAAGGGCAGCAACTCCGCCGCTCAGCGCCGCCGCCTGCTCGGCGATCTCATGACTCGGGCGACATCCGCCGAGCAGCAATTCCTCTTTGCACTGGGCGTTGGCGAGGTGCGGCAAGGCGCGTTGGAAGGCGTGATGGCGGAAGCGGTTGCAAAGGCAGCCAACCTCCCGGCCGACCGTGTCCGGCGCGCGGCCATGCTTGCCGGCGACCTTGGTGCCGTGGCCGAGGCGGTCCTCACCGAAGGCGAGGCGGGGCTCGCCCACTGGTCGCTGCAGCTCTTCCGCCCGGTGCAGCCGATGCTGGCCGACTCCGCGCCTAACGTGCAGGAGGCGTTGAAGGAGTTCGGCGAGGGCGTGGCGGCCGTGCTCGAATGGAAGCTCGACGGCGCCAGGATTCAGGTCCACAAGCAGGGCGACCACATCGCCATCTACACGCGGAGCCTGAATGACGTCACGCCCGCCGTGCCGGAGGTGACCGAGGCCGTGCGTGCATTCCCGGCGGACGAGCTGATTCTCGACGGCGAGGTCATCGCGCTCGACGCGGCCGAGCGTCCGCTCCCATTCCAGGTTACGATGCGCCGGTTCGGTCGCCGGCTCGATGTAGACTCGCTCCGAGCACAGATACCGGTCTCGCCGTTCTTCTTCGACGTTCTGCGCGCCGATGGCGAGGACCTGCTGGACCAGCAGCTGCATCAGCGCCTCACGCGCCTCGACGCGATTATTCCGGCGTCCATGCGCGTGCCACGTACCGTGACCGCCGATGTCGAGGAGGCGAAGCGGTTCGAGGCCGGGGCGCTCGAGCGCGGCCACGAGGGGCTCATGGCCAAGTCGCTGTCAGCACCATACGCGGCTGGCCGGCGGGGTTCGGCGTGGCTCAAGATCAAGACCGCGCGCACGCTCGATCTCGTCGTCCTCGCCGTCGAGTGGGGCTCGGGCCGTCGCAAGGGTTGGCTCAGCAACATCCACGTCGGCGCCCGCGATCCCGTGAAGGGCGGCTTCGTCATGCTCGGCAAGACGTTCAAGGGGATGACCGACGAGATCCTCGAGTGGCAGACGAAGGAGCTCCTCGCGCGGGAGACGCGCCGCGAGGGACACATCGTGCACGTGCGACCGGAGCTCGTGGTGGAGGTGGCGTTCAACGAGGTCCAGCGCAGCCCACACTACCCGGGCGGCGTCGCGCTGCGCTTCGCGCGCATCAAGGGATACCGTCACGACAAGCGCGCCGAGGAGGCGGACACGATCGAGTCAGTGCTGGAGCTCGCGCCACGACCCTGATTCGTGCGACACCCGCGGCGCACATGGGTGCTTGCGGGCGCTCACGGAAAACTGCTTGTTATGGCATGGCACACGCGACCCTCCCCGACGCCAGCCTCGCACCGGCGGCCGCGGCAACCACACCGGCTGGTCTGCGGCCGCTTGGCATTGGCCAGGCACTGCTCTATTTCGGAATTCCATCCGCCATTTTCAGCGCCAGCATCCTCGGGCTCCTGCCGTGGATGATCCGTCAGGGCGTGTCACCATTCGTCACGTTCAACGTGACGTTCGGTGGGCCGCTGGCGCTGATGCTGGTGAGTGCGATCGTCGCCTATCGTCTCGAGGGCAGGCCGTGGTCGATGAGCGCATTTCGCGAACGCATGCGCCTCGGTCGGTTCGACTGGCGGCTCGGAGCGTGGGGCCTCGCGATCGGTGCGTTCTCGGCGTTCGGGGCGCCGCTCATCAACGACGTACTCCGTCCACTGGAGAAGGTGCAGCTCTATACCGCGCCGCAGGAGTTCACGGCGCTCATGGTATCCATGACGGGCGGCAA
>Ga0070670_100002801_pt1 | contig 14425 bp, 8 predicted proteins | sample KBSS63metaG_FD_64665 | JGI IMG/M metagenome (GOLD analysis project Ga0070670, IMG submission 64665) | Switchgrass rhizosphere microbial communities from Kellogg Biological Station, Michigan, USA - KBS S6-3 metaG | ecosystem: Host-associated > Plants > Roots > Rhizosphere > Soil ... | reverse complement strand
GGCGACGTCGAGCTTCGAAAGAAATAAGAACTGACTGATTTTACCGCAGAGGGCGAAGAGGTCACGGAGGACTGCCTAACGCTCAAGCAGTCTCGCTGTGATCCCTGCGTCCTCTGCGGTTCAATTGCTTTTCTCGTCTCAGCCCTTCAGAAATCCAGCGATCTAACGGCCTGCCGACACGGACATCCCGCCATAGATGGTCCGGCCCGGCGCCGGCTCGAAATAGCGCCCCGCCGCGGCGTTCACCACGATCGAGCCCGCGTACGTCCGGTCGAACACGTTCGACACCGCGAACACCGGGGAGAGCGCCACGCCGCCCCACGCGAACCGGCCGCCGACGCGCGTGTTCATGATCTCCCAGCTCGACGACCGCAGCGAGTTCGCGTCGTCCATGTACATCCCGCCCTGCGTCTGCCCCTCGACCGTCGCGAACCACCCGTGCCAGTTGTAGGTCGCGTACCCCTGAAGCTGCTGGATAGGCACGCCGGGAATACGGTTTCCACCGTAGTCGCTCGTCCCCACGACGTAGTCGCGGAAGTTGAAGTCGGAGTAGCTGTAGGACGCCCCCACGGTGGTCATGCCTAACGACGCATTGAGCCCGAGCTCGCCGCCACGCCGCCGCGTCGAGCCCGCGTTCCGATAGTACCGGCGGCCGCTGCCGCCCGGCACCTCGAACGGAACCAGCTCGTCCTTCACACGCGTCGTGAAGACTGCGGCGTCGTAGCGCACGCGGCCCGACACGACGCCCTTGAAGCCCACTTCGCCCGTGGTCGCGTACTGCGGGTCGAGGTTGGGGTTGATGCCCGCCGAACCGTCGGGCTTGTTGGCCAGCTCGGTGGCAGTCGGCGTCTCGAATGACGTCGAGAGATTCGCGTACGCGGAGTGCGTCGCATTGAGCTGCGCGACGAAGCCAACGAGCGGGCTGATCGCGTGGAGCGTCCGTTCACCGGAGTCGTCGGGATTCGTCGCCGTGATGAGATGATCATCCACCCGGAAGCGCACGTAATCAGCCCGGGCGCCTAACGTCAGGCGATAGCGATCCGCATCGAACGCCAGCTCGTCGCGCACGTACGGCCCAAAGCCCGAAACACGTTCCCGCTGGTCGAGCGTTCGCGTTCCACGTTCCTCCCCGACGGTTGGACACGTCGGCGTCGGCTGCGTGAGCGGCGGGACGTTGTTGCAATTCGTGAAGTTGAGCCGGTCGTCGTCCTGAAACTGAGCGTCGATCCCCGCACTGAAGCGATGATCGAGCCCAAACAACCGCGCCGGCGCGGTGACGCGCGCGGCGCCGCCCGACGTCGTACGGTCGACCGCGACCACGGCAAACGTCAGGGGATTGTCGAGCGTACGCCACCCGAAGTTCGCGGACGCCGTCCACTCGACGCCCCCCGGGGTGCGCCGCGTGCCGGTGAGACCGAGCTGCGACTGATCGACCGACTTCCGCGTACCCTTTCTGAGCTGCGCCGGATCGGCCTGACGAGGATCCGCGGACATCTCGGCTCTCGTGAGCGCGCCAGGATTCTGCGCCGTCGGCTCGTCGAAACCCGTGTAGGTGAGCGCGAGCTCACCGCGCGACCCGGAGAGAAGCGCGCGAGCGCTTCCGCCCGTCGACTGCTGATTCGCGTAGCTGCGGAAGCCATCCTGATCCGTGCGCGAGAGGTCGCCCTGGTACCGGATCTTCCCCGACGTTCCTCCCGCTGACGCCGACCACCGCTTCAGTCCGTATGATCCGCCATACCCGGTGACGCGTCCGGCCACCGGGTCGAGCGGCGGATCCACGCTTCGCACTTCGACCACACCGCCCGCGGCGTTTCCATACAGCGACCCGGCGCTTCCACGAATGACCTCGATCCGTCCAATCGACTCCAGGTCGAGGTAGTCGACCGGCGTTTGACCATCCGGAAGCGTCAGCGGAATGCCGTCGCGAATGATTCGTACGCCGCGCACACCGAACGCCGAGCGGGCGCCGAAGCCGCGGATGGAGATGCGCGGGTCCTGGGTCGGATTGTTCCGGTTCGCAACCGTCACCCCCGGCAGCGCGAGCAGCATCTCGTCGAAAGAGACGTGGCGTAGCCCCGGTCGTACGCTGTCCGGTTCTACACGCGACAGCGCGTACGGAAGTTCGAGCGCCGGGCGGGCAGCATCGCGCGTGACGGTGACTTCGACGGTCGGCAGCGTCAATCGCGGCGGTGGAGTCTGACCGCCTGCCGCACCCCAGGCCACGGTCGCCGCAGCGAACGAGGGCGCGCTTCTGCGAAATAATCGGTTCACGTGCGAGAAAAATTGATGTCTGATGACATCTATGATGTCTGATGACATCTATATAGTGGGTGCTTGCGCAATGGTGGGTAGGCCCGCTCGCCGCGAACCCGGTTCGACGCGCATGCACCGGCCTGCAACCCTTATGCGACGGATCGAGAAAGAGGCTCGATCGTTACCGCAATCTCGGTGAACCACTGCTAATGTCGTAACATCCCATATAGCACGCACGTCCAATAGTCCGTCGGCGGAATTCGGGAAACGATGGGCATGCGTCCGTCTACTGAGAAAAGTGCGCACCGTCTATCCGTTTGATTCTTGACGTGCTGTGTTGGCCGTCTGGAGTCAGGCGACCGGCGAGCACATGCCCGAGTGGTGCAAATGCGAGCCTCGAGTCGTAGTTTGGATCCCATGAACCGCCTTGCGCTGTACGTGACCGCGCCCCCGTTCATGCACGTGCGGCGGCTCGGAGACGGGCGTCCGCCTCTGGGGTCGATCCTTCTCGCTGATCTTGCCGACCGTCCCGCGACGGCCGAGGAACTGCGCGACCTGTTCACGCTCGCGCCGTGGTGCCCGGTCTGTGTGCTGCTTCGTTCGACGCACGAGCGCAGGCGCATTCCGCGCTCGCCGCGTATGTGTTCGGTCAGCACGCTCGCTGGAGGGGGCGGCGCGGCCTCGATTCTCGAAGCCGTGCGCGATCGACCCCGCCCCGCCCCGATGGAGCTCGCCGAATGGCTGGGGGATCGTGCGCGCGCGCCGGGAATCAAAACGCCGCTCGCCACGCTGTTCGCTCGCGCGATAGCCGGAACGGACCGCGCGCCTCTCGGTTCAACGTGGTCGGAAACGCCCATCCAGAGCCTCGGCACCTGGTCCGCCAGCAAGTGGCAGGAAGTCGCACGGCTTGCGGATCTCGCTGCGAATCGCGAAGCAATGGGCCGGCTCCTCGTTCGACGGAATCCCGCGGCCGCGCTGGCAGTAACCTCAATGCGCGACCTGCTCGGAGTCTCCGAAGACGAATTCCGCGAACGCGCGGGTTGGGAGTGGGTGCTCGAGGCAGCGGTGCGGCGCTCGCGTGAGCAGATCGAGGTCGTCACCTCGCTCGGCACGGTGCGCCTGACCTCACCGGCCGACGCGCCCCGAATTCCCGCGGCGATCGGCGGCGATTGGCCACTCCCGACGTCGCTGTCCGACAGGCCGCACCAGCGCGTCGCCGGACAGTAAACCGCTCGATCGAAGCCTCCAGCGCGGGAAGGCTGGCAAATCCGGGACGCGGGCCGCATCATCGCCGAGCCTTTGTCCCGGATATCACGTGAGTCGAGCCCGATACGCAGTCTCCGCCGCGCTTCTCGCGTCGGCCGTTGCCAGCCAGCCCTCATCCATACTCCTCGCGCAGAGCGGCGCGCCCCTTCCTCCCGCAGGGTGGGCAGCGTTCACGCGCCTCCTCGATACCTACGCCGACAGCGACAAGATCGTCGGCACCAGCGCGCTCGTTATGCGCGACGGTAAGATCCTCGCCCGCCACGGCTACGGGTTCGCGGACAAGCGCGGCGGGAAGCGCATCGACGACCGCTCGATCTTCCACTGGGGCTCGATCACGAAGACGCTCACGGCGATCTCGATCATGCAGCTCCGCGATCGCGGGCTCCTCACCCTCGACGACAAAGTGACGCGGTGGGTGCCCGAGCTGCGCGAGATCCACGATCCGTACGGCATGATCGACAGCATCACGATCCGGATGCTGCTGTCGCACTCGTCGGGTTTTCAGAACCCGACGTGGCCGTGGGGCAACGGCGAGCCGTGGGAGCCGTTCGAGCCGACGACGTGGAACCAGCTCGTCGCGATGATGCCGTACGAGCAGCTGCTGTTCAAACCCGGCTCGAAGTACAGCTACTCCAACCCGGGGTTCATCTATCTCGCCCGCATCATCGAGAAGCTGACCGGCGATCCGTGGCAGTCTTATGTGCAGAAGAACATCCTGTCGCCGTTAGGTCTGGACCGGAGCTACTTCGGCGGCACGCCGTACTATCTCGCCGCGGACCGTTCGCACAACTATTACGTCCGGCGAGATTCGGTGACCCGGCGGGACAGCGTGCTCGACAATGGCGCGGACTTCGATCCGGGCATCACGATCCCGAACGGCGGCTGGAACGCACCCCTCGATGACCTCGCGACCTACCTCGCGTTTCTGACCGACTCTCCAGGCGGTCGCCTGCCGAAGGAGCGTTACGACGTGATCCTCAAGCGTTCGACGCTCGAGGAGATGTGGCGGCCCGTCGTCAACACGAACGGGAACGGCTACGGCTCGGAGAACGACTGGATGGGACTGTCATTCTTCGGCATGCAGCGTGACGGCGTGAAGATTCTCGGTCACACGGGGAGCCAGGCTGGGTTCCGCGCGTTCATGTACTTCGATCCGGTGAAGCACACGGCCGTGTTGGTGGCGTTCAACACCACGGCAGATCGGAGCACGCCGGGCGCGCGCGAGGCGCAGAAGGCCATGACGGAGGCCGCGTTAGGCTTGCTGAAATGAGTACTGCCGACTGGTAACAAGTCACTGGAACAGGTAATTGGTTACTGGAACTGGTTATTCGTGATTGAAGCCCTCGGGATGTCTCTCTCGGCACAATGAGCATCCTGAGGGTTTAGATAACCAATTACCAGTTCCAGTAACCAATTACCTGTGGGTGAGGTCTGGAGGCTCTGGTGTCAATTACCCGCTACGTGAGCGCGGCGTTGATCGGTGCGATGTGGTCGGCCGCCGAGGCAGCCGCTCAACAGCCGGCGCCCGCGCGCGGTGCCGTCCAGAGTTCGGCGGTCCGAACCGCGACGCGAAAATATCGCGAGGCACACGAAGCCGACATCGCGCGAGAATTCGCCGACTTGCTCGCGATACCTAACGTGGCGTCGGACAGCGTGAACATCCGACGGAACACTGCCGCCGTGATCGAGCTGCTTCGCCGCCGCGGCGTGAGCGCGCGTGCACTCGAGGGCGACGGCGGACCGCCGGCCGTGTACGGTGAGCTGCGGACGCCCGGGGCCGCACGCACCGTCGTGTTCTACGCGCACTACGACGGCCAGCCGGTCGACCCAGCCCAATGGACCGGCGCCCCGTTCACGCCGGTATTTCGTGATGGATCGCTCGCCGCTGGAGCCAAGGTTATCCCCGCACCGGTGCCGGGGCAGCGTATCAGCGGCGAATCGCGCATCTACGCGCGATCGGCGAGCGACGACAAGGCCGCGATCATCGCCATGCTCAGCGCCCTGGACGCACTGCGCTCCGCGAACATCGCGCCGTCGGTCAACCTGAAGTTCTTCTTCGAGGGCGAGGAGGAGGCAGGCTCCTCGCACCTGCGTCGCATGCTCGAGACGCACGCGGACCTCCTTCGCGGCGACGCCTGGGTCTTCTGCGATGGGCCTGTGCATCAGAGCGGGCGCCAGCAGGTCGTGTTCGGCGCGCGCGGCGTGATGGGCCTCGAGCTCACGACCTACGGGCCCACGCGCGCCCTCCACAGCGGTCACTACGGAAACTGGGCGCCGAACCCCGCCGTCCTCATGGCGACGCTGATCGCCAGCATGCGGGACGATGACGGCCGCATCACGATCGCCCACTTCGCCGACGACGTACGACCGATCTCCGCGGCGGAGCGCGTAGCGTTAGGCGCGCTGCCAACGACCGACACCACGCTCCGGAAGGCGCTCGAGATGGGCGCGACCGAAGCGAACAACGCGCCGCTCGCAGAGCGTATCATGCTGCCTGCCCTGAACGTGCGCGGCATCAAGGTCGGCGGCGTGCGGGAGCTGGCCGCGAACGCGATCCCGACCGAAGCGTCGGCGTCGATCGACTTCCGACTCGTGCCCGACCAGAAGCCCGAGCGTGTACGGGAGCTGGTCGAGGCACACCTCCGCGCCCGCGGCTACTACATCGTTCGCGACACGCCCGACTCGGCGACGCGCATGGCGCACCCGAAAATCGTGCGGGCGGAATGGGAAGGCGGATACGCAGCGACGCGTGCATCGATGGACATCCCGTTCTCCCGAGCGCTGCTCGCCGCCGCCTCCGCCGGCGCCACCAATCCGCCGCTGGCCGTTCCAATGCTCGGCGGGAGTTTGCCAACGTCCACCTTCGAGCAGGTGCTGGGGGTGCCGCTCGTCGTGCTGCCGATCGCCAACTACGACAACAACCAGCACGCGGCGAACGAGAACATCCGGATGCAGAACCTGTGGGACGGAATCGAGCTGTTCGCGGCCGTGATGGCGCGCGTTGGTCACGAGTGGAAAGAAAGCACGGTGCCCTGACCCGAGGATTCCCATGAACCGACGACACTTTCTGCACACGACCGGTGGTGTCATGGCCGGAATGGCGTTAGGCGGCAGCGGACGGCTTGCCGCTGCCGAACCCGGCGCGAAGACGGCGCTGCCGCTCAAGCGGATCGGCCTGGAGCTGTGGAGCGTGCGAAAGGAGATGGCGAAGGATTTCGATCGCACGCTCGCCGCCGTACGCCAGATCGGCTACACGGATGTCGAGCTGCTGTGGTCGATGAACAACTTCGGGAAATCGACGGCCGAGGTGAAAGCGGCGCTGCAGCGCGAAGGCCTCAAGGCGCCGTCGGCGCACATCTCGCCGCTCACGATTCTCATAGGCTGGGAGAAACGGCTCGACGACGCGAAGACGCTCGGCCACGAGTATTTGATCGTCCCGAGCTTCACGGACGACACGAGCCAGACGCTCGATCAGTGGCGTGAGTGGGCGGACCATTTCAACAAGGCTGGCGCGATCGCCCGCAAACACGGGCTGTGGCTCGCGTTCCACAACGAAGCCGAGCACATGAAGCCCATCGACGGCAAGATCCCGTACGATGTCTTCGTCGAACGAACGGACCCGTCAGTCGTGCGGCTCCAGTTCGATATCGGGAACATGGTGATCGGTGGTGGCGACCCGATGCACTACCTCCAGAAGTACAAGGACCGGTACTGGAGCTTCCACATCAAGGACGTGGTGGCGAATCGGTCGAGCGACACGGAGCTCGGTAAGGGCACGGTCAACTTCAAGCAACTCCTCTCGAGCGTACCGAACATCGACGCCAAACCCTGTTACGTTGAGCAGGAGGGCCCGGTGGACCCGCTCGCCAGTGTGAAACAGGATTTCGAGTACCTTCGCAAGCTGAGCTGAGGCACGAATTGTCGAATCTCGCGGCTCGTCTTCAGACGACGCTCGGACCTTCCTTCGCCATCGAGCGCGAGCTTGGTGGCGGAGGGATGTCGCACGTCTTTCTGGTAGCCGATGCCGCGCTATCCCGTCGCGTCGTCGTCAAGATTCTTCCACCGAATCCGAGCGCGAAGGTCGATGCGGAGCGCTTCCGACGCGAGATCCAGATCGCCGCAAGCCTTCAGCATCCGTGCATCGTCCCGGTGCTGACCACGGGTCTCATGGACGATGTGCCGTACTACTCGATGCCGTTCGTGACAGGCGAGTCGCTGCGCACGAAGGTCGCGAGTGGCCAGCTGCTGCCCCTGTCGCGCGCGGTGCGCGTCCTCCGCGATGTGGCGTCGGCAATCGCGCACGCCCACGAACACGGCGTTGCGCATCGCGACCTCAAGCCCGACAACGTCCTGCTCTCGTCGGGGTACGCGGTCGTCACGGATTTCGGCATCGCCAAGGCGGTCTCGTCGTCTCGCGACGACGCCGATCCCGAGTTGACGTCGCGCGGCATGACGGTCGGAACGCCGGCCTACATGGCGCCGGAGCAGGCGACGGCCGATCCGGCCGCCGATCATCGCGTAGACGTGTACGCGTTAGGCGTGATGGCGTTCGAGATCCTCACTGGCCAGCGGCCGTTCGTCGCCCGCACGGCACAGGAGCTGCTCGCGGCGCACATCACGCGTACGCCGCCGCCGATCACCGACCGGCGAGCCGACCTTCCGCCCGCGCTGGCGACGCTCGTGATGCGCTGCCTCGCGAAGTCGCCGGCCGATCGACCGTCGGCGAGCGAGGCCGTCGAGCAGCTCGATAGCGTGGCGCTGGCTGTCGGGATGAGCAGCGGCGCGCTGGCGCACACGCCAACACCGTCGAACGCGGCGCTGCCGTCGATCGCCGTGCTGCCGTTCACGAACCGCACGGGCAATCCGGACAACGATTACCTCGCCGACGGCATCGCCGAAGAGATCCTCAACTCGCTCGCTCGGCTCCGTACCATGCACGTCGCGGCGCGCAGCTCGTCGTTCGCGTTTCGCGGCTCGGGCACAGACGTACGGGCGGCCGGCGAGCGCCTTGGTGTTCGCAGCGTGCTCGAGGGAAGCGTGCGGAAGTCGGGCAGCCGGCTGCGGGTGACGGTGCAGCTCGTGGATGTCGCCAGCGGCTTCCAGCTCTGGTCCGAACGCTACGATCGCGAAACGACCGACGTGTTCGAGGTCGAGGACGAGATCGCGGCGAAGGTCGTGGAAACGCTGCAGGTGACGCTGCTGCCGGCCGGGAGTGCGCCAGGGGCTCGACGCCGCCCGACGAATCTCGAGGCGTACGAGCTGTACCTGCGGGGTCGCTACACGTGGAACCAAGTGGGTGCGGGAATCGAGCGGTCGCTCGAATTGTTCGAGAAGGCGCTCGAGCACGATCCGGGATTCGCGCTCGCGCACACCGGCGTTGCAGACGTCTTCATCGCCGCGGGCCTGTTCGAGCACATGCCGCCGACCGAGGCCTTTCCGCTCGCGCGGGTCGCCGCCGAGCGTGCCCACGAGCTCGACGACACCCTGCCGGAGGCCTACGCCGCGTTAGGCGCGATCAACCTCTTTCACGACTGGGATTTCCCCACGGCGCGCCTGCTGCTCGAGAAGGGGATCGCGCTCAACCCGAGCAACGTGAGCACCTATACCTGGCTCGCGATGTATCACGCACTCCGCGGCGACCCCGACACGTCGCTCGAGTGGGCCCGTCGCGCCATCCAGGTCGACCCGCTTGCCGCCCCCGCGAGCTACATCGAGCTCTACGCGCTCTACACGGCCCAGCGCTTCGAGGAGGCGATCGAGTGTGCACGGCGCGTGTTGGCGCTCAACCCCGGCTACGCCGAAGGCCACCGATGCCTCGGCGCGTGCCTCATGGCGCTCGGGCAGCCGGGCCCGGCGCTCGATGCCCACAAGCAGGCGCTCGCGTTGACCGGCCCGTCGGCGTGGAACCTTGCCGCGCTTGCCGGCGCCCGCGCGCGGATCGGCGACACTGACGAAACGGAGCGCATCCTTGCCGACCTGGAACGCCGGTCGACCAGCGAGTGGATATCGCCATTGAGCCTCGGGGCGATCTATGCGTCGCTCGGTCGCTACCAGGATGCGATCGCCGCGGTCGAGCGCGGATTCGAGGTGCGTGATTGCTGGGTCGTCGGGCTAGGCGTCGAACCCGCGTGGACCATCCTGCGCGGCGAGCCGAGATTCGAGGCAGTGCTGGCGAAGGTCGGGATCATGGAACCCCATCCGGCGGAACTCGTGACTCCGGGTGAGGCTCGTCTGGCTCTGCCGACATAGTCATTCGTCGCTGCGCTCGGAATGACAGCCACTGCCGCGATTGCCTACTTCCAGATCTGCGACAGCACGCGGATGAAGTTCCCACCAAGAATGCCCTCGATCTCGGCATCGCTGTACTTGCGACGGATCAGGCCCTCCGTGAGATCGAACATCCGCTTCGGGTGGTCCAGCCCCTCGATGTCGATCTTCTCCCGGAAGCCGTAGCTCCCCTTGTAGCCCGCGCGCAGAGCCTTGTTGAGCTCCGGCGGCATGTCGTCGTAGCCATCGAGGTCGATGTCGCTGCCGACGCCCAGATGCTCCGGGCCAATGAGCTTCTTGACGTAGTCGTAGTGATTGAGCGCATCCTCGATGGTCGTCGGCTCCTCGTTCTTGACGAACATCCGGACGCCCGTGATCCCCATGACGCTACCGGCCTTGCCCACCGCGCGAATCGCCTCGTCCGGCTTGCAGCGCGGGTGCCCCGGCGCGAGCGCGCGAGCGTTCGAGTGCGTGATGACGACCGGCTTCTTCGACAACTCGAACGCATCGAGCGTCGTCCGGTCACCGCAGTGCGACACGTCGACCGCCATCCCGACCTCGTTCATGCGCTCGATGATGCGGACGCCGAAGTCGCTGATCCCCTCATCGCGACGTTCGGTAGAACCGTTACCGATCAGGTTGCGCGCGTTGTACGTGAGCTGCGAGACGCGCTGGCCGAGCCCGTAGAACGCGTTCACGTCATCGGGTCGGCGGAAATGCTCGGAGTTCTGCAGTCCGAGGATGACGCCAACCTTCCCCGTTCCCTTGATGCGCTTGAAGTCCGCCGCGCTGTCGATGCGATCGAAGTACTGCTCGGTCCCGGCGATGAACGAGTTCCACTGCGCGAAGAACGTCAGCCCCGTCTGGTACGCATCGGTGCCGCCGAGACCGACTGCGGGGTGCATGACGGTCATGCCCGAGTCGCGCCACTTCTGGAAGTCCTTGTCCGTGAACGTCTCGGGCGCCGCGAACCACTTGTCGCCCTGCGGGAAGTTCAGCGTGAGCGGGCACAGCATGTCGATTACGATCGAGCGCTGGACGAGCGCGATCGTGCGCGCCGAATACTCGGTGGCGGACAATGCGAAGAGCTGATAACGGCCGCGATTGATGAACGGCGCGGCGATCGTCGCCGCGCACGCGGCGGCGGCACTCTCGAGGAGTGCACGGCGCGAGATCAGGCCGCCGTTCTGGTTCTTTTCGTTAGGCATCATCGCTGGTTGCTCCCGGAGCTCGCCGCCGTGGCGGGTCGCGGCCGATCGGGGACGCGCTTGAACGTGACCGATCCGGCGAGGTCCACCACCATGTCCTCGACCTTGCCGGCCGCATTCAGGTGGAACGTCACCGGCGCGGCCGGGAGAACCGGCGTATCCAGCTTGAGGTGAAACGTGTCGAAATGCCAATGCTCGAGCGGCCCACGCCACGTCGAACCGTACGCGAAGTTGAGCGCTCCGTTCGACTCCGTGATGCTCACCGTACCGTAAGCGCTGTCCGCATACGTGCCGGCGTACTCGGAGAGCGGAAGCGACGGCTTGGTGTTCGGGACGCGCGCGGTCGCCTTTGCCTGGGCGGCGCGCGCTCGCGCGAGGAGCGAGTCGGTGCGCGCATGCATCTGGGCGCTCCAGTCGCGCGCCGGCCGCTTGAGCTGCATGTCGATCGCGCGCAGCATCACGGCCGTCGGCATCTGCGACCCGTTCATGTTCGAGAGGATGACGATGCCGAACTTCTCTTCCGGCACCATCGCGACGAGCGCCGTCATGCCGTCGATGTTACCGCCATGCTGCACGAGGTACTTGCCTTCGTAGTCGCTCAGGAACCAGCCGAGCCCGTACGCCATGAGGTGCGCCGACGGGTTCATGCCGTTCCACGTCGGATCGACCTTGATGACCGTCTGGGCCGAGTGCATCTCGTCGGTCATCCGTTTGCTGATCAGCTGCTTGCCGGCAAACTTGCCGTCGCCCAGGTGGAGCCGCACCCACTGCGCCATGTCGACGGCGTTTGAGTTGATGGCGCCCGCGGGTGCAATGTTGTCGATCTTGCGATAGGGGACCGCCCGGACGGTGTCGTTCACGAGCGCGTGTGGCGCAGCGAGGTCCTCGATCCCTTGCAGCGCGGAGACCGACGTGTTGCTCGACGTCATGCCGAGCGGCTGGAAGATGCGGCGCTTGATGAAGTCGTCCCACGATGCGCCTGTAACCTTGGCCACGACTTGGCCGGCCGCGAGATACATGATGTTCTGGTAGCCGAACTGCGAGCGGAAGCTCCAGGTCGGCGGCAGATATCGCACACGGCGCAGGATCTCGTCGCGATCGTTGTCGGAGCCATACCAGATCAGCTCACCCCGTGCGAGCCCACTGCGGTGACTCAGCAGATCGCGGACGGTGAGCTCACGCGTCGCGTAGTTGTCGTAGAGCTGAAAGCCGGGCAGATAGGTCGTCGCGGGCGCGTCCAGGCTGACCTTGCCGCTGTCGACGAGCATCGCGACGGCGGCGGAGGTGAATGCCTTGGAGGACGAGCCGATCGCGAAGAGCGTGCGTTCGTCGACACGAGCCGCCTTGCCAACCTCACGGACGCCGTAGCCTTTCGCGTAGATGATCGAGTCGTTGCGAACGATCGCGACGGCGGCGCCCGGCACCTTCCAGGTCGTGAGGGCCGAGTTCACGTACGCGTCGAAGCCGGCGAACGGCTCCTTCTGCTGCGCGCGAAGTGGCAGGGTAGATGAAACGAATCCAATCGCGGCGATAGCGAGAGCGCTCGTACGCCTCATAACGGTCTCCATCTTCGAATTGAGTGCGGGTCGGGCTAATTTCTGTGTGCCAGTATGGTATACCGATCAGTCTGGCGCTAGCCCGACGTCTGGCATCACGCGTCGCGACGCGTCTAACAAGCGTCTCCGCGTGTGTCCGCGCTGACGCTTTTGCCGCACAAGCCGCGAGCCAGCGATTCGACGAACGTCATCGAACGACCAGCCCCGTGAACGGCCAGACGTACGCCTGCAGCATGACCCAAATCCCTACGAGTGCCGCCAACGCGATGCTGTGCCGGAACACGTACCGCAGGATCCTCGACTCGTGGCCGTACCACCGGGTCGCGGTGCTCGCCACGACGATGCTCTGCGCATCGATCATCTTGCCCATGACGCCACCCGAGCTGTTCGACGCCGCCATGAGGGTCTCACTCACGCCGACCCTTCGCGCCGTGATGGTCTGCAGACTTCCGAACAGCACGTTCGATGACGTATCCGATCCGGTGAGCGCCACGCCGAGCCAGCCGAGCAGCGTGCCGAAGAACGGATACATGACGCCCGTGTGCGCGAAGGCGAGGCCGAGGATCGCATCCTGCCCCGAATACCGCGCGGTGTAACCCAGCGCGAGCATCGCGGCGATCGTGATGAGCGACGGGCCGGTGCGAACGATCGTCCGAAGGTACGTCCGCACCAGATCCGCCGGTCGGCACCGGATCACGACGCCCGTCACCAGCGCGGCGAGCAGAATCGCGGTGCCGGTAGCCGAGAGCCAGTTGAAGCTGAATACCGCTGCCTCGGGTGCGGCCGTCGCGACGACCGGCGGCACGCGGAACACGGCTTTATCGAGCCCACCGATCGCGATCTTTGGTGCGGACATGCCGTTCAGCAATGCCTTGACCTGCGGTAGCCCCCACACGAAGACGAGGACGCTCAACACCACCCACGGCAGATAGGCCATCGCGCGGCCCGTCCGTGGTGTCGTTAGGCTTGCCTCGGTCGATGGCGCGACCGGCGGCGGTACCGGGTCCGACGCCACCACATCGGCCATGACGGGTCCCGCGGTGCCCGTCCCCGACCACGCGCGTGCCGGTCGCCAGATGCGAAGGAACCCCGCGAGCGACGTCATCGACACGACCGACGCGACGATGTCCACGAGCCACGGGCCGTGAAAGTTCGACACGAGAAACTGCGGCACGGAGAACGACACGCCGGCCACGAGCACGGCGGGCCACACCTCCACCATGCCCCGGAATCCCGCATACGCCCAGATGAGCCAGAACGGGACGATGAGCGAGAATAGCGGGAGCTGGCGACCCACCATCGCGCTCAGTGCATTGAGATCCAACCCGGTCACACCCTGGAGCGCGATGATCGGCGTGCCGAGCGCCCCGAACGCGACCGGCGCGGTGTTCGCGATGAGCGACAGCCCCGATGCCTCCAACGGCTCGAAGCCGAGCGCAATGAGCAGGGCGCCGGTGACGGCCACCGGCGTTCCGAAGCCGGCCGCGCCCTCGAAGAACGCACCGAAGCAGAATGCGACGAAGAGCAGCTGGAGGCGGCGATCACCCGTTAGGCGCGTAATGCCGACTCGCAGCTCGTCGACGAGACCGCGATCGCTTGCGAGCGCGTGCAGGAACAGCACGTTGAGCACGATCCAGCCGATCGGAAACAACCCATACGCGGCGCCGAACGCGGCGGCGCGGAGCGCCATTCCCGTGGGCATCCCCTGCACCGCCATCGCGACTGCCAACGCGGCGGCGAGCCCGAGGAGCGCCGCGTAGTGGGCCCGGACTCCATGCCGTGCGAGGAGCCCGAGCAGCACGACCAGCGGCAACGCCGCTATCAACGTCGACAGAACCGAAGAGCCGAACGGATCGTAGGACTGATTCCACATAT
>Ga0070670_100002796_pt1 | contig 14431 bp, 14 predicted proteins | sample KBSS63metaG_FD_64665 | JGI IMG/M metagenome (GOLD analysis project Ga0070670, IMG submission 64665) | Switchgrass rhizosphere microbial communities from Kellogg Biological Station, Michigan, USA - KBS S6-3 metaG | ecosystem: Host-associated > Plants > Roots > Rhizosphere > Soil ... | reverse complement strand
GCCGCCTCCCTCTTCGTCTACGACTACAGGGTCACAGTTCAGCGTCATCGGCTTCGCGTGGCGCCCGCTTGAGGTCCAGAGTCGGTCCGACGAAGGTCTGGGTTCGGGCGGCAAACGTCCCTCGTCCGAGTGACACCTAGCGCGGGTGAGTCGCGACCGGCGCGTCCGGACGCCATGAGACCCGGCACGCTCCCCACATGCCTCGGCCGGCTCGCCGTGCTTCGGCGACGGCGTCGAGGAGCCGGTCCGAGAGCCGTCCGCGCTCGCCGCGGAAGAAGTACGGCGCTGCAGCGCCGCGACGGACGAGCTCGACGTTCACATTCGTCTCGTTCGCGGTGACGTAGCGCAGCAACCGTCCGTAGCCGTCGGCGTCGTCGAGGCCGGCGTCGCGCTCGAGCTCGACAGCCGTGCCTCGCGGCACGAGCTGCCGCAGCTCCGCGAGTGCGACGCGCGCATAGCACTCGCCCTCGCCGAGCTCCGGCGCGTCGATCTGGACGAGCCGCACGCGCTCTCCGCCTCGCAGATCGAGCGTGTCGCCGTCCCCGACGCGCGCGACAACCGCGCTCGTGGGCCTCTCGTCGCTCTCAGAGCTCGCGCAACCGACGCTGACCGCAGCGGTCGCGACAACGAGCGCAAGCGCGCAGCGTGCGCGCCGAGCTTTCGGGTCAGACGGGCGGAAGCTCGTCGATAGCCGCGCGGCGCTCCTTGTCCTTCTTGTCCGTCCTCCAGACGAAGAACAGGAGCCCGCCGAAGACGACGACGATCGCGGCGCCGATTCCGACCCGTGACCAGATGTCCCCGAAGATGATGATCCCGAGCACGCCGAGGAACAGCACGAGGATCGCAGCGCCTGCGAGCTTGAGGGCGTAGGTCATCCGTCGACGAGTCTACGAGGACGACGGCTCGCCGCGCAAGCGATGGTAGAAACGGCCCATGGCGAAGCCCCTGTGGGCACCGTGGCGTCTCGAGTACATCAAGCAGGCGGGCGAGCAGGCCGGATGCGTGTTCTGCGACGAGGCGGCAGGCGCGCTCCCAGCCGACGAATCCCTCCTCGTCATCCTCGGCGACACAGCGCTGGCCCTCTTGAACAAGTACCCCTATTCGTCCGGGCACCTCATGGTTGCGCCCCGCAGACACCTGGGCGAACTCGGCGAGCTCACGGACGACGAGGCCGTCGGGATCCACCGTCTCGCAGTCGACGCGATCGACACGCTGAACCGCGTCTACGGCCCGGGCGGGTTCAACCTCGGCTGGAACCTCGGCCACACCGCCGGCGCCGGCATCGCCGACCACGTCCATCAGCATGTGGTGCCGCGCTGGTCGGGCGACACGAACTTCATGCCCGTTCTCGCCGACGTGAAGGTGATCCCGGAGCACCTGCTCGAGACCCGGGACCGTCTGCGCGACGCCTGGCCTAGCCGCTGACCGGCGCCAGCGCCTTCCACGCCCGCGGCGGTGTGGTCATCCAGTCGTACAGGCTGACGCCGATCGTCGAGCCGTCGTCCTCGACCGCCGCGACGAACCCGGCGAGCTCCTCGCTGCCGAGCCGGTCGGCGACACCGCCGGCAACGTGGATCTGTACGTCCGGTTCGCCCGTGTTCAGCCGAAGCAGACGCAGTGCGCGCGTCACGTAGCCGTACGTCGCGTCGAAGCCCTTGAGCCCACCGCCGGTGTAGATCATCGGCGCGAACGCGTCGGCATTCACGGCCAGGTCTGCCCACGGGAATCGCGGCCAGGTGGTCGGACGCCGCTCGAGGCCGCGTGGGTTGAACGGGATGACCGCCAGAGGCGTATCGCCCGCGGCCTGTCTGAGCTGCCGCGTCAGCGCCACGGCCCGCTGCGAGCGCAATCCGACGTTCCGCAGCTTCGTGGACTCGATGTCGAGTGCAACTCCGTCGAACGCGCCGCCCGTCGCGGTCCGAAACGAGAGCATCGCGAGCGAGCGCCGCAGATCGACGACCGGCTTGACGTGCCCGGGGAGGTACCACGCGACGACGCGGACGCCGCGCGCATGCAATGCGTCGACGAGCCGGCCGAGCTGGACGGGGTTGACCACGTCGACCTTCGCCCCGTCGTTCGCCGTCTCGACCCAGACCGTCAGCACGTTCCGAGCCGCGATGCGCTGAGCAGCGCGCTCGGGGGATGCGTAGACGGCGCCGTCGTAGATGTCGACCCACGTGCCGAGCCCTCCGAAGACGGACGCATCCGCGCGGTCGGCAGCCGGGGCCGCCGCCGCGGCCACCGAGACGATCGCGACCGCGAGAAGGGCGACGGAGAGGGTGCGGCGCACCGCGCAACTCTAGGGCGCGATCATGAGGACGATGTCAAGGCCGGGCTAGACTTCGCCGCGCGCGGACGTAGCTCAGTTGGTAGAGCGTCGGCTTCCCAAGCCGTAGGTCGCGGGTTCGAGCCCCGTCGTCCGCTCTAGGCGTAGAGCCAAGAGCAGGCCTCGTTCGCCTCGGGCTCGTGCCCCTCGTATGCCCGCAACGTGCGGCGGACTCTTGGGCTCGTGAGCTTGTACGTGGGTGCGGTACGTCCTAGGATCGACCGCGCGATGCGACCCGTGATTCCACTCCTTGTCGCTCTGGCGGCCGTCACACTCGTCTCATGCAGCGGAGGTGACGACGAGGTGTCGGCGCCGCTTCCCGTCTCCCAGCGATTCATTTCGGCGGAGGATGCCCCCGGCTCGAAGCCGGATCCCGTCGAGGGGCGGGAGACCACGACGGACTACGCAATCTTCATTCCGGCGCTCGCCGAACGCTCGGTTGATCCCGACAGGGACGAGATGGCCACGGTCTTCGAGACCGCGGATTTCAAGAGCGCCGGTGCGGACGCCCGTTTCTTCGGAGCGACGCACGTGCCAGAGACGTCGCCGCATGTCTTCAGCTCATTCATCGAGCTCGAAACCGACGGCGGAGCGACCAGTGCCCTCGACTGGCTCGAGGCGGACAAGTTGAAACCCTGCCCAAGGAGCTGCGCGGTGCAGAGGAGCAGCTTCGATGTGGCTGACATTCCCGATGCACGCGGCGTCCATCGGGTCGCCACGGCTGAAGACATCGAGAGGGTCGGGACCGAGGACGAGCGACCCGAAGACGAGTACTGGATCGGATTCACGATCGGGCCGGTCGTTTACACGGTCGCGCTGCACGGTCCGCCAGGATCGGTCTCCGAAGATCAGGCCGAAGACATTGCGAGCGCCTACTACGAGCGCTTGACAGCCGACTAGCTCCTACCCGAAGCCTCAAGCGTCGAGTGCCTCCTCGCCCGCGTGTAGGGTGGCAGCTCCCCCCGCCGCGAACGCTTACGGGACCGGCGTGCTGTATCAGGGGAGGGTCGGTCATCCAGCTCTGTGATCGTTCGAGCCGAGCTGGGTGATCTTCTCTCGGCACGTATGCTCGGCGTCGTGGTGCCGGACGACGAGTTCGTGGCGATGGTGTCGCGTGCAAACGGATTCCGCGCGGAGGTCTCGGGCCTCGGATTCAGCGGCTCCGAGATCGACGCGCACGTCCGTGCACGGCTGTACTGGAATCCGAAGATCCCCGAGCTCACGCCGGGCCATGAGGCGCTCGCCAACGAGATCCACGCGCTCCTGAACGACTCGAGGCTGTCGGCGCCGCAGGCAGCTCAGCTCGAGCAGGAGTTCTTTCCGCCGCGCGGGCGCACGTAGCTCTCCGTGATGCAGCTCGCCGGAACGGCCGTCACGGACCGCGACGTCTTCGAGCTCGCACGCGTCCTCCGCGCTGGGGGCTTCTCGGACGTCGCGAAGAAGCTCGAGAAGGGCCTCAAGCTCGGAACGAAGATCCTTGGCCTGTCGATCACGGACCGCGAGTCGATCCTCAAGGCGCTCGCCGAGCCGACGACCGACGGGCTCGCCGCACTGCGCGGAGTGCTTGTCCGCGAGCACGATTGGCGGGTGCGCGTCGGCCTCATGTAGCGGCCGGCTCTCCCCCGCGTCGACGCGTCTGGCCGAGACGACCTCACAGGTTGTTAACGCTCGTTGGCGACTATGCTCCGCGCCCGATGCGATTCAAGCTCGCCGTCGCAGTGATGAGTGTGCTCGCGGCTCTCGCCGTGGGCGGAGCATCCGCCGCCGACTTCGAAGGCGACCACGGCGCCTGCCGTGAGACGCCGGGCGAAGCGGCGCTGCTCCGATGCCCGACGGCGTACGTCGGTCAGGCGTACGAGATCCAGATCGAGTCGGAGGAAGGCTCGGGCTGCGAGCCGTACGACTGGTTCGAGGTCGTCAACAGCTCGCTTCCCGCGGGCCTGACCATCACCCGCGACGGTGTCATCTCCGGCGTCCCCACCGGTGGGCCGGGCCTGACGCGTTTCTGGCTGTGGGATCACGACCTGACCCAGGCGCAAGGCGGACCGAGCTGGTGCCAGCGCGAGGATCGCTCGGAACGCGAGTTCAGCATCCCCGTCGACGCCGGACTCCGGATCGTCAACGAGTCGGTCAAGCCTTCCACTCTCGGCCAGCCGTACACGGAGACACTCGTCGCGATGCGGCTCGAGACCCTCAATCCGGTTGCCGGACCGAACGTGCAGGCGGCCTGGTCGCTGCTCTCGGGGTCGCTCCCACCCGGTGTCACGTTCTCGGACGGCGTGCTGACCGGAACGCCGAAGGCGGAGGGAAGCTACGCGTTCGTCGTGAAGGCCCAGCACGAAGCCCCGTCGGCGACGCAGACCTTCACGCTCACCGTGCGGCAGCCCCTCGTCGTGCAGTCGCCGTTCGTGCCGGCGGCGCGGCCGAACGCCGAGGTGGGCATTCGATTTGCGAAGACCGCCACCGCGACCGGTGGTAGCGGCACCTACACGTGGTCGCTGGCCTCCGGCGCGTTGCCGACAGGGGTCGTGCTCGATCCGAGCAAAGGCACGCTGTCGGGGACTCCGCAGGCCGCCGGGAACTTCCCGTTCGGCCTGAGCGCGACCGACACCGAAGGACGCGTGGCGACGGTGAACGCTGCGCTGAAGGTTGCACCGAGGCTTCGGATCAGATCGCTTCGGCTGAAGGCGGCGACGCTGGGTCAGGCGTATCGAACGACGCTCGCCACGACCGGTGGCGTCCCGCCGCTCAAGTGGAAGGTTGTCGGCGGGAAGCTTCCAGCCGGCATCCGGCTCTCGCAGCTCGGGACGCTCGGCGGAACGCCCCGTCAGGTCGGAACACACCGACTGGTCATCGAGGCACGAGACGCGCTCGGCGCGAAGTCGCGGGCGACACTCGTGCTCCGCGTACTCGGCTAACCGCTACTCAGCCACGGCTGCTGCGCGGCCCAGGCGCAGAACCGCTCGTTCGAGGGATAGCCGGTGACCCGTCGGGGGGATACCGTGGGTCGTGGGAACTGGGGAGGTAATTGGGTTGAACACAACCGAACTGATCAAGCACTGGACGATGGATGGAGCCGCGCCGGACGTCAGCGAGCGGTTCCGCTCGATGGCCGGCGTTCTCGGGGTCGCAGACGCTGCCGAGCCGTCGGCCGGCATGCCGGATGCGCCTCGCATGCGGCGATCGGACGAGGAGGAGTGGAGACCGCTCCTGACCGCCGCAGGCGACGAGTAAGCGTCGCACCGGTCGGCTTCACGAGCGAGCGGTCGTGTAGAGACTCCCTCGCTCGGAGGTAATCCGTCCCTCGATCGAGTGAGCTGGGGAAGGAAGCGGTTTCCGTCCGGCCGAATCGGGGACTGAGGGACGAGGGGGAGGCGCGCGAGCCGCAGCGCGTTGCTTCCCCCTCAGTCCCGTCCGGTCTAGGCCAGTGCCTTCACAGGCGCGGTCGGCACGAGCCCCCCGACGCGCTCGCATCAGGGCTCACGAGCGCTGTGCCCGCGAACTCGAGCGTCGCGCCGCTGTCGATCACGAAACGTGCCACGGCCACGTCCTCCACGATCGCTTCGGCGTCGTGTTGCCGGGGGCAAGGTGCCGGACCGGCGCATGGCCCTTCAGCGGAACCTTCCCCCGGCGCGACCCCGGTCCGAGGCGTTCAGCCGGGGTTCGAACGTGCTACCCGAGACGTCCGCCCGGCAAACGTCACACGATGACCGGCCCGGGAAGGCGAGCCGCGACGATGCTGCCCACGGACTCGGCGCTCGCCGGATGGCGGCTCAACGTGCCGACGAAGACGTCGCGCTGGAGCGCGCTGAGCTGGAGGTCGGTGACTGCTCGTACCGTGGCCGTCCTCGGGATGTCGCGGACGAGGGCGATCTCGCCGAACGAATCGCCCGGCTCGACCGTCCGCACGAGCTCGCCGTCCACCTCGACGTCCGCGCTCCCTTCGCGAACGACGTAGAAGCGATCGCCGACGTCGCCCTGGGTGATCACGGCGGTGCCCGCCTCGACGTGGACGTCTGTCAATGCCAGCGCGAGCCGCTCGAGCTCGGGACGAGGCAGCGGCGCGAAGATCGGCAGGCCACCGAGTAGCGCAACGGCTGCATCCGGTACGTCGGCCGACGCGTCGACCGCGACGAGCGGGCGCCACAGCGGAACGAGCACGAGCGGAAGGACCAAACCCGTGACGGCGAGCGCCCACTCGGACCCGAATGCCGCGACGAGGAGAGGGGCGACCAGCGAGCCGATTCCCATCGTGGCGACGACGAGCGCCTCGAACGCTCCGAAGACGCGACCGAGAACTGCATCCGGCGCCGATCGCTGCATGAGCGTGATGCCCGCCACGTCCACGAGCGTGTTCCCGACTCCGACGAGCAGCAGCAGCGGGATGACGACCGCGGTCTCCGGGATGAGAGCCACGAGCACGAGCGGCACACCCCAGAGCAGGAGACCCGCGCCGAACGAGGTCGCCAGCCGTCCCCGCGCAGCGATCCCTGCGGCGACGAGGACGGCGAGGAGGGCCCCGACGCCGACGGCTCCGTCCAGGAGTCCGACGCCCGGAGTGCCGAGGTCGAGCACTTCGATCGCGAGCACGACGACGAGCACGTTGAACATGCCGGCGACGAACGTCTGGACGGAGAACAACCCGATCACGACGCGCAGCTCGGGCTCGGCCAGGATGCACCGCCAACCCGCGAGGAGACCGCGACCACCGTCAGCCTCGGGCTCTGGCGACGGCTCACCCGCGACCCCGAGGCGCAGCGCAAGAACCACCGCAACCGCAACGAGGCCCGCGGATACGCCGAATACGGTCGCGATACTCGTTCCGGCGAGCAGAACGGCACCGAGCGCCGGCCCGAGGAACAGACCGACGCTCTCGACGCCGCTGGCGAGGACATTCGCGGCCGTAAGCTCCTCGGGCGTCGAGACGAGCGCCGGTGTGATGGCCGCCTGGGCCGAGCGAAACAGCGGCTCGAGGATCGCTACGAGCACTGCGAGCGAATAGACGAGCGACGATGCAGCCGCGCCGGCGACGAGGACCGTGAGCCCGACGAAGAGCGCGCAGCGAGCAACCTCGACCACGACCATCACGAGGCGCCGGGAGACCCGATCTGCGAAGACGCTGAGCCAAGGGGCGAGAACGGCGGTCGAGATCAGACGGACGAACGCGATGATCCCGACCGCGCCGGCTCCGCCCTCCTCGTACGCGTACACGGCCACGGCGATCGCAGATGCACGGCTCGCGAGATTCGACGCCGCCCACGCGAGGATGACTCGGAGCAGATCTCGGTTACGGCCGACGCGCGCAAAGAGGTCGCCCGTCTCTCGCAGACGCTCGGCCACCGCCATCGCGCGAGCATCGCAGGGCTTGCGGGTCAGTGCAGGGCGAGGGAAGATTCAGACCCGGGTTGCCGTCGTGTAGACGACCGGGCAGCACCGACATGCCCTACGCGGAGCGAAAGGAGCACACCATGTCCGACGACGAGCGCAGCAAGAAGCGCAAGGAGCACGACGAGGAGCCCGACGTCGAGGCTCACATCTTCGACGGCGACGACCTCGGCGAGCCCGACCCCGAGAAGAAGCGCAAGCGGGGCGAGTTCGACGTCGAGGACACCGAGGACTCAGAGCTCGGCCGCAAGCGGAAGTAGTCCGAGCGGCGGGCAGCCCGGCGACACTGGCCGCCGAGCGCGTTCCGCTCACCGAGGAGGAGATTTCAAGCCGCGACGGTCGGCGAGCTGGTCCCGTACAACGCGACGGCCGGTTCGCCGACGACGACCCGCTGTGGCCCGCGCTCGACGAGCGTGAAGCGGCGTGTCCGAGGGGCGCTCGGCGCCGCGGCTCTCCGACTCCACAAACGTCGTATCCGCGCATGTGGCGCCGCATAGGCGTCAGTATTCGCGTGGCAGCACGTCCCCGAGCGAGAGGAGCCCCGTGAACGCGCGACCGACGACACCGGAGCAACGCATGGTCCGGCCGAAGATCAAGCCGCTCCGGCTCGTCGTGTCCTGGCTCGTCTCGGCCGCCGCCCTCTTCGTCGCGGCGTGGATCGTGCCGCACGTCGAGATCAAGACGTTCGTGGGAGCCGTCGTCGTCTCCCTCGTCATCGCCGTCCTCAACGCGTTGATCCTCCCGCTCGTCGCCGCGATCAGGCTGCCGCTGACGCTCGTCCTCGGATTCCTCATCGTCCTCGTCCTCGACGCCCTCATGCTGCTAGCAGCCTCGGGGCTGACGGACCACGCAATCCAGGTCGACAGCTTCTGGTGGGCGCTGCTCACCGCGCTCATCGCATCCGCCGTCACCGTCGTGCTGGACGTGATCTTCGGGACGAACGACGACGACACGTACACGCTCCGCGTGATCGAGCGCATCGCGCGCAAATCGGGCGAGCGCGTCGTGACCGACGTTCCCGGGATCGTCTACCTCGAGATCGACGGGCTCGCGCTGCCCGTCCTCCAGCGCGCGATGCGCGACGGCAACGCGCCGAACATGGCCCGCTGGGTCGCCGACGGCGACCATCGCTTCGCCGAGTGGGAGCCCGACCTCTCCTCGCAGACCGGTGCCAGCCAGGCGGGAATCCTGCTCGGCTCGAACGAGAACATCCCCGCGTTTCGCTGGGTCGAGAAGGCGACGGCGACGATGATGACCTGCTCGGCACCCGCCGACTGCGCCGAGCTCGAGCGTCGCCACTCCAGCGGTGTCGGGCTGCTCACGGACGGGGGCGCGAGCCGCGGCAACCTCCTGTCGGGCGAGGCCGAGCACGTCATCCTCACGGTCAGCCGGATGGAGGCGGAGAAGGGGGCGAATCCCGGCTACCGAGCGTTCTTCTCGAACGGCTTCAACGTCACGCGCGTTCTCGTGCTCTTCTTCTGGGAGGTCTTCCTCGAGTGGACGGCGGCGCTCCGCGCGATCCGGCGGGACGTCCGCCCGAGAGGGCATCGCGGAGGCATTTACCCACTCATGCGCGCCGCGATGTGCGTCGTCGTGCGGGATCTCATCGTGTACGGCGTCCTCTCCGACATGCTCAAGGGCCGGCCGGCGATCTACGCGACCTTCTCGAGCTACGACGAGGTCGCGCACCACTCTGGCCTCGAGAGAGCAGACACCCTCGAGGCGCTGCGGAAGCTCGACCAGCAGTTCGGCCGCATCGACCGTGCGCGCCGCTACTCGTCACGCCCATACGAGATCGTCGTCCTGTCGGATCACGGGCAGACGCAGGGGGCGACGTTCAAGCAGCGCAACGGCTACGGGCTCGAAGACCTCGTCGAGCGCTCGCTCACGTCGGGCGACGTGACGGGATTCTCCGGAGGCGACGAGCAGAACGCGATGGTGGGACTCGCCGTGAGCGAGGCGACGGGCGCGGATCCCTCCAAGAAGAAGCCGAAGAACGACGTGTCCGATCGACACGTCGTGGTGATGGGGTCGGGGAATCTCGGCCTGATCTACCTCATGGACGAGCGGCGGCGCATGACGCTGGAGGAGATCGAGACACGCCATCCTGCGCTCGTCCCCGCACTCCGGGAGCACCCGCACGTCGGCTGGCTGCTCGTGCGCTCGGAGATGGACGGGCCGGTGGCACTCGGTGGCGCGGGTATGCGGTACCTCACGGACGACCGGGTCGAAGGGGACGACCCGCTTGCGAACTTCTCGCCGACCGCTGCGCACCACCTTCGGCGGACTGACGGCTTCCCCGACGTCGCGGACATCATGGTCGGGAGCTTCTACGACCCGCAGCTCGACGAGGGTTGCGCGTTCGAGGAGCTCATCTCCTTCCACGGCGGGCTGGGCGGGCCGCAGACGCGGCCGTTCATCCTCTACCCCGCGTCGTTCGCGCTTCCGAACGAGCCGATCGTCGGGGCCGCTGCAGTCCATGGTCTCCTGCGCGGCTGGCGTCAGCAGCTGCAGGGCGCCGGCTGACCGTCGTCAAGCAGCCAGGTCGGCGGCGACGCGGCCGGCCGCCACGGCGTCCTGGAGCGCGCGAAAGTCGTTCTCGTTCTGATCCGCGTACGCCTCGGCGAACGTCGCCAGGGCGCGGTCGAAAGGCTCGCCCCCGCCGAGATACGCGGCGATCGCGATCCTGTCACCCGAGCGCGCATGTGCTCTGGCGAGCGTCCACCCGCAGATCCGGCCGTAGGCCTGCAGTCCCGCCGGATCCATGACCTCGACCTCGGCCGACCCCTTGGAGTCCCAGAGTTGGCGAATGTAGAAGTCGCGCTGCTGCCCGTCGATCGTGATGATCCGCTCCCAGCCGAGCAGGATGTCGGGTGCCGCCTGCATCATCCGCTGCCCCTCGACCACGCGCTGCCCGTGCTGGCTGTACCTGCTCTTGCCGAGGAACGGCTCGAGCACCGATGCCTGCGCTTCCTTGAACTGGAGGAAGAGCGGATCGGTGTCGTCGCGGCCGACCATGAGCAGGATCCAGGTTCGGGTGCCGACGCTGCCGACGCCGACGACCTTGCGGGCGGCGTGCACATAGCGGTAGCTCTCGAGCAGGTGTCTCCGGTCGCGCGGCAGCGTGCGCCGATACGTCCGGATCATGCGCCGGACGACATCCTCGAGATGGTGCAGCTCCGCACCCGGCAGCACGTCCTCGATCGGCGTGACGAAGGGAGGGTTGCCCGCGATCCGGAGCTCTCCGTCCACGGTGTGACACAGCTTCGAAAGCGCGCGCATGCTGTCCTTCGTGCGCACGTCGACGACGTTGGAATGGACACGCTCCAGCTGCTTGCCGGACAGCCCTGCCTTGAGCCGGTCGCGGATTCCCGCGACGTCGAGGCGCGTGTACCACACGTCGATGTTCCGCATGTGCGCGAAGTGCGCCATCGCCTCGCGGTATTCGCGGACGGCCGCCATCACGACCGCGCGGCGCGTGGGCTCGTCGAAGCCGCGGTCCCGGCCCGCGACCGCGAGGCTGGCGGCCAGCCGCTTCACGTCCCACTCGAACGGCCCGGGAAGCGTCTCGTCGAAGTCGTTGATGCTGAAGACGAGCCTTCGGTCCGGTGAGGCGAAGATTCCGAAGTTCGAGAGGTGGGCATCGCCGCACAACTGAGCGAGTAGTCCCGTCCGTGCTCCGTGAGCAAGATCGGCTGCCATCAGGTAGGCGCCGCCCCGGAAGAATGCAAACGGCGACGACAGCATCCGGCCGTAGCGGATCGGGGCGAGCTCCGGCAGACGCGTCTGAGCCTGTTCCTCGAGCAGCTCGACCGGGTCTCGGCGCTGCGGGGCGGGCTCCCAGGCGCCGTGTGCGGAGCGAGGCAGCTCCTGCCGTGCGGCTCTGCCCCGGGCAGCATGCTCCTCCGGCGTGAAGTGCGGCACCGCATTCCGATGCGACGACTTGGCGGCCGCCGAGTCCCGGACGTCGACGACGTGCTTCGCGGATTTCTCGGGGGCGTCCGCGTCTACTTCTCGGTTGTTCGTCGTGAGGTCCGTCATCCGCCCGCCTACTCGTCTGCCGCCATGTGTCCTAGCGGCACGTACAGGAACACGTCACAGCATCGTGCACGAACGCCTCTGGTGCACGTCGGGAGCGACCGAGACCCTCGAACGGACGGGTCGTCCCGGGCTAGGAAGTCGCGGGCGCGGCAGGATCGGACGGTGGGGAGCTCGCCGCCCTCGCCGCCTCGACCTTCTCGCGCCTCGCCTTCGTGAGCTCCTGGATGAAGATCTGGATGGTCGCGGCGAGCGGCACCGCGGTGAGCGCGCCCAGCACGCCGAGTAGGGCTCCGAAGAGCGTGACCGCGACGATGATGAAGAACCCGGAGAGCTGGACCGCCTTCCCCTGGATCTTCGGGGTGAGGATGTTGTTCTCGACCTGCTGGTAGACGAGTACGACGATGAGCATGATGATCGCCGCCGTGACGCCCTCCTCCGCCCACAGCGTGGGGACGAGGATGAACCCCGCGATCGTCGCGCCGATGTTCGGGATCATGTCGAGCAGTCCCGCGATGACGCCGAGCCCGATCGCGTAGCTCGACCCGAGGAGCCAGGCCGTCACACCCTGCGTCGTGCCGGCGATCGTCGCGATGACCACGACACCGATCGCCCAGCGAGAGATCGAGGTCGTGACGCGCTCCCACACGTCGAGCCAGCGGTCGTCCTCGCCCGGCATGAGCACGCTCGATAACGAGCGCTTCAGGTTCGTGATGTCGCTCAGCAGGAAGAGGCAGATGAAGAGGATCGTGAAGCCCGCCAGGAAGATCCCGAAGAAGGTGCCCGCGATCCCGAGAACGGCCGAGATGGCGTCCGGAACCGAGACCGAGATTTCCTCCGCGCCGTCCTGCACGTTCCCTGCGGCGCCCGAGTCGCCGAGCCACCCGGAGAGCTCGTCGGAGTCGCGCAGGCTCTGCACCGTCTCGGGCAGGTCCTGGAGGAAGTCGCGCACCGATCCGACCAGCGGCACGAGCAGGACGAGCATGAGCAGGCAGACGGCCACTGCACTGCCGAGAACCGTCACCGTCGCGGCGAGCCCACGCGACATCCGGGTCTTCGCCATGACGAAGCGCACCGGATACTCGAAGACGAGCGCGAGGAAGATGCCGATGAACACGACGAGGAACGTGTCGCCGATGGCCCGGAACGCGACCGCGAGCCCGATCACCGCGAGGATCGCGATCAGCGTGCGAGCAGGGAGCAGGAGCTCGATGCGGCGCCTTTCGGTGCTTTCCATCGCGCAGAAGGCTACGGGGGGCTGCGGCTGGATCGTGTCCGTCGACTAGGCTCGCGGCCCGAATCCGCGAACGGAGGGAACCGTGACGCTGAAGCACCCGAAGGCTCCAGGTACGCGCGCCGCAGACCTCGCGGTCCCGCCGCACTTCAACCTCGAGACACGAACGATCCCGCGCCACTCGCTGCCGGACGACGAGATGTCGCCCGACGTCGCGTACCAGATCGTCCACGACGAGCTCATGCTCGACGGCAACGCGCGCCTCAACGTCGCCACCTTCGTCTCCACATGGATGGAGCCCCAGGCCGAGAAGCTCATGGCCGAGTGCTTCGACAAGAACATGATCGACAAGGACGAGTATCCGCAGACCGCGGAGATCGAGATGCGGTGCGTCAACATCCTCGCCGACCTCTGGCACGCGCCCGACACCGACGAGGCGACCGGCTGCTCGACGACCGGCTCGAGCGAGGCGGCGATGCTCGGCGGCCTCGCGCTCAAGCGTCGCTGGCAGAAGCGTCGCGTCGCCGAGGGCAAGCCGGCCGACAAGCCGAACATCGTCATGGGCATCAACGTCCAGATCTGCTGGGAGAAGTTCGCGAACTACTGGGACGTGGAGATGCGACTCGTCCCGATGGAGGGCGACCGCTTCACGCTCTCGGCCGAGGAGGCAGTGGCCCTCTGCGACGAGAACACGATCGGGGTCGTCGCCATCCTCGGCTCGACGTTCGACGGCGCGTACGAGCCCGTGAAGGAGATCTCCGACGCGCTCGACCGGTTCGAGCAGGAGACGGGGATCGACGTCCCCTTGCACGTCGACGGCGCCTCCGGCGCGATGATCGCGCCCTTCCTCGACCCCGACCTCGAGTGGGACTTCCGCCTCCCCCGCGTCGCCTCGATCAACACGTCCGGCCACAAGTACGGGCTCGTGTATCCCGGCGTCGGGTGGGTCGTGTGGCGCGACGCGGACGCGCTACCGGAGGATCTGATCTTCTGGGTCAACTACCTGGGAGACAACATGCCGACGTTCGCGCTGAACTTCTCACGCCCGGGCGCGCAGGTCGTCGCCCAGTACTACAACTTCCTCCGGCTCGGGCGTGCCGGCTACCGCGAGGTGCAGGGATACGCGCGCGACGTCGCGACGAGACTCTCGTCCAGGCTCGAGGAGCTCGGTCCGTTCAGGCTGCTGACGCGCGGTGACGAACTGCCCGTGTTCGCGTTCACGCTGAAGGACGAGATCGAGAACTACACGGTGTTCGACGTGTCGAATGCGCTCCGCGAGCGCGGCTGGCAGGTTCCCGCGTACACCTTCCCGGAGAACCGCACCGACCTCGCGGCGCTGCGTGTCGTCGTTCGTCGAGGGTTCACCCACGACCTCGCGGACATGCTCGTCGCGGACATCGAGCGGCAACTGCCGCGGCTCGCGAACCAACCGACCCCGATACACGACG
>Ga0070670_100002794_pt1 | contig 14436 bp, 12 predicted proteins | sample KBSS63metaG_FD_64665 | JGI IMG/M metagenome (GOLD analysis project Ga0070670, IMG submission 64665) | Switchgrass rhizosphere microbial communities from Kellogg Biological Station, Michigan, USA - KBS S6-3 metaG | ecosystem: Host-associated > Plants > Roots > Rhizosphere > Soil ... | reverse complement strand
AGCAGCCGCTGCGTGATGAGATCCGGGTATCGCCGATTGGGCGCGGTGGAATGCGAGTAGTTGTGAACCGCGAGACCGAAGTGACCCGGCGCCACTTCTCCCGGCATCTTCACCACGTATTCGCCGCGGCCCAGCAGTTTGATGATCGCCAGCGAAAGATCCGCGAAATGTTCTGGATTCGATTTCAACTGCGCCTGAAGAAATTCTTCCAGACTCTTTCCGTCGGGTTCGCCGGGCAGGTTGCCTCCCAGAGAAGCCGCCAATGCCACGATCCGCTCCCAACGCGACGGGACCTGCACCACACGTCGAATACTGGGAAATCCTTTGGCATCGAGAAATCCCGCCGTGGCCTGGTTCGACGCAATCATGAAATCTTCAATAATGTAGCTGGCACGATTCTGCTGGCGTGTGGCCAGATCCATTACCGATCCTTCAGGCGACATCACCGGATGCAATTCCGTCGTCTGGAACGAGAGCGCCCCGGCTTCGTGCCGGCGAATACGCAGCGACTGAGCCGTCGCATCCTGCAGCTTCAACTGAGCCTGAAGTTCGGGACTCTTTTCGATCTTTGCGAGCGTTTGACGCCCCGCTTCCGTCGCGCCGATTCCATTGGTTCCGTCAAGCCACGCGGCGACGGCGTTGTAAGTCAATTGCGCTTTGTTCTGCACGATCGCAGGATAAACCGTAGCATCCGTAACGGCACCGTCTTCGGATATCAGCAGCTCGGCAACCATGGCAAGCCGTTTTGCGTTTTCATTCAGTGAACTCAGGTCCGTGGACAACGCCGGGGGCAGCATCATAAAGGTTTCGACGCCGGTATAGACGGAAGTGGTGTTCTGCGCGGCTGCCCGATCCAACGGAGAATGAATCGGTACAAACCAGTCCACATCGGCAATGCCGACATAGATACGAGTGCCGCTGCCCTCGCGCACGGCGTACTCGATCTGGTCGAGATCCCTCGAGTCGTCGTTGTCAATGGAGGACCAGAGCCATGAACTCAAATCGCGAATGCGGAGAGTTTCGAACGGTGGTTCGTGCTCTTTCTGAATCTGTTCGTGTACTTCTTCGGGAAATCGAACAAGAAATCCCCGAGCCTTCATCGCCAATTCTGCCGTCGTCTTGAGATCACGTGTCATGAAGCGAAGGTATCATACCGAGAAAGTGGTTGCAGACTTTCAGGGCCACCTTTAGATTGTTGGGGCCGTATGAAACTAACCAGAAACAGCGAGCCTCCGCATCGCGGAATGATCTCGCTGTTCATCGTTCTCGTTACCTTGGGGGTGATCGGTTTAACTTCGGGGCTCCTTTTTGAAAGCAGCATCCTGGAAGGGCAGCCCGTTCCCCAAAATCCCCCGATTGGTTCAACGGATGTTTTTACTCCGTCCCACTCCAGCATTTCGACGGCGATTCGTCATTTCTTTGGACTAAGGCCGGCCGCAATGCAGCCGATTGCCTACAACCACAAGCCTCATCTGGAGCAGGCCCGCATGGAATGCCTGGATTGCCACACCGGCGCACTCACCGGCCCACGCGCCATAATTCCGGGAATCCGGTGGTGTATGACGTGTCACAACACAATCGCCAAAGACAAACCGGCGGTTCAGCAGATTGCCGCATATTTCAATCGCGGAGAAGAAATTCCCTGGCAGCGAGTTTACGGATGGAACGACGAGGCGCATGTTCGGTTCAACCATGCTCCGCATCTTGCGGCTTCGGTATCCTGTGGGAAGTGCCACGGAGATGTCGGGAGCATGGCGGATGCAAAGCGCGTTGTCGATCATTCGATGGGTTTCTGTATCACATGTCATAAGGAGAAAAAGGCGTCCATCGACTGCGTCACCTGTCATTACTAAATGACGGGAACGGATAGCCGGCAGGACAACTTTGAATTCATGGACCGACGCGACTTCCTGAAAATCGGAGCACTGAGCGGAGCCGGCGCAACTCTGACCAGCTGTGGCAATCCGGAACATCAGTTGATTCGATTTATACCCGAAGAAGAAAGCGATGGAGGCGTCGCCACATGGAAGCCAGGCATTTGTCCGCTTTGCCCAACAGGATGTGGAATGCTGGTGCGGGTGATGGACGGCGAGGCTGAAGTGATCCGCAACGGTCAAAAGGGACTCGTGCAAATGGGACTCGCCCGAAAGCTGGAGGGAAATCCCGCACACCCCATCAGTCGCGGCCGGCTATGCGCACGCGGTCAGGCCGCAATTCAGGTGACCTACCATCCGGACCGCATCACGCATCCACTGAAACGCAACGGGGCACGCGGGACCGGACCATTTCAGGAAATTTCGTGGGATGAAGCGATGAGCCTGTTGCTTTCGCAACTCGATGGACTTGCAGCTTCCGGTAATCAGAAGGCTCTCGCGTTCATGACAAAACCCATGCGCGGCCAGAGGCAAACATTGATTTCCCGTTTTATGCAAAGTTATGGCGCCGGGCAACCCGTCAGCTTCGATCCGTTTGACGATAAAGTTCTGCGCCACGCCAACGCACGCAGCTTTGGACACGAACAGCTTCCGACATTCGACATTGCACATTCGCGCTACGTCATTTCATTCGGAGCAGATTTTCTCGGAACATGGAACGCACCGGTCCCGCAGAGCGCGGGCTATGGAGAAATGCGGCAGGGGAAAGCGGGCCAACGCGGAAAATTCGTGCAGGTCGAAGCGCGAATGTCGCAGACGGGAGCGAATGCCGATGAATGGGTTCCGGCAAACCCGGGAACCGAAGGTGTTCTTGCGCTGGGCATGGCTCATGTGATCGTAAAGGCGAAACTGCGACCGGGCGACGCCGTCGCACTGGCGGAATACACGCCGGAGGAAGTTGCAAAACGCACCGGAGTGAGAGCAGAACGCATCGAGCGAATCGCACGGGAGTTCGCGGAACACGCTCCGGCGATCGCGATTATCGGCGGCGCACCGCTGGCACACACGAATGGAATGTTCAACGCCCTTGCCGTGAATGCCCTTAATGCTATCGCCGGCAGTGTCTCCTTCATGCCACAGCCGAAACTTTCCTTACCATCCAGCGCATCGTTTACGAACTTTATCGACGCGCAACTGGCCGGTTCGGAGACTTCCACAAAGGTCTTGCTGCTCCACGAAGCGAATCCCGTCTACGGATCACCGGCAGCGTGGCGGGTGCGCGAAGCACTGACGAAGATTCCCTTCATCGCCAGCTTCGGCAACTTTATCGATGAGACCAGCATTCTTGCAGACCTGATTCTTCCAGATCATTCCTTCCTGGAATCGTGGGTAGACGACATTCCGGAATCCGGCGCAGACGTTGCGGTAGCGAGCGTGGCTCCGCCGGCGATGCGTCCGATTCATCAGACACGTTCGATGCCGGACGTCCTGCTGGATATCCATCATCGACTGGCAAAGCCCGCGGCACCGGCTCTTCCCTGGAAAACCTATGAAGAGATGTTGAAGGAGTCGTTTGAAACTCTTTCATCGGCACCCGATACATGGAAGAACGCAAAACTCAACGGCGGCCTCTGGGAAACTAAGAAATTGGGGGACAGTCCCCACGTTCCCCAATTTCCCAGGAGTGCCGAGGCGGAATTTGATGGGGAGGGTACGCAATTTCCGTTTCATTTCCTGCCGTACAAATCTCAATCGTTTCTGGACGGATCTCTCGCGCATCTTCCGTGGCTGCAGGAATTGCCGGACGTGCTATCGACGGCGATGTGGAGCAGCTGGGTGGAGGTCCACACGGAGACGGCAAAAGGACTTGGATTGGTGCAGGGCGACGTGGTTGAAATTTCATCGAGGCACGGAAAGATTCAGGCCCCGGTCTTGATTTCACCGGGGATTGCGCCGAATGTCATTGCCATGCCAATGGGCCAGGGCCATGACACGTTCACCCGGTTTGCCAGCGGACGCGGAGCGAATCCGATATCGATTCTCGCTCCGTTGATCGAACCCGAAACCGGCGCACTGGCTTGGGCGGCGACTCGGGTGCGACTTTCCAAAGTGAAGTCGGATTCAAAACTGATTCTGTTCGCTGGAGGGATGCGCGAGCACCCGGACGAACATCGGTAAGGGAAACGGGGTAGTCATGTCACACAATTGGGGAATGGCCGTGGATCTGGATCGCTGCACCGGATGCGAAGCCTGCGTCGTGGCGTGTCATTCGGAAAACAACATCCCCACGGTTGGCGCAACCGAAGCCGCACGTGGACGAGCCATGCACTGGATTCGTATCGAGCGCTACTGGGAAGGAGAATTTCCGGACGTCAAAGTGAAATTCCGTCCCGTGCTCTGTCAGCAATGCGATACAGCCCCGTGTGAACCGGTGTGCCCAACCTATGCCAGCTCGCACTCCGAAGAAGGTCTCAACTCGCAGATCTACAATCGATGCATCGGCACGCGCTATTGCGCGAACGCCTGCGGATACAACGTGCGCTTCTTCAATTTCTTCACGCCGTCGTGGGACAAGCCTTTGCATCTCCAGCTCAATCCGGACGTGTCCGTGCGTGAAGGCGGAGTTATGGAAAAGTGCACGTTCTGCATTCAGCGCATCAACGCCGGAAAAATTGCGGCGGGATTGGCGCAGCGTCCATTGAAGGATGGAGAAATCCAGCCGGCATGTGTTCAGTCCTGCACTGCGAATGCGCTGGTCTTCGGCGATCTTGCCGATCCGGACAGCATGGTATCGAAACTGGCGAAATCCCCTCGAGGCACGAAGCTGCTCGAAGAGCTGGGGACCAAACCGAAGATCACATATCTGCAGCAAGGATCCTGGGATGACGCGCCGAACAAATAATTCGCTCACCGACGATCTGTTGCGCCCGGTGCTGGAGACATCGACGAAGTTCTATGTCTCCACAGGCCTGCTCGCGTTGATCGTGGCCACCGGTTTCGGAACGTGGTTTTATCAGATCTATTACGGACTTGGTGTGACGGGTGATAACTGGCCGGTGTTCTGGGGATTTCACGAAACCAATTTCGTGTTCTGGATTGGAATCAGCCACGCGGGCACGTTGATCTCGGCAATTCTCCGAATTGTCAATGCCACATGGCGGCGCCCCGTGACGCGATGTGCGGAAGTCATCACAGCCTTTGCGCTGATGATCGGCGCGCTGTTCCCACTCATTCATCTCGGACGTCCGTGGCTGGCCTGGTGGCTGATTCCCTATCCGAGCGAGCGATTTCTCTGGCCGAATTATCGCTCACCGCTCGTGTGGGATTTTTTTGCGATCAACACATACCTGATTTCCAGCCTTCTTTTTCTGGCACTGCCGGCCATACCGGATTTCGCCCTCATCCGCGACAGAACCACAGGATGGCGAAACTGGTTCTATGGAAAGCTCAGCCTGGGATGGCAGGGCACGCCGAAACAATGGCACCGCCTCGAGTCGGCAATGCATATGATGGCGCTTGCGATTATCCCGATTGCGATTTCCGTTCACACCATCGTGTCGTTCGACTTTTCGATGGCCGTGGTCCCGATGTGGCACTCGACAATCTTCGGGCCCTATTTCGTGGTTGGCGCAATTTTCAGCGGCATCGCGGCGCTCAACATCGTGATGGCCATCGTTCGGAAAACGCTGCATCTGGAAAAATATCTTCAGCCGATTCATTTTCACAATCTCGGCAAGCTCATGCTGGCGATGAGCCTGCTCTGGGGTTACTTCGTATTCAATGAACGACTGGTCACGTGGTATGGAAACACGCCTCATGAAATGGCCGCGCTGTGGTCGACGCAGATGGGACGATACTCGCCGTTGTTCTGGACAATGATTTTCTTCAACTTCGTTCTTCCCTTCCCCTTGCTCGCGATCCGGAAGGTGCGATCGATAACCGCGACAGTGATTGCGTCCTGCGCTGTGGTTGTGGGGATGTGGCTTGAACGATTTCTGATTATCGTTCCGTCGCTGTCTTATAAGGGAACTCCGTACTCCTGGGGAGCTTACCTGCCTCGATGGCCGGAGATCGTTATTTTCAGTTCTTCGTTTGCGGCGATGGCACTGCTTTACCTGCTGTTCTCGAAATTCATTCCGATCATATCCATCTGGGAAATGAAAGTCGGCGAGCATCCCCATATCAAGGTTGCGGCTGAGGTTCAGGAAGCAGAAGCGGCAGGAGAACTCGTATGACCGGTATGTACGGATTGTTCTCCACTCCGGAACTGGCGCAGCAGGCGGTCGATGGACTGCGGGCTTCCGGTGTGCCGGAACACGAAATCACCATTCAATCTTCCGAACCGCTGGAGGAGTACAGGTTTGGTTCCAGGGACCGCGATACGGTGATGCCGTGGATCTCGGTTCTGGGAGCTGCCATAGGAATGGCTACGGGATACTTTCTGACATCGGTCACTCAGCAGGCCTGGCCCATCTCCACTGGCGGCATGCCGATTGTGACGAACTGGACGAATCTGATTATCATCTTCGAACTGACGATGCTGGGAGCGGTGTTTGCATCCGTGATCACGTTGATGTTTGCGGCAAGGCTTCCGAGGCCGTTGCCGAAGTTTTACGATCGGGAAATATCCAATGGAAAAATTCTGATTGGAGTCGCGAATCCGAGGGACATCGAACGAGTGGAACGCGCGCTTCGGGCAAGCAGCGGGGAAGTCCGCATGATGGGAACTGAATTGTGAAATCGGACGAATCCCGGTTGTAAGAGAGGTCTATGATCGCCGACAATTCTTCATCCTGAAGGTTTATTGACGGCGTGGCGATTCCGAAAACGAAAAAGGGGTGGTTCCTTTTGGAACCACCCCACGCGAAATCCGCTTCGCTTACGAAGCTTTCTTCACTGTAAACGTTACAGGAGCAGGAGCCGCAGGTGCTCCGCCGGCAGCTGGAGGTGCTCCACCCGCCGGAGGTGCTCCGCCTGCCGGGGGTGCTCCACCGGCTGGGGGCGCTCCGCCACCAGGGGCTGCGCCACCGCCACCACCTCGACCGCCACCGCCGCCGGCACCACCGGTGCGTGTGAACGCGATTTCGGTGCCGGTAACTTTACCGGTGTATGTGGCCAGACCGCCACCACCGCCACCACCTCGACCGCCACCGCCGCCGGCACCGCCCTGACCACCGCCGCCGCCACCTGCAGCTGGAGGTGCTCCACCGGCTGGAGGTGCTCCACCGGCTGGAGGCGCTCCACCAGCTGGAGGCGCTCCGGCACCGGGAGCTCCACCACCGCCACCACCTCGGCCGCCACCGCCACCACCAGCAGGGGCCTGGAATGTGATCGTGTCGCCCATGATGGTTCCAGCCGTGATTGGCGTGGGCATACCCGCGCCCACTGTAATTGTTCCGTTGAGGGTTGTTCCGGCAACAGTAAATTCAAAAGCCACCGGAGTCGTTGCTCCGCCTCGTCCACCCGGCATCTCGCCAGACCATTTGCCTGCGGGACTCTGAGCAAATGCGAATGACGACATGAGGAAAACGAGACTGGGCACGAACAAATATTTCATCTTCATGCTGTCCCTCCTGTTTGTGTGAACGCCAGTAATGGCGCTCGGGTTGATCCAAGACACAAATTAGACTCTGAGCTCTTTAATTAAGCTCACTGCCACGGATTCTATTCAGGTCTTCCCGGATTATCGACAAAAATCGATGCCTAATTTCTGCCCAGGCACTGACGAATTTTCACCAGTTGTTCCAGCAGTGGAGGCAGTAGCGAGAGATCCAAAGCATTCGGACCGTCGGAAAGGGCTTTGGCAGGATTATCGTGAACTTCCATGAACAGTCCGTCCACGCCTGCGGCGACGCCGGCGCGCGCCAGATGTGGAATGTATTGAGGCTGGCCGCCGGATTTGTCGCCCTGTCCGCCGGGCAGCTGCAGGCTGTGTGTGACGTCCAGAACCACCGGGCATCCAAACTCTTTCATGATTGGGATCGAACGGAAATCGACGACGAGATTGTTATAACCAAATGATGCTCCGCGTTCGGTGAGAACGATACTCGAGTTCCCCGCTTCGTGGGCTTTGACCACCACGTTCTTCATTTCCCATGGCGCGAGGAACTGGCCCTTCTTGACGTTCACAATTCTACCTGTCTTTGCAGCCGCCACAATGAGGTCGGTTTGCCTGCACAGAAACGCAGGAATTTGCAGAATGTCGACCACCTTTGCAATCGGCGCGGCCTGTTCCGGCAAATGAACGTCGGTGAGGATCGGCACTCCGATGGTCTTGCGCACTTCGCCGAGAAGCTTCAGCCCCTCGTCGATTCCCGGCCCCCGAAACGAATTGATGGAAGTACGGTTCGCTTTATCGAATGACGCTTTGAAAATGTATGGAACGTCGAAGTCCGATGCAATTTTCTTTAGCGCATCTGCCATGAACAGCACGTGATCCCGGCTTTCGATGACGCAGGGTCCGGCAATGAGAAACAGCCGATCTTTCAGATCGATTTTGAATTCCGGAATCGTGTTTGTCATTTTGCCGCGAGTCGTCCGGCGCGGGGACGCGCCAGTTGACGGTCGTGAGCAGCGCCAATAAACGAAGCGAACAGAGGATGCGCTTCCAGCGGCCGCGACTTGAATTCCGGATGAAACTGACACGCGAGGAACCACGGGTGATCCGCCAGTTCGATGATTTCGACAAAGTTCTTATCCGGAGAGACGCCGGAGATGATCAGGCCGTGTTCGGTCAGTGTCTTCTCAAAAGTCCGATTGAATTCGTACCGGTGACGATGACGTTCTGAAATGGAAGACGCGTGATAGATGCGATTGGCCAGCGATCCCGGAGTGAGGTCCGCTGGATATGCTCCCAGTCGCATGGTTCCCCCAATCGTGTCGATCCCCAGAAGATCGCGCAGTTTGTAAATTACCGGATGCGGAGTATTCGGTTCGAACTCGGTACTATTGGCATCCGTCAGGCCGCAGACGTTGCGTGCAAACTCCAGAACGGCACACTGCATACCGAGACAAATTCCAAGGTAGGGCGTCTTGCTTTCACGCGCGTATTGTATCGCCCGAATCATTCCCGGAATACCACGCTTGCCGAAGCCGCCGGGGACCAGTATTGCGTCGTACGCCCCAAGTGTTACCGCCGGATCCTGGTCCGACTCGAGGCTTTCGGCCTCGATCCAGTGAACCTGGGTCTTGAGATTGTGAGCCAGTCCGCCGTGAATCAGTGCTTCTCTCAGACTCTTGTATGCATCTTCGAGGCCCACATACTTGCCGACGACGCCGATGGATACTTCGCCCATCGGATTGTGAACCCGCTCGATCAGAACTTCCCATGCATCCATCCGGCGTTCGGTTTTCGGCAGGTTCAGCATGCGAACAATCTGATCGTCGAGCCCTTCTGCGCTCAGCACGAGTGGCACTTCGTAAACGCTTTCGACATCCTTTGCCGTGATCACGGCAGCTTCGGACACATTGCAGAACAGCGCAATCTTGCTCTTCAACTCGGATGCCAGATACCGGTCCGTTCGGCAAAGCAGAATGTCGGCCTGGATTCCGATTTCAAGCAGTTCCTTGACGCTGTGCTGCGTCGGTTTGGTTTTGAGTTCGCCGGCCGTGGAAATCCATGGAACCAGGGTGAGATGAATGAAGAGGCTGTTTTCGCGACCGACTTCCTGGCGCATCTGCCGGATGGCTTCGAGAAACGGCAGCGATTCGATGTCGCCGACTGTTCCGCCGATCTCCACTATCGTGATATCGACGTTTTCTGAAACGCGATGGACTGCGGCTTTGATTTCATTGGTCACGTGCGGAATGACCTGGACTGTCTTTCCCAGATAGTCCCCTCGCCGTTCCTTCTGGATGATGGTTTCGTAGATGCGCCCGGTTGTGAGGTTGTTACGACGCGTGAGCTCGGCATGGGTGTACCGCTCGTAGTGTCCCAGATCAAGATCGGTTTCAGCGCCGTCATCGGTGACATAGACTTCACCGTGCTGGTATGGACTCATCGTGCCTGGATCCACATTCAGGTAGGGATCGAACTTGAGCATGGTCACGGTAAAGCCGCGGCTCTCGAGAAGACATCCAATAGAAGCTGCCGCCAACCCCTTGCCAAGAGACGAAACAACTCCGCCGGTCACGAAAATAAATTTCTTGTTCATTTGTCCTTCTCACTCGGGCTCTTATTGCCCACGTTGCCCACGACGACCTTGAATCTTTCAAGGTCGGCTGGCGTATCGATGCCCCATGATTCGCTTTCGACCTCGACGACGCGTATACGAAAACCATGCTCGAGCGCACGCAATTGCTCCAGGCTTTCGGCAATTTCCAGAGGAGCTCGATCCAGTCTGCTGAATTGCCTCAGGAACTCGACCCGATACACATACAGGCCAAGGTGGAGAAAAGTGGTCCCACTTGAAGGTCCACCATAAGGAATAGGTGAACGGGAAAAATAAAGAGCAAACCCATTGCGATCGACGACCACCTTTACACGGTTCGGGTCCGCGACCGAGGCGGGATCCGACAGTTTCGTCATCACCGTGACAATTTGGGCATCCCTGTGCCGGGCCGCTGCCACGGCGCGATCAATGACGTCCGGTTCGACAAGGGGTTCGTCTCCCTGGATATTCACAACCAGTTTATCGGAAGGCAGGTGCGCTGCGACCTCCGCAAGTCGGTCGGTACCACTCTGGTGGTCGACTCGGGTCATGACAACTTCGCCTCCGAATTTCCGAACGGCATTGGCAATGAGCTCGTTGTCCGTGGCGATAAGGATTCGTTCGATGGATTTGGCGCACTGAACACGCCTGTAGACGTGCTCTATCAGGGTTTTGCCTTGAATTTCAATGACAGGCTTTCCGGGGAGACGTGTGGACTGGAATCTTGCAGGGATAATCGCTATGGCGTTCTCGAGTTTCACGCTGAAATATATCGGTGGAAAAAATAAGGTCCGACTATAGCACGCCGCTTTGGACAACGGGGGTCCTGCGGTCATCCGATTGCAATCAAATAATTGGTGCACGTTGATCACACGATCCATATAATGGCGCCATCCCCGCTGATAAGGGTTGGCAGGATCGACGTCCCGTAGGGTTCTCCCAACTAAGGAGACTGCGATGGCTCAGAAACGAACGCTTGCAAAGGTCGCACTGCTACTCACCACCCTGACGTGTGTCTCCCTGGCGCAGGATGAAAGTCCAAAAGTCCATCGCCTCAATATGGACGTCGATCGGGTACTGGTCTATGCGACCGTCACCGAATCTGCGCGAAATCGCCCCGTCCGTGGCCTTGAAAAGAAGGATTTTCAGATCTGGGAAGACAAAGTCGAGCAGAAGATCGTGGATTTTTCATCGGAGGACGTGCCCGTCAGCGTTGGAATCATCTTCGATGTCAGCGGCAGCATGAAGGACAAAATTACCAACGCCCAGCGGGCTGCGGCGACGTTCTTCAAAAGTGGAACGAAACAGGACGAGTATTTTGAGGTTCAGTTTGCCGACCGCCCGAAGATTTCCTCGGATTTCACCAACGACGTCACGAAATTGCAGAACAGCCTCCTGTCTGTTCCAACCAAAGGCAGTACCGCCCTCTATGACGCCGTGTACCTCGGACTGAACAAGCTCAAGGAAAGCAACAATCCAAAGAAAGCACTGCTCCTGATCACCGACGGTGAAGACAATCGCAGCCGGTATTCGTTCGGCGATGTTCGAAGTTTCATTCGCGAGCAGGATGTCCAGCTGTATGCGATCGGCATTCTCGATCCCGCAACCGGCGCCGGCCGTGATGCGCTGGCCCAGCTCACCGATATCACTGGAGGAAGGGCATTTTTCCCAGGATCGGCGTTTGAAATGTCCGATATCTGCAAAAAGATCGCAGCGGAATTGAAGAACCAGTATGTCCTTGGATACCGATCGACGAATACTGCAAAAGACGGTGCATGGCGAAAGATTCGTGTGAAGGTCAGCAATCAGAAGGGAAAGGATATTGCCTCGCTGAACGTGCGCGCCAAAACCGGTTACTATGCGCCGTCGGGCGATAATCCCGTCGCCAGCAAGAAGTAAGCTGAACTTATATGATTCGATCCGTAATTTCCGCTGCTGCGGTGTGTCTCCTGAGCCTGACCATCTCGCTCACTGCCCAAAACAACCCGAAACTTCAACAGCCGCCTGGAACGCCGGCACAAAAATCATCGGACGACGCCCCATTCACCCTGACTCAGGACGTTCGGCGTGTGCTGATACCTGTGTCCGTTACGACCAAAGAGGGAAAGACGCTCGACAATCTCCCCCAATCGAGCTTCCAGATATACGAAGACAATGTGCTGCAGCAAATTAATATTTTCGCACACGACGATGTGCCACTGAGCCTTGGGCTGGTTATCGACAACAGCGGCAGCATGCGCAACAAGAGGCAACGCGTCAACAGCGCCGCTCTTACTTTTGTCCGGGAGAGCAATCCGGAGGATGAAACCTTCATTGTGGATTTTGATGACGAGGCATTGCTCCGGCAGCAGTTCACCGGCAGCATGTCCGACCTTGTCGACGCCCTCAGCGACATCAATACGCAGGGCGAAACGGCAATGAACGATGCGATTTATGTTTCGCTCGATTACATGAAGAAAGGGTCTCGCGAAAAAAAGGCCTTGCTCGTGATCACCGATGGCGAAGACAACAAGAGCAAGTATGGAATCAACAAGCTTATTGAACACATCCGGGAATCCAAGGACGTCACGATTTATTCGATTGGCCTGCTGGAAGAAAATGACGAACGGGGTGGTCTATTCGGCAAATCGCCGGCTAAGAAAGCTAAGAATGATCTGACAAAGATCTCGGAGATGACGGGAGGCGAGGCATACTTCCCGAAGTCGATCGATGAGGTCACCGAGATCTGCAAAAAGATCGCGCGTGACCTGAGAAACCAGTACACGATTGGTTATACCCCATCCAACACGAAAAATGATGGCGGCGACCGCGCAATTCGCGTTACTGTGACCCCGCCTCCGGGCATATCAAAAATCAACATACGGGCCAGATCAAGCTACACGGCTCCAACTCCCTAATGTCAACCATCTATCCAGCAGGGGAAACGAAGATGACACACAAACGAGGATTGCTTGCTTTTGGTCTTATGGTGGCGCTGGCCGGCACCTGTGCCGCGCAGGGCGCGTCTGCCGATATGGTCTACGTCACAGCCGCAGTGACTGGAGCGAAAAAAGTGCCGGCGATTGATTTAAAAGTGGAGAACTTCCAGGTACTTGAAGACAAGGTGGAACAGAAGATCACGTTCTTCGCGCCGCCGGATGGGATTTGGGATATCAACATCCTTCTCGCCAACAGCAAACTCCTGCCCGGCCGTGCAGACCGCACTTCTGCGGCGATCCGCGATGCCGTGGAAACGTTCAAGACAACCAGCAATCCTCAGGACAAGATAAAAGTCGAGGAGCTCCACTTTGGCTCTGACGGTATGTTTGATGCCATTGACCGCAATCTTGTAGATCTTCAGAAGACAACGAATCCGCGGCGCGCCCTGATTGTCATTAATGATGACTTCGACATGCCGGGCGGCGATGCCGTCAACGGGTTGGTCGAGTTTTCGCGAAAACTGAACATTCCGGTTTACTTCCTGTATACGAAAACCAACTCCACAGATCCCTCCTCCCAATCGACCGGAGCAAGAGGCGATACTTATAAGAACGTTGAAGGGGAAGGACTCACAAACGTCGCCGAACAAACCGGCGGAGCAATTTTCTTTGTGGATGCGCTGAACCAGCTGGAGACTCTGTGCAAACTGCTTGCCCAGGATTTGAGGACCAGGTACGTGCTGGGTTTCAAATCCACAAACGACAAGAAGGACGACAAGTGGCGGAAATTGCAGGTGAAGATGGTTCCCCCCGCCGGACAGAAGCTCGATGTGAACGCCAAGGGGAAATATTTCGTGCCGAAACCGCTGAGCGCCACGGATAAGAAGTAGTCTGAAATGCGTGTCCTGTAGGCGCGGTCTGTGACCGCGCACATTCCTGAATTCAAAATTCTCCGAGATTAAGCATCGTGCGCGGTCACAGACCGCGCCTACAAGGCTATTTTTTTGGAGCAGGAAACGCCGACTTTGAATTTGGCAGTGGCTTGACGGGCTCCGAATTATCACGGCGAAAACGCACCTGATATTCCGGCGAAACGGCTCGAATGCGAACTGCCTTTTCAGCATCCGTACCCGAGGCAGTGGAGTGATACTTCAGCGTGTACTGCCCACGCAGCTCGGCTGCAATATCCTGAACGAACGCAATCATTCGCACCACGGTGAAGTCGGTCGTCAGGTCCGGAATATCGACGATCATCGAACGTCCGCCGCTGTCGACTGCCAGCTCGCGAAGTACGGCAACCTCAAAAGTGGGCTCCGTCGGATCTTCGCCGGGCAGTCCCCACGCATCCCACCGCATGCCGAATGTATAGACCGGGACCTCACCGTCGCGAAGACTGGCTTTCAGTTCGTCGAGTTTGTCTCCGCTGGTGTCATGAACATCGGTGATCACCACAAGCGCGCGCTTCCGGTTTTTGGCTTTCTTTGTCTGTTTCAG
>Ga0070670_100002793_pt1 | contig 14437 bp, 16 predicted proteins | sample KBSS63metaG_FD_64665 | JGI IMG/M metagenome (GOLD analysis project Ga0070670, IMG submission 64665) | Switchgrass rhizosphere microbial communities from Kellogg Biological Station, Michigan, USA - KBS S6-3 metaG | ecosystem: Host-associated > Plants > Roots > Rhizosphere > Soil ... | reverse complement strand
CCGACCCATTCCCACAGCTTCGTCCTCGCCCGATCCCGCATGTTATAGACGAACAAGGCAAAGCCCGCGCCGTGGCCGAATCGGGCGGGATCAGCCGCTTCCGGCGTTCGCACCCGTTCTTCCGCCGTCCGACTTCGCTTCAATCTGTAACGAGTGGTCCACATTACAAGGTCGTCAAGGCACCGCCGCCACGCCTCGAGGGAAAGGGCTGAGTGAATTGACTGGGGTCAGGTCCTCACACCATTCGAGCGCCTGCTGCGCGATCACTCTTTCCATGGCGCCGAGCGTGTCAGCTTGAGATGCCTCGCTCAGGATTGTCCTGAGTCGCGGCCACGTGGTGAAGCCGACGCCAGAGATGTTGCCGCCGTCGTGGTGCCGGTCTGGCCATCGAAGATGAAGGGCCTGCGGTGACACCTGATATCTGCGAATCAGAGACATAGCGAGCGGCGCACGTTCCGGAGCGGCCACGATCATGCCCACGTAACATTGCCGTCGACCAGCGTGCCAACTGGCGGCGTAAGCCATCATCGCCACCCGATCGATTCCGGTCTCCGCATGCGACGACGCGACGTCGCCATCGCAGACCAGTAGGGCCCATACGTCATGCTCAGTCTCGATAACGATGTCGACGTCGACGACATCTCTCGCAGAACGGCCGTGTCCCGGCGGGACGGGCAGCTGCATCCAGAGCTGAACCCTCGCCGTGACCGGGGCTGGACGCGGTAGCGCGATTCCGAGCGACGCGTTCAGGCGACGCAGCCAAAACGCCGGCGGCAACAGTTCGGCCGTCCTGAAGATGTTCCACGCGAGGGCCTGCGTCGCACGCGCGTTCATCCCGCTCGTGGTCGGCCGGCGCAGCATGTCGGGGTGGTGCGGCCACACCACGAAGCGGCATGGATCCGTCATGCCCCCATCTCCACCGCCCGGTCCCGGGCAATAGGAGGCGTGGATGCGTGCCCGCGCTGCCCATGCGAGCGCAGGAACTCCAGCTGCCTGGCGCCGGCGCCCAAGATGTCCTGTGCGGCCCTCCACAGCACACCGGCTTCCACATGAGGACAATCGTCAGCACAGTCCGCCGTCGCCCGCGAATCAACGCGACGCAGGTGTTTCACCATGGCGTCGTGCCAGGCGACCAGCTGGTGTGCCAGTTCACGAGCCTCGTTGGTTCCGATCCGATCGCCGAGGATCCGGTAGATATTCATGTCAAACCCACCCGCTAAGGCAGAACGTGAATAGTGGCTTCAGCCCTACACCGAAGGGCCCAGAATCGGTTCGGGACCGATACACGACATGCGAAGCGAAAGCGATGTTCATCATTTCAAGCTCCGGACGTGGAGCTCCCGTTCATTTGCGCGGGAGCGGCCACGTAGCGAAAGGTATGGGATGGACGTGCGGGCCGTCCGACTACGGCAAGATCGCCGAAGGCGTCGGAGGAGGAAAGGCCCGCACCTCCCGCGGAGGAGACGTACGGCAGGCTAGATAGTGCAGGTTCATGACAGTGTGACGGCGTGTCCCCGTCGATCTTGTCTAGAGCAACTTGTGCGCCACTCCGCGACGACCTCTGTTGCCTCGAAATCCTGCCATTGGTCGACCCTGGACGTTTCGAAACGAAATCACACTTTCAGGCTGAAATTCACGGTGACCGCTAGCACGAATCGCTCAGGCTGGCCGTTCAGCAGCAGTGGTGAATAGCGCCACTGTCGGACAGCCTCGATTGCCGCCCGATCGAGCAGCAGTATCGAGCGAAGGACCATGACACTCTCGACCATGATGGCGCCTCCGACGCGAACCGGCGCACGCGCGACAGGAGGTGGCGGCGGGGGCGGGGGCGGTGGGGCTGCCGTCGCGACGAATGCCGGAATGTCGGGAACCCGCGGAAGTTCCGCGCTCACGTACAGGAGCGGTATCGCCGCGACGGCGCCGATCATCACCAGATGGGCGGCGATCGAGATCAGCAGAGGAACGGCGTCCTGTTGCGGGACGGCATCGTCTTCGCGGCTGATGAGATCGAACACGCTCCCTCCTTCCGCTGGTGGCTGTCCATACAGCCGGACCAACTTTGCTGGTCCCTGTTCGGAACGGGCTATGCAAGGGCAGGTCGCAAGGTTCGGTCCCTCAGTTCGTGCCCACATCGCGACAGATCGGGCGCACACTCAGCTCTCCCCTCAGGCCGCGCTGTTGCAATGTGCACGCGGGGGTTTCAAAACGAAAGACCATCTCGTTCGGGATTCCCTGCGGGATTGGGTGATCGCAAGTTATTCACGGCGTCGTCCTTGCACCACTCTCTAGCGTTCGCGCCGCCGCGCGATTCCTACAGGAGGGCCTGAATTGAAACCGTTGTCACGCGTCCTCTGCGCTGTGGCCATCGACGAGCAGAGCCATCGGGTGCTCGACCACGCGCTCGCGTTAGCTCGACGCCACGACGCGAGGCTCCTGATCCTTCATGCCGTGTCGCCTGCAATTGCCTACAGCCATGGCGCGACGGAGCGCGTCGATCTACTGCGACGACTTCGGTTGCGTGCGGAAGCCGCGGGCGTCGACGTGCGGGTCGAGGTTCAGCAAGGGCCGACCGACGAAATCATCCTGCTCCACGCGAGGGCGCGGAATGTCGATCGCATCGTGATCGGCGGCGCTCGAAGCGAGCGTCGACGGGGGTGGTCACGATGGATTGCCGAGCGGGTCCTGCGCGACGCACCCTGCCCCACGCTAATCGTTCCCGACACCGCGATCGACCCGGCCACCTTCACAGCATCCGTCTTGTGCGCTGTGGATTTCTCAGCCGCCTCGTCGGCGGTGGTGGAGGCGGCACTGCGTCTCTCGGATGATGACAGGCGGCGCATCACGCTGCTTCACGTTGCGAGCGGACGTGATGATGCAGCCCTGGACAAGCTGCAATCCCTGATTCCGCCGTCCAAGCGTGCTGCCGTGTCGGCCCACGTCGTTGTTGGCCGTCCGGCGACCGAGATCGTGCGCTTCGCGCGAGCAATGAACGCTGAACTGATCGTCGTCGGCGCAATCCGACGCTCGACACTCGGCAGCAGGCTGTTCGGCGAGACCGGGCAGCTGTTGCGCGACGCGATGTGCCCCGTGCTTGCGGTGCCACCCGCTTTTACTGCCTCGGCCACCGAAGACGCTCGCTCGCTGGCCGCTTGACCTTCACGGCGCGTTCAGGCGCCGCTAGGCGAGAGCAGCATCTGTGGCGATGAGGCATCACTGCAGGTAGCGCCGCCACCTACGGACAGGGCAATGGCTACGACCGCACCTGTGCAGTGCAGGATCGGATCTCCACGTCACGATCGGTGTGTCGGGATAGGTGCGGCAATGGATTCTCAGCTCACTGCCTCGTCGCCGGAGAGTGCCATCCTGATCTACTGGCGACTACCGCGCCCCAACGGTCAGACGCTCCTCTGTACTTCGTACCGCACGAGCTCCGGCCTTGAACTTCGTGCCGGCGTGAACGGTGAGTCTCCGCTGCTTCAGGCTGACATCGCGACACACGCCGAGGCGCAACGGCTCGCCGGCGAATGGAGACAGCAGATGAGCCGAGCCGCCGCCACGTAGTTCCCGGCCGCTCCCGTGAGCGCATCCCGTAGCAGCGCAACAGACTCGAGGATGATCGTATTGGTCTCAGGCGCTGGACATGAGTGAGTGCCTCTCATGACACATCGAGCTCGACGGGACTTACGAATCCATCGGGTTTCACTGTGAGGACCGAACACGGCAGTCTTCTTAGAATCCGTTCCGCCGTGTTGCCGATCAGCATTCCAGCGATGCCGGACCGGGCCGCTGTGCCCATCACTAAGAGGTCGATACCTTCTGCCACGACGAACTCTGGGATGACATCCTCGGCCTCGCCTCGCCGCAGATTGGACTGCGCTTCCGCCAGGCCCTCAAAGGACCTGGCGAGACGCGCGAGATCCGTAGCCGCGCGTTGGCGCGCACCGTCGACGTAGCTCGCAAACTGGTCATCTCCGGAGTGACTGCGAATCACTCGCTCGGCGAGAGGCGCCCACACCTGCAACAGTCTCGGTGGACGCGCTTCCAGATGTGAAGCTACCAGCAACGACAGCTCGATGATCTTTTCGTTCAGCGCCTGCTCGTCCGTTTCTTTGGTGCTGGCGTCGACGGCAGCCACGATCTGGAGGTCCGTGGCGGGATTGCCATGACGCGCCAGTAGCACCGGGCAAGGGCACTTGCGCAACAGTTCCATGTCTACGTCGCCGAATGGCTTGGGGCCTGACGCGACGAGCTCGCGTGCATGAGAACGCATCAACAGGTCGTGGTGTGAGCGTAGAACCTCCTGGATCAGCACGGTCGCCGGTCGACCGATCAGCAACCTGGGCTCTGCTCGAAGGCCGCTCACGGTGTTCGCCACGCGGACAAGTTGCTGGCGCCGCTCGCGAACCATGTCTTCCTCGATGGCAGGCGGCAAGTTGTGCCACGCGTGCGGGTGAACCGTCACGACATCGGCTACGGTGAGAGTGGCGCCGAGGCTTCGAGCAAGAAGGACCGCTCGTTCAAGCGCGGGATGGGCACTGGCTGTTGCGTCGACGTCCACCAGGATGCTCTTGAAGGGTTCCATGTCTGGCTCCACACGATCACGCGCGTGACCGTTGCACACCCCCAGTTGGGATCACCGCTACTCCGGGGGCGCGGATTTCACGACCTGTCCCCGGCTCGTAAAGGACACACCGTAATTCCCGGTCCCTCCGAACATCACGGCTTCGATCAAGGGCTGATCAACGTCCGGGGGGCCATCCCAACGAATCAGGAACTTGGCTCCGGGCCCGCCGGCTACATCCGACCGTTGGATCACGAATTCGACCGAGCCGAGCGGCGGGAGTGCCGACGGCTTGTCCAGATAGTCTCTGACTCTTCGTCCTGTCGAATCGTAGTACCGCACCCACGTGAGGGTGATCGGATGAAGAGAGCTGGTGTTCCGCACACTGACCGTGGCTGCCAAGTCGACATCCCGTGCCCGCGTGCTCACGCCGAGATGCAGAGTCGAATAGACGGGTACGTAAACGACCGTTCCTTCTGCCGATTGAGCTGGATCCGCCGGGGCGGGCTGCAACCGCTCGCTGGCAGTGCTGTGAATTGGCTCTTCGCGATAGCGGTAGGACCCGAGAAATAGACCGCTCCCAAACAGCAGGATGGCGAGAATGATTGCTTGCCAACTGACCGGCCACCGCATGTATGACACTCCCTCCAGGCAGGTCTCCTTCACTGGCGACTGCCGACACGGTTTCAGCAGTTCATGGCGGTTCCGCCCTTCATGAGCTGCCGGACCTCCTCGCAATCAGCGGGCGACGGTATGCCGAATCCACGGCCATATCCAAACAGCTCGGCAATCGTCGTGGCTCCGAAGCGACTATCGAGCAACTCAAGCTGGTCGGCGGTGATGAGAGCCGGATGTGGCACGCCGCACGCGCGGCTCAGCGCGAGTATGTCTTTCCGCAGCGTGAGGACGTAATTCGCCAACCGTCCGGCCTTAGTGGTGGGATCGACGCCACGCACAAGCCAGGGGTGCTGCGTCGCCACTCCCGTCGGGCAATGGTTGGTGTGACAGCGCTGTGCCTGGATGCACCCGATCGCCATCATCGCTTCGCGTCCGACGTTGATCGCGTCGCAGCCGAGCGCGGCGCAGCCGACTGTCAGATGTGCGAAAGTGCTGTTCGTAGATCAGCTGTCGCACAGCCGGCACACCCTCCGCCCGGCGCAGGAAATGACATGCCGCGCCCTGCCGCACTGCCGCGTTCGCCAGCGGTCTATCCACGTTGCCAACCTGCGTGGAGGATACCGCATGAATCATCCAGTGGCAGGGAGTATGCACATGCCTCCGCATTCACACTCAGGACACTCCAGCTTTCTGAGCACTAGCTCGGGGTGTTGCCATCAGGCCGACGCCGCCGGTCGACGGCACATTGCCGATCACCAGCGAGTCGATTGACGAGTGATGGACGGTGCACAGTATGCTGCTGCCGGGGAGGTCGTGTGCGCCACCGGGGTCGTCGCAATATCGAGACCGCCGTAGCGATCGGAAGCGGCTGATGTCGCACTGAACCCGTCACGCCCGCACGAGGCCGCAACGTCGCGCCTTTGAGCGGCAGTCAAGAGCCCGAAGGCGCACGTGCCGTCTACCCAACTTCACCTCATCGTCATCCTGGCCCCCTTCCTGGCGCTTCCGCTCGCCGGTTGGGCGTGGCATCGACGTTCCGGGGCACTGTTACTCGCCGCGATACCGGCGGCGCTGACGGCATATTTCGCGTACGCATTCTCAGTCGTGAGCCGAAGCGGCCCGTTTAGCGTCACCGGCACCTGGGCCCCGGCGCTGAACCTGTCCCTGTCATTTCGGTTCGATGGTCTTAGTACGCTGTTCGCGTGCCTCATCGCCGGCGTCGGCACGTTGATCGTCATCTACGCGCAGACATATCTCGAGCATCATCCGTACGCGGGACGGTTCCACGTCAGCCTGTTTGCGTTCATGGGCTCGATGCTCGGCGTGGTCCTCAGCGACAATGTCATCGCCCTGTTCGTGTTTTGGGAACTCACCGGGTTCACATCGTATCTGCTCATCGGATTCGAGCACGAACGACCGGAGGCTCGACGGGCGGCCACTCAGGCACTGCTCGTAACAGGGGGCGGCGGCTTGGCCCTGCTCGCGGCAGGTCTGCTTCTGATGAACGCAGTGGGCACTCCGCTGCTGTCCGGCATGGCGGGCCGTGGACCGCTTACCGATCAGCCGCAATACCTCGGGATCGCCGCGCTGATCCTCTTCGCGGCATTCACCAAGTCGGCGCAGTTCCCGTTCCACTTCTGGCTGCCGAACGCGATGCAGGCGCCCACACCAGTCAGCGCGTACCTTCACTCCGCGACCATGGTGAAAGCGGGTGTGTATCTTGTCGCGAGGATGACTCCGTTGCTTGGGGCCTCCGTAGTGTGGACGGGCACGATCACCGTCGTCGCCATGCTCACCATGACGCTCGGAGCGCTCCGGGCCCTATGCGAAACCGACCTCAAGCGCGTCCTCGCCTACTCGACGATCAGTGCACTGGGCGTGCTGATGCTGCTGTTCGGAATGGGCACGCCACAAGCGGTTGCCGCCGGCTTCGCTTATCTCTTGGCCCATGCGTGTTACAAGGGGGCACTCTTCCTGGTTGCCGGAGCGGTCGAACACGAGACAGGCACGCGCGACGTGGCATTGCTCGGAGGACTGCGTCAGGCGATGCCGATGACGGCCATCGGCGCAGTCCTCGCTGCTGGCTCCATGGCGGGCATTCCACTGTTTGGCGGCTTTATCGCCAAGGAGCAGTTCTACGAAAGCATCGGTAGGGCGACGCTTCCGGGCGTTTCGAACGGCGTCCTGGTTGCCGTGGCCGTGGCGGTGAGCATGTGCCTCGGCGCCGCGGGGCTCGTCGCAGGCATCGTTCCGTTCCGAGGCCGCGTCACGCCGTCACCCGCGCTCCACGACGCACCGCCGTCTCTCTGGCTGGGACCGTTGGTGCTCGGTGGACTTGGTGTCGTCCTAGGCATTCTGCCGGCACTTGCTGCAGGTCCAATCGCTCTCGCCGAGGAAGCAGTGACGGGATCGCGATCGACGCTCGCTCTCGGCCTTTGGCACGGCTTCACCGGCACGTTGCTGTTAAGCGCGCTGACAGTCGCTGGTTCGTTGATTTTGTTCACCTTCCGGGCTCGACTGTGGCAGCTTCGCTGGCCTACCGCACTGCACGCCGAGCATCTTTACACGTACACGCTGGCTGGACTCGATGCGTTGAGCCGGCGCGTCGCTCCCGCGATGCAGAGTGCGTCACTCCGTTCGTACGCCCTCACGGTTGTGGTCGCGGCCATCGTCCTGGTGAGTATCGCGCTGGCGACCGGGCGAACGTTTCCGTCGCCCCGCCGCTGGACGACAATCCAGTTCCACGAAGCTGCGCTTGCCGCCCTCATCGTTGCCGGGGCGCTGTCAGCCACGTTCGCACGCTCGAGCATGGCCGCCGCGTTGTCGCTCGGCACCGTCGGGTATGGGGTTGCCGTGATGTACGCACTGCTCGGCGCACCGGATCTGGCGATGACCCAGTTTGCCGTCGAAACCCTGACGGTCGTCATCTTCGTGCTCGTCTTCTACCGGTTGCGCGGATTTGGCGATCTGTCGTCGAGGTTGGTCAAGAGCCGAGACGCCGTTGTTGCGGCGACCGCGGGTGCGCTTGTCACCACTTTGGTGCTGTTCGTCGGCGCCTCGGGGACAGTCTCACGCCTGGCTGCCTATTTTACCGACGCGGCGCCGCAGCTGGGCCACGGCCTCAATGTCGTGAATGTCATCCTCGTCGATTTCCGCGGCTTTGACACGCTCGGCGAAACGACCGTTCTCGTGACCGTTGCCGTCGGTGTCCGTGCGCTGCTGCTCATCGGGAAGGAGCGACGCAAATGACATCCTTGATCCTGCAGACCGCCACTCGCGTCCTGATGCCGCTGTTGCTCCTTTTCGCCGTGTTTCTGTTGTTGCGAGGTCATAACCAGCCTGGTGGCGGCTTCATCGGCGGCTTGGTGGTGGCAGCGTCATTCGTGCTCTATTCGATCGCGTTCGGGGTGGACGCCGCCCGCCGCGCGCTTCTCGTCGCCCCGTCCACACTGCTCGGCGTCGGCCTGCTCGTCGCTCTGACCAGCGGACTTCCCGGCGTCGTGTTTGGTCAGCCATTCATGACGGCGCAATGGGTGGAGCTGACGATGGGTCCAAGTGTTGTGACCGTCGGAACACCGCTGGTATTCGACGTCGGGGTGTTTCTCGCCGTGATCGGCGTCGTGCTGACGATCGTGCTCACGTTGGCTGAGGTGAGCCTCAGCGAGGACTGACATGGAACTTCTACTCGCCGTCGTCGCGGGCGTGCTGTATGCCGCCGGACTGTATTTAATGCTGCGGCGGCGGTTGGCACAACTGATCATCGGTCTGGGCCTGCTCTCGAACGGGTCGAATATTCTGATTCTCTCCGCGGCGGGTGTGACCCGCGGGAAACCACCACTCATCGCGCATCCGGAAATGACGGGAGAGCCGTTCGCGGATCCGGTTCCGCAGTCCTTGATCCTCACGGCGATCGTGATCGGCTTCGGGGTACTCGCCTTTGCACTGGTACTGGCTCATCGCATGCACCAGTCCACCGGCTCGGACGACATCGACACCTTTGGACCGGATCGGGCGTGATGTTGCTGGCGCTTCCAGTCGTCCTGCCGCTGGCCACAGCCATTGCGCTGCACTTCATCCCGCAGCGAAGCCGACTGCTGCGCCTGCTGGCTTTCCTCGGAGCGCTTCTGCTCCTCGCCGCTGGCGTGTCGGTTCTCGTGCGTGTGCAATACGCAGGCATTCAGGTTCTTCAAGTGGGCGCATGGCCCGCGCCCTTTGGGATCACTTTGGTCGCGGATCTCTTCAGCGCCTTGATGGTTGTGATGACCGGGATCGTCGGCGTGGCGGTGACGGGTTCGTCATTCGCCGGCGTCGATCCGCGGCGTGAAGGGCTTGGCTACCACGCGCTCATACACGTGTTGCTGATGGGCGTCTCAGGCGCGTTTCTGACTGGGGACATCTTCAATCTCTACGTCTGGTTCGAGGTGATGCTGATCGCCTCGTTCGTGCTCGTGTCGTTACACCGCACGCGCGCCCAGTTGCATGCCGCGTTCACGTACGTCGGACTGAACCTTCTCGCATCGGCATTTTTCTTGACTGCCATCGGACTCCTGTACGGCCAGGCCGGGACATTGAACTTCGCGGACCTGGCGCGCGCGTGGCCCGAGCGACGAACGCCGGGGCTGGACGCCGCGCTGTCCATGTTGTTTCTGAGTGCCTTTGGCATCAAAGCAGGCTTGTTCCCGTTGTTTTTCTGGCTGCCAGCCTCGTACCCCACGCCTCCCGCCGCCGTCGGCGCGCTGCTCGCCGGCTTGCTCACCAAGGTCGGCGTTTACGCGATGATCCGGGTGTTTACGCTTCTCTTCCCGAATCCGTCGGCGACCGTCTACACCGCGATCCTGGTGATGTCGGCCATCACGATGGTCGTGGGCCTGATCGGCGCCATTGGCCAGCACGATTTGCGGCGCGTGCTGTCATTCAATCTCGTCGGACACATCGGCTTCACGACTGTCGGTCTTGCGCTGTGGACGCCGGCGGCGCTGGGGGGCTCGATCCTGTACCTGCTGCATCACATGCTGGTGATCTCGAGCCTGTTTCTGGTGAGCGGACTGTTCCTGCGGCAGAAACGGACGACAGACATGCGAGCCCTAGGGGGCATGTACCGCGCGCAGCCCTTCGTCGCCTGCCTCGCGCTCGTTCCGCTGTTCTCATTGGCTGGCATACCGCCGCTTTCAGGGTTCATTGCCAAGCTCGCGGTCGTCGGTTCGATGATCGAGTCGCGACACTACTTCCTCGCGGCGATTTCACTGGCCGTCAGTCTGCTCACTCTTCTGTCGATGGCTCGTGTGTGGGAGGAGTCGTTTTGGAAGCCAGCGCCCGGCCAAGCACACGTCGCTCATCCACCGCGTCTTGGCGCGGCGATTCTTGCCCCTGTAGCATTCCTGGTGACCTTGACAATTGGTCTGACACTGGCTGCCGATCCCACGTATCGCGTGGCGACGACAGCTGCGCAGCAGTTGTTAGACAGGGACGGCTACGTGAGCGCCGTCCTCGGGAACGGGGTACTACGTGCTGCTCGCTAACATCCTTCTTGCGCTGGCGTGGGCCGCGCTTCGGGGCGAGTTCTCCCTCGCGACGTTGGTGGCTGGATACGTCGTCGGCTATCTCATTCTGCTCGCGCTCGTCCGCGGCAGTGTCCTCCCACCGTCACCCTATATCGGGCGGGTACACCGCGTCTTTGGCCTGGCGATTTACTTCCTCCGCGAGCTCCTGCGTGCCAACCTGCGCCTCGCGCTCGACGTCGCTACGCCGCGCTATCACATGACGCCCGGCATCATTGCCGTGCCGCTCGACGCCACCACGGATGGCCAGATCCTCTTGCTGTCGATGCTGATTAACACGACACCTGGCAGCGTCGCGCTCGACGTGTCGCCCGATCGCAAGATTCTTTACGTGCACGTCATGTACATGACCACGCCCGCAGCGGCGCGGGACGAAATCAAGGACGGGTTCGAGCGCCGTGTCCTCGAAGTTCTGGGGTGACCGGTCGCCATGCCTGTAACGATTGCTTCTCTCGCCCTCGCGTTAGCCATACTTGCCGTGGCGGCCGGTGTGACGTTCATCAGGTTGGTGAAGGGCCCAACGCTCCCGGACCGCGTCATCGCAATCGATCTCATCGGGGTATTGATGGTCTGCATCCTCGTCGTGACCGCCGCTGCAACCGCGCAACAGGCGCTGCTCGATGTCGCGATGGTCGTCGCGTTGATTAGTTTCGTGGGCACGGTCGCGTACGCACGGTACATCGAGCGGAGCCAGTCATGATCGAGTGGTTCTCCAGCGGTTTGTTCGTCGCCGGCGCCACTCTAGCTTTACTCGCGAGTATCGGCGTGCTGAGGATGCCCGACGTCTTGACGCGCATGCAGGCCTCCACAAAGGCTTCGACTTTGGGGCTCGGAAGCCTTCTGCTTGGCTTGGCGATACGACATCCGGAACTGTCTTTTGTTATACGCGCCGCGAGCATCAGCGCCTTCATGCTCCTGACGACGGCGGTCAGTGCGCACGTCATTGCCCGTGCCGCAGCACGCGGCGGCGCACCATTGTGGGAAGGCACTATCGTCGATGACCGCCCTCCCACGGGCCGTGGCGCCGACGGCCCACCATCCTAGCCCAATTCAGCTCGGTAGTTCATGCCGAGTTGAGCGTGCTTCTGGTAGGCTCAGACGCCCCGAACAATCGAGACGACGGGGACTCGCGAGAGCTTGCGGCATTCGTCGCCGAGACACTCGGGTCGACCGTCGACACACACCTTATCCATCGCTACGGTCAGCCGACCGAGGCGATACTTCGTACATCCACCGCGGCTGGAGCCGATCTGATCGTCATGGGGTCTCACGGCCGCACGGGCGTGCAGCGGCTCCTGTTTGGGTCAGTCACCGAGGCGGTCGTCCGACGCTCGGCAACGCCGGTCCTCGTGGCGCCGCGCGCGAGCGCGGGACTACAACACCCAGTAACGCTTGACGTGGTGCTCTGTGCGGTTGATTTCTCCCCAGCTCGCAGCGCGCGCTGGCGTATGCAGCATCCGTCGCGTACGGAGCCGGTCCCATCTGGTGCTTGCTCACGTTCTCCAGTGGTCGGAAGAGTCCGACCTGCTTCCCTCAACTCAAGGTCGCCGTTTTCCGACGTCCGAGGATGATGCGGTAACACGGCTGAACGAACTCATCACAGATGAGAGACGAACGCGTTGCAGCCCAGAGCTCGCCCTCGGATACGGCGAGCCGTCACTGCGCGCGAGAACATCATGGCCGGACGTCGGCGAGATCAGCTGAGAGGATTGGGGCGGGCGAATCGCGTGAGGCTCGGCGCGGTCAAGCGAGATCCGTGATACGCGACGACGTCACCGAATCGACGGTGCTCCTCCCAGTCGGTCCGCGCCTGCGCGATTTCTTCAGGAGTCCGCGCCACGAAGTTCCACCACATCAGGATCGTCTCCGGAAACGGCGGACCGCCAATGAGCAGCACTCGCGCCCCGGCGACGCTCGAGAAGCCGGCTTCCGACCGCGTGGTACCAAGGTAGAACAGCGTTCGTTCAGCGAGATTCTCCCCGTCGAGTGCGCAGTCACCACTCATCACCAACACGGCGTGTTCGTACGTCGGCTCGAGGGGTATGTCCAGCCGCTGCGCAGCATGTACCCGTATATCCGCGCCCAGCAACGGTGAGTAGTACGGCGCCGGGGACGTCACGCCGTCCATATTCCCAGCGAACACCTGCACGACACCCGCTGGCCGCTCAATCGCAGGTACATCGCCTACGTTCACGAATCCCGGCTCAGCGTGACGATGTTGCTCCGGAAGCGCCGTCCACAACTGCACGCCGTTCAAGTGCCCCGTGTGCTCACGGGGCGTCTCCTCGGCGTGCGTAATACCGATACCCGAGGTCATCACGTTCACACCGCCGGGGTGCAGTATCGATGCACTGCCCAAGCTGTCGCTGTGCTCTACCTCACCCTCGTGGAGCCAGGTGACGGTTTGGAGCCCGATGTGCGGATGTGGGAGAACGGCCATCGGCTTGCCCTCACTGAATGTGAGGGGCCCGAACCGGTCGAGGAAACACCATGGACCGACGAGGCGTCGGTCTCTGATCGGGAGCGCGCGCGAGATCGCCAGGGCACCGAGATTCAGTTCTCGATTCGGATAGGACTCGAGTAGGCGCTGGCTGGAGCCGAGTGCGATGCACTCCTCGGCGGACACGGTCTCAGAACGTCGTGACATGGTCCTTGTACCGTTGGCCGGTTGAAGCCTACGCGAGCGGCTGTCCAGCGACAAGGATCTTCCAGATGCTGGAGCCACACGCTGAGGTTCGGTCCTCCTCCTTCGCGGACAATGGCGTCGTTCCGGCTCCGGATCCCGCGTCGTTCGAACGGGCTCACTACATCCGCACGCTGCACAGCTGGATGCGATAGTCGGTGCGCCCTCGGTGATTGACACTTTTCACGCCCATGCGTGCTTTTCCTGGCCGCGACGGTGTCGGGTCCGGAGACCGGAGAGGCGCTGAACCAGGCGGCGACAATCATCGCCGTCGTCAGCAGCCAGGCGAGGGCGAAAGGAACCCTCGCAATCCAAAGACCGCGATCTCGCCCATGTCGCTCTTGATGTTGTCGGTTACTGGCATTGCCCGATCGCCCTTCCTGTTTTGTAAAAGTCGACCCCGATTGAAAGACCAGAAGCAGCCTGTCCGAGGCCAGGCACAAAGCCAACAACGGTAAGCGTCGTTTTAGACAATCCGACGCCAGACGTGTCCCCTAGCCCCGCGGCACCGGAAATAACGCTCGCCGAACCGTTAATACCCCTAACGACTGCACCCCCTGCCCGATCGGCCACTATTCCACGATATCCACCCTGACGCCCAATGGCTCTGGCAAGGCCACCAGCTTCAGGGATCAGTCCTATCGCGTCGACAGAAATGTCCCTTCCTCGACGGCGGATCGTCGGGACTACTCGGTCCGTTTGCGCGGTCTAGAAAGCGGGCGAGGCCGCGAGGGCGGCGGTCTCAGGACACGGAGGGCCGTCGACGATCTCGTGGATTTTCTCCCGCATCGTCTGCACCCAGGCGTCGGCGTTGCCGTTGCCGGAGGCCGAGCGGGTGATGCGCGTCGAAACGAAGAGCGCTTCGATTTGCGCGTCGTTCAACGTTCGCAGTTCGCGAGCGAGCAACTGGCGTCCCTCCTCCGAGATGTACCGCTCGGGAAAGGTGGCGCTATCGTCCGGAAACTCGCGCATGATGACCGCGCAGCGCTCGCGGTTCTTCCAGATCCGGGCCTTCTT
>Ga0070670_100002792_pt1 | contig 14438 bp, 9 predicted proteins | sample KBSS63metaG_FD_64665 | JGI IMG/M metagenome (GOLD analysis project Ga0070670, IMG submission 64665) | Switchgrass rhizosphere microbial communities from Kellogg Biological Station, Michigan, USA - KBS S6-3 metaG | ecosystem: Host-associated > Plants > Roots > Rhizosphere > Soil ... | reverse complement strand
CCAAGCAGTTGGAGAACGAACACTTTCGAGCGTGACAGCAGCGCCGCGTTAACCTCGAAGGACGGGTTTTCAGTGGTCGCACCGATCAGGACGATGTCGCCAGCCTCGACACGTGGCAGGAAGGCGTCCTGCTGTGCCTTGTTGAATCGGTGGATTTCGTCGACGAAGACGATCGTCCGCCGGCCCATACGGCGGCGGCGATCCTGCGCCGCGGCCATGACGTCCTTGATTTCCTTGATGCCGGCGAGCACGGCGCTGAACGGGACGAAATGCGCCTGGGTGATCTCTGCAATCACGCGCGCCAGCGTGGTCTTGCCCGTGCCTGGCGGTCCCCACAGGATGAGTGACTGAAGGAGGTCTCGTTCGATCGCCTCGCGCAAGGGTTTGCCCGGGGCGAGGATCGCATCCTGGCCGACGACTTCGTCGAGCGTACGCGGCCGCATCCGTTCGGCCAGCGGCGTCCCCGGGGCATTCGCCGAGCTTGCCGCACCGAAGCCCCCTTGTGGTGGAGGCGGATCAAATAGACCGTTGCTCACGGATTCACCCGGTGGCGGCGCGCCGCGTAAATCAGGATTCCCCCTGCGACGGCGACGTTAAGCGATTCGACGCTGGACGCCATCGGGATCGTCACTCTCGCGTTGCACCGCGCAATGACATCGTCACTGAGTCCGGGGCCCTCGCCACCGACAAGGAGTCCGACCGGTCCGTGCCAGTCGATCTCCTCCGGTGTTTCGCCGCCGCGCGGCACCGTGGCGATCATCCGCACGCTTGCCTCCGTCATGCAGGTCATGACGGCCTCCGCGGTCATGCCGGCCACGATCGGCAGACGCAAGGCGCTGCCCATGCTGCCACGGAGCGCTTTCCAGGAGAACGGACTCGCCGAGGTGCCGCAGACGAACGCACCTGTGGCCCCTCCCGCCTCAGCCGCGCGAATCAATGCGCCAACGTTCCCCGGATCCTGCACATCGACGATGACCAGCACGAAGGCGCGTGGGTGCGCGCAGATCATGGCTGGCGTCGTCACCTTGCGCCGAGCGATCGCAGCAATTCCCGATGGCGACTTCACGGGGCTCAACGCGGCAAAGACCTTGTCATGTGCCGCGATCACTTCAACGGAGTCGGCCTCGAGTGCCCGCGCGATCTGTTCTTCCTCCGACTGCGTGTCGAGCTGCGACGCAGCAATGACGAGCACTTCGAACGCCGCGCCGGCGGAATGTGCGTCACGCACGAGGTGCGCCCCGTCGAGCAGCACCCGCTCGCCGGTCGGGTCCGGGTCATCAGCCAGTGCGCGGAACGTGCGAACGAGTGGATTCTGGCGGCTGGAAATGGACTTCACGCTGGTTGGCTATGTTACAGTCGGTTCCGAGATGAAGGATCGGATCCTGAAGCGTTTCAATGACGAGATTGCCGCGCTCGAGCGCGAGCTGAAGGTGGAGTTGCCGAAGGAGATCCAGCGCGCGCGCGAGCTTGGCGACCTGCGCGAGAACGCGGAGTACAAGGCGGCGAAGGAGCGACAGGAGATCGTCAACGCCCGCATCGCCATGTTGAAAAAGCGCGTCGGCGAGATCTCGATGATCAACCTCGATCGCATTCCTCACGATCGAGCCGGCTTCGGTTCCACCGTGCATCTTCGCGCCGGCAACGGCGACACCGTGATTTACCAGCTCGTCATGCCGGAGGAGTCCGATTTCGATAAAGGAATGATTTCCACCTCGTCGCCGATCGGCCGCGCCATCCTCAACAAAGAGGAAGGCGATGAGGTGAAGGTGACCACACCGAACGGCGTCCGCACGTTCGAGCTCATCAAAGTCCTCACCATCCACGACGAAGCGTGAGCCCGTACTCGCCGGAACGCCGCACCGCATTGATCCTGTGCGGGACCGGTGCGCACGGCGTCTATCACGCAGGAGTCCTTCGCGCCCTGCACGAGGCGGGGGTGAAGATCGACCTGGTCGCCGGGCAGGGTGTGGGCGCTGCAGGCGCCGCGCTGGTGGCCATTGGCGGCAGCGCACGACTGTGGGAGGAGACGGGCGTCTGGCGGTCGCCGCGCGTGGCATCGCTGTATGGGTGGAAAAGGAGCGCGATGGCGCCGCCGGTCATGGGCGCCGGCTTCGCGCTCCTGCTCCTCGTCACGATGGTCGCGGTGGCATCCGGGTGGATCGTGCCCTTCTGGTGGTCCGCGACGCTGCTGACTCTCATCCTGCTGTCGGCAGGCATCTGCGGGCTGACCGTCTGGCGTCACGCGTCGATGGCCCGGCGTGGATCGGGCCGCTGGTGGTGGCGTCTGTTCGGGGCGCCCATCGATGCCGAAACGGCGCGAGCGCTATTCAGCAGCGCGATCTGGGACCTCATTCGCGGAGCTGCGCCTGCAACCCAACCGGCACGGGCCGCGCTCGGCCGTCGGTACACCGAGGTGCTGGCAGAAAACCTTGGACAGCCTGGCTTCGCGGAGCTGCTCCTGGTCGCCACGGATCTTGACGCCCGGCAGGATGTGGTGGCGGCGTTGCTACGCGACCCGTACCGGGCGGAGTTCATGGCTCCCCGCCCGGGCCGCAATCGGCACGCGGAAGTGCTCGACCTGACCGGGGTTGGGCGCGACCACGCGATCGACATCCTTGCAGGTGCGCTGACACCACCCGTCATCGCGGAGCCGACGCTGGTGAGCTACACGGCCGACAGCTTCTGGCGCGGCGAGACGCACCGTATGTGCGATCGCGCTGCGTCCGTGAACCGGTTGCTCGAGGAAGTTGCCGCTGCTGGCGCGACGCAAGTCATCGTGGTCAGCGCAGTAGCGCCCGTGCCGGCCCCGCACATGCTGCGCGTTCCACAGATGGATCCACGCGGCCGCCTTGGCGACTTTCACGTGACCGCGGAAGCGGCCGCGCTTCGCGACGCGCTGGAGATCGCGCGGTTGCGGTTTGACTCCGTCTATGTCATTACGCCCGCGCACAACCCGATTGGACCGTTCGATGTGGGCGGTGCGTACGATGCGGCATCCGATCGGCGGCAGGACCTGACAGAGCTGATGTCGCGGGCGTACGAGGACGCGTATCACCAGTTCATCGAACCGGTCGTGGGAGCCAGTGGCGAGCAACTTGCGCACACCGAGCCCGGTCCTGACGACATGCGCGTGCAAGCCGGCCAGGATCGTCTGTTCGGCGCGTAAGCCGCTCGTCGCGAACGGCGCCTTCCTTACTCTCCGTCCTTGTGGGGTCCCGGCTCGAGCAGGTGCGGGAGCGCCTCGCCTTCGCCGGTGGCGAGTAACCCTGCGCGCGCATAAGTCAACAGCTTGTCGCGCGTGTCAGCAATGTCGAGGTTTCTCATCGTCAGCTGACCGATCCGGTCGGCCGGCGTAAACGCCGACTCGCCCTTTTCCATCGTCAAGCGCTCGGGATGGTAGGTGAGATTCGGGCTGCGGGTGTCGAGGATGGAGTAGTCGTTGCCACGCCTCAGTTCGACGACGACCTCGCCGGTGATGGCACGCGCGACCCAGCGCTGCGCCGTCTCGCGCAACATGAGGGCCTGCGGGTCGAACCAGCGCCCTTGATACAACAGCCTGCCGAGTCGACGGCCATTGTCCCGATACTGTTCGATGGTGTCCTCGTTGTGGATGCCGGTGACCAGGCGCTCGTACCCGATGTACAGAAGAGCCATTCCCGGACCTTCGTAAATGCCGCGGCTCTTGGCTTCGATGATGCGGTTCTCGATCTGGTCGCTCATGCCGAGGCCGTGCCGGCCGCCGATGATGTTTGCCTCGGTCATCAAGGCCACCGCGTCGCCGAATCGCTGGCCGTTCAGCGCCACCGGTATACCTTCGTCGAAGGTGATCGTCACCTGCTCCGGCTTGACGGCCACGTTCTCACGCCACGACGCGACGCCCATGATCGGCTCCACGATCGTGATCCCGGAGCTGAGCTGCTCGAGGTCCTTCGCCTCGTGTGTAGCGCCCAGCATGTTCGAGTCGGTGGAGTAGGCCTTCTCGACGCTCATCTTGTAGGCAAGGCCGGCACGCTGCATGTATTCGGACATTTCCTTGCGGCCGCCGAGCTCGTCGATGAATGCCTGATCGAGCCAGGGCTTGTAAATGCGCAGCGACGGGTTCGCCAGCAGTCCGTAGCGGTAGAAGCGCTCGATGTCGTTGCCCTTGAACGTGCTCCCGTCACCCCAGATGTGGACGTCGTCTTCCTTCATCGCCAGAACGAGCATCGTGCCGGTAACGGCGCGGCCAAGTGGCGTCGTATTGAAGTAGGGCACACCGGCGGTTGCGATGTGAAACGCGCCGCATTGCAGCGCAGCGATGCCTTCCGCGACCAGTTGCGCGCGACAGTCCACGAGGCGGGCCTTCTCTGCGCCGTACTGCAGCGCCTTCCTCGGGATCTCGTCGTAGTCGGGTTCGTCCGGCTGGCCGAGGTTGGCGGTATAGGCGTACGGGATGGCGCCCTTGCTGCGCATCCAGTGAAGCGCCGCGCTGGTATCGAGCCCGCCTGAGAACGCGATACCGACACGTTCGCCGACCGGGAGACGCTGGAGAATTGTGCCCATTGATTCCCAATGATATGCCGACGGAATCGGGGATTGAGGATCAGCGATCACGGTTCGAAATGTCAGGAAGGAGATGATCTAGTAGACAGGGAGACAGAAGACAGGAGTCGGGGGTATCGTCGTCTGGATGTTCGTGGGCAAGTACGGTTTTCCGGCTGCGGCGGCCATTGTGGTCGTTGCGGCGTTGGTGTGGAGTTTGATGGCGAAGGACGGCACGTCGAACACAGGAGTCGGGATCAATCCGCTGGTGGCAGCATGGAGCGGACCGTACGGTGGTGTCCCGCCATGGGACTCTGTCCGTCCGGAGGTCTTCTCGGAGGCGTTCACCACTGCGCTCGCAGAAGAGCGTGCGGAGATTGATGCCATCGCGTCGAGTACCGAGCCGCCGACCTTTCGCAACACGATCGAGGCGTTCGATCGGAGCGGCCGAACGCGTACGCGCGTCGGCCGGCTCTTTGCGGTAGCCACCGAGAACATCACGAACCCACAGTACCAGGCGCTCGAACGCGAGTGGGAGCCCAAACTGGCGGCCGCCAGCGACGCAATCTTCATGAACTCCAGATTATTCGCGCGGATTGCTGCCGTCTACGGTTCACTGGCCTCGTCACAGCTTGCCCTCGAGCAGAAGCGATTGACCGAACGCATGCACGACCTGTTCGTGCGCCGCGGCGCAAGGCTTGGCGAGGCGGACAAGGCACAACTCTCGGCGATTAACCAGGAACTGGCGTCGCTCTACGCCTTGTTCCGTCAGAAGGTGCTGGCGGACGAAGACACCTGGACGGTGCTCGACAGCGAAGCCGATCTGGCTGGACTGCCGCCGGCCCTGGTTGACAGCGCGAAGGCCGCTGCGGCCGAACGCGCACTTCCCAGCAAATGGGCGATCGTCAACACCCGCTCGAGCGTCGATCCGTTTCTGACGTTCTCGAGCCGGCGCGATCTGCGCGAGCGCGTCTGGAAGAAGTTCAAGAGCCGGGGTGACAACGGCGATCAGAACGACACAAAGACGACCATCGCGCGCATCGTGAAGCTACGCGCGGATCGCGCACGTCTGCTCGGGTTCGCCTCTCACGCACACTGGCGCATGTCGGACACGATGGCGAAGGAGCCGACAGCCGCTCAGGCGCTGATGATGCAGGTCTGGCCAGCCGCCGTCTCGCGTGTACGCGAGGAAGTGGCGGACATGGAGGCGATCGCCTCGCGCGAACACGGTCCGGCGACGATAGAGCCCTGGGATTATCTCTACTACGCCGAGAAGGTCAGAAAGCAGCGGTATGACCTGGATCAGAGCGAGGTGAAGCCGTACCTGGCGCTCAACAACATGGTGGCCGCGGCACTCTGGGCCGCTGAACAGCGCTACGGCATTTCTTTCACGGAGATCACCGGCAAAGTGCCCGTCTTCCATCCTGACGTTCTCGTCTGGGAGGTGAAAGACGCTGCCACCGGTACACACGTCGGCTTGTTCTATTTCGACGGCTTCGCGCGGCCGGCCAAGCGTTCCGGCGCCTGGGCGATGACCTACCGGACCCAGGAGAAGATGGACGGCAGCGTGACGCCGATTGCGTCGAACAACAACAACTTCGTCAAAGGTGCTCCTGGCGCTCCGGCATTGATCTCTCTGGACGATGCGGAGACGCTGTTTCATGAGTTTGGCCATGCGTTGCACGCGTTGCTGCAGGACGTGACCTATCCCGGTCTGGCATCGACGCCACGGGACTTCGTTGAATTCCCATCTCAGGTCAATGAACACTGGGTCCTCACGCGAGAGGTGCTCGATCGATTTGCCCGCCACTATCAGACGGGTCAGCCGATGCCGCAAGCGCTGGTCGAGAAGATCGAGAAGTCGCGGAAGTTCAACCAGGGATACGCAACCGTGGAGTATCTGGCGGCTGCAATTCTCGACATGGACCTGCACACGCGTCCAGATGGCGTCTTCGACCCGGCGACGTTCGAGCGCGACGCGCTTGCTCGTATCGGGATGCCGCGAGAAATCGCACTGCGCCATCGTCTGCCGCAGTTCGACCACCTCTTTGGCAGCGACAGCTATTCGGCGGGCTACTACAGCTACCTCTGGTCCGACGTGATGGCAGCGGACACGTGGAAGGCGTTTCTCGAAGCGGGCGGGCCCTGGGACAAGACCGTCGCGAAGCGCTTCCGCGAGATCATCCTCGCCGAAGGAAATTCCACTGATCGCGCGGAAGCCTACCGCCGGTTCCGTGGACATGACCCTGACGTGAAGGCGCTGTTCGAGAATCGGGGATTTCCGATCAACTGACAAGTAGCAAGTGGCAAGTAGCAAGTAGCAGCTGACAACTGATCCAGCGAGATACAATCGGCGTCATGCTGCTGAGACGCCGATTCATCGCCCTCGCGCTCGTTCTCTTCATCGCGTCCCCGGCTTTCGCCCAGGCACGTCGCAACGAAAAGTGGGTTGCAACCTGGGCTACCGCTCTCGTCGCACGTGCGCAGCCCGTCGCGCCCGCGCCCAGTGCCGCGGCTCCTGCGTTGACGGCTGCTCCGCCTCCTCAAGGCCGTGGCGGCGGGCGCGGTGGGGCCCCGCCCATCACGGTCAATAATCAAACGATTCGTCAGATCGTTCGGGTGAGCGTCGGCGGCAGTCGCATTCGAGTTGTAGTGAGCAACGCCTTCGGCACCGCGCCCGTACAGATCGGCGCTGCGCATGCGGCATTGCGGGACAAGGACTCGGCAGTCATGGCGGCGTCAGTGAAGCCGCTGACATTCGGTGGCAGCGCCACGGCCACCATTCGCGCCGGGGCCACGCTCGTCAGCGATCCGGTCGAACTCGCGGTACCGCCGGTCTCCGATCTGGCCGTCGATCTATTTCTTCCGGGTGATCTCGGCGTCAGCCCGTCGCCTGTGACCACGCACAACGGGGCAAGTCAGACCAACTACCTCTCTGAGGCTGGGAACCATTCCGGCTCGGCGACGTTACCTGTCGCCCGCACGACGAACGCGTGGTTTCTGCTCGCGCGGGTGGAGGTCGTTGCGCCTGACGCCACGACGGCGGTAGTCGCGTTTGGCGATTCAATTACCGACGGTGCAGCGTCCACGCCGGACACCAACTCACGCTGGCCTGACGTGCTGGCGCGCCGGCTTGCCGCCCGAAAGGGGAGCGCGGTTGCGGTCCTCAATGCCGGGATCAGCGGCAATCAGGTGTTAGGTGATGGTGCCGGCGTCAGTGCCCTGGCGCGGTTCGATCGCGACGTGCTGTTGCAGACCGGCGTGACCCACGTCGTTGTAATGGAGGGCATCAACGACATCGGCATCGCACGCGCCAACCCATCGCCGAGCGCCGAGGACCTCATTGCCGGGCATAAGCAACTCATCGAGCGCGCGCACGCGCGCGGGTTACGCATTTACGGCGCCACGCTGACGCCATACGAAGGCGCGGCGTACTACTCGGCTGAGGGCGAAGCCAAGCGCCAGGCGCTCAACGAGTGGATCCGGAGCAGCAAGGCATACGACGGCGTCATCGACTTCGACAAGGCGACACGGGACCCGGCTGCGCCGACGAAGTTCCTGCCCGCGTACGATTCCGGCGACCATCTCCATCCGGGCGATGCCGGCTACAAGGCAATGGGCGAGGCTGTCGATCTGGCCTTGCTTGGTTCGCTCAAATGAAAGGCGTCACATGCGCATCCTGACCACCGCACTTGTCGCGGCGCTCTTGCTGACGGCCCCAGCGGCGGCACCCGCCGCCACCGTTGACGGCGCAACGATTCATTGGACGTCTTCCGGGAGAGGCGCGCAGACCGTTGTCCTGGTCCACGGTTGGACGTGCGACGAGACGTCCTGGCGCGAGCAGGTGCCCGTCGTTTCAAAGAGTTACCGCGTGATCACGCTCGACCTGCCGGGCCACGGCAAGAGCGGTATGCCGAAGACGTTCACGATGGAGGTCTTCGCGCGCGCCATCGAAGCCGTGCGTGTCGAAGCGGGAGTCGACAAGATCTTCCTCGTCGGACACAGCATGGGAACGCCAGTGATTCGGAAATACGCGCTGATGTTCCCGGACCGGGTGAAGGGCCTGGTGCTCGTCGACGGCCTGGTGCAGTTGTCCGCCAATGGGATTCAACCCGGACAGCCCGGTCGCGGACCGCTCCCGGCGGTGACCATCGCCTCGCGCGAGGCGATGGTGAAAGGGATGTTCGGGCCGGCCACCACTCCCGACCTGCAGCAGCACATCCTGAAGATGATGATGGGCACTCCCGAAGCGACCGCAGCGGGCGCCATGGCTGCGACATGGGATCAATCGCAGTTGTCTGATCAGAAGATCAAGGCTCCCGTCCTGGCCGTCTACGCCGGGACGCGGCCGCTGGCGACCGAGCAGGCAGTCAAGACGCTGTATCCGGAGGCGGACTACTACACGATCCCCGAGACGGCGCACTTCCTGATGATGGAGAAGCCAATCGAGTTCAACCGGATGCTCCTCAAGTTCGTGGAGAAGTTCAAGTAACCGCGTGGGAACTCTTTCCAACCGGACACGCATAGGTTTCTACGAAGTCGTGGGCCCGCTTGGCGCGGGCGGGATGGGAGAGGTCTATCGCGCCCGCGACACGCGCCTGAATCGTGACGTCGCCCTCAAGGTGCTCCCGGCGTCTTTTGCCGGCGATTCCGAGCGGCTCGCGCGCTTCGCAAGAGAAGCCCAGGTGCTCGCCTCGCTCAATCATCCGCACATTGCCGCGATCTACGGCCTCGAAGAGCACGACGACGTGCGCGCGCTGGTGCTCGAGCTGGTCGAAGGGGAGACTCTTGCCGCGCGCATTGGGCGCGGGCCAATCCCGGTGGCCGACGCGCTCGAGATCGCCCGGCAGATCGCCGCCGCGCTCGACGCCGCACACGATCAGGGAATCATCCACCGCGACCTCAAGCCGGCCAATATCAGCCTCACGAAGACTGGAGTCGTTAAAGTGCTCGACTTCGGTCTGGCGAAGCTGACGGAATCGTCCGCAGCTGCTGGATCGCTTCCGGGTTCGTCGCTGTCGCCGACGATTACATCTCCCGCGCTGGCGACGCACGCAGGGATGATGCTCGGGACTGCTGCGTACATGAGTCCTGAGCAGGCGCGGGGGAAGGAAGCCGATCGGCGAGCGGATCTGTGGGCCTTCGGCTGCGTGCTCTACGAAATGTTGACGGGCAAGCAGGCATTCCCCGGGGAGACGGTCACGGATGTGATCGCTGCGGTCGTCACGAAAGATCCGGACCTGTCGAAGCTGCCGCCGGACACGCCGGCTGGCGTTCGCTGGCTGCTGACGCGTTGCTTCCAGAAGGATTCGCGGCTGCGATTCAGCGGTGCGGCTGATGCCGCGCTGCTGCTCGATCCGGCTGCGGCACCAGGTGCCACTGCTGCCGCTCCAGCGCAGAGCGGACGCCGGATGTGGAAGCTGTTCGGCGGCGCCGCCGCTGCAGTGCTGCTGCTGGTTGCCGGCGTTGGCGGTGCCACCTACTGGCGGGCGCCCGTTGACGCGCAACCGCTCCTGTTCGAGATTCCCGTCGAGAATTCCCCCATCAATCAATCGATCGCAATCTCACCTGACGGTCGGCGTGTGGTGTACGCAGCCAGCACCGGTAATTCGGTGGGATTGTGGATTCGCTCGCTCGACGACCTCACACCCCGCCAGCTTCCTGGAACGAATGGCGTCGACAGCTTTTCGGCGCCGTTCTGGTCGCCTGACAGCCGGTACGTCGCGTTCGTGCTCGACGGAAAGCTGAAGCGGGTCGAACCGGGCGGCGGTGTGGTCGAGACGATCGCCGCTGTGGACGGCCAGCATGGCGGCAGCTCGTGGAGTACCACCGGAACGATTCTGATCGCGTCCAACGAGCACGGCCTCCGCTCTGTTCCAGCCACCGGCGGCACTCTGACGGACGTGACAAAGCGGAATCCGGACGAGCTGTATCACGACTGCCCGTCGTTCCTGCCAGATGGCAAGCACTACATCTATCTGGCGTACGGCGATAAGCCGGAAACGCGCGCCATCTACGCCAGCGAGCTCGGCGCGACCGCGCGCACGCGTCTGATGGCGGGGGACACCTGTCCCCAATACGCAGACGGATACCTCATCACGGTCCGCGATCAAACGGCGTTCGCGCGGCCGTTTGATCCTGGCTCTCTCGCGTTCACCGGCGATGCGACTCCGTTGGCGACCGATGTCGCGACGTTCGCCGGCGATGAGGTTCCCGTACTGACGGCCTCGGACACCGGTGTTGTTGCCTACCGCACCAGGGCTGGCGGGTCCGGCAACCGCTCGCTCGTGTGGGCGGATCGCAACGGTAAGCAAAGCGAACCGGTCGGTCCACCGATTCGCGGTGTGTCGATTCAGCTCTCGCCGGACGGCGAACGCGTCGCCTACTCCGAAGCCACCAATGGCCCCGACGATATCTGGGTCTATGACCTGGTGCACGGCGTAAAAACGCGCCTGACGACCGATCCAGGGCACGACCATGGACCGGTGTGGTCTGCCGATAGTCGCCGCGTAGCCTGGGACTCGCATCGACATGCGGAGGGTCCAACGATGTACGAAAGGGTCGCCGATGGAGCGGCCCCGGAGCGGCAGATTGCGGCGCCCGAAAAGGGGATCGCCCGCACGCCGCGTTCCTACTCGCTCAATGGCCAGTATCTTGTCTACGCGCAGTCAACGACCGGCGGTTCACCGTGGGATCTGTGGGTGCTTCCGCTGACGGGCGATGCCAAACCATTCGCGTATGCCGCATCGCAGTTCGACGAATACGGCGCCTCGATCTCGCCGGATGGCCGGTGGATGGCATACGCGACGAATGAAACCGGTGTCAGTCAGATTGTCGTTCAGCCTTTTCCAAATCCCGCGGGAGGAAAGTGGCAAGTGTCGATGAATGGCGGCGCTTTTCCCCGCTGGCGTCGCGACAGTCGGGAGCTGTATTACGTTGCGGCGAATGGTGACCTCGTAGCGGTCGCTGTCACGCCAGGCCCCACTTTCACTGTCGGCTCATCGACCGTTCTGTTCCGCACCAACTTCGGATTCTCCGGACAGCCGCTGACAGGCGCGCCGTACGATGTGCGAGGAGACGGCCAGCGCTTTCTGCTCGCCTTGTCGCCCGAGGATCCCAATGCCACGCCCATAAGGACGGTGGTGAATTGGCCCGCCCTCGTGAAGGGCAAGTCTTCGCCGAAGTGAACGCCGAAGCCCGCAACTCGTACGAAAACATCCAATTAGCAAACAGTTAGCGTTCTTAACGATCTGTTTGCCCAGCGTTAATCACCACGCCGGTCCAGCCCGGAATAATGCTCGGCATGCATTTGACGAAGCACCTGGTTGTTGCCGCCTCCCTCGTTTCACTGGCCAGCTCTGCGTTCGCGCAAACGGCCGCGAATCAGACTCAACTGCGGCTGATCATCGTGGACCAGACGGGCGCCGGGATTCCCGCTGCCACCGTCACTGTGAAGCCCGCTGCCGGCGAACCGACTGAGTTCACCGCCGACGACCACGGTGTGGCCGCGTCGAACCTCACGCCGGGGCAGGTAACGGTCCACGTCGAGTTCCCCGGCTTCATGCCGTTCGACGCGCCGCTGACGCTGAAGCGCGGAGCGATGAACCAGACGGTGACGCTGCAGATCGAAGGGTTCAAGGCGGAAGTCGAGGTGAGCCAGGCGAGCGCACCCGAGGCGTCGAAGAGTGCTTCGTCGTTCTCGCTCACGCAGGAAGAGCTCGACGCGTTGCCCGATGATCCGGACGAGCTGGCGGATTACCTCTCCTCGATGGCGGGCCCGGGAGGCGCCACCTTCTTCATGAACGGATTCAGCGGCGGGCGGCTGCCAAGCCGCGACCAGATCCGGTCGATCCGGTTCCGTCAGAACAACTATGCGTCGGACAACCACGACGCGGGTCGCGCACAGATCGAGATCATCACCAAGCCGAACACCAACTGGGGCGGCAGCGGCAGCGTGACGCTCGGCGGCGACGCATTCAACGCCCGTCAACCGCAGCAACTGGTCGAGACGCCCTCGCAGGAGCGCAACGTGCAGTTCGGGCTTCGCGGGCCGATCGTCGCCGGCAAAACGTCATTCAGCTTCCAGGCGAACGGCAACAGCCGCTTCAACTCGAACCCGATCGTCGCGGTCAACGAAGCCGGCGCGCGTATCAACGACGCCGTGCGGTCGACAAACGATCAGAACGGCTTCCAGTTCGGCCTCGAGCATTCACTCTCGGCCAGCCAGAGCCTGATCTTCAACCTGCAGCGGAGCGCCACCGAGGGGCTCAACCAGGGTGTTGGCGGCTTCAACCTGCCCGAGCGCGCATCGACGCGGACCAGCGACTCGACCCAGTTCCGTGCGCGGCTGCAGAGCGTCCTTGGCACGAAGTACCTGAACGAAGCGCGCCTCCAGTTGACGACGAGCGGCAACGCGGCGTTCTCGGCGTCATCGGCGCAGACGATCGTCGTACAGGACGCCTTCACGCGAGGCGGCGCGGGAGTCAACAGCGACAGCTCGACGAAGCGCCTGGAGCTGGCGGATAACTTCGATTTTACGGTCGGGAAGCATCAGATGCGTGCCGGCGCACTGGTGGAAGGCGCGTTCTACTCGAACTTCGACGAGCGCAACGCCGCGGGCACCTGGACGTACCGTACGATCGAGGACTTCACGGCCGGCCTGCCAGCGCAGTTCTCGCAGCGCCTGGGCACCCTCGACACCGCTTTCAGTCAGTATCAGGCGGGCGTCTACTGGTCCGACGAGTTTCGCGTGCACCGCGACCTGACCCTCGGCCTCGGCGTCCGCAACGAGCTGCAGTCGCGCATCGATGACAAATTGAACCTGATGCCGCGCATCGGCCTGACCTGGGCGCCGTTCGGCAGCCAGACCTCCGCGATCCGCGGCGGCTACGGACTCTTCTATGACTGGTACGACGCGAGCCTCTACGACCAGACGCTGCGCGTCGACGGCACGGCGGTGCGCGATATCCGCGTCTCGTGCATCGAAGCCAACGACTACTGCGCCAGCGTTGTGAATCTCGACGCCGTCGCGGCTGGCCTCACCATGACCCCGAGCGGTCGGATTCAGGCCAGCGACAACCTTCAAATGCCACGCGTGCACCAGGCGTCGATCAGCTATGACCGGCAGCTGACGCCGAACATCATGTTGCAGACTTCATATCAGGTGCTGCGTGGCGCCAATCTCATGCGTTCGCGCAACGTGAACGCTCCCGTGGACGGCGTGCGGCCGAACCCGGCCTTCGGCGACATTACACAGTTCGAGTCGACCGGCAGGTCTTCGAGCGACCGGCTGACCGTTGGCACCCGCGTGAGGCTGCAGCTGAAGAATCAGCAGCCCGCGATGTTCAATGTGAACTACACCTTCGGCCACGAGAAGAACTTCGCGGATGGCGCGACCTCGCTGCCGTCAGACAATCTGAACCCGGATCTGGACTGGGGTCCGTCACGTCAGGACATCCGCCACCGGCTGCAGTTGCAGGCGCAGGCGCCCATCCTGTTCGGGATTCGCGGGAACGTGAATCTCAATGTCAGCTCCGGCGTGCCCTACAACATGACCACGGGTCGCGACGACAACGATGACGGTGTGTTCAACGACCGGCCCGAAGGCGTGACCCGCAACTCGCTGCGCGGCGACACGACCTGGGGGCTGAACCTGAACCTGAGCCGTCGGTTCTCACTGAGCGGCGTCAATACGCCAGTTCGCGGTGGTGGCCAGGGCTTTGGTGGTCCCGGTGGCCGTGGCGGCAACGTCGGCGGCGGCAAGAGCATGGAGTTCTTCGTCCAGGCGCAGAACGTGCTGAACCACGTGACGCACACCGGCTACACCGGCAACCTCTCATCGCCGTTCTTCGGGCTGGCGACGAGCGTGGGGCAGCCGAGGGATGTGAACCTGGGAATCAGGTTTAACTTCTAGAAGC
>Ga0070670_100002788_pt1 | contig 14454 bp, 13 predicted proteins | sample KBSS63metaG_FD_64665 | JGI IMG/M metagenome (GOLD analysis project Ga0070670, IMG submission 64665) | Switchgrass rhizosphere microbial communities from Kellogg Biological Station, Michigan, USA - KBS S6-3 metaG | ecosystem: Host-associated > Plants > Roots > Rhizosphere > Soil ... | reverse complement strand
GACCAATCATAATACACCACCGGCGGAGGCGGTGCTGGCAGCCGCATGTCCGCCGCCATTGCAGGTCCTGCAATCATCGCCGCAAGCCCCACGCTTCCAAGTAAGAACTTCTTCATTTGAACTCCCCGTTTGGATCTCGAATTCAGTTGTGCCTTTTTAACAGGTTCCCATCGGTTTGGCTGTGACATTTGGGCCACGACGAGGTGGATTCGATCATTGGCCACAGCGGCATTAATGAACGGGGAAGCACCAGATAAGGGGCTTGAGCAGGGAGTGGCTCAAGGTTGATCGCGAGCCGGCCGCGCTCGGCGGTTCGGCCATTGCTCTCGTCAGACGAGGCCGTTGCTCTCGTCCGACGAGTCCGTGACCCGCCTCCTGGTCCTTGTTGCGGCTGGTCGTGCAGCGGTTAAGCGGGTCGCGATTCGCGGCAGCGGAGGCAACGAAAAGGGCCCCGGGCGGTTGCCCGGGGCCCTTATGTGGTCGGGTTTTCTGAACCGATCAGCGGTACCAGAAGCCGTACCCCTGGGTCTTGATGGTCAGGCGAGCGCGAACGATGTCGCCCTTGGCGCCGAGGTCATAGTCAGCTGCGTTGCCCGGATTGCAACCCGGGTTGAAGCAGAACGCGTTGTGCGAACCGACGTCGAAGTGTTGATATTCCAGGCCGAGGAGCACATCGACCAGCGCGCCCTTGTGGACCATGTAGTCGAAGCCGCCGCCGGCATACCAGCCGTTGTTGCGCGACGCGCCGTTTTGACCGCTGACCGCCGGGCCGCAAATGCCGGTGACGGTCGAGCAATACGTTCCCTTGAGGTCGGCCGAAGCATAACCACCGGTCGCATAGACCATCACGCGATCCCAGGCATAGCCAAGCCGCGGACCGACCGTGAAGAGGTTGGTGATCTTGCTTTCGGAGAACGTGTTGGCGGTAAAGGGCGGGACCGGCAGGGTGCCACTGTTGATGCGGCACTCGCGGAAGCACCCGCTCAGGGCCGCTTCTGCGCCCAGAACCCAGGCGCCCCACTGCCACTGCGCGCCAGCATGGAAGCCGAAGATGCCATCGCTGCCGCTGGTGCTGTGGTTGGCAACGCCCGCCAGGGCGCTGTTCGGGAAGGTACGATCGATGTCGTACCAAACGCCGCCGGCATTGAAGCCGATATAAGCGCCCGACCAATCATAATACACCACCGGCGGAGGCGGTGCTGGCAGCCGCATGTCCGCCGCCATTGCAGGTCCTGCAATCATCGCCGCAAGCCCCACGCTTCCAAGTAAGAACTTCTTCATAGCTAGGCCCCCCAGGTTCCCCGTTAGACCAGTTGGAGTCGTCATCGACTGGTAGACTCACCTTAGCGCGTCTCACTGCAGATGACTGTGATATTTGCGCAACGGTGAAAGGGATTTGATGGCGGTTCGCGGCACAATCGCGTCGCTGTCGTAACGAAATCTTGGGTCTTGCGGAGGATAGGCGGGGCCGTCCGCTTGGGCTTGCGTGAGCGTGTCGCGGATGGGCGAAAGTATTGAATGTGTTTAGCAAACGAGGCTCAGCAGCCCGCCCTCGAATCCACCCGTTGGTTCGCGAGACCCCGCCTGGCGGCCTAGCTACCATCTTGACGCAAGTGCGCTTCGAGTGGCTAACAACAGCCGCTTAGCCTGGAAGCTCACCGGCCGCGTGTTCTCCGGGCCGCGTGGGGGGGATCGCGCTCCGGATCAGGCGGCCGAGCAGCCGTAACAGGCGCGCTGCGGCGCGTTTCGTGTTGCAGTTGGCTCGACAGGGGATTATTCGGCCGGGAGCCCGGCCCCATTGCCAGCCATCCCGTCCAGGCGCTGAACTGGCAAGTGGAACGGAAAAACGGCCTATTGATCAAGGTCATGGTGCTGGCGCAAACTCTTGGCTGACTGCGCGTCGGTCCGGAGCCGGAGGTCAGAGTCGAGGGCTTGGCAATGCAACGATCGAAAACAATCGCGTTGCACATGATCGCAGTGGCGGCGCTTGCGGTGGCTGCTGGCGGATGTTCGTCCGATCTCAGCCTCAACAATCTCACGCTCGTGCCGAAACCTGAAACCCTGATGCGCAAGCCGGATTGGGCGACCTTTTCGGGGGGCAAGGCCGATTTCACCCTGCGACCGGTCACGTCTGCGGACCTTGTGAATGCGGACGGACAGTGCGCCGCCGCGCCCGAGCAGGCCACCGGCTTCGCCGATTCCTCGACGGCCGGGGCGGCGCCGCCCAGCGCCGGTGGCATCTCGCTGCAAATGACGGAATGCGACGTGGTGCGGCGGGCAGGGCCGGTCGAAAAGATCGATGTCAGCGCCGATGAGCGGGGCGAGCGCGCCGTGGTATTGACCTATCTGCGGGGACCATCAGCGGGGATTTACCGCTTTGTCAGCGGTCGCTTGGTCTCGATCGAGCGGGCGCCCGGTCCGCCGCCTGCGCCGGCAAAGGCGCAAAAGGCGGCGCCGAAGAAGCCTGCCGGCACCTAGCAGCCTAGCAGCCGGCCCGCGGGCGCGTCCGGTAGACACGGGACCCCGGTTACGGATCCCGAACTGCTGCCTCCTCCAGTGCGCTCGCCTCGAGCCAGTCTTCTTCGGCCTGGGCAAGCGCGCCCGCATGATCCGCGCGCGCCTTGGCGAGCGCCGCGGCTCTCGCCGGATCGCGTGCGAACAGCCCGGAGCCGGCCAGAATCGCATCGATCCGCGCGATCTCCGCATTCAGGCGGGCGACCGCGGCTTCCGCGTCTGCGATTCGGCGACGCAGCGGGGCGAGCGCGACACGCTTTTCCGCCGCCGCGCGGCGGAGATCCGCGCGCCCGAGACGCGCCGGGCCGCGTTCGCTGCGGCTCTCGGCGTTCGTGCCGTTAGCGCCGCCGCGCTGGGCCAGCACCAGTTGCTGATAATCGTCGAGATCACCGTCGAAGGGGACGACCTGACCGTTCGCCACCAGCAAGAGACGATCCGCGCAGGCCTCGATCAGGTGGCGATCATGCGACACCAGGATCACGGCGCCGGGGTAGGCATTTATCGCCGCGATGAGGGCTGAGCGGCTATCGATGTCGAGGTGATTGGTCGGCTCATCGAGCATGGCGAGATGTGGCCCGGAAAAGGTAGCGAGGCCGAGCAACAAGCGCGCCTTTTCCCCGCCCGACAGTTGGCCGGCGGGGGTGTCGGCAAGCGCCTGCGAAAAGCCGACGGCGCCGGCGCGCGCACGAACCTTGGCCTCCGGCGCATCGGGCATGAGCCGACGCAGGTGCTCATAGGCGCTGTCGTCTGCGTTCAATTCGTCGAGCTGATGCTGGGCGAAATAACCGATTTCGAGCCGCTGCGGCCGGGTCATTTGCCCGGACATTGGTTCGAGCCGGCCAGCAAGCAGCTTCACCAGGGTCGATTTGCCATTGCCGTTGGCGCCGAGGAGCGCGATGCGATCATCGTCATCGATACGAAGGGTGAGACGCCGCAGCACGGGGCGGCCTGGCTCATAGCCCACGGAAACATCGTCGAGCGCGATGATGGGCGGCGACATCGCTTTCGCGGGCGGCGGAATTTCGATCCGCGGCACTTCTTCGGCGACGATCGCGGCCACCGGTTCGAGCTTGGCCAGCAGTTTGACGCGGGACTGCGCCTGACGCGCCTTGGTGGCCTTGGCCCGGAAGCGGTCGACGAAGGCTTGCAGCCGTGCGCGTTCTGCCTCCTGCCGCACAGCGAGCTTACGGTCGAGCGCCTGGCGCTCGCGGCGCTGGCGCTCGAAGGCGGTGTAGCCGCCGCGATAGAGCGTGAGCGTTCCCGCTTCGAGATGAAGAATCCAATCGACTGCTTTATCGAGGAGATCGCGGTCGTGGCTGATCACGATCACGGCGCGCGGATAGCGCGCGATATGGCCTTCCAGCCACAACGTGGCCTCCAGATCGAGGTAGTTGGTCGGCTCGTCGAGGAGGAGGAGATCCGGCGCAGCGAACAGCGTTGCCGCCAGCGCAACCCGCATGCGCCAGCCGCCGGAGAACTCGGCACAAGGGCGCTGCTGGTCGGCGTGGGAAAAACCCAGGCCGGCGAGAATCTCGGCTGCGCGCGCCGGCGCCGAATGTGCTCCGATGTCAACGAGGCGGCACTGGATTTCGGCGATGCGCGCCGGCTCGCGCTCGGTCTCCGCTTCGGCCAGGAGCTGCGTGCGTTCGGCATCCGCCTGGAGGACGACATCGAGCAGGCTCTCGGGGCCGTTGGGCGCTTCCTGGGCCAGCCGGCCGATGCGATCGCGGGGCGAGATCTGTACCTGCCCCTGCTCCGGCGTGATCTCGCCGGCGATGATGCGAAAGAGCGTCGTCTTGCCGGTGCCGTTGCGGCCGACAAGCCCGACATGGGCGCCGGCCGGCAGCGCGACCGTGGCATGGTCGAGCAGGGTGCGGCCGGCGATGCGATAGGTGAGGTCGGTGAGGGCAAGCATGGGACGTCTTCAGCAGCAGCCGTGCCTAGCGCAACCAGTTGTCGCGAGCGGCTGGGCGGCTGACATGGAAAGACGATTTGAAGGTGCTAGATTGTCGCTCGACAGCCATTGATTGAGCTTTTGCTCGTTGTGCCTGCGGAGGGAAGAATGAATCATGCCAGGTTCGCCGGTCGTTGTCTGAGCGTGCTTGCGGCCGCGGTGATCGGATGTGGTCTTGTCGCGACTGCGCAGGCAGAGACGCAACTCGGTCGCGCCTTTCGTATCATTGCGGGCAAACAATTTGTCGACCTGACCCACAGTTTCGGTCCCAACACGCCGGTGTGGTCGGGCTTCGGTCAAGCAAAGATGACGCCGGCCGTCGATCCGCAGACGCGGCAGCCGTACACCATCGCCAAGGACGGATTCCGCAGCACCTATTACGAAATGGTCGGACAATACGGCACCCACGTCGATCCACCCGCGCACTTCGCCGAAGACGGCATCACCATGGATCGGATTCCGCTCAAGCAGATGGTACTTCCACTCGTGGTTTTCGATGCGACGCCGCTCCTCGTCAAGGATCCTAACCACGCGTTCTCGCTCGATGATTTGCGTGCGTGGGAAAAGAAGCACGGGCGGGTGCCGAAGGGCGCCTTCGCGGCGTTGCGCACCGATATGTACAAGGATTGGAACAGCGATCCGGAGCGGTTCAAGCGCACTCCCTTTCCGGCCTGGTCGCTCGAGACCGTCAAGTTCCTGGTCGAGCAACGCGGCGTGACCGCGATCGGCCATGAATCGATGGACACCGACACCACCGACAAGATGGAATCGGAAACCTACATTCTGCGGAAGGGTCGCTATCAGATCGAGGTCATGGCCAATCTCGACCAAGTTCCGGCGACTGGCGCACTTATCGTGGTGGCTTGGCCCAAGGTCAAGGACGGCTTGGGCTTTCCCGCGCGCGCTTTTGCCATCTTGCCGTGATGTTGGAACTGGCGGCCGGAGGCCAACCCTGCGCCGCCGCTCGGACGCTGGGGAGATGAACCGGCGGCAGCTCCTCGGGCCAACTGACATGCAGGGGATCGTCGCGGGGCCCGACGGCCTTTATGGCAAGCCGCAGACGTGGCGTGCCACTGCTCTTTGCGGTCCAGGCGCGTGCGGCAACGCCGCGCGGCTTACCAGCCTTGCCGGCCTTGGGTGAGGCCGCTATAAGCCGCCGCTGTCGGCTCTCCAAGCATCCCTCCTCGAAGAAACAATCCCATGACGGTCGAGCGAACTTTTTCGATCATCAAGCCCGATGCGACCGCCCGCAATCTGACGGGCGCAATCAACGCGATGATCGAGCAGGCGGGTCTGCGGATCATCGCGCAAAAGCGCGTGCGTATCAGCCGAGAGCAGGCGGAGACGTTCTATGCGGTCCATCGCGAGCGCCCGTTTTTCGGCGAGCTCGTCGACTTCATGATTTCCGGGCCGGTGGTCGTGCAGGTGCTGGAAGGCGACAATGCGATCGCCAAGTATCGCGAAATCATGGGTGCCACCGATCCTGCCAAGGCGGCGCCGGGAACGATCCGCAAGACCCATGCGAAGTCGATAAGCGAGAATTCGGTGCACGGTTCCGATGCGCCCGACACGGCGCAGCAGGAAATCGCCCAGTTCTTTTCAGGCAACGAGATCGTCCGGTAAGGACGCAGCGGCCCCTGACAGCAGGTTCGGCACGCTGGCCAGCCCGTGGGTTTCGCCTGTAGATTAGCTCGGCCAGGGTGAGCAGCTCATAATCGGCTGCCAGCAGACGGGGAAGAGCGAGAGGAACATCGGGTGGGTTCGATGGGACAAATGATCGATCCGGCCACGTGGCTCAGCGTGATCGGTACCGGCTGGAGCGATATGGGCCACACCGCATTCTGGGTCGCCCTTCTGAAAATCATTTGGATCAATATCCTCCTTTCGGGCGACAACGCCGTGGTCATCGCCATGGCTTGTCGCGGGCTTCCCCGTCGCCAACGGGTCTGGGGCATGGTCCTGGGCGCGGGCGTGGCGGTCGTCCTTCGTATTATTTTTACCGCCGTCGTCGCTTCGCTGATGTTGCTGCCGTGGCTCAAGATCGTGGGCGGCCTGGCGCTGTTTTATATCGCGGTCAAGCTGCTCGTGCCGGAAGACGACGACAACGATGAGGTCGAGGCGGTCGAGCATTTGTGGCGAGCCGTGCGGATCGTGGCCATTGCCGACATCGTCATGAGCCTCGACAACGTGATCGCCATCGCCGCGGCGGCGCAAGGCAATGTTGCGCTCCTCGTGATTGGCCTCGCGATCAGCATTCCCTTGATCGTGGCCGGGGCGGCTCTGGTCATGGCCCTGCTGGACCGCTATCCGATCCTGGTTTGGGCCGGCGCGGCGCTGCTCGGATGGATCGTCGGCGAGGTCATCGTGACCGATCCGGTCATCCATGGACATCTCGAACCCCGGTTCGGGCCCGAGGGCTTCCATTACATCGAGCTCTCTGCTGCCGCCGTCGGCGCGGTCCTTGTTCTGCTCGTGGGCGGCCTTTGGCGCCGTTCGAAGCAGGCTGCACAACATGCCGAGAAGGTGCGCGCGGCGGAGTAACGAGTTTAGGGGTCGTCGCGCGCGGCGGGATTACAGCTCCCATCCAAGCTTGCGGTCGAGCGAGTACGGGCCGCCGCCACGCAATGCGATCGCGAAGATGATGAGTCCCCAGAACAGGGGGTATTCCCATCCCCCTCTGCTCCAGCCGAACCCTTGCGGCCAGTGGGCCACGAAGGTGATGATCGCGAACTCCACGGCGAGCGCGGCCGCGATCAGGCGGGTGAACAGCCCGAACATGATCATGAGCGCGCCGATCGTCTCGAGAAAAAATACCGCATAGGCCGCCGCCAATGCCGGTTCGATTCCACGTCGGGCCATGCTGCCGGCGGCGAAGGCCTCGATCGTGGCGGTGAAGCCTTTCTCGGCCATCGGCGTCACCTTCATGATCCCGTGGACCAGCAGCATCCCGCCGGCCGTGAGGCGCACGAGGAGCCATGACAGGTCGCGGGCATGCGCATAGAACGCCGCGAGCGGCGGAATGATCGGCTTCGGCTCGCCCGCCGCAGCACTGGGTGAATGGGTCACCATGGCGCTCATCCCGTTTCTCCCTGGTTTCATTTCGGTCTTGCACGATGATAACACCGCGATGCGCGCGAACATTCCACGTCTGGTGGCGCGGTCCTCGTCATGAGCTGCAGACCCGGTCGGTACGGCCGTCCCTCCGCGCGCGACGCATCGATGTGAGCGCGCCTCGTTCGCGTTTGCGCGGCAAGGAATTTCTTGATCGGTCGAGGCGAGCGTGGCTGCCCGGGGCGCGCGCACGGCCGCGCCAGCCTTGCTAAGGCCGCATTTTTCGTATTGTTTGCGCCACAATTCGGATTTTGGCCGCTCCGGCCGCTGCGCGCCGAGAGGCCGCATTCGTTTCGGATCTTCCCCAAAACCCGGGTTGTGGCGCGGTCGCGGCGATGCGGGCGCGTCGCTCACTCGAGACTTCACTGACTAGGAGACAGACGATGCAAAAGGGCACCGTCAAATGGTTCAATCCAACTAAAGGCTACGGGTTCATTCGGCCTTCGACTGGAGACAAGGACGTTTTTGTTCACATCTCCGCGGTGGAGCGCGCTGGCCTCAGCACGCTCAACGAGGGTCAAACTGTCGAGTACGAGCTCGTGACCAATCGCGGCAAGACATCGGCGGAGAATCTCAAGGTGTCATGACGTGACGGGAAGGCCGATCACCGGCCAACGAGTTTTCCCGTAGCCCCCGGCCACTTTGCCGGGGGTTTGTTTTTGAGCTGACCGAAGAGCCGTGGCAACAGGCGGACAACCGGACGCCGTACAGGCAAGACGCGGGCCGTGCGCACGGTCACGAGTCAGCGGGCCGGCACCAACACCTCGTTCACTGCTTGATCAACCCCTTCGATCAGGCAGCGAGCGCCGACGATCTTGGTCCTTCCGCCCGCGAGGCGAGCAAGGGCAAGGGGATACACGCGATGCTCGGCGGCAAGCACGCGGGCGGCGAGGGTTTCGACATTGTCGTCTTCGCGGACAGGCACCGCTGCCTGCGCGATGATCGGGCCGGCATCTGTTTCAGGGCTGACGAAGTGCACGGTCGCACCGGAAATCTTTACGCCGGCTCGCAACGCTTGCCCATGCGGATCGAGCCCCGGAAACGACGGCAGGAGGGAAGGGTGGATATTGATCATGCGGCCATGCCAATGCAGGGCGAATGCTGGCGTGAACAATCGCATGAAGCCGCCCAGGCACACGAGCTCCACCCGATGCTCATCGAGCACGCCCTGCAGCGCCCGTTCAAAGGCAGTGCGATCTTTTCCGTGCGGGCGATGGTCGACCACTGCCGTCGGTACGCCCATCGCTTCGGCGCGTGCGAGCCCCGACGCCTCGGGCAGGTTCGACAGGACGAGCGCAATCTCGGCCGGATATTCGCGGTGCTTCGCCGCTTCGATCAGCGCCGCCATGTTGGAGCCGCGGCCGGAAATGAGGACGGCGACGCGCTTCTTGACCATGCGTTCACCAGGCGAGATCGAGATGCCCGCGGTAGACGACCCGCGCGGTATCGGGCGTCATCGCGACGACCTCGCCCATGCGGACGACGGTCTCGCCCTCCCGCACGAGCGCGCTGGCGACCGCATCGGCCTCGCCGGCCGCAACCACCGCCACCATGCCGATGCCGCAATTGAATGTGCGCAACATCTCGGGCTCGGCGACCGTGCCCACATCGGCAAGCCAACGGAAAATCGGTGGCACCGGCACCCGCTCGAGGTCGAGCCTTGCGCCCAGCCCCTTCGGCAGCACACGCGGGATGTTGTCGGGAAACCCACCGCCGGTAATGTGCGCGAGAGCCTTGATAGCCTTGGTGTCACGCAGCGCTGCAAGGCATGATCTCACGTAGATGCGCGTGGGTGCCAGCAGCGCGGCTCCGAGCTCACGCGCGGGATCGAATGGCGCCGCCGCGTTCCACCGCAGTCCTGTCCGCTGCACGATCTTGCGCACGAGTGAATAACCGTTCGAATGGACGCCGGATGAGGCCAGTCCGAGAACGATGTCGCCGGCGCGGATGTCGGCCCGCGGGAGGATCGCATCGCGCTCCACCGCGCCGACCGCGAACCCGGCAAGGTCGTAATCGCCGGTACGATACAGGCCGGGCATCTCTGCTGTCTCTCCGCCGATCAACGCGCAGCCCGCCTGCCGGCAGCCCTCAGCCACGCCCTTGATCACGGATGCGCCGATCTCGGGCTCGAGTTGTCCACAGGCGAAATAGTCGAGGAAAAACAGCGGTTCTGCGCCCTGTACGATCAGGTCGTTAACCGACATGGCGACGAGATCGACGCCGATCGTGTGGTGCGTGCCGGTTTCAATCGCGATCTTGAGCTTGGTTCCGACACCGTCGGTTGCCGCCACTAGGACAGGATCGGAGTAGCCCGCGCGCTTGAGGTCGAACAGGGCGCCGAATCCGCCGATTTCGGCGTCCGCTCCCGCTCGCGCCGTGGAACGAACCAATGGCTTGATCAACTCCACCATGCGGTTACCGGCATCGATGTCGACACCGGCCTCGGCATAGGTGAGGCCCTTGTCCGCCATGGCGTATCCTTCGTTGCTCGCGCGCTTCGGTACTTGGGATTCCGCGACTGTGCAATGGCCGGATCGCAGCTATACTGACCAATGCGTGGCCACGCGCGCCGTTGCCGACGGCGACGCGCGGGCCGAGCCGGGGCGCAGACTTGAGTATTCCGAACCTAATTACGCTTGCCCGCATCCTGCTGGTGCCGGTGGTGGTCTGGGCGATCACGGCCGGCGAGATGCAAATTGCCTTCGTGCTCTTCCTCGCCGCCGGCATCAGCGACGCCGTGGATGGTTTCCTGGCCAAGCGGTTCGCCATGGCCACGAAGCTCGGCGCCTACCTGGACCCGCTGGCGGACAAGGCGATGTTGGTTTCGATCTACGTCGCGCTCGGCGTGACCAATGCCATTCCCCGCTGGCTCGTGATCCTCGTGGTTTCGCGCGATATCATGATCGTAAGCGCGGTTATCTTGTCCTGGGTGGTGGACAAACCGGTGCCGCTCAAACCACTGCTCGTCTCCAAGCTCAACACGGTCGCGCAAATCGTGCTTGCTTGCGTCGTGATGGCCGCGCTTGGATTCGATTTCGACGCGAGTGTCGCCATCATGCTGCTGACGCCCCTGGTCGCCGCCTTGACGTTGCTTTCCGTTGCCTTCTATGTCGCCGAGTGGGTGCGCCACATGAATACAGCAGACCTGAGCCCCTGAACGGTTACCCTTTCGGTGAAAGTGACGGGGGAGGGGACGACGATGAATGGGCGCCATTTCACGTTTTGGCTCGTGACCTTCCTCGTGCTCGCAGCGGCGCTGTGGCTGCTGCACGATATCCTGCTCCCGTTCGTCGCCGGGATCGCTCTCGCTTACGTGCACGCGCCGATCGCCGACCGCATGCAGCGCGCGGGAGTGAATCGCACCGTCGCCGCGTTGCTGATCGTCAGCGTCTTCGTCGTCGTCCTGATCGCCCTTACTTTGCTGCTCGTTCCGCTGCTGCTGCAGCAGGGCTCGGCGTTGATTTCCCACATCCCCGGCTATTTCAAGCGCGTAAAGGAACTGATTTCTGATACCAACTTGCCCTGGTTGAGCTGGCTGGGATCAGGCGACACGAATGAGACGCTTTCAAGCCTCGTCAGCCAGGTGGCGACGTGGCTCCTGAGCTTCACGTATTCGATTTGGACCGGGGGGAAGGCGCTGGTCTCCTTCGCCTCGGTGCTGATCGTGATGCCGGTCGTGACCTTCTACCTCATCCGCGACTGGCATCCGATGATCGAGATGATCGACAGTTGGGTGCCGGTACGTCAGCGCGAAACCGTGCGCCGGCTGGCCCTCGAGGTTGATGCGGCGATCGGCGGTTTCTTGCGCGGCCAGGTCGGCGTTTGCGCGGTGCTCGGCTGCTATTACGCGATCGCGTTGATGCTGGTCGGACTGGATTTCGCGCTGCTCATAGGCCTCGTGGCGGGAGTCATCACATTCGTCCCGTATATCGGCTCGATGACCGGCCTGATGATCGCGGCGAGCGTCGCGATCGCACAATTCTGGCCGGACTGGAAGCGGATCGCGATTGTCATCGGAGTTTTCTTGTTCGGGCAGTTCGTCGAGGGCAATATCGTTTCGCCCAAATTCGTCGGCGAGCGCGTGGGATTGCATCCGGTCTGGATGATCTTCGCCATGTTCGCCTTTGGTTATCTCTTTGGATTTGTGGGTCTTCTGGTTGCTGTGCCGCTCGCAGCCGCGCTGGCAGTGCTGTTGCGGTTTGCTCTGCGGCAATATTTTGCGAGCCCGCTCTATACCGGGGACAAGCCGACCTGATGCGTGACGGTCCGCGCCAACTCGCGCTCGCGCTCGATCATCCGGAGAGTTTCGCGCGCGAAGATTTCCTGAGCGGACCGTCGAACATGGCCGCGCTCGCCCTCATCGATACGTGGCCGGCGTGGCCGCACAAGATGGTCATGCTCACGGGCCCGGCAGGCTCCGGCAAGAGCCACCTTGCCGCGATCTGGGCGCAAGCGGCGGGGGCGCGGCTGATCTCGTCGCAGGCGCTCGAGCAGGCGACGGTGCCTGCGGCCCTCGCCACCGGCGCGCTGGTCGTGGAGGATATCGTCGCCGGCGCGCTGGACGAACGGGCGCTGTTTCACCTTCTCAATCTGGCGCGCGAGGACGGTGCCTTCGTGCTGCTCACCGCGCGCAGCCCGCCAGGGACGTTCGTGCTCCGGGATCTGGCGTCCCGCATCGCGGCCCTGCCTGTCGTTGCCCTCGCACCGCCGGACGACATGCTACTGCGTGCGGTGCTGGTGAAGCTGTTCGGCGACCGACAACTCGCGGTAGACGAATCTCTGATCGGCTATGTGGCGATGCGGATCGAACGGTCGTTCGCAGCGGCGCAAGCAGTCGTGGCCCGGCTCGACGAAGAGGCGATGCGCCACAAGCGGCCGTTAACCAGGGCATTCGCGGCTGAAATCATGCGCATGACCCAGGCTTGACGGCCTGGGGTGTGGACCCCTTATGTCATGTGGTCGTCACCTTTGATGACGATGTTGCGTTCCCTCATCAGAAAGCGTCCGGGCCATGGCTGATCGAAGCCAAGTTATTGTTGTGGAAGGGGAACTCCTGGCACCGCCCGCTCCCGCGGCACTTGACGCCGCGCCGTTCGATCTGAAGACAAGCCCGGAGCGTTTTATCAATCGAGAGCTGTCCTGGCTGCATTTCAACCGCCGGGTGCTCGAAGAAGCCGCCAATGACGCCCATCCCCTGCTTGAGCGGGTCCGGTTCCTCTCGATTTCCGCCAATAACCTCGACGAGTTTTTCATGGTCCGCGTGGCCGGCCTCAAGGGGCAGCTACGGGCTGGAATTACCATCAAAAGCCCCGACGGACTGACGCCCGCCGAACAGCTTACCCGCATCGGAGAAGCCGTGGGCGTGCTGGCAAGGGATCAACAGAAGCGCTGGCGCGAACTTCGGCAGACCCTGGGCGCGCAAGGGATCGTGCTGGCCGACGGGCCGGAGGTGACGAAGAAAGAAAAGACTTGGCTCGAGGATTATTTCCTTCGACAGATTTTTCCCTTGCTCACTCCGCTTGCCATCGATCCGGCGCATCCATTCCCGTTTATCCCCAATCTGGGCTTTACCATCGCCCTCCACCTTACGCGTGCAAGCGACGGCAAGGCGATGAACGCGCTCATCCGCATGCCGAACAAGATCGATCGCTTCGTGCGATTGCCAAGCGCCCGTGTAATCACGCTTGAGCAGGTGATCGGCCTGTTCATCGCCCGTCTTTTCCCCGGCTATACGGTCAAAGGCCAAGGCGCATTTCGCGTCATTCGCGACTCCGAGATCGAGATCGAGGAAGAAGCGGAAGATCTGGTGCGCGAGTTCGAGACGGTGCTCAAGCGTCGACGACGCGGATCGGTCATCCGTCTCGAGCTCGAGGCGGCCATGCCCGTCGAATTGCGGCGGTTCGTACAACAGGCGTTCGCATGCGGTGACGATGAAGTTTTCCTGGTCGATGGTGTGCTGGCACTCACTGACTTGTCGCAGCTCATAGGGTTGGATCGCCCGGACCTTGAATTCGTCCCGTACAATCCGCGCTATCCCGAACGCATCCGCGACCACGCCGGCGATTGCTTCGCAGCTATTCGCCAGAAAGATCTCGTCGTCCACCATCCTTACGAGTCGTTCGACGTGGTCGTGCAGTTTCTGCAGCAGGCGGCGCGCGATCCCGACGTCGTCGCCATCAAACAGACATTGTACCGCACTTCGGCCGAGTCGCCCATCGTACGCGCGCTGATCGAGGCGGCGGAAGCGGGAAAGTCGGTCACCGCGTTGATCGAGCTCAAGGCCCGCTTCGACGAGGAAGCGAATATACGCTGGTCGCGTGCGCTCGAACGCGCAGGTGCGCAGGTCGTATATGGCTTCATCGAGCTCAAGACCCACGCCAAGCTGTCGATGGTGGTGCGGCGGGAAGGTGGGGCGCTTGCCACCTACGTTCATGTCGGGACCGGGAATTACCATCCGGTCACCGCCCGAATCTACACTGATCTCTCGTTCTTCACGTCCGATCCCGTCATTGCCCGCGACGTGGCGCACATTTTCAATTACGTCACCGGCTATGCGGAGCCTGCTGAGCTCCAACGGATGGCGGTTTCGCCGCTTACGCTGCGTGACCGCATCTGCGATCACATCGCGCGCGAAATCGCGCACGCCAAGGCAGGCCGCCCGGCCGCGATCTGGATGAAGGACAATGCGCTGGTCGATCCCGAGATCATCGACCTGCTCTACGAGGCTTCGTGCGCGGGCGTTGCGGTCGACCTCGTCGTGCGCGGCATCTGCTGCCTGCGGCCGGGCCTGCCGGGCCTGTCCGAGAACATTCGCGTGAAATCGATCATCGGCCGTTTCCTCGAACACAGCCGCATCTATTGCTTCGGCGACGGGC
>Ga0070670_100002784_pt1 | contig 14461 bp, 13 predicted proteins | sample KBSS63metaG_FD_64665 | JGI IMG/M metagenome (GOLD analysis project Ga0070670, IMG submission 64665) | Switchgrass rhizosphere microbial communities from Kellogg Biological Station, Michigan, USA - KBS S6-3 metaG | ecosystem: Host-associated > Plants > Roots > Rhizosphere > Soil ... | reverse complement strand
GGCGAACCAGTCCTTGCGATAGGTCCAGCCGACCGAGTCGCCCATCGCGGGCAGGGCCCAGTAGTTCGGCGTCTTCTTCGGCCACTCGGAGTAGCCGGTCACAGTGGCCGGCATGAAGTCGCTCATCTTGATTCCTTCCTTGGCGAAGAAATCGTTGAGCTTCACGTAGTGGCCGCTCTCCGCGGCGCCGCCGATCCACTGGCTGTCGCCGATGATGAGGTCGCAGAGCTTGCCCTTCGAGTTGAGCTCGTTGAGCATCCGGTCGGCGAAGTTCGGCCAGGGCACGAACTCGAACTTCATGTTGACCTTGGTCTGCGCGGTGAAGTCCTTGCTGAGCTCGACCAGCGCATTCGCCGGGTCCCAGGCGGCCCAGCACAGCGTGATCGTCTTGCCCTGGGCGTGGGCAGCGCCGCTGCCCATGCCCAGGATGCCGGCTGCTGCGAACGCCAGCGCGGCGGGCAGCTTCTTGCTGATCGCTTTCATCTCGGTCGTCTCCTTCGGTTGAGGATCGGGGTCAGGGGCACATGCATCCGGCGCCGTTCTGCGTCACTGCAGGTTTTCGGACGTCAGGATCTCGACGCGCGGCTGCACCACGTTGAGTGCGCCGCGAACGTTCTCGCACAGGGCCCGGAGCACCCGGGCCGCCACGCCGACGCAGTAATGGATGTCCTGCGCGAGCACATAGGCGAAGCTGCCGTCGCTGAGCATCGTGCGATGCTCGTCGGTCAGGTCGTGCGCGGCCATCGGCACCTTGCCGGCCAGGCCGGCGGCTTCGAGCGCGCGGGCCAGGCCGGCGCTGCCGGAGCCGACGTTGTAGAGGCCGGCGATCCGCGCCGGATCGATGTCCTTCTGCAGCAGGCGCGCGAAGGCCCGACCCGCGGCGATGTCTCCGGCGGGCAGGTCGGGCAGGCGCAGCATCTGCAGGTGCGGAAAGCGCTCCTCGAGGACCTGGGCGAAGCCGATCCGCCGCTCGATCTCGGCCGAGAGACGCGTCGCCTGCGATGCGAGCAGCAGCGTGTCCCGCGGCGGGCCGCCGGCCATGCGCGCGAGCAGCAGCCCGGCGGTCCGGCCGGCGGCGCGGCTGTCGGCGCCGACGTGGGTCTCGCGCATCGAGCCGGCGACGTCGGAGAACAGCGTCACCACGTGGACCCCGGAACGCACGAGCTCGTTGATCGCGAGCTTGACCTGCGGCACGTCGGGCGCCATCAGGGCGACGCCCTCGCAGTCGGCGAGCTGCGCCAGGCCGCTCGCGAATTCCTCCCCGTCGCCTGCGCCGAGACGGTACGTCACTTCGGTGATGTGCTGGTGCCGGAAATCGCCGGCCGATTGGGCGATCTGCCGGTCGACGAGCTCGAGGAACGGCGTCTCGTCGGCAGGCAGGACGAAGGCGAAGCGGAAATTGCCGTCGCGGCGCGGCCGCCCGCGCTGCGGCGGCGCGCCGATCTCGGCGACGGCGCGGAGCACCCGCTGCATCGTCTCGGCGTTGACGCCCGGCCGCTTGTTGAGGACCCGGTCGACCGTCGCCGTGCCGACGCCCGCACGGGCGGCGATTTCAGCGATGGTGGCCGTGGAAGGCATGCCGTGATGTGATCCGATTGATGCAGTCTGATCGCATCGACAAATAAATCAATCAGGGTTTCAATGGAGGCCATGGCAGCTCAGCCGGGAAGCCGGACCCAGCGCCCGCCGCGCGCCGACGACGCCACCGCCGCCTCGATGAACTCGACCCCGCGCACGCCGTCGGCGATGCCCGGAAACTGCACCGCCGGATCGAGCCGGCCGCCATCCGGGCGGGCGGCGCGGATCGCCAGCGCGATCTCGCCGTAGAGCGTCGCGAAGGCTTCGAGATAGCCCTCGGGATGTCCCGCCGGAATGCGCGTCACCCGCGCCGCCGAAGCGCCAGCGGCGGCGGTGGCGCGCGAGATCGTCTGCGTCGCCTCGCCGAAGGGCGACCAGCGGAGCTGGTTCGGCTCCTCCTGCCGCCACTCGAGGCCGCCCTTGCTGCCGTAGACGCGCAGGCGCAGGTTGTTCTCGTTGCCGGGCGCGACCTGGCTCGCCCAGAGCGCGCCGCGGGCGCCGCCCGCAAAGCGCAGCAGGACCTGCACGTTGTCGTCGAGGCGCCGACCGGCGACGAAGGTGCTCAGCTCGGCGCACAGCTCGCCGACCTCGAGCCCCGAGACGTAGCCGGCGAGCTGGAAGGCGTGGGTGCCGATGTCGCCGATGCAGCCGCCGGCGCCGGCGCGCGCCGGGTCGGTGCGCCATTCGGCCTGCTTCTGGCCGGTCGCCTCGAGCGGCTCGGTCAGCCAGTCCTGCGCGTATTCGACCTGGACCACGCGAACCTCGCCGAGCCGGCCGTCCCGGACCCGCTGCCGCGCCTCGCGCACCATCGGGTAGCCGGTGTAGTTGTAGGTGACGGCGAAGACCTTGCCGCGCTTGTTCGCGAGCGCCGCGAGCCGGCGCGCCTCCTTTGCGCTCGTCGCGAGTGGCTTGTCGCAGATCACGTGGATGCCGGCCGCGAGAAACGCCTCCGCGACCGGCGCGTGGAGATGGTTCGGCGTGACGATGGCGACCGCCTCGACGCCGTCGGCGCGCTTGCCCTCCGCCTTCGCCATCGCCGCGTAGTCGGCGTAGCAGCGGTCGGCGGCGAGGCCGAGCGCGAGCCCGGAGCGGCGCGCCTTCTCGGGCGTCGACGCGAGGGCGCCGGCGACGAGCTCGTACTGGTCGTCGAGTCGGGCGGCGATGCGGTGCACGCCGCCGATGAAGGCGCCCTCCCCGCCGCCGACCATGCCGAGCCGGATCCGCCGCGCCGCGGCGGCCATGTCGTTCTTCGCCTCGATCGTCATGGCGTCGACCGGTCAGAGGCCCAGCATGCGCCGGGCCTGCTTCGGGTCGGTCTTGCCGCCGGCGAAGTCGTCGAACGCCTTCTCGGTGACGCGGATGATGTGTCGCTTGATGAACTCGGCGCCCTCGGCGGCGCCGGCCTCGGGATGCTTCAGGCAGCACTCCCACTCGAGCACGGCCCAGCTGTCGTAGCCGTACTGCGCCATCTTCGAGAAGATCGCGCCGAAGTCGATCTGTCCGTCGCCGAGCGAGCGGAAGCGCCCGGCCCGCTGCAGCCACGGTTGGTAGCCCGAGTACACGCCCTGCCGGCCGTTCGGCCGGAACTCGGCGTCCTTGATGTGCAGCGACGTGATGCGCTCGTGATAGATGTCGATGAACTCGAGATAGTCGAGCTGCTGAAGCAGGAAATGCGACGGGTCGTAGTTGATGCAGCAGCGCGGATGGTTGCCGACCCGCTCCAGGAACATCTCGAAGGTGACGCCGTCGAACAGGTCCTCGCCCGGGTGCAGCTCGAAGGCGACGCTGCAGCCGGCCTCGTCGAAGGCGTCGAAGATCGGCCGCCAGCGCCGGGCCAGCTCGTCGAACGCGGTCTCGATCAGGCCCGGCGGCCGCTGCGGCCAGGGATAGAGATAGGGCCACGCGAGCGCGCCGGGAAAGCTCACGTTGGACTTCAGCCCCAGATGCTTCGAGGCCTTGGCCGACCAGAGCATCTGCTGCACCGCCCACTTCTGCCGCTGCTTCGGGTGGCCGCGAACCGCCTCGGGCGCAAAGGCGTCGAAGGCCTCGTCGTAGGCGGGGTGCACGGCGACGAGCTGGCCCTGCAGGTGCGTGCCGAGCTCGGTGATCTCGACGCCATTTTCGCGAGCGATGCCGGCGAGCTCGTCGCAGTAGGTCTTCGACGACGCGGCCTTCTTCAGGTCGATCAGCCGGTCGTCCCACGACGGCAGCTGCACGCCCTTGAAGCCGTGCCCGGCGGCCCATTTCGTGATCGCGTCCCAGGAGTCGAACGGCGCCGCATCGCCCGCGAACTGCGCGAGGTAGATGCCCGGGCCCTTGATGTTGCTCGCCATCGCAGTCTCCTTGTTCTTCAGAGGTAGGTGTTGACCAGGTCCTCGAGCCGCTCCTGGCGGCCCGAGACCGGGCGCGGCTCGATGCCCTTCTTCTCGACGCGCTGCGCCAGCTCCGCGAGGCTGCGCTTGCCCTTCAGGATGGCGCGCCCCTCGGCGCCTTCCCAGCGGGCGTAGCGCGCCTCGAGGTGCCGCTCGAGGGCGCCGTCGGCGATCATCTTCTCGGCCACGAGCAGCGCCCGCGCGCACAGGTCCATCGCGCCGGCGTGGGCGGCGATCAGGTCGTCGGGATCGATCGACTGGCGGCGCAGCTTGGCGTCGAAGTTGAGGCCGCCGCTGGCGAAGCCGCCGCCCTTCATCACCTGGTAGAGCGCGAGCGCGACCTGCGGCAGGTTGTTCGGGAACTGGTCGGTGTCCCAGCCGAGCATCTCGTCGCCGCGGTTCATGTCGATCGAGCCGAAGATGCCGAGCGCCTGCGCGAGCGCGATCTCGTGCTCGAACGTGTGCCCGGCGAGCAAGGCGTGGTTCTGCTCGATGTTGACCTTGATCTCCTTCTCGAGGCCGTTCGCCTTGAGGAAACCGTGCACGGTGGCGACGTCGAAGTCGTACTGGTGCTTGGTCGGCTCGGACGGCTTGGGCTCTATCAATAGCAGGCCCTCGAAGCCGATCCGGTGCTTGTGCTCCACGACGAGCTGCATGAAGCGGCCGAGCTGCGCCAGCTCGCGCTTGAGGTCCGTGTTGAGCAGCGTCTCGTAGCCTTCGCGGCCGCCCCACATCACGTAGTTCGCGCCGCCCAGCTCATGGGTCATCTCGAGCACGTTCTTCACCTGCGCCGCGGCGTAGGCGAAGACGTCGGGGTCGGGGTTGGTCGCGGCACCGGCGAGATAGCGCGGGTGCGAGAACAGGTTGGCGGTGCCCCAGAGCAGCTTGACGCCGGTCTCCGCCATGCGCCGCTGCATCCGCTCGCCGACCTTTCGCAGGTTGCGGTTCGACGCGCGCAGTGTCTCGCCCTCGGGCGCGACGTCGCGATCGTGGAAGGTGAAGAACGGCGCGCGCAAGAGGCGGAAGGCCTCGAACGCGACGTCGGCCTTGGCGAACGCCTGCTCCATCGGATCACCGCCGACGGCATGCCAGGGACGGCCGAACACCGGATCGCCGAAGGGGTCGGTGCCCGGCCAGACGAAGCTGTGCCACCAGCAGACGGCGAAGCGGAGCTGCTCTTCCATGCGCTTGCCGAGGACCAGGCGGTCGGGGTCGTACCAGCGGTAGGCGAACGGCCGGCGCTTGTCCGGGGTGAACGCCGGGCCCTCGTAGCGCAAGGGCTCGGCGATGCCGAAGAAGCCGTTCGGGGCGGGCTTGGACTTGGCTTTGGGCATGGGTGGCGTGGTTGAGGATCAGGACGCGAGCTCGCGGGCGAGCGGGTGAAACCGTTGCCACGCGACGTGGCGCTCGGCATGGCGCGCGGCGCGATCCGGGCGGGGAACGAAGCTCCGCACGCGCGGCGGCCGACGCGCGCAGGACACGTCGTCGCCGGCGGCGATGCGCGCGAGCCGGGCGGCGCCGAGGGCGCAGCCGAAATCGCTTTCGACGACCTGGTGCAGCGTCATGTCGAGCGCGTCGGCGAGCCATTGCGACCAGAGCGGCGACCGCGCGCCGCCGCCGAGCAGCTCGGCCTCGGCCGGTGCCGAGCCGGCGGCGGCGAGCGCCTGTCGGGCGTCGCGCAGCGCGTAGCAGACGCCCTCGAGCACCGCGGCGGTCATCTCGCTGCGCCGCATGCTGGCGTCGAGGCCGAAGAAGCCCGCCCGGACCGCGGCGTCGTTGTGCGGCGTCCGCTCGCCCGCCAGGTAGGGCGCGAAGCCGCAGCGCGTGGCGCCGGCGTCGTCGTCGTCGACCTCGGCGAGCAGCTCGGCTTCGCTTCGCCCGGCGATGCCCGCCCACCAGGCAAGGCTTGCGGCGGCCGAGAGCACCACGCCCATCTGGTGCCAGAGGTTCGGCAGCGCATGACAGAAGGCGTGCACCGCGCGCTCGGGCGCGGGCATGAAGCGGTCGGTGGTGACCCAGAGGACCCCCGACGTGCCGAGCGAGACGAAAGCGTCGCCGGCGTGCACCGCGCCGACGCCGACCGCGCCGGCCGCGTTGTCGCCCGCGCCGCCGGCGATGCGCGGCGGCCGCCGGAAGCCCCAGCGGCGCGACAGCTCGGCCGACAGCTCGCCGGCCGGGGCGCTGCCCTCGACGAGGCGTGGCATCTGCTCACGGCGCATCCCGCTCGCGGCCAGCGCGGCGTCGGACCATTCGCGGCGGCCGACGTCGAGCCAGAGCGTGCCCGACGCATCCGAGCACTCCTCGATCGCCTCGCCGCACAGGCGCCAGCGCAGCCAGGCCTTCGGCAGGAGCACGCGGTGGATGCGCGCGAACAGCGCGGGCTCGTGCTCGCGCACCCACATCAGCTTGGGCGCAGCGAAGCCCGGCATCGCCAGGTTGCCGGTGACGGCGTGCAGCGCCGGCCACGTGCGCGTCAAAGCTTCGCATTGCGGCGCGCTGCGGCCGTCGTTCCAGAGGATGCACGGGCGCAGCACCGATCCGGCCGCGTCGAGCAGGGTCGCGCCGTGCATCTGCCCCGAAAGGCCGATCGCCTCGACCTCCGACAGCGCCGCCGCATGTCCCGCCTTGAGCGCATCGATCGCCGCGCTCGTCGCCTGCCACCAGTCATCGGGATCCTGCTCGCTGAAGCCGGGGCGAGGATGGCTCGCGTCGAGCGGCCGGCTCGCGGTGGCGAGGAGCCGGTCGTCGTCGTCGAGCAGCGCCGCCTTCACGGCCGACGTGCCGAGGTCGATGCCGAGGGTCAGCATGGCGGGCTCGCGGCAGCGCGGCGGGCGCTCATGGGAGGTTGTCCTTGACGAAGACGTCGATGCGAATCCGCTCCTGCGCCGCGACGACGCGTTCGCCGCCGAGGCGGGCCAGGGCGAGCCGCACGGCGGAGCGGATCTCGTGGCCGGCATCCTGGTTGATCACCGCGGCGGCGACACCGTCGAGCAGCGCGCGCCGGCTGTGCGCGGTGAGCTCGTGGCAGAGCCAGACGACGACGCCGGCGCGCCCGGCGGCGCGAAGGGCTGCGTCGATGCCGCGGTTGCCCGCGCCGATGCTGTAGATCGCCGCGAGCCCGGGCTCGCGCTTCAGGAGCCGGGCCACGAGCGGCTGCGTCCGCGTCGAATCGTCGTGGCCGGCGATCGGCGCGAGCAGCTTGAGCCGCGGGAACTCGGCGGCCATCACCTGCTGGAAGCCGAACAGCCGCTCGGCATGGTCGCGCAGGGCGGTGCTGCCGAGGACGATGCCGACCCGGGCGTCGCGCTCGCCGACGAACCGGCCGAGCAGGCTCGCCGCGGTGCGGCCCGCCGCCACGTTGTCGATGCCGACGTAGTGCGCGCGTCGCGAGGCGGGGACGTCCGACACGAGCGTGACGACGACCGTGCCGGAAGCGACGAGGTCGTCGATCGCCGCGCGCACGAGGGGATGGTCGAGCGCCATCACGACCACGGCGTCGTGCCGGCCGTGCAGCGCGGCCAGGCAGCGCGCCACCGCGTCGGGCGCGAACGCGTCGCACTTTTCGATGTGCGCCGAGGTGCGCTGCTCGGCGAGCCAGTGGCCCAAGCCGGCGATCTCGCCGGCGAGCAGCGTGACGAAGCTGTGGCCGCCTGCCGGCAGCACGAAGCAGACCGATCGATGCCGGGCGCGGGCCAGTCGCGTCGCCGCCGGATCGGGCCGATAGTCGAGGCGACGCACGACCGCGTCGACCCGCTCCGCCGTCTTTGTGCGGACCCCGGCACGGCCATGCAGGACGCGGTCGACGGTGGCCGTGCTCACACCGGCCTCGCGCGCGACGTCGGCCAGTCGGACCGTGCCCGGAGCGCGCTGAGGAACACCCATCACTGCATCATATTGACGTGAAATGAGGTGCGCCAATCATTTCTTGCGAGCGCGCGTCGGGGTTTCCCCGCGTGCCGAGGCGACCTAGAAGAACGGCGCGGCGACGTCGTGGTCGAGCCGCCAGCGCAGCTCGAGAACGAGCTGGCTGCCCTCGAGCGCGAGCGCGAGCGCCAGGTCGAGGGCGCCGGAGCGGACCTCCAGGGCGCGGAGGCCGACGACCCGACCGCCGCGATCGGTGGCGACGGCGGCGTCGAGCGTGCATGAGCTTGCGAGAGCCGCGGCGGCGAGCAGGCCGATCACCGCCCTGACCCACCGCCGACGCGTGATGGAAGCGATCCCCATCGCCGCATCCTAGCGCGACCGGAACTGCTCGTGTCGGACGCTTCCGCAGACGCTGTCGGACGAGCGCGCGACCGGCCGGCGAGGCGATCCGCAGGCGTCGGCGCTGCCCATAATTTTCGGCATCGGCCTTGCGCCGTCACCTCTGAAGGACAGACACCATGAAGACCCTCGCTACCCTTGCCGTCGCCTGCGCGGCGGCGTTCGCGTTCTCGGCGCAGGCGGCCGACAGCGTCGCCAAGATCCAGAAGGACCAGGCCGAGCTCAACTACGACATGGCGAAGAAGCAGGCCGCGGCCGACGAGAAGTCGGCGAAGGCGCAATGCGACGTGATGAGCGGCGATGCGAAGAGCCAGTGCCGCAAGAACGCCGAGGCCGCGCACGACAAGTCGATGGCCGATGCGAAGGCCAACCTCGACAAGGCGAAGGCCGAATACAAGGCGATGAAGTAGCCACCGGCCGGCCATGAAAAAAGGGGCGCCGCGCGGCGCCCCTTTTCATGCCTGCAGGAAGCGGTCGTTCAGCGAACGACGGCCATCTGCTCGCGCTTGTCGCCCTTGTACGTGTAGAGCGTCAGGGCGCCATTCTTGATGTCGCCCTTGTTGTCGAACGAGATCACGCCCGTCACGCCCTTGTAGCCTTCGGTCTTGGCCAGCACCGGCAGGTACTTGGCCGGGTCGGCCGAGCCGGCCTTGACCATCGCCGCGACCATCACGTTGACCGCGTCGTAGACGTAGGGAGCGTAGATCTGGACATCCGTGTTGAACTTCTTCTTGAAGTCTTCGCGGAACTTGTCCATGCCGACCTTCTGCGAGCCTTCGACGCCGCCCGCCTCGGCGCACACGACCTGGCCGTCGGCCATCGCGCCGCCCGAGAGCTTCGGCAGCTCGCCGGTGCAGATGCCGTCGCCGCCCATGAACTTGGCGTTGATGCCGAGCTGCTTCATCTGGCGGATCATCGGGCCGGCAACGGCGTCCATGCCGCCGTAGAACACGACATCGGGCTTCTTCGCCTTGACCGCGGTCAGGATGGCGGTGAAGTCGGTGGCCTTGTCGGTGGTGAACTGCTGGTCGGCGATCGCGCCGCCCGAGGCCTTCACGGCCTTGGCGAACTCTTCGGCGACGCCCTGGCCGTAGGCGGTGCGGTCGTCGATGGTGACGATCGACTTGCCCTTCAGCTCCTTGACGGCGTAGCGGCCGAGCGTGCCGCCCAGGTGCACGTCGTCGGCGACGACACGGAAGGTCGTCTTGAAGCCCTGGCGGGTGTACTTCGGATTGGTCGCCGACGGCGAGATCTGCGGGATGCCGGCGTCGCTGTAGATCTTCGACGCGGGGATCGAGGTGCCGGAGTTCAGGTGGCCGACGACGCCGTTGACCTTGGCGTCGACAAGCTTGTTGGCGACCGCGGTGCCCTGCTTCGGATCGGCCGCGTCGTCTTCGGCGAGCAGTTCGAACTTGGCCTTCTTGCCGCCGATCGTCACGCCCTTGGCGTTGAGCTCGTCGATCGCCATGCGGGCGCCGTTCTCGTTGTCCTTGCCCAGGTGGGCGATGCCGCCGCTGGTGGGAGCGACGTGGCCGATCTTGACGACCAGGTCCTGCGCCGACGCGGTGCCCGCGAACGCGACCACAGCGGCGATGGCCAAGTAATTGAGCTTGAACTGCATGCAATACCTCCGGTTTGAAATAGATATCCGATCGGACCCTCGCCCGAAGCGCGAAACGATAACCGAAATGAAGGGTCCTTCGGCTTGGGGTTTCAACGACGGCCGAGGGTCGGTCGTTGACGGTGTGCGGCCCTCGTTTTCACTGATCCCGGCGGCGGGCGAGCTCCTGGGCCACGGCGCGGGCGACCGCGTCGCGCAGCGTCGCCGTCAGCTCCTTGCGGGCATCGCGGATCAGGGCGTCGGCGGCTCGCGCCAGCGCCGGCGCGAGCGCTTCGCGCAAACGCACGTCGAGCATGAGGTCGAGCTGGCCCTGGAGGTCGGCGAGCACCTGCCGGGCGAGCTCGGCTTCGCCGATCGGAGCGGCCGCGGCTGGCGGCGGCGCCGGGCGCGCCGCGACCGGAGCGGAGGCGGGCGGAGGCGGAGGCGGTGGGGTGGGCGGCGGCGGCGGCGCGACCGGCAGCGCCGACACCGGAAGCGCGGCGGCGGGTCGAACGAGAACCACGGGGGCCGGACGCGGCGGCTGCGCCGGCGGGGGCAGTGCAGCGACGAGGGGCGACGGCTCGAAGTCGGGCTCGTGTTCGGATTCGACGCCGATCTCGCTCGCAGGCGCGGGAGAAGGTGCCGGCGATGACGTTGCGGCTGGCGGGCGTTCCTCGTCCGTCGTCGCGGGAATCTCGCTCGCGGACGCCGGCGGGGTTGCGGCAGTCGGCACCGCGGGCGCTGCGGCTGGCACCGCGGGCGCTGCAGCCGGTGCTGCGGGCGCGGCAGCCGGCGCCGGGGGCGAGCCCGGCCACGGCACGACCTCGGTCAGCGTCGGAATGCTGCCCGGCGGCGTGCGGCCCGGTCCCGGCCCGCTCATGCGCCCACCTCGTGCCGGTCGATCGCGTAACCGCGGCCGGCATAGCCTTTCCATCGCTCCCGAGCCGCAATCCGATCGGCTTCCTCGGTCGACACGAGCTCGATCAGGCGCTCGAAGGTCTCGAAGCCGCGCGGCGCGCCATCACCGAGGTTGAGCAGCGTCTCGTGCACCGGCGCGGCGAGCGGATCGACAGCGAGCCAGACGAGACCGCCGCGCAGGCCCGGCGGCACCGTATCGACGTCGCGCGTCCATGCATGGGCGATGAAGTCCGCGGGGCTCAGCGCCCAGAGCGCCCGGTCGATCTCGGCGAGCCGGTCCTCGGGGCCGGTCACCGCGACCGGCGACGCCTGGCGCGAGGCCTTGCGCAGAAGCCGGCACGCATACTCGCTCCGGCTCGGAACGTTGAAGTGAAAACGGATCTCGGTCACGGGAGAGACGCCGCGCGGCGCAAGCGGAAGAGCGAAGCGGCGCGCTAGCGGGCGTGGCCGAGGACGAAGTGGGTGAGCAACCCGACCGGCCGGCCGGTCGCGCCCTTGGCGGCGCCCGACTTCCAGGCGGTGCCGGCGATGTCGAGATGCGCCCACGGGTACTTGCTGGTGAAGCGGCCGAGGAACATCGCCGCGGTGATCGCGCCGCCCGGGCGGCCGCCGATGTTGGCGACGTCGGCGAAGTTGCTCTTCAGCGCCTCGCCGTACTCCTCGTCGAGCGGCATCCGCCAGCACGGGTCGTTCGCCGCGCGGGCGGCAGCGAGCAGCCTGTCGGCGACGCCGTCGTCGGCACAGAACAGCCCCGAGTTGTGGTTGCCGAGGGCGACCACGCAGGCGCCGGTGAGCGTGGCGACGTCGACGACGACCGCCGGATCGAAGCGCTCGGCGTAGGTGAGCGCGTCGCACAGGATCAGCCGGCCTTCGGCGTCGGTGTTGAGGATCTCGATCGTCTGGCCCGAGAGGCTCGTCACCACGTCGCCCGGCTTGACCGCGTTGCCGCTCGGCATGTTCTCGCAGGTCGGGACGATGCAGACGAGGTTGAGCCGCGGCTTCAGCGTCGCGACCGCGTGCAGCGTGCCGAGCACGCTCGCCGCGCCGCACATGTCGAACTTCATCTCGTCCATCTCGGCGCCCGGCTTGATCGAGATGCCGCCGGTGTCGAAGGTGATGCCCTTGCCGACCAGGACCACGGGCGCCTGGCCCTTGGCGGCGCCCTGGTAACGCGCGACGATGAAGCGCGGCGGCTCGGCCGACCCCTGGGCGACGGCGAGGAACGATCCCATGCCGATCTTCTCGATCTGCTTGCGGTCGAGCACCTCGACGTCGAGGTCGAGCGACTTGCCGATCTTCTTCGCCTGCTGGCCGAGCCAGGTCGGCGTGCATTCGTTGCCGGGACGGTTGCCGAACTCCTTCGCCAGCGTCACGCCCTCGGCGATCGCCGCGCCGCGCGTCAGACCCGTTTGCACCGCCCTCGCCTCGGCCTTCTGGCAGACGAGGGTCAGCGATTCGGCCGCCCAGGGTGCCGGCGCGCTCGGCTTGCTGTGCCGGTACAGGTAGGTCGCGTCGGCGAGCGCGAGCACCGCCGCCTCGGCATGCGCTTCGCTCATCGGCGAGGCGCCGGCCCAGGCGACGGCAAGGCTCTTCGCGCCGCCGCCCTTGAGGGAGGCGAAGCCCTGCGCGACCGCGGCCTTGAACGACTTGGCCGTCGCGTCGGCCGCGACCGATACGACGACGCGGCGCGCGGCGAAGCCTGGCGGCCGGTGCAGATAGAGGGTCTTTCCCTTGGTCAGCGCGAGGTCGCCCTGGGCGACGGCATCGCCGAGAAGATCGGCGAGCGGCGCGCCGAGACCGCTGTCGAGCGGGCCTGCGGCGACGACGAGGACGAGCGCATCGGCCTCGAGCTTGCCTGGGCCTTGCGCAGGCGCGACGCGATGGGCGAAGTCCATAATTCCCCGAGCAGTGAACAAGCGAACGATGTTATTCGATTCCACTTTGCGTCGAGAGCTCGCGCGCAACTTCGGCGGCACGCTCGTCGTCATCCTGACGATCGTCCTCACCATCCTCTTCATCCGCACCCTCGGCCAGGCCGCGGTCGGCCGGATCGACCCGCAGGACGTGGCCCTGCTGCTCGCCTACGTCGCCCTCGGCAACCTGTCGACGATGCTGGCGCTGTCGCTCTTCGTCGCCGTGGTCGCGACCCTGTCGCGCATGTACCGGGCGAGCGAGATGACGATCTGGTTCGCGAGCGGCGTCTCGCTGCAGCGCTTCGTCCGTCCGGTGCTGATGACGAGCTGGCCGGTGCTGCTCGTGATCGCCGTGCTCGCCCTCTTCGTGTGGCCCTGGCAGAACCAGCGCAGCGCCGAGCTCAAGGACGTGTTCGAGCGCCGCTCCGACCTCTCGCGCGTCGCGCCGGGCCAGTTCCAGAGCTCGGGCGACGGCCAGCGCACCTTCTTCTTCGAAGGCGCGGCGAGCGACACGACGACCGGCCGCAACGTCCTCATCGTCGCCTCGCGCGGCAGCGTCGAGGCGGTGACGACGGCGCGCAGCGGCCGCATCGACAGCAACGACGGGAACCGCTTCATCGTCCTCGACAACGGCCAGCGCAACGAGCAGGACGCGAGCAACGGCGAAAAGACGCTGTCGCGCTTCGAGAGCTTCCGCTCGCTCGCCGGCGAGAAGATGGTCGACCCGCGCGAGGTCCTGCCGCCGAAGGCGCGGCCGACGCTGCAGCTGCTGCGCGAGCCGAGCGCGCTCGCCCACGGCGAGCTCGTCTGGCGCCTCGGCCTGATCCTCGCCGCGGCGAACATGCTGCTGCTCGGCATCGGCATGTCGGCATCGAACCCGCGCCACGCGAGCAACTGGAACCTGCTGTTCGCGCTGCTCGGCTTCTTCGCGTACTACAACTTCATCAACCTGACGCAGGCGTGGGTCAGCGCCGGCCGCCTCGGCCTCGGCGCGGCCCTGCTCGTCACGCACGGCACCGCGCTGATGCTCGGCATCGGCCTCCTCTGGTGGCGCGAGCGGGGCGCCGGCGGCGCCGTCATGGCGCGAAGGCGCGTCCGCAGGCGACCGGTCGTGGCGCCGGCGCCGGACGCCGCATGAGGACGGTTCGTCGGCTCTTCTACGCCGACATCGTCTCCGCGGTCGCCTTCGTCGCCCTCGCCTTCCTCGCCCTCTTCTTCTTCATCGACTTCGTCGACGAGCTCGGCTCGATCGGCCAGCGCGGCTACACCGCGCTGCACGCCGTCGGGTACTCGCTGCTGCTCGCCCCGGGCCATCTCTACGAGCTGCTGCCGCTGGCGGTGCTGATCGGCGCCATCTACGCGCTGGCGCGGCTGGCGCAGACCTCGCAGTACACGATCCTGCGCACGGGCGGCCTCGGGCCGGGCCGCGCGCTCTTTCTCCTCGCCGGGCTGGCGCTGGCCTTCGGCGCGGTCACCTTCCTGGTCGGCGACTATCTTGCGCCGGCGAGCGAGAACCTCGCCAGCCAGCTGCGCGCGGCCTTCCGCGGCAGCCTCAAGCTCGAGCGCTCCGGCGCCTGGATCAAGGAGCATGCCGACACGCCGGCGGGCGAGCGCAGCTATTCGATCAACGTCGGCTCGGCGGGCGCCGGCTCGGTGCTGCGCCAGGTGCGGATCTTCGAGTTCGACGGCGACGGCCGGCTCCTCTCCCGCACCAGCGCCGCCGAGGCCAAGGTCCATGGCGACGGGCGCTGGACCCTCAGCGACGTCGAGGTGACGCGCTGGCGCGACGCCGGCATCGAGTCGAGCGCGCGCCAGGA
>Ga0070670_100002781_pt1 | contig 14466 bp, 10 predicted proteins | sample KBSS63metaG_FD_64665 | JGI IMG/M metagenome (GOLD analysis project Ga0070670, IMG submission 64665) | Switchgrass rhizosphere microbial communities from Kellogg Biological Station, Michigan, USA - KBS S6-3 metaG | ecosystem: Host-associated > Plants > Roots > Rhizosphere > Soil ... | reverse complement strand
AGCCGAACGTCGTGAATAAGAGGACGAAGATGAGTCCCAGGGCCACCGGCACGACCACCGAGAGGCGAGCTGCGGCGCGTTGCTGATTCTCGAACTGTCCTCCCCACGTCAGCCGGTAGCCTTGGGGTAGCGGCAGATCCGCCGCGACCTTCTGCCGTGCGGATTCGACGAAGCCGACCATGTCCCGGCCGCGGACATTTGCCCGCACCACGGCCATCCGGCTCCCGTCCTCGCGATCGATCTTCACTGGTCCGTCGACCCGGTGGATGAGAGCCACCTGCGACAGGGCCACATGCCGACCGGAGGCAAGCGTCAAGGGCAGGTTGGCCAGCAAGGTAGGCGCCTGCCGGGTCTCCTCGCTCCCGCGAATGAGAATTGGCGTGCGTCGCCCATCCTCCAGGGCCGTGCCGATCGTCCGGCCTTCGACCTGCGTACGCAGAGCGGCGCCAATCTCATCCACCGACAAGCCGAGGCGCCCTGCTTCCAGCCGGTTCACGGCGACGGTGTAATACTGGGCTCCTTCGTTGAGGGTCGTGTACACGTCCTCGGCGCCGTCGGTGTGCGACAGGATCGACGCCAGCCGGCTCGCGAGCTCGTTCAGCTTGACGATGTCGGGCCCGAAGATCTTCACTGCGACGTCGCCGCGCACGCCGCTGATCATCTCCTGGACCCGCATGTCGATCGGCTGCGTGAAGCCGAATGACAGTCCTGGGAACTGGGCCAGCGTCTGGCGGAGCTGCTGCATCAGCGCGGGCTTGTCGGCGGTCTGCCGCTGGTCCGCCGGTTTGAGAACGAGGAACGTGTCGGTCTGGTTCGGCCCCATCGGGTCGAGACCGAGCTCGTCGGAGCCGGTGCGCGCCACGATGCCGGTGACATCCGGCACATTTGCGAGGATGGCCGACTGGAGCCTTGCGTTCATTGCGACGGCTTCGTCGAGATTGACCGAGGGAAGCGCCTCGACGCTGACGATGATATCGCCCTCGTCCATCGTCGGCATGAATGTCTTGCCGACCTGAGCGTAGAAGATGCCCGCCGCGATGAGAGCCGCGACGGCTGCAGCCCCGACCTTGCGCGGGTTCGCGAGTGCCCAGGTCAGCATGCCCGCATACGCGCGCGAAGCGAGGCGCATCAGCCACGGCTCGCGATGCGGGGCTGCCTTGAGCAGGAACGAGGTCGCGACCGGCACCACCGTGAGCGCCAGCAAGAGCGAGCCGGCCAGCGCAAACATGATCGACAGCGCGACAGGGATGAACAGCTTGCCCTCGAGCCCCTGCAGCGTGAGCAGCGGCACGAACACGATGATGATGATCAGCACCCCCGACGCGACGGGCTGCAGGACCTCGCACACCGATCGAAAAACGACGTGGATCAGCGGCGTCGGCACGCCCGTTCCCTCCTTACTGAGATTGGCGACGATGTTCTCGACGACGACCACCAGCGCGTCGACCAGCATCCCGATGGCGATGGCAAGGCCGCCGAGGCTCATCAGATTGGCGGACATGCCGACTGCGCGCATGACGATCAGGGCGATGACGATGGCCAGCGGGAGGCTCAGGGCGACGACCAGGGAAGCTCGCCAATTGCCGAGGAACAGCAGCAGCAGGCCGATCACAATGACGGTGGCTTCGGCGAGCGCGCGCACGACCGTACCCACGGCACGCCCGACCAGCCGGCTTCGGTCATAGAAGACGTTGATGGAAACGCCTTTCGGCAGCGACGGCTCGAGCTCCGCCAGACGCCCGCGGACGTCGCGCACGAGCTGGCCGGCATTGGCGCCGCGCAAGCCGAGCACGAGTCCCTCGACCGTCTCGCCGCGGCCGTCGGTGGTGACGGCGCCGTAGCGTGTGAGCGCGCCGATGCGAACGCTGGCGACGTCGCCCACTCGGGTCGGCGTCCCGTCGTGAGTGTCGACGACGATCGCGCGGATGTCGTCGACGGTGCGAATGCTGCCCTCGATGCGTACGAGCGCGCTGTCCTCGCCCTGGTTGATGCGGCCGGCGCCCTCGTTGCGGCTGTTCGCCGCGATCGCGCGCCGGAACGCTTCGGGCGAGATGCCGCGGGCTGCGAGGGCTGCGTTGACGGGCACGATTTCGAAGGCGCGGACATAGCCGCCGAGCGCATTGACATCGGCCACGCCAGGCACGGTGCGCAACGCCGGCCGGATCACCCAGTCCAGCAACGTCCGGCGCTCGGCGAGCGACAGGTCGGGGCTGTCGATCGTGAACATGAACATCTCGCCCAGCGGGCTGGTGATCGGGGCGAGGCCGCCGCTCACCCCCTCCGGCAGGTCGCGCGCGATGTTGGAGAGACGCTCCGAGACTTGGTTGCGCGCCCAGTAGATGTCGGTGCGGTCCTCGAAATCGAGGGTGATGTCTGCGAGCGCGTATTTGGTGGTTGAGCGCAGGATTTTCTTGTTCGGGATCCCGAGCAGCTCGAGCTCGATCGGCACGGTGATCCGCTGCTCGACCTCCTCGGGGGTGAGGCCCGGCGCCTTCATGATCACTTTCACCTGGACCGGCGAGACGTCGGGAAATGCATCGATCGGCAAGGTGGGCAGGAAGACGGCGCCGGCGCCGATGAGGAGCAGGACGGCCAGGAGAACGAATAGCCGCTGCGACAGCGCGAACTCGACCAGGCGTTCGAGCATCACTCAGCCGTCCCGAGCCCCTGCAGAATGCCCCGCAGCGCCGATACGCCGCTGATCGCCACCGCGTCCTTGTTGGTGATTGCGCCGGAGATCACCACGTGGTCTTGGTCCTCGGCGATGAGCGTGACCGGTACCAGCCGAAAACCGCCCTCGATCGCGACAAAGACGGACGCGGCCTCGCCGCGCCGGATGAGCGCGCTGTAGGGGATCTCCCAGGCGGCCTCTCCGGGTGAAAGAAAACTGATCCGGGCCGCAGCGGTCTGCCCCGGACGCAGCTCGCCCGTGTTCGGCACTTCGGCGCGGACAAGCACGGTTTGCGTCGCCGCATCGGTCGTCTCCGAGACCAGCACGACCCGGCCGGGCGTGTCGTAGCCCTCGACATCCACTCGCGCGCCTGGCCGGATGGCGCGCACGCCGGATGCCGGGACGGCAATCTCGACCCACAGCGTCGACAGGCGTGCGAGCTTCAGGAGCGGGGCCGATTGCTCGATCCGCTGGCCGGGGGCGATCACGATGTCGACCACCGTTCCGGCTTCCGGCGCGTTCACCGACAGCGTCGCCGTGATCGCGGCCTCGTCGGTGAGCCGAGAAAGCGCAGTATCGGATATGCCGCTGAGGCGCAGCATCTGACGGCGCTCGGCCACAGCGATGCTCGCCTGGCGGGCTTCGGTCTGACTGGTCTCCACGACTCGCCACGGTACGGCATTGCCCTTGAACAGCTCGCTGTTACGGCGCAGCTGCTGGGTCACCAGCACTTCCTGTTGGACCGCGTGGAGGTACTCGCGCTGAAGCGACACGAAACTCGGGCTCTCGAGGATCATCAGCGGCTGGCCCTGCTTTACCTGGTCGCCGCGCGCAACGGAGAGGCTGCTGACCATGCCGGCGACCGGCGCGCTGACGACCCAGAGCTGCGGGGTCGGAATGACGATCTGCGCAGGGAACGCCAGTGTCTGGTCGGTCCGGCTCGAGATCGGATGCACGACGCGGACGCCGAGGCTTTGGATCTGCGCCTGACTGAGCTTGACCTCGGTTTCGGCGGCCGATGCGGTCATGGGCCCGATGAGGCCGAGCGCAAGGACTATGACGGCCAGGATTTGCCCACAGCAGCGCCTTGGCACCGGGTGAAGAGACTGCGCCATAGATGAAGCACCTCCGCGGCGCGCGCAAACGCCGCTCCTTTCACAAAACCTATTCAAGCCTACGTCCCTTATCGTTCGACGTGTTGATCTGCGTCAATCGCCGTCTTCTCTCGTGGGGAAGGTCGCCTTTGTGCGTGGCAGATCCCCTTTGCGACCCGTTATCATTGCTTTGACGAGGTTCTCTCTGTGCTCGAAGCTGGCGATGAGAACGCCAAGCACGTGGACGACGATGAGGCCCATGACCAGATTGGCTGACGTTTCGTGGACCTCTTCGATCCATTTCGATCCCCAGAACGCGTCCGTCGTCATCATGTAGCCGGTGATGCATGTGGCCGTCAGCGTCGCGAGGAGGGCGATGATCATGGCGCCGCCGGCAGGATTATGCCCGAGGTAGCGTGGTGCCCTGAGCAGGGCTAGATCACGCAGATAGGCGAGCACCTCCCGCGGGGGCCGCACGAAGCTGCGGAACTGGGCATGACGGCTACCGATGAACCCCCAGATGACGCGTGCGGCGACCAGACCGGCAATGGCATAGCCGGCGGCGACGTGCACCCGCTCGACCTCGTCTCCGGTCGCGTAGGCCACCAGAAACAATGTGGCCAGCGACCAGTGGAAAACCCGAATGAACGGGTCCCATACCTTGATCGTTGCCGGCGGCGTCGCGCCGCCGGCTTCGATCGTGTCGTTCACCGCGCTCATGGCGCACGCCGTCAGAGCTGGCCGATGATCTGGCCGCTGGTCGGGTCGACGAAGAGTTCGACCCGGCCGCCGTTCTTGTCGATCGTATAAAGCTCGCCGCAGGCGTTCTTCAGCTTGGCCTTCTGCACCTTGTAGCCGAGGGCTTCGACCTTGGCCTGCAACTCCTGGATCGGCAGCCACTGGCTCTGGGGCGCCGACGTACACGGACGCCCAAGGCTGCCGGCCTGGGCGGTGGCGATAACGCCGAGGACCGCGGCGACACCGGTAAAAATGGCGATCTTGCGCATGGATGGTCTCCACTCGTCGGCCCGGCCGCACCATGCGGCGGGCCATGACGGGAGACTGCCCGAAGGGGGCTGACGGCCGCCTGTTGATCCATGTCAGCAACCTGTCAGGTCGGCCGTGCCAACCTATCTAATCGAATTATGGGCTTGTCCATGGCGTTACGGGCTGGTGCAGGAATGCGCGCTTTGGTGCTGGCCGCGACGGTGTTGGTCGCGGGAGGGCTGGCCCAGGCCCATGGGCGCGATCACGACGCGGCTCGCCGCGCGGTCAAGGCCGGAGAGATCCGTCCGCTCGTGGACATTTTGAACGAAATCCGCAGCAAGGTGCCGGGAGAGATCATCGGCGTCGAGATCGAGCAAAAGAACGGCCGTTGGCTTTACGAATTTCGTGCCATCGACAGTAAAGGGCATCTATTCGAGATCCATGTCGATGGGCGCAGCGGCGAGATCGAGGGCGTGAAGGAGAAGTAATGCGCGCGCTCCTGGTCGAAGACGAGCGGCGGATCGCGTCGGACATTTCACGCGCACTCGAAGCCTCGGGCTACGTGGTCGAGACCGTGAGTGATGGCGAGGATGCATGGTTCCGCGGCGATACTGAGGACTACGGAGTCGTGATCCTCGATCTCGGCCTGCCCGGCATGGACGGGCTCGCGGTTCTCAAGCGCTGGCGCGCAAACGGGCGGCGCATGCCCGTCCTCGTTTTGACCGCCCGGGGAAGCTGGGCCGAGCGGGTCGACGGGATCGATGCCGGCGCCGACGATTATTTGCCGAAGCCCTTCCAGATGGAGGAATTGCTGGCGCGGCTGCGCTCGATCGTGCGCCGCTCCGCGGGGCACGCGTCGTCGGTCATCACGGCGGGGGATCTCAGGCTGGACGAGCGGCAGATGAAGCTGAGCGTGCGGGGCGCGCCGATCGCGCTCTCGGCGCTCGAGTACCGGCTCGTCGCCTACCTGCTTCGGAACCGCGGCCGGGTCGTGCCACAGCATGAGCTCGATGAGAACGTCTACGGCCACGGCGAAGAGCACGAATCGAACGCACTGGAAGTTCTGGTCGGCCGCGTGCGCAAGAAGCTGGGCTCCAACGTCATCGAGACGCGCCGCGGCTTCGGTTACATGATTCCGGAGGCGCCCGGATGAGATGGAGCTCGCTGCGGCTGCGACTGGTGGCCGGCGGGATCGCCGCAATCCTGCTCGCGCTCATCGTCGCTGGCGCCGGCTTGATCCTGCTGTTCGAGCGTCACGTCGCCCGCACGCTCGCCGAGGGCCTCGACGTCCACCTCCAGCAGTTGCTTGCCGGTATCGATGTCGACGCGCAGGGGCATCTTGTGGTCACGCGGCCGCCGGCCGATCCGCGCTTCGCCGACCCGCTCTCGGGACTGTACTGGCAGGTGAGCGATGATCGCGGCGATCTGTTGCGTTCACGCTCGCTGTGGGACACGACGATGGTGCTGCCAGTCGATGAGCCCGCGCCGGGTCAAGTTCACCGGCACGCTGTGCAGGGGCCGGGCGGGGCGCGCATGCTTGTCGCGGAACGGGCTCTCAGCCTCATGGTCGGCGATCGGCGCGTGCCGGTGCGCGTGGCCGTGGCCGCCGATCTCGCGCGGGTGTCGGCGGCCACCGCCGCCTTCGCGAAGGACCTCACGCTTGCGCTCGCGCTGCTCGCTCTCGTCCTTGCTGTCGCCACCTCGATGCAGGTCGGCCTCGGCCTGCGGCCGCTGGATCTGCTGCGCCGCGGCGTCGCCGACATCAGGGCAGGGCGCAGCCGTCATCTGCCGTCGGCGGTGCCGGTCGAGGTTCGGCCGCTCGTCGAGGAGGTCAACGCACTGCTTGATGCCCAGGAGCGCGAGATCGAGCGCTCCCGCTGCCAGGCCGCGGATCTGGCCCATGGACTCAAGACGCCGCTTGCGGCCCTCGCTGCTGATGCGGCTCGCCTGCGCGAACATGGCGAGCACGCAATCGCGCAGGGTATCGAGGCCGTCGGCGAGACCATGCGGCGCCACGTCGATCGCGAGCTGGCGCGGGCCCGCGTGCGTGGGGGCCTCCGGCGCGGTGCAGGTCTCTCCACCCGACTTGCGCCGCTCGTGCACTTGCTCATTGCGACGCTTGCCCGGACACCGGTCGGTATGCGGGTCACGTTCGAGCCGGACATTGCCGATGACGTCCGCGTGCCGCTCGACCGCAGCGACCTCGCTGAAGTGCTCGGCAACCTGCTCGAAAATGCCGCCCGCCATGCCGCATCACGCGTCCGCATCGCAGCCGATCGCGCTTCGCCCGGGCCGTCGATCGTGATCGAGGACGACGGAAAAGGGATCGCTTCGACCCAATTGGCGCGCGTGCTCGAACGGGGCGCCCGTCTTGACGAGAGTGGCGAGGGCGCCGGCCTCGGACTCGCCATCGTGCAGGATGTTCTCGACGCCTATGGGTGGCGGCTCGAGCTCGCAAGCTCCGAGCTCGGTGGGCTCAAAGCGACCGTCGCCCCCTTGGCCGTAGTCGGTCCGCGGCCGGCCCGGGCTGCCGCGGACCTGGTGCCCCATCAGTAGCGGGGCATGGCGAACGCAAGGATCGAGCACGCTCCCCGCATGAGGAGCGTTCAGTTCTTCGCCAGGAACGCGCGGGCTGCCGCGAGCCCGGGCCGGTCCGTTTCGGCGTTGTCCGCGAGCGCCATGAGCTTCTGGTAATAGCCTTTGGCTTTCGCAGTGTCGCCGAGGCGTTCGGCCGCCGCTGCGGCGCCGGCCAAGGCGTTGAACCGGTTCGGCTCCTTCTGGATCGTTGCCTCGAACGCGGCGAGCGCCTCGCGCGCCATTGCGCGGTCGAGCAGCATGACGCCGTAGAGTTCGCGTGCGGGCTCCGGCACGCCCGGCGTCACCGGCGCTTTCTCGGTCTTGTCCTCGGCATCGGCGGCGGCGCTCATCGCCTTGAGCGCGTCGTCATGCTTGCCCTCGGCATAGAGCGCGAATGCAGTCGCGACCTGCCACTGGATGTCGACCTGCTCCGACCAGTAGGCGTCCTTGGCCGCGCGCAGCTTGTCGCGCAACTCCGCAAGCTTCGCCACCTCGGCCTTGGCCGCTTCCGGATTGCCGGTGCGGGCTGCGCCCAAGGCGCGGGCGAAATGCGTCATCGCCTGGACCTGGGCGAACGACGTGGGCCTGACCTCGAGCTCCGCCGCGCCCTTCCAGTCGCCGCGTTCCACCATGAAGCGCGCCGGCGACGCGGCAAGCGCGTAGGGGCCGGCGAGCACGTTCGGATTGACGCCGGTGACCGTCTTCATCTCCTCGACGACATCGCGCGCTTTCGCGTCCTGCCCGAGCTGCAGATAGGCATAGACCATGTAGTCCATGGCATGCAGTTGGTCGGTGAATTCCTTGTCCGCCTTCGCTGCCCGCGCGGCGGCGGTGTTCGAGCCGATCGACTCTTTCCAGTAACCCACGCGCGTGAAGATGTGGGAGGGCATGTGCTGCGCGTGGGGCGCGGCCGGCGCGATCTCGGAATAGCGCTTGGCGGCACCGATCCCTTTCTCCGCAAGCGCCGGAGCGTCGTAGAGATGGATCAGATAGTGCGCGACGCCCGGATGATGCGGCTGGCGCTTGAAGATCGGTTCCAGGATAGCCGCGCCCTTGAGCTGGTTGGCATAGGTCTTGTCGTTGGGCGAGGCCGCGACGTTGAGCGTGATGGCGTAAAATATCTGCGCTTCGTCGTCGGCCGGATAGCGCTGCGCCAGCGCCTCCATCGCCTTCAGATACGCCTGCACCCGTGCGCCATGGGCGATCTTGTCGTAATCGGTATAGAACACCAGCAGCGCATCGATGAAATCGCGCTCGCGGTCGGTCTTGGCGCCGACCGCCTTCGCCTTCTGAATGGCGGCCAGACCAAGCGGCAGATTGGGTGCCGGCGTCGGGTTGTGCGGGTTGTTGAGCAGGCTGAGCGCGATGCCCCAATACGCGATCCCGCATTCCGGATCGGCCTTGAGCGTCTCTTCGAATATCTCCTTGGATTCGCGATACCAGAACGAATGCTGATATCGCATGGCCCGGTCGAACCGCCGTTGCGCCGTCTCGTTGCAAGAGGTGGCGAAATGAATGGTCCCGAGTCGTTGGTCGGTTTCGTCTTGAGCGGACGCCGTCGGTCCGGACGACATCCAGGCCGTGGCCGCAACGGCCATGGCCGTCGCGATTGATGGCTTGATCATGTTCCCTCCTTGACCGGCGTGATCTGGTGGAACGGTGGTGACGTGATGCTCTTGGGAATGGAGACGCTGCCGAGGGCACCTGCCCCAACGGACTGGGCCTGAGCACGTCCCGCTGGCAACTTTCAAATATTACACCATTTGCGGGTGCCGCGGTAGGGCGCGTTTGCGACGCCGGACCCGCCGTCCTTCATCAAGACTGATGCGAAGGATCGCGCGGCAAAGGGGCCTAGGCGGAAAGGTTCCAATCAACTAGGTTGCGATGTAATTAAGGCCAATACCGCCTCGCGTCGATCAAGAAAAATGCAGGGCCGATCCCGGAGTTGCCCGCCAGCGGCAGCTTGGCCGTGAGGTAGACCGGTCGACCAGAGGGGAGGGAGCTGTTCGGCATGAAACGGCGCCGCTTCGTGACGCCGCGCGCAAACGCGGCGGCGCTTGCGCCGATGACGGGATCGTGCGGTGCGCGAAATTGGTTCGACAGACCAGGAGCTGACGATGGGAATTCTTGCTGACGTCCGCGATTGCGCGGTTCGGGGCGCCAGGAGCCGGATCGGCGCGGTGTGGACACGGCGCATGATCCCCGACTCCGCTCCTTCGTCGGTCGGCAGATCCGTTGCCGTGGTTTTCATCTGCGCCGCCGCGGTGCTGATGACGTCGGTTGCGGCGAACGCCAAGTCGAGCGGCAGGTCGAGCGCCAAGGCGAGCGCTGCGACGAAAGCACCCGCGCTCGATGCGCAAGCCATCAATGCCGCCACACTGGCGGCGCCGTCGGGCAAAGGACGCGCCCGCACCCCTGCGCCGAGCGCGGCCGCGATCATCAAGTCCGAGGTGCTGCTCGATCGCGCCGGCTTCTCGCCGGGCGTGATCGATGGCAAGACCGGGACCAACAATCAAAAGGCGGTCGCTGCGTTTCAGGATGCCAACGGCATCAAGCCGAGCGGCCACCTCGACGCCGAGACGTGGGATCGCCTGACCGCGACATCCAGCGACCCGGTCGTGGTCGAATACGACATCCAGCCGGCCGACGTGAAGGGCCCTTTCAACAAGACCGTCCCAAAGACATTGGAGAAAAAGGCCGAGCTCAAGACGCTCAATTTCACCAATCCGCGCGAGCTGCTGGCGGAGAAATTCCACGTCGATCCGGCGCTGTTGTCGGCGCTCAACCCGAAGGCGTCGTTCGACACCGCCGGCACCAAGATCATGGTGCCGAACGTCGCCAAGAAGCCGTCGCAGGCGAAGGTCGCCAAGGTCGTGGTGGACAAATCCGCGCGCACGGTTCGTGCATTGGACGGCGACGGCAAGCTGATCAGCTTCTATCCGGCGTCGGTCGGCAGCGAGGAGCGGCCGGCGCCGAACGGCACGCTGCCCATTCGCTCGGTCGCGGAGAATCCGACCTACACCTATCGCCCCAAGCTCAACTTCAAGGGCGTGAAGGCGACGAAGCCCTTCACCATCGCGCCCGGCCCCAACAATCCGGTCGGCAACACCTGGATCGATCTCGGCGACGGCTACGGCATCCACGGCACCCCCGAGCCGCAGAATATCGGCAAGACCGAATCCCACGGCTGCGTGCGTCTCACCAATTGGGACGCCGAGGCGCTGGGCAAGATGGTCCGCAAAGGGATCAAGGTCGAGTTCATCAACTGATCGTGCGGCCCGGCGCTTGCCCGCCTCGCGCGGGCGAGCGCGCCGACTGGGCTTGCCGCGCGGGCTGCATCAACCCGCGCGACCGGCTTCAGTCGGGCACGCACTTATTTCGGCAGCACCAGTTGGTAGACCGTGTTCGAGGTCCCTCCGTCCGGCGGCGGATTGAAGACGTGCACCGCGACCGAGCGGTAGCCGATGATCCCGGTGTTCTGCGCGGGCCCCGGCGGGCTGAAGGGGTCGGGGGACGCGCGCGCCACGGCGCTCGCCGGCAGATCGAACTCCAGAAGCTTTGGATTGCGGAACGTGGTCTTGACCGAGATCCCCTCGATCCGGACCAGCGACGTCGTGGTAAATCCGCTGCCCTCCAGCACCACGTGAACGGGCGACGATCCTTCCGGCACGCGATTGGGCTGCATCGCGCTGATCGTGGGCGCCAGGTTCGACGCGACGATCGGGCGGGCGGGCCGGACCGACGTGAAATACTCGGGATGGTAGCCGAGTTCGACCCAGCGTCCGTTCTTCATAACCCGTTCGATCTTCTTGGTGTTGGAGATATCGCTCATGGGATCGGCGCTCGATTTTCGCAGTGCCGCGCGCCCCGTTCTTGCCCTGCAGCAATTCCGCCGGCCATGAGGTCGCCGCCTTCAGCGCTTGCATGGGCGTGAGGCCGGCCTCGACCAGCATCTCCATCTCGTGATGCATGCCGAGGCCCGGCGTTCCTCCCGCGATGGTATCCGTGCCGGCATGAATCTTTCCTCCCGCCGCGACATATCTTCGGGTGAACTCGAGCACGTTCTGAAATCCGGCCTCGAACTCCTTGCGATCTTGCGCCGGCAGCCGGCTGATCCAGGGCGTGTTCTCGTAACGCGACGAGAAGTTCTTGATCTGCCGCTGCCGGCCGAGGATGCCGTCTACGACGTTGCGCGGAATATAGGAAAGGTCCGGATTGCTCAGCACGCGATAGTCCTCCAGCTCCCGCTGCAGGGCGCGCCGGCTCATGCCGCCCCATTCGTAGTGCAGCGTGGGATTGAGGTAGGCGCCGCGGCGCACCGCGTCCGCGATCATCGCATCGAGCCTGCTCCAGTCGGTCAGGAAGGTCGCCCAGGTCAGGAACTTGCCTTCCTTGAACGCACCCAGCTGCTCCGGCGACATGACGGCTTCCGCGAAGCCCCAGATGTGCTCGATGATGTCCATGCCGTCGCACACCGAGCCGGGCGCGTTGTCGGTGTGGCCGAAGATGATGAAGCCGGCTTTGTGGGCCTCGTCGGCCGCGATCGCATAGGCGCGGGAATTCCGGTCGTTGTATTGCGCGAACCACGCGAAATCGGGTTCGTTCGCGAGCCAGGTCCGCACCATCTGGCGGATGTCGGCCTCCGCGGTGTCATTGGAGAGCTGCAACCGCCCGCCGGGATGAAAGAACCGCGGAAGGTCCTGGGCGTCCTGGCTCTTCGCCCGCAACGCCTTGGGCGCGTTCTCCAGCGCGACGATCGAGGTCACGCCGTGATTGATGAAGAGCTCGCCCATATAGTCTTCCCGGTGCACATGGGAATCGAACAGCCCCGGGATGATGAATTTCCCGCTGAGGTCGAGCACCTGCGCGCCCGCCGGCGCGGCGGCGTCCGCGGGCAACACCTCGCGGATGGTGTTGCCCTCGATCAGCAGGGAGCGATCGCGCAGCGGCGCGTCGGCGACGCCGTCGATGATGGTCGCGCCTTTGATGAGAAGCGTCGCAGGCGCCTGCGCCCGGCTGTCGGGCGGCGCAGCAAGCGTGAGAAGAGCGGTGACGAGCAGGCATGGAACGGCGCGTGTGATGCGCATCTTGGGACCTCCCTTGAGCAACGCGTGCCCTGGATTGTTTCTCGTTGGCCGACGGCTTTGATCCGTTGGGAAGGAGAGACTATGGCCTGGCTGCGCCCCGATCCAGCGCTCCGAGCGCGGGTCGCTGGACAAGCGGCGCGGCCTGAGTAACGTTTGATCGATGGACAAGAGCGAGTTCAGCGTGCGCGAAATCCTGGCTGGCCGCGCGCCGGCGGATGCGCCGGTCACGGTCAAGGGCTGGGTGCGCACCCGGCGCGACTCCAAGGCCGGCATTTCGTTCGTGCACCTGTCGGACGGATCACTGTTCCATCCGCTGCAGGTGGTCGCGCCGAACACGCTGCCCAATTACACCGATGAGGTGCAAAAGCTCACCGCGGGTTGCGCGGTCGAGGCGACGGGGAAGATCGTGCCGTCGCCGGCGAAGGGGCAGCCGTTCGAGATGCAGGCGGACGCCGTCAAGGTCATCGGCTGGGTGGAGGAGCCGGATACGTATCCGATCCAGCCGAAGCCGCACACGCTCGAGTTCCTGCGCGAGGTGGCGCATCTGCGGCCGCGCACGAACGTGATTGCGGCGGCGACGCGGGTGCGTCACACGCTGGCGCAGGCGATCCACCGCTTCTTCGACCAGAACGGCTTTTTCTGGATCAATACGCCGATCATCACCGCGTCCGATGCGGAAGGGGCGGGGGCGCTGTTCCGGGTATCGACGCTGGATCTCGCCAACCTGCCGCGCACGCCGCAGGGCACGGTGGACTTCGCGCATGATTTCTTCGGCCGCGAGACGTTCCTGACGGTGTCGGGGCAGCTCAATGTGGAGGCGTATTGCCTCGCGCTCACCAAGGTCTACACCTTCGGGCCGACCTTCCGCGCCGAGAACTCCAACACCAGCCGCCACCTCGCCGAGTTCTGGATGATCGAACCGGAGATCGCGTTCGCCGACCTCGCGGACGATGCGACGCTGGCGGAAGCGCTGCTGAAGTTCACCTTCGAGACCTTGCTCAAGGAAAGGCACGACGATCTTGCCTTCTTCGACGAGCGGATCGAGAAGGGGCTCATATCGAAGCTCGAGGGGATCGTGCGCTCGGAGTTCGTGCGCATGGATTACGGCGAGGCGATCGCGGTGCTCGAGCGGGCGAAGGAGAAGTTCGAGTTTCCGGTGAAGTGGGGCGTCGACCTGCAGTCGGAGCACGAGCGCTATCTCACCGAGAAGCACGCCAAGAAGCCGGTCATCGTGATGAACTACCCCAAGGACATCAAGGCGTTCTACATGCGGGTCAACGACGACGGCAGGACGGTCGCGGCCATGGACGTGCTCGCGCCGGGGATCGGCGAGATCATCGGCGGCAGCCAGCGCGAGGAGCGGCTCGACATGCTGGACGCGCGCATGACCGAGCGCGGCATCGACAAGGAGCACTACGCCTGGTACCGGGATCTGCGCCGCTACGGCACGGTGCCGCACGCGGGCTTCGGGCTGGGCTTCGAGCGCACGCTCGCCTACCTCACCGGCCTCGCCAATGTGCGCGACGCAATCCCGTTCCCGCGCACGCCCGGCAGCGCGAGATATTGACGCCACCGCGGCACGTCAGCGGCTGTCGAAGCTGATCTCCAGCTGGTCGAGCGGCAGCGCGTTGCGCACCGCGCGCGGCGGTGCGACGGGCGTGATGGCGAGCGGCGTGCCGTCCGCCTCCGCCTTGTCGAACGCCTGCGTGCCCGCGCCGCCGCCGGTGACCGTGAACGCATCGATGGCATAGGGCAATCCGTTGGAGGCGAGCGGCAAGGGCGAATCCATCACGTGGAAATGCAGGTGGGGCGCGAGCGTGTTGCCGGAATTGCCGACCCGCGCGATCGCCTGGCCGCGCTTCACCCGGTCGCCTGCCTTCACCGTGATGCTGTCGGCGCGCAAATGGGCGTAGAGCGCGTAGCGCCCTCCGCCGAGATCGAGCACGATCGAATTGCCGTCGGCCTCCTCGATGGCGATGTCCGCCGGCATCTTGCCCGGCGGTTGATCGGGCAGGCCGTCGATCACGGCGACCACCGGTGCGTCGGCTAC
>Ga0070670_100002777_pt1 | contig 14468 bp, 11 predicted proteins | sample KBSS63metaG_FD_64665 | JGI IMG/M metagenome (GOLD analysis project Ga0070670, IMG submission 64665) | Switchgrass rhizosphere microbial communities from Kellogg Biological Station, Michigan, USA - KBS S6-3 metaG | ecosystem: Host-associated > Plants > Roots > Rhizosphere > Soil ... | reverse complement strand
CACTGGTCATCGCGGCAGCAGTCGCACTGATTCTTGCCGTCTTCAGGATTCGGAACAGCAGCACCCGTCATTCGGCGTGGGCGGTGGTCGTCATGACGATGCTGATGATGCCGATGCTGGTGAGGGTCGTGCCTCCCGTGCGTGTGCCGTTTCCTGATCCGCTCCCGAACATGGTGCCCATGCCGGCGCCGCCGCGGATCGATGTGCCAGTTCGGTCACTGGATCCGTCGTCCGCGGTAAATGGGGAACGGATCACACCGAGCTCGTCGATCACTGCGCCCGCCGCCGAAGTGGCTAGGCCGGTTGATCGGTCGGTGCCACCGTTGGGCATGCGATGGACCGTTCTCGTCCTTTCGGTCTATCTGACCGGCGTCGTCTTACTTCTCGCGCGCTGGGTGGTCGGGCTGGTGCAGCTGTCGAAGATTCGGAAAGGCAGTCGATCAGTTGACGCAGCGAGCATTCCGGCATTCGAATCCGCTCTCGTCGCCGTGCCGGTGACCGTCGGACTGTTCCGTCCGCGCGTCATCCTTCCGCTCGGCTGGCGCGAATGGACTGCCGACACGTTGACCGCGGTACTTGCGCACGAGCGCGCGCACGTGGAACGGCAGGACCCGCTCGTCACCGCGCTTGCGCGTCTCAACTGCGCGATCTTCTGGTTCCATCCGGTGGCCTGGTGGCTCGAAGCCAGGCTAGCCACTCTGGCCGAGCATGCCTGCGACGACGCCGCGCTGAAGCAGGTGGCGCGCCGGCAGTACGCCGACACCCTGCTCGACATCGCCGCCACTATCCGCCGCCATCAAGGGCGCCTTGTGTGGCAAGGCGTCGGCGTCGACGGCAATGGACGTCTGGGGCAGCGCATCGATCGCGTTCTAAGCGGAGCGTCATGGCCGGTGACGTCGCGGACACGGCGAGCGCTTGTCGCGGCGTCATGCGCGGTTGTGATTGCGATCGCCGTGGCGTGCCGGCAGGAAACGAAGGTCGAACCGCTGCGCGAGGATCCAGAGGTCGCGGCGAAGGTGAAAAAGGAAACGGATCTGATGGCCCGTATGACCGGGCCGCGGCCGGGCACACCGACGTCCCTCGACGAAGCGGCCGCGCTCGAGCGCGAGCTGACGCGGAACCCGGAAAACTGGGCCACACGTGAAAAGCTGCTCGACTTCTATCGCTGGACCGGCAAGAACGCTCAAACGTGGAACGACAACGTCGCAGCGCGACGCCGTCACGCGCTCTGGCTCGTCGAGCATCACCCGGAGAACCGACTGGTGATGCGGGCACCGGTGACGAAGGAGACCGATCCTGAAGGGTACGCTCAGCTGCGCAAACGATGGCTGGCGGTGACGGCTCCGGCGAACGTCAATGCCGCGGTACTCAGAAACGCCGCGTGGTTCTTCGCCCTCCCCGAGCGGCATCCAAATCGTCCTGCCGGGCCGCAGGAGATCACCGTCGCTGAGGGCCTGCTTCTTCGCGCACTCGAGCAGCCGGAGCGCCGACGGCCAGTCGATTTTTATTCCGGCGGCGGCGGAGGTGAGAAGTCGCTGTTGACGCAACGCCTTTCAGAGCTCTATCTCTCGGCACTCGCGCCGTTGCCGGGGCGAGCAGAAGATCCGACACTCTCGGCTTGGGCAAAAAAGCGTCTCGACGAAAGCGCTGATGCCGAGGTTCTCTTAAGCGTCGGCGAACAACTGGTTTTCAGGAGACCACAAACGCGAGAGTTGGGCCGCAGCTACATCGAACGCGCAGGTCGCGTGGAGGGGGGCTGGGCAGCGCCGCGTGCACGCGAGCGACTTCGTCTGCTCGACCAGCGTCTGGAGACCTTCCCCTTCATCGGAGCGCCGAATTCCGAATGGCGCTCAATCGTTGAGAAATCAACCGGCGAACTCAAGCTCCGCCAGCTGACCATGATTGCGGCCCGTGAGTACAGGATGGCGGAGTCCTTTGATTGGCGAGCGAAGCAACCAGCAGGCAACGAAAACCCCTCGCGCGATGGCGAAACGGATCAGCGTATGGCCGCTGAGGGGTTCGCGCATGCAAAGCAGTACGCGCGCGAAGCGATCGACCTGGCTTCATCGTTGACTGGCAGGGGCGTTGGCGAAGCAGCCTTCAACGCGCATATCACGTACGGTCTTGCCCTGCTCCGCGAAGGGGATCGCACGGGTGCCGTTGAACAGATGCAAGCGGCGGCGAAGCTGCCCGCTCCTGACCGGCCGACGATCGGGCGATGGGCGTCGGGAGACGAGTATCGGCTGGTCTTCTACCTGCTGAAGAATGGCGAACGGCAGACCATCATCGACTACTTCGAACGAGCTGCTCAGGGCCGGGATGGGGCACGCCGGAAGGTGATGCAGGCAGCAGCGGCGGCGATCCGCGATGGCCGCATGCCCGAGCACTATCAACAGCTCCTGGCGACCGGCAGCATCTGAAGGTCCGGCTAAGGTTGTGCGTCGAGGCCGACCTGACGGTCGGCCTCGACCTGGCTCGAAGACGCTAGTTGACCGTCACTGCAGGCGTGGCGGTCGCGATCACACCACCCGGGACCGCGGCTGGCGTGGACGGTTCGTTGCGGAAGCCGTAGACGAACTGCTTGAACTCGGAGTGCAGGAAGTCCGCGCCGAACTTGTACTGCTTCATCTCCCGGAACGCCTGATCGGGCGTCCACTTGTCGTTCGTCATGCGGTAGATCGCCGTCATGACGCCGGTCCGGTGCTTACCACCGGCGCAGTGCACGTAAACCGGCTGATTCGCCGGATCGTTCACCAACTTGAGGAACTCGGCGATCTGCGCCTTGGTCGGGGCCGTGTGCGTGGTCATCCCAATGCGGTGAAACTGCATCCCCGCCTTTTCGACCTGACTCTTCTCACTGCTCTGTCCGTCGGCCTGCAGATCGATCACGGTCTTGATGCCAAACGCTGCCAGTGAGGCATACTCCGAACCCTTCGGCTGTTCGCCGCGGTAGTACGTCGGCGTAACCTCACCGAAGTTGCCGATGGTGATCGCCGCACGCGTGACGCGAGATTCGCCGGCCATCGCCGGCAACGCAGGCGCCACCGCAATCGCCGTCGCAAGTACACACCTCAAGAACGCTTGTCTCATCAAAACCATGGGTCACCTTCTTTGGAACAGCCGCGGCGCGTGGGCGATGCGGCACAACCACCGTGGCAACGGTGATGCCAACGCCCTGGCCCAGATTCGCCGTAAGTATAAGGTACGATTGCGTTTATTGATGTGCTGTCGGCGCGAAATTTCGTCCTGCGGCCGCGTCATTTCTACAGTACTCAGTCGCCGCGAAAGCCCCGGTGTGCGGCCCGCTCGCGGCGCGGCAACTCACGTCGGTCGCGCGCCCGAAGCCAGGACTTGCGCGCAGGTCTTACACGGTTACACGGTCCGCGCGCCGGCAGCAGCCGCGAACTCCCGCAAATCGATCGGTGGCGCGGGAACAGCGTTTGTATGACGTGCCCGCCAGATCTCCTTCAACTCTAAATCGCGCTGCCCTCAGCCCGTGGTCCGTACGTCTGCTCGCCGGCGGACTGACGCAGGTGTGAGTGCGCGCACAGATTCAAACGGAGGGCAATGTTCTTCCCCCGATGCTGGAAGTGGAGTCTCTGTACGGTCCTCCTGTGTCTCGCAGGAGTTCGCGACGCCGCCGGCGGCGTCCTCACCCTTCAATGGGACCCGAGTCACGACAGTTCCGTGACCGGCTACACAGTCTTCGTCGGGACCGAAAGCGGTAGATACTCGACGACGGTCAATGTCGGCAATCAGGTTCAGTTCGTGTTCCGCGATGCGCAACCAGGGTCGACGTATTACTTCGCGGTCGGGGCGTACCGATCCGACGGTGTCGTAGGGACACTGTCCGCGGAGGTCGTAGGAGGAATCGACGTCGCGCCCGCGCTGCGAATAGCGAATCCCGGCGATCTGACCAGCGTGCTCGGCACACCTGCAAGCGTGCAGTTGACGGCGACAGGGCCTGGATCGAGTTCGCTGACATATGCCGCCAGCGGACTGCCGCCAGGCATCGGCATCGACAGCGCCACCGGTTCGATCAGCGGCACCCCACGTGTCGAAGGCACCTATCGTGTGACTGCCACGGCGTCGAGCGGCAGCAGCGCGGCTTCGGAATCCTTCACCTGGACGATCCAGCGCCCGGTCCGCGCGGCGCCCGTCGTGTCCGTCGCCATTCCCACGTCCGATTCAACGTTCACCACCTCCGACGTGATCATTTTGATCGGCGGCACCGCTTCTGACGACCATGGCGTCAGTGCGGTGTATTGGACCAATGGCCGCGGCGGTTCGGGGCGGGCGACCGGCACGGACCAGTGGGTCGCGGCCGTGCTGTTGCGATCGGGCAGGAACGACATCACGATCACGGCCGTAGACGGCGACTCCAACCGGAGTCAAATGCAACTGTCCATCTATCGCAAAATGAATCCGCGCGGTCAGCCCCCGCGCGGGACGCGAACAGACTAGCGCGCGGTTCGATCGCGCAGCGATGGCACCCGGCGCGCTCACTTATGGCTCCGAGGCAGGTTTACTGAGGAAGGCATCCATCGCCCGGGCGGAGTAGACGAGCGCCGCCCCGGCGTTGATCGCAATCGCCACGCCGAGCGTTTCCGCGACCTCTTCCACCGTTGCCCCCTGCTTGCGGGCCGCCTCGACATGGGTCGTGATGCAGCCGTCACACTGACGCGTCACGCCGACCGCAATGGCGATCAATTCCCGCGTCTTGGCATCGAGATGTGCCGTCTTGCTTCCGGCGTCACTCAGCTCCCGGTAGCCGCGCACGGTCGCCGGCGTGAGCCGACCCAGATCGCCGATTCGTTTCGATAGTTCCTGGCGGTAGCCATCCCAGTCGAGAATCATGTGTCGTTACCTCTCATCGCGCCTCCCTACCGGCTGCGCAGTCACCTGATTTTCGCCCTATAGTCAGGCGATGAGCGGTATCGAGTTTCGTGGCGTGTGCTTCGGCCGCAACGGCCGGCCGCGCATTCTCGATGACTTTTCCCTTGCAGTCGGAGCCGGCGAAGTTGTCGCGCTCGTCGGGGCCAGCGGTGCCGGCAAGACCACGGTCCTCAAACTCGTGAATCGACTGCTGTTGCCCGGCGCCGGCGACGTCCGCGTGCAGGACAAGGACACCCGTGAGTGGGATCCGATTCGGCTGCGCCGCTCGGTCGGCTACGTGATCCAGGAGATTGGGCTGTTTCCACACCTGACGGTCGCCGACAACATCGCGGTCGTTCCACGACTCGAACGATGGTCGGACGATCGCGTCACCGCCCGCGTGCGCGAACTCCTCGCCTTGATGGACCTCGACCCGGACACCTATGCGAACCGCTGGCCCGACGAGCTGTCTGGAGGCCAGCGTCAGCGCGTTGGTGTCGCGCGCGCGCTGGCGATCGACCCGCCGGTGCTGCTGCTCGACGAACCGTTCGGGGCGCTCGATCCGGTGACGCGCCGCCAATTGCAGAGCGAGTTCCGTCGCATCCAGGCGCGGCTGCGCAAGAGCGTCCTCCTGGTCACGCACGACATGGGCGAGGCGATGATGCTGGGCGATCGCGTCGGGGTCATGGACGACGGTCGGCTCATCTGGTGCGGCCCGCCGAGGGCTATCGCGGAATGCGACGATCCCCGCGTGCGCCGTTTCGTCGACGCCGCCACCCCACCCATGCCAACGGGGACTGAATCGGCATGAGCGTCCTTCGCTTCTGGATCGAACACCGCCAGGAACTGGCCACGCTGTTTGCCCAGCACGTCTTTCTGGTCGCGGTGTCGACGACGATCGCGGTGCTGATCGGCGTGCCGCTCGGCATCTTCGCGTCCCGGCGCCCCCGTCTCGCCGCACCGTTTGTGGCGATCGCCAATATCGCGCAGACCGTGCCCAGCCTGGCGATGTTCGGCTTTCTGCTTCCAGTGCCGCTCATCGGCGGTGTCGGCGCGCGAGCGGCACTCGCCGTCCTCATCCTCTATGGCCTGCTGCCGATCGTGCGATCGACCATCGTCGGGATCACCGGGATCGACCGATCGATCAAGGAAGCCGGCGTGGGGATGGGTATGACGCCGCGCGAACTGCTCCGCCAGATCGAGCTGCCGCTGGCCCTGCCATCGATCGTCGCCGGCATCCGGGTGGCAGCCGTCGTCGGCGTCGGTTCGGCCACGATCGCGGCCGCAATCGGCGCCGGAGGTCTCGGCCAGTACATCTATCGCGGGCTGTCGATGGTGGATTCGTCCGTCATCCTGGCGGGCGCCATTCCCGCCGCACTCCTGGCGCTCGGCGTCGACGGCGGGCTGCTCTGGCTGGAGCGCCGGCTGTCTCCGCGTCGCGGCCGGAAATCGCGTCGCGCGGCCGAAGCGGTCGCCCTGTCGCTGATTGGTCTCCTGCTCGCCGGGAGCGCAGTGCTTTCCGCGCGGGCTTCGTCGTCGATTGTGGTCGGATCCAAGAACTTCACTGAACAGCTGATCCTCGGAGAGATCGTCGCGCAGACGATCGAGCGGGAGACCGGGCTGAAGGTGGAGCGCCGGCTCAATCTTGGCGGCACGCTGATCTGCGATCGCGCGCTGCTCAGCGGCGACATCGATGTCTATGTCGAGTACACGGGCACGGCGCTGACCGCCATCTTCCACCAGCAGCCGTCGAACGATCCCCGCGCCGTGACGGAGAAGGTTCGCGAGCTCTACGCGGGCACGGGCCGCACGCTCCTCGCACCGCTCGGCTACGACAACACGTTCGCGATTCTTGTCCGTGGCGCCGACGCCCGGGCGCGCGGGCTGCGTACCATCGACGATGCCGCGAAGGTCACGCCGGAGTGGAAGGCTGGCTTCGGTTACGAGTTTCTGGAGCGGCCGGACGGCTACAAGGGCCTGGCGAAGACGTACGGCCTGACGTTTCGCGCGCCGCCCCAGGTCATGGACCTGACGCTCAGTTATCGCGCGCTTGCGTCAGGCCAGGTCGATCTGATTGCGGGCGATGCCACTGCGGGGCTGATCAAGGCGCTGGACCTGTTTCAACTGGCCGATAACCGTCGATACTTTCCGCCGTACGACGCGGTGCCGGTCGCGCACGCGTCGACGCTCCTCCGCTACCCGCAGGTTCGCCGCGCGCTCGAGCGCCTTGCCGGCCGCATCACCGCTGCGGATATGCGGGAGATGAACAACGCTGCCGACACGCGGCGTGAAAATCCCGCCGACATCGCCCGCTCATTCCTCGATCGCCGCCAATAGAGGCCGACCTTCAGGTCGGTCTGTCACCTGATCGCTCTAAGGCTGCGCGATCCCAATTCGCGAGCGTGGCGGCCTGGTTATAGGTGCTGTCGATAAACTCGCGCAGTGCCTCGGCCGGGTTGTTGGAGGTACGCACCGCCTCGTACGGCAGGATGAACTCACCCATCTGTGCGTGATAGTACGCAGCAGATGGGCGCACCGGCGCCTCTTTGAGACCGGCCGGCTCCGGCACCGCATACGCGTAGAACGCCGGCTCGAGGACCGCACCGCTCCCGGGCCAGAATCCGTGACTGATCACTTCGTGCGAGTAGGCGTCGCGCATGAATGCCGGACCTTCGCGCGGCGGCGCGAGTCGTCCAGAGAAACGCGTGACTGCCAGATCCAGACTTCCCCAGAAGAAATGGACCGGGCTCGTCTTGCCGATGAACGTGGCACGGCGCTCGTTGAACACCGGCGCCACGCGCGTGAGGATCGTCCAGAACCGGTTGGCCTGCTCCGGGTTGTAGGTGTGATGCGCGGTGTCGTCTTCGAAGCGCACGGGAGCAGGAATCTCGACCGGCATCGACCAGATGCGAACCGGCAGACGCATATCGCGGAGCAGGTCCATCACGGCGCGGTAGAACTCCGCGACCGATTGGTTCGCCAGCGGCAGCGTCCGCGGCGACGCATCGCAGACGTGCACGATCAGCTGGTGAGCAACGAAGTCGAACTCGATGGCGAACGAGCGCGTCCCATGCGGCAGCAGGTGCGTCGAAAGCCCTCGCGGCGTCAGGTACATGGCGATGGCCCACGAGTGATTGACCGGCGGCGCCTGGGCGAGCGCCACCTTACCGGCCACCTGCATCCACATGTGCAGCGTCGCGTACGTGTCCTTCCATTCTTCGTACGGCAGCGCTGGCCAGCTGGTGCTCATGCGGCCTTCGCCAGCGTCAGCGCAAAACCATCCTGCTCATCGATCCATTGCGCGATCGGCTCGAACGCGACCGACCGCAGCAGCTGCGCAATCTGCTCGGGCGCGTATTTATAGGAGCTTTCCGTCCAGATCGCTTCGCCAGCATCCAGATGTATGTCCGTGTGCGCCCGCGGGATGGACATCGCCTGCGGCGATCGCGCCACCAGGTGCATTTCAACGCGGGACTCCGCCTCATTCCACAGCGCCCGATGCGAAAAGCCGTCGAGATCAATCGCCGCGCCGAGCTCACGATTGATTCGCACCAGCAGATTCCGGTTGAAGGCGGCCGTCACACCGAGAGGGTCGTCGTAGGCGAGTAACAACTGGCGGCGCGGTTTCACGAGATCGACACCGATCAATAACCCATCGTCCGTGTTGAGGCTGGTTCGCAGGTCGTGCAGGAACTCCGCTGCACCCGGCGGGTCGAAGTTCCCGATATTCGATCCGAGGAAGGTCACCAGCGTGTGTCCCTCGGTTCCTGCCGTGGCGCTGCGAAGCCCCTCGTCGTAGGTGGCCTGATGAGTGACCACCTGTGTTCCATCCTGCCCTCCGATGATCGTCGCTGCGGCGGCAAGTGCGCTTGCAGAGACATCCACCAGGTGCACTGTGAGTCCCGCACGCCGAGGGGTGGACGCATCGAGCAGCAATCGGAGTTTTTCCCCGTTGCCGGGGCCGAGCTCCACGATGTTCGCCAGTGCTGGCAGACATCCAAAGATCTCTTTTCCGTGGGCGGCCAGCAGGCGTGTTTCCGCCCGCGTGATGGGGTACCACGGCAGCCGGCAGATCGCGTCGAACAACACCGAACCCAGGTCGTCGTAGAGATAGCGCGACGGAAGCTGACGCGGCGTCAACGACAGGTAATACGCGATATCCGAGGCAAACTCCTCGACGGCAGATCGATCGATCTCAGACGATGCGGTGGTGAGCGGATTCATCAGTGAACGTCCTGCACGAGACGGAACGTGCTGTACACGTACGGATAGTGGGGTCGAAACCAGTTGCGGAATGACGGCCGCAGCAGTTCGCGTGCGGTTGCCGGCGATGCGCCTTTCATCACGTAGTGCTCCCCATCGAAGAAATCGGCGGAGTATTCCGGGTAGGACGGCATCGCTCTGAAGCCTGGAAACGGTGCGAATGGCGTACTGGTCCATTCCCATCCATTGCCGACGAGGTCGTCGATCCCCCACACGCTTCGGCCGGCTGGGTGCGACCCGACCGGCTGCGGGTCCCAGCTCGCGAAGTCGAATACGCCATGAGAATGGCTCGGCGGTGCATCACCCCACGGGTGCGCGCGTTCCCCGCCGGTGGGAACGCCGAACGCCGCGCGTTGGAACTCCGCTTCGGTCGGAAGCCGGGCTCCGGCCCACCGTGCAAATGCCGACGCTTCAGCCTGACTCACATACACCGGCCATGACGCAGGCAGCGGAATCCACTCGAACATGCCGCGCCACCACCAGGCACCGTCCCTGTGCGCCCAGAACCGCGGGTGGTCGATCCGGTCGCGCTGCAGCCACGCCCAATCCTCCGGCCGCCACCACCGGGGCTCGATGTAGCCACCCGCATCGATGAACTCCAGAAACTGCTCGTTGGTGACATTACATCGCTGCATGCGGAAGGCACCGACACGCATCTCGTGCCGCGGACACTCGTTATCCCATGCGAAATCGATCGATTCGCGATCCACACCGAGCGTGGCCGTACCGCCGCTCACGTCGACCCACTCCGCCGCAGGCGTCGCCCCCTCAGTCGCGGGCTGGTACCGATCCGGCCGCCGCTTCTGGTCGTGCGGAAGCTGATGCCACATATACAGGAGCGTTTCCTGGTGCATCAGCTCGTGCTCGACGATCGCGAAGGCGGCTTCGGCCCGGTCGAGCAGCGGATGACCCGGACGCTCGATGCCTTCGCGCGTGAGCGCGTGAATCACCTGTCGGTCTGCTTCATCCGCAAAAGCCTGCACTGCCGCACGCGCGGGCCACCCTTCGGTTTGCCCGCCGGTCTGCGGCGAAGAGGGGTCTATGCCTCGGGCGAAAAGCGTCTCGAGCGTCGGATCGATACCTGGCCGGCCGAGGCCACGCTTGACCAGCGTGTTGAAACTGAACGCCGGCAGATGGCCTTCGTAGAAGACGATTGGATGACGCAGGTCGATCGGCCGGCTGTAGTACGCCTCGTCGACGAGCAGATCGAACAACGCGCGCGAGCGTTCGCGGTTGCGCCGATACACATCCGCCAGGCGGCCGACGCCGCTAGTACTCAGCGAACTCATCGTCCGGATAGCAGAACAACCAGCGCTCGCCAGGTTCGGCCGACGCAATCACCGGATGTCCGGTCCCCTGCGCGTGCCGGGTGGCATGTCGGTTTGGAGAGTTGTCGCAACAAAGCGTGCTTCCGCACTCCTGACACGTTCGGAGATGCACCCAATCGGAGCCAATCTTCACGCACTCTTCGCACTCGCGCTTCTTCGCGTGCTTTACAGTCGTCACTGCCGCGATATGCGTGCAGGAGCTCGCCGTCATGCGACCTCTCCTTCTGTCTACTGCTTCTGCAATACCTGATGCACGAACGAGACCGCGATCGAGCCTTCCCCGACCGCGGACGCAACCCGTTTGATGTTGCCCGATCGGACATCACCGACGGCGAACACCCCCGGACGACTCGTCTCGAGCAGGTACGGCGCACGGCTCAACGGCCATCCGCTAGCCTTCAGATCGTCCGCTGACAGATCCTGGCCGGTCTTGATGAATCCCTTGTCGTCGAGTGTAAGACATCCTGCCAGCCATGCCGTGTTGGGCACCGCGCCGATCATCAGGAAGAGGTGTCGAATGGCATGCGTCTCGACTGTCCCGGCCTTGTCGTTGCGCCAGTGCACCATCTCCAGGTGCTCATCGCCGTGCAACTCGACGATTTGCGTCTGAGTGTGCAGTTCGATATCCGGGTCTTCCTCGATGCGCCGAATCAGATAACGCGACATCGTCTCTGCCAGTCCCGCTGCGCGAACGAGCATATGGACGCGGCGTGCCGTCGAGGCGAGAAACACCGCCGCTTGTCCAGCGGAATTGCCTCCGCCGACCACGATGACCTCTTCACCACCGCACAACTGTGCCTCCATCGCGGTGGCCGCGTAGTACACGCCGGCGCCCTCGAACTTATCGAGATTCTCAAGCGGCGGCTTGCGATAGCCCGCGCCGGTTGCGACGACCACGGTCGTGGCCCGGACCGACGAGCCGTCGTCGACATGCACGGTGTACGGCTGGCGTTCGCACGCAAGCCCGGTCACCGATTTCGCAATCAACATGTGGGCACCGAATTTCTGCGCCTGCGCATACGCGCGCGCCGTCAGATCGAGGCCAGACACGCCGGTCGGAAATCCAAGATAGTTTTCGATTCTCGAACTGGTGCCGGCCTGGCCGCCAGGAGACCCCGCCTCCAGCACCAGGACTTCGAGCCCCTCGGACGCGCCATATACGGCTGCCGCAAGACCGGCTGGGCCGGCACCGACGATCGCCAGGTCCGCGACGCGCGTACTGTCGGTAGCGTTATTGAAGCCCAGGCAGCTGGCAATCTTCTGGTTACTCGGATTCCGGAGCACCGCATCGCCGCGGCAGATCATCACCGGGATGTCGGCGAGGTCGATGGCAAACCGATCGAGCAGTTGCTGCGCATCGGCATCGCGATCCAGATCGATGTAGTGGAACGGATGGCCGTTCCGCGTCAGGAACTCTTTGACCCGCAGCGTTCCGGCGCTGTGGGTCGAGCCGATGACAATGGCGTCGCTGAGGTTGCGGTCAATCAACGCCTGCCGACGCAGCATGAACGAGCGCATGAGGATCGCGCTCAGGTCAGCGTCGGTCTGCACCAGCGACAACAGCCGGTCGCGCGCGATCTCAATGACCTCGCCTGGGGCGGTCACCCGGATGCGGGCGATTGCCGGACGACCGGTGATCAGACTGGCTTCGCCGGTGAATTGGCGAGGGCCCAGGCGAACGATGAGCATCGGCGAGTCGGCAGACGGCCCCTCGACGCCGAGCGTGCAGCTGATGACCAGGAACAGCGGCACGATCTTGTCTCCGACGTCGACAAGCACTTCGCCCGGCGTCACTGCGCGGCGGCGTCCGAAGGCGGACATCCGATCGATCTGACGCGGTGTCAGCGCTGGAAACAGCCGCTGCGCCTCAGCGTCGGAGACAACCGGAGCCGCGACTGCGTTCCCGTTATCCATCACCTGCGAGCGTATCGCGTCAGGCGAGAAAGTTCACCAACTCGGAATTGATTGCGCGTGGCACTTTCTGCGAATGGCTCCATACCCAGCTGGGCCATAGCGCAGGTCATCTTCACTGAGGCGCCTTCGCTGTCTCAACGGACAGCACACGACGAACCGCTGCTCAGTGGCGTGCGACTCTGTCGCGCGAAGTCGCTGATGTTGTTGTTCGTGTCGTTTCCAACACGCGCGTAGCTTCGCGAGTCTTCAGGCCCCGGCAAGGGCATCGGCGTTCCCTCGCGGTATATCGAATCCGGGTGGTAACCGACTTGATCGACAAGGCTTCCGTTGGCGTGCTGAAGCGCGAGGCCGCCCTGGTCGTTGATCGGGTTTATCAGTTGCGCATCGGGAACGACCCCAGCGACCGTGGGCCGATTCCCGACAAGGTAGTGACAGCCCGGCGCTAACACAATACCGTTCGGGACGACAAATTGGGTCTGGACTCCCGACGTTGGCCGCCACTCGTTGATACGCCAGCCACTGATATCGACAGGTGAGGCCGTGTCATTGCGCAGTTCGACGAAGTCGTCCGTCGATTCATCGGGACCGCGCGTCCCAAACTCGTTGATGACCACTGACGTGCCAAAGCCGACGACGATGTCGAGCGACCGGGATCCGGTGACGTTCTGATAGGTGGCGCGAATGTCGACCTGCCCCGTGGCCCGGTGGCGCACGAACCCCGACTGATCGACCGTCGCCACGCTCGTGTTCGACGACGTCCACACGGCCTGTGACGTCACCTGGAGCGTCGTTCCGTCCGAGCGGTTTGCGACCGCTGCACACTGGTGCGCCTCGGTCTGTGCGGTGCACGTGACTGAGATGGACGTGATCGTCGCCACGCCCGACAGGGTCAGCGTGACGCCGCCAACGGTGGACTGGAACCGAGCCGAAATCTCTGCCTGTCCATTTGCGACTGGAGTAACCCGGCCTGCCGAATCGACGGTCGCGACGGCGGTATTCGATGAGGACCAGGCCGTGCCGCTGCGCGTGACGTCGAGCGTCGTCGAATTCGAGAAGTTCGCGATGGCCGTGCAGGCGTAATTCACACCATCAGGAACACATGCGACGCTGACCGACGTGACGCTCAGGTTGACCAGAATAATGGTGCCGCCGAACAGGTCCTGGTAGGTGGCGCGAATCTCCGTCTGACCGGTGCCCCGGTGGATCACGTGGCCACCCGCGTCAACCGTGGCAACGGCTGTATTCGATGACGTCCACGTTGCCGTCGTGGTTACGTCCTGTGTGGCGCCCGACGAACGCTGCAGCGATGCACGACAGTCGTGTCCGGCGGTCGTCGCGGTACACGTGACCGCAATGGCTGTCGGAGTCGCTGATGGTCCAGTTGGCGTATCCGATCCACACGCGATGACAGACACCGCCAGCAGGGCTGGCCATACGTGAGGTAGCCAGGACACGGCGCGTCGCAATGGAGCCACAATCACCCCCGGAATGTACAAGACGTGCTGCCGGCGGAGCCAATCTTGTGCCATGGGAACGTCGCTGCGCGATGACACGAGCAACGGGCCTTCCGCCCCCGTCGTCAAAGACACCATCCGGACAAGGCCGGGAGGAACCATGCGATTCCTTATCGTTCTGGCAGCAACGATGCTCGTCGTGTCACTTCGGGCTCAGTCCCCGACCACGTTCGAAGTTGCCTCGATCAAACCGAACAAGAGTGGCGCACCCGGGTCAGAGACCGACACGTCGCCTGGCCGAGTCAGCGTGATCAACGCCACGCCGTTGTCGCTGCTTCTTCGCGCGTTTGGCGTGTCGGCCTTCCAGGTCGCTGGAGCGCCCGACTGGGTCCGCACGGAGCGCTACGACGTGGTCGCGACGGTGCCGGACGGTCGCGTGCTCAACGACCAGGACCGGCAACCTTTTTTCGAAAAGATGCTCGCGGATCGATGGCAGCTTCGATACCACCGCGAGACGCGGAACCTGCGCGTGTATTCGCTGATGAACGACGGTTCGAAGCTGGTACCGCATAGCGGGCCAGGCGAATATGGCATGAAGGTGGAGCGCGCGGGTCCTCGCGTGATCCTGCGCAGC
>Ga0070670_100002775_pt1 | contig 14471 bp, 12 predicted proteins | sample KBSS63metaG_FD_64665 | JGI IMG/M metagenome (GOLD analysis project Ga0070670, IMG submission 64665) | Switchgrass rhizosphere microbial communities from Kellogg Biological Station, Michigan, USA - KBS S6-3 metaG | ecosystem: Host-associated > Plants > Roots > Rhizosphere > Soil ... | reverse complement strand
CGATTACCTCGCGTCGCCTTACATCACCGAGCCGCTGCGCAAGCTCGACTGCTGCGTGGAAACGGATTGCGCGGCCGCCGTCATCGTCACCTCCGCCGAACGGGCGAAGGATCTGCCGCATGTGCCCGTGACGATACTCGGCGGCGCCGAGGGCCATCCGAATCGGCCGGACGAGCTCATCAACCGCAAGGACGTGCTCGACCTGGGACTGCATCTCGCGGCGCCGCGCGCGTTCAGGATGGCAGGCGTCACGCCGGCGGACATGGATTTCCTCCAGGTGTACGACTGCTTCACGTACGTCGTCCTGCTCGAGCTCGAGGCGCTGGGCTACGCGAAGCGCGGCGAGGCAGCCGGCTTCGTGAAGGACGGCAACATCCAGCTCGGCGGCAAGTTCCCGCTGAACACCCACGGTGGTCTCATGTCGCAAGGGCATTGCTGGGGAATGAACCACATCGTCGAAGCCACGCGGCAGCTGCGGCACGATGCGGGTCCCGCGCAGGTCGAGAATTGCGAGCTTGGCCTCGTGACGGGGTACGGCGATCTCGGCGATGGGAGCATCGCCATTCTGGCGAGAGGCACGCGATGACAGACTTCCCCGAAATCAAGGTTCCCCGCCCCGACGAGCTCGATCTCGAGTTCTACCAGGCGGTCGCTAAGGCGGGCGCGCTGCACGTCCAGCGCTGCAACGCCTGCGGCGCGTGGAGGCATCCCGCGACCTATTACTGTCCCCGCTGCGCGTCGGGCGATTACTCGTTCGCCCCGGCGAGCGGACGCGCGAAGGTGTATTCGTACACGGTGTCGCACATGAGCGTCGAGCCGCAATGGCAGGCGCGCGCTCCGTACGTCACGATCGTGGCCGAGCTCGACGAGGGACCTCGTCTCATCGCCACCGCCCGCGACATGCCCGCGGACAAGGTTGCGATCGGCATGCCGATTCGCATCGTGCCGGAAACGAAGTCTCCGGACTTCGCCGTATTCTGGGCCGAGAGCACACGCAAGGAGACACCCGATGAGTGACGAGCCCGTCCTGTTTTCGCTGCAAGGGGGGGTGGCAACGATCACCCTCAACCGGCCCGCCAAGATGAATGCGCTCAACCCCGAGATGATCGTCCGTCTCGCGCGCTGCTGGGACGAGGTCGATGCCGACCCCACGGTACGCGTCGCGATCCTCACCGGTGCCGGCGAGAAGACGTTCTGCGCCGGCGCGGATCTCGGCCGGCTCACTCCGCTGCTCACTCGCGCGCGCGGCGCAGAGGACGAGTGGGACGAAGCGCTCCTCGCCGAGCCGAAGATCCTGAACCGCGCGATGTTGCGGCGAACCGATTTCAAGACGCCGGTGATCGGCGCCTTTCGCGGCACCGTGGTGGCAGGCGGCATGGAGTTGGCCCTCGCGTGCGACCTGCGTGTCGTCGCCGAAGACAGCACGCTTGGACTTTCCGAGGTCAAGCGGGGTCTCATTCCCGCGGCCGGCGGTATCGCCCGCGTGTCGCGCCAGGTCTCCTGGGCTGCCGCCGCCGAGATCCTGCTGATCGGCGACCGCATCTCCGCCGCCGATGCGCTGCGCATCGGCCTCGTCAACCGCGTCGTGCCGAGCGATGCGGTGCTGGCGACCGCGCAGGCAATGGCCGAAACGATGGGGCAGAACTCGCCGCTCGCGATGCGAAAGGCAAAGGAGGCGATGGTGGCTTCGTCCGGCCGCTCGCTCGACGAGGCGTTCGGCGTCGAGGATCAGTGCATCAAGGTCGTCCTGCGCTCCGAAGACGCGCGCGAAGGATCGAAGGCGTTTATGGAGAAGCGGCGCCCCAACTTCACGGGTCGATGACGGTTCGCATGCCGGTTTCAGCGCGCGTCACCCGGCGGCCTGGGCCAACCCCCTGCACCGCCGCCGCCTCCTCCCGTAGTCTCTCGGGTGAGCCCAGCGCCTGATAGTCCCATGCGATGCGTTTCAGCCAGAGATGCAGGCCGAGCTCGTCCGTGATTCCCATGCCGCCGTGCACTTCGGTCGCCGTGCGCGCGACGAATCGCGCGGCGTCGGCGAGATACGACTTGGCGTGAAGACAGCATAGCGTTGCATCGGGCAGGTTCTTGTCCACGGCGTAGCCGGCATACCAGATCAGCGCCCGGCCTGGCTCGAGCTCCGCCGCCATCTCCGCGCACATGTGCTTGACCGCCTGGAAGCTGCCGATCGGCCGGCCGAACTGGTGCCGGATCTTGGCGTACTCCACCGCCTGATCGAGCATCTTCCACGCGGCGCCCAGCATGTCCGCCGCGAGCACGAGGCGCCCGGCGTCCGCCATGCGAGGAAGCGCATCCGCCGGAGCGGCAAGCGCTTCTCCCTCGACGCCGTCGAACGACAGCATCGCGGTCGTTCGCGTGCGATCGACGGAATCGAGCGTGACGATGTCGAGTCCCGGCGCGTCGGCCTGCACGAGATGCAACCCGTTCTCGCCGTCGGCAATCAGGAACACGTGCGCACCGACAGCATCGACGACGAAGATCGCGCGACCGTGGAGTCGTCCTTCGCGCCGATGCACGCCGGCGTCCGCGCGGCGGCCTGCGGTTCGCTCCGAAATTCCGACGCCGATGCGCAGCGCGCCGGCAGCGATCTGCGGCAGCAGGCTCGACTTCTGCTGCGGCGATCCGCCGGCAGCGATGGCGAGAGGCGCGAGCACGGTCGTCCCGAGGAAGGGCGCGGGCACGACGTGCTTGCCGAGCTTCTCTGCGATCAGCGCCGCGTCGAGGACGCCAAGCCCGAGGCCCCCGAACTCCTCGGGTACCACGGCACCCGGAATGCCGAGATCGCGAAGGCCTTCCCAGACGTCGTCCGGGAACTCGGTGGGACGGTCCATCTGCGAGCGCACGCGCGCGAGCGGGCTCAGTCGTTCCAGCGACTTGTCGAGCTCGCTTTGCAGGAGCTCCTGCTCAGGGGTCAAGCTGAAGTCCAAATCCGCTCCTTCGTGACCGTAAGGTCGCGCAGCGACCGTCCGCCCATTGTGCTACTCCGCACGCTTCGCCTTCGGCTCGCGCGGCAAGCCGAGCGCGCGCTCGGCGATGATGTTCTTCTGGATCTGGGCCGTTCCGCCGCCGATGATCATGCCGATGTCGAACAGGTTGCGCTTCTGCCAGACGCCGTGCGAGCGGGCCAGCGGGCTCTCGCCACTGAGCGGCCCGAGCTCCCCCATCGCATCGACGGCGAGTTCCGAGAGCCGGTAATTGATCTCGGTGGCGCGGAGCTTGACGATCATCCGGGCGAGCGCGGAATCCTTCCCCTGCGCGGACGCCGTCAGCAATCGCATGCCGTGATACTGCATGGCGAGCACCTGGCCCTGCAGCTTCATCGCGCGATCGCGGAAGACAGGAAGGTCGATGACGCGGGCGCCATCGACCGTCTCGGTCTTCATGAGCTCGAGGATCGAGCTCATGCGTGCCATCGTCTGGTTCGGGTCCCCCAGCATGCCGCGCTCGTGCTTGAGCGTTGCATTCGAGACGGCCCAGCCCTGCCCGCGTTCGCCGACGATCTGCGTCTTCGGCACGCGTACGTCCGTGAAGAACACCTCGTTGAATTCGGCAGCGCCGGTCATCGTCTTGAGCGGCCGAACTTCGATCCCGGGCGTCTTCATCGAGAAGATGAGGTAGCTGATGCCGAGATACTTGTTCGGCGCATGGGGCTCGGTGCGCACGAGGCAGAACATCATGTCGGCGGCGTGCGCCGTCGTCGTCCAGATCTTCTGCCCGTTGATCACGAAATCGTCGCCGTCTTCGACGGCGCTCGTCTTGAGCGACGCCAAGTCGGAGCCCGCGCCAGGCTCGGAATAGCCCTGGCACCAGATGATTTCGCCGCGCAGCGTCGGGGCGATCCACTGCTTCTTCTGCTCCTCCGTGCCGAGCTCGAGCAGCGTCGGCACGAACATCGAGATGCCCTGGTTCACGAAGCCCCACGGCGCTTTCGCCCGCGCGAACTCCTCGGCGATGATGTGCGACTTCAGGATGTCCGGTTCAGCGCCGTAGCCGCCGTATTCGGCGGGAATGGTACGGGCCGCGTAACCATGGGCGATCAGCTTCGCCTGCCAGGCCTTCGCTTCGTCGGTCGGCCGGTTCACGCCGAAGGGCTTGGGATAGCTGCCGGCGTGCTCCGTCAGGAACCTGCGCACTTCGGCGCGAAATTCCTCGTGCTCCCGGTCGTAGGTCAAGTCCATCGCTTATCGTCGCTGCGTTTACGCGACAGAGTCGCAAGCTAGCCGTCGAGCGTGGACTGCAGGCGCTCGGTCGCCGCGAGATAGTCGTGCATGAACTCCATCACGACGCTGCGCGTGGATTGGCTCGACTTCATGAGCCCCACACCCTGGCCGACGAAATAGCTCGCGAGCTCCCGCGCGCCGGGATGGCCGCCATTGGCGAGCTTCAGCACCTTGCTCATCGACGTATCGGAGATGATCGACTGCAGCGGCATCGGCAGCGGCTTGGGCGCGCCCTCGTCTTCCCACGCATCGGTCCACGCGGAGCGCAGCTGCCGGCAGAACTTGCCCGTCCGCGATTTCGAGCGGATCGTGCTGCGTGACGTTGCGGCCAGAAGCTTCTCCTTGATGACCGGCGAGGTTTCCGCCTCCGGTGTCGTAAGCCAGACGGAACCCGTCCACGCGCCGGCGGCGCCCATCGCCATGCAAGCCGCCATCTGGCGGCCGGTGACGATGCCGCCCGCCGCCAGCACGGGGATCGTGCTGCCGATGGAGTCCAGCGCATCGAGAACTTCGGGCACGAGCACGAGCGTTCCCACTTCTCCGCAATGTCCGCCGGCCTCGGTGCCCGCGGCGATGAGAACGTCGACGCCGGCCTGCGCCTGCTTCACGGCATGCTCGGGCGCGCCCACCAGCGCCGCAACGGGAACGCCCTTGCTCTTGGATCGCTCCAGCATGTAAGCGGGCGGGGTTCCCAGCGCATTGGCGATGAGCGCAATGGGATGACTCAGCGCGACGTCGAGCAGATCGTGCGTACCCTGGTCGCGGATGTTGCGCCCGATCTTGGAGCCGCGTTCGAATCGCTCGTCCGTGAGGTCCGAAACGTCGATTCCGTGGCGCGAGAGCACGCCCCGCGCGAACTCCTTGTACTGCTGCGGAATGCCTGCGGCGGCCTCGGCGTTCGTCTTCTTCTCGCCCTTGCCTTCGAACTTCGCGGGCACGAGAAAATCGACACCGTACGGCTTGCCGTCGATGTGATCGTCGATCCATTTCAATTCTGCCTCGAACGCTTCGGCCGATCGGACATCGACGGCGCCGAGGACACCCATACCGCCGGCCTTCGAAACCTCCACGACGACGTCGCGGCAGTGCGAAAAGGCGAAGAGCGGAAATTCGATTCCGAACTTGGTGCAGATCGCGGAGTTCATGAGACCGTTCCTCGAAGTTCGATCACTCGCCTGCGTGCGGAGTTGCCCGCGTCATCGCCGGGAGTGATCAGGGGTTGTTGCGCGCCGCGACGTGGGAGATCGCCATTTCCCGCAGCGCATTGAGATCGGGCTTTGCGTTCGGCCCGCGGCCGATGGGCGCGACAATCACGTGCCGCGGCGCCTTGTACGAAGAAAGCCGTGCCTTGACGTGAGCAATGACGTCGGATGGCTCGATCGAAGCGCCCTTCACGGCTTCGACCACGGCGGCGATCGACTGGCCGAACCGCTCGTCCGGGATCCCGACGACGACGGCATCGTAGATCGCCGGATGGTCCTTGAGGACCGCCTCGACTTCTTCCGGAAAAACCTTCTCGCCGCCCGTATTGATGCAGCCCGAACCGCGGCCGAGCAGCTTCACGACACCGTTGGCGTCGACGGTAGCCCAATCGCCCGGAATCACGTAGCGCTTGCCGTCGAGCACCCTGAACGTCGACGCCGTCTTCGCGGGATCGCCGTAGTACCCCATTGCCTGCCGGCCGCCGATCGCGAGCATGCCGCTCACGCCGGACCCCGGGACGACGTCCTTGCCGTTCTCGTCGATGACCCGCGTCTCGTTCTTCGCCTTGAACGATGCCGTCGCCGTCTTCTCCCGCTTCGACGTGAGCGAGCGCCCGAGCGACATCGTTTCGGTCGAGCCGAAGATGTCGGCAATCACCACGTCGGGCAGATGCCGCAGGATCTGCTGCTTGACCTCGGCACTGAACACGACGCCGCTCGACATGATGGTGCGCAGTCCCGACAAGTCCCAACGGCCGGGATTCGCCTCGAGTGCGGCGAGAACGGGCCGCGCGAAGGCGTCACCCACCCACATGACGCTCGCGACCTTGTCGCGGACGACGGTGTCGAGCAGATCGATCGGATCGAACGAGCGGTTTTGCAAATGCGAGATGGCCCCGCCGCGCGACAGCACGAGGAAACAGGTCAAGAGACCGGCGCCGTGCATCAGCGGCGCAGCGGTGAGATGCGGGCGACCGTCCGTCGACACGTGCGCGCGAATGAATTCGGCGTCGGGCACCTCGGGGAACGCGTCCCCGCGCTCGGTGTTGAGGCGCACGAACAGATCGTCCTGGCGCCACATCACGCCTTTCGGCATGCCCGTGGTGCCTCCTGTGTAGACGAGGATCAGATCGTCGCCATCGGGCTGCCATGGCAGCGGCGCAGCGCCGTCGGTCGCCGCCCGCTCGTAGGGGATGGCCCACGGGGGACACGGGCCGCTGCCGTCGTCGACCCACAGCCAGATCTTGATCCTCGGCACGCGATGGATCAATTTCTCGATCGTCGACGCGTACGTCCCGTGAAAGACGACGCCGGCGACGTCCCCGTTCTCCCACAGGTAGACGAGCTCGTCCGGTCCGTAGCGGAAATTCGTGTTGAGCGGCACGAATGACCCTTTGAAGCAGGCGAGGATCGACTCGAGATATTCCGGCGTGTTGTACAGGTACTGCGTCACCTTGTCCTGCCGCGCGACCCCGTTCGCGGCCAGGTAGCGCGCAATGCGGTCAGCGCGCGCATCGAGCTCCTTCCACGTGACCTTGCGCGAGCCGTGAATGAGCGCGACGGAGCTCGGGATCTCCTTCGCGACTACGTCGTAAACGCCGGCGAAATTCCAGCCTGGCATGGCGTGCCCTCCGAACCGCGGTTGCGTCGCGACGCGCGTGCCGGTCGATTCCGGTGGCGTCGACGGCCAGTATAAGTCAACACACCTGTTGACGCAACATCGCTCGACGCAATGGAGCGCGCAAGAGCCGCCGCGTTGCCTACACCTTCGGTGGCGCGCGATTGGCCGCTCGGGCGATCTCTTCCAGCGCCGCGGGATTGTCGAGCGACGACAGGTCGCCGGTGGGCGTGCCGGTATAGACGCCGCGGATCACCCGGCGCATGACCTTCGCGGTGCGGGTCTTCGGCAGTTGCGCAATGATGTGCACGCGACCCGGCCGCAGCGCCTTGCCGAGGCGCGTCTCGGCGTACTGCGCCACGACCTTGTCGAAGTCCTTGTCGTCCTTGGCATCCCCCGACGGAATGACGAACACGACGAGCATTTGTCCCTTCGCAGGATCGTCCACGCCGATCGATGCGCATTCGCTCACGCCCGGAAGCTCCATCAGCACGTTCTCGATTTCGGCCGGGCCGATGCGCTTGCCTGCGAGCTTCAGCGTGTCGTCGGAGCGCCCCCGCAGGAAGAAGTCGCCCGTCGGTTTTCTGATGGCGAGATCGCCGTGGATCCAGATCCCCGGGACGCTCCGCCAATACGTATCGAGATAGCGCTCGTCGTCCTGCCAGAACGACCGGGTCATTCCCACGAAGGGGGCGAGAACCGCGAGCTCGCCGACTTCGTCCACGACCGGTTTTCCTTCCGCATTGACGACGTCGACCTCGACCCCGGGCGTGGGCGTGTTGAAGCCGCCAGGAAGAATCGGCTTGACGATGACGCTCGACACGAGGCCGCTCGACGCCTCGGTGCCGCCGGAAAAGTTGATCAACGGCGCAATGCCGCGGCCGAAGTGCTTCGCGTGCCACGCGAAGTGCTCGGGATCGATGACCTCGCCGCCGGTGATCATGAGCCGGATCGACGACAGGTCTCCGGCTGTCGCAGCTTCAGGATTCGCGGCGAACCCGCGGATCATCGTGGGCGCCGTGGCGAAATGCGTAATCCTATGGCGCTCGATGATTCGCGACATCCGCGACCAGTCCGGAAAATCCGGCGCGCCGTCGTAGCAGATCATCGTCGCCCCGCGCGTCAGCACGGCCGTGATGATCAGCGCACCTGCGACCCATCCCATGTCCGCTGGCCAGAAGAATACGTCGCCCTCCTTGATGTCGAAGTGGACCGTTCCGTCGTGCATCACCTTGAGCGGAAATCCTCCGTGCACATGAACCGTGCCCTTGGGCTTGCCGGTGGTGCCCGACGTGTAGAACACCATCACCGGCTCGTTCGTCTCCATCGGCTCGGCGGCCAAGTCGGGAACCGGCGAGACCGGCAGCGAATCCCAGGCGATCGCCCCTTCGGGGACCGTTTCGCCCTTGGCCATCTTCAAAATGAGAAATTCGACGGGGTGCAGCTTGCGCGCGGCGACGGCGACGTCGGCCGTGTTGATCCACTTTCCGCGCCGCCTGAACCCCGAAGTGACGATCAATGCGCGTGCGTCGCAGGAAGCAAGGCGCGCGAGGATCGGATCGACGCCGAATCCGCTGAAGAGCGGCATGATGACCGCGCCCATATAGGACAACGCGATCATCGTGACGACGGCCTCGATCCCGGGTTCCATCAGGTAGCCGACGCGATCGCCCCGTTTGAGCCCCACCCGCTTCAACCCGGCCGCGAATGCACGCACCTGGTCGTACAGCTCGGCATAGGTGACGCTCGTGATGGCGCCGTCTTCCGTCTCGGCCACCACCGCCTTGCGCGACGCCGTCGCGGGATTTTTCGCCCAGCGGAAGATCGTCTCGGTCCAGTTGAGCCGGCCGCCGACGAACCATTCGGGGAATTCCTTGCCCTTGGACAAGTCGACGTAGTCCGTATAGTTCTTGCTCCAGACGACGCCGCAGTAGTCGAGGATCGTGCGCCAATAGTCCGCGGGTCGCTCGATCGAGTAACGATAGAGCGCGTCGTAGTCCTTTACGCCGACGCGTTTCATGATCTCGGAGACGTTGGCCTTCGCCGCCTGATCGGGGCGGGGGTACCAGACTTCCGATGTGGTTTCGCTCATGGGCTGTCCTGTTTCGAAATGGTCCTGCATTCCTATTTGAAGTGGGGAGGCCGCTTCTCGCGATGCGACAGCAGGCCTTCGCGAGGCTCGGGGCCGCCGAAGCCATAGAACTGCATCGCCAGCGACGCGTCGAACGACGGTCCCGCCATGCGCAACCAGTTGTTGAGCGCGTATTTGGTCGCGGAGATGGCGGCAGGCGCCCCTTTGGCGAGCTTCGTGGCGACGGCCAGCGCAGTGGCTTCGAGATCGGACTCGTCGACCGCCATCGATACGAGGCCGATCTCCTCGGCTTTCTTGCCGGTGATCTGCTCGCACAGCAAGAGATAGTATTTCGCCTTGGCCATTCCGCACAGCAGCGGCCAGATGATGTTGGCGTGATCCCCTGCGCACACGCCGAGCCGGGTGTGGCCGTCGACCAGCCGTGCCGTCTTGGCAGCGATGGAGATGTCGGCAAGAAGCCCGACGGCAAGGCCACCGCCCGCGACTGCGCCCTGCATGGCGGAAACGATGGGCTTCGAGCAATTGATCATGTTGTAGACGAGGTCGTGCGCTTCGCGCAGCGCGCGCGTCCTCGTGTCGAAGTCGTCGATGATCGCCTCGACGACGTCGAACTCGCCGCCCACGGAAAACGACTTGCCCGCGCCGCAAACGATCACCGCGCGCACCGACGGATCGGCGTCGACGTCGCGCCACACCTCCACCAGCGCGGTATGCGCCGCGGTGGTGAGCGCATTGAGCCGTTCCGGACGGTCGATGCAGATGCGCAGCACGTGCTCGGCGGGCCGATCGAATTTCAAGCTCTCGTGGCGCGAATAGGTGTCGGTCATGGAAATGCTCCTAGATTCCGAGATAGGCATTGCGCACGCGATCGTCCTGGAGCAGGTCGGCGGCGACGCCCTTCGCGGTGACGGACCCGAGGTCGAGGACATACGCGTGATCCGCCGTGGCGAGCGCCCGCTCTGCGTTCTGCTCGACCAGCAGAACGGTGATGCCGCGATTGCGGATGTCGTCCAGCACGCCGAAGATCGTGTTGACCATGAGCGGCGCCAAGCCGAGCGACGGCTCGTCCAGCATCAGCACCTTCGGGCGGGCCATCAATCCTCGCCCGATCGCAAGCATCTGCTGCTCCCCGCCGGACAGCGTCCCGGCAAGCTGGTCGAGCCGCTCGCCGAGCCGCGGGAACATGGCGAGGATCGCATCGAGCTCTTTCGAGTGAGCTTCCCCGCGAGGACGTGAATACGCGCCGAGCAGCAGGTTCTCGCGCACCGACATCCGGCCCAGCACCATGCGCCCTTCGGGCACGTGGATGATCCCGCGCCGCACGATCTCGTCCGGCTCGAGCACGCCCAGATCGTGGCCCTCGAAGGTGACCTTGCCGGCGCTTCGGCGCACGAGGCCCGAGATCGTCCGCAGCAGCGTCGACTTGCCGGCGCCGTTGGGGCCGATGACGGCCACGAGCTCGCCCTTTTGCAGACTGAGATCGACGCCCCGCAGCGCCTCGCTGCCGCCGTAGCTCACGTGCACGTCCTCGAGCGACAGCACGTCAGGCTGCCTTTCCGAGATACGACTCGATGACCGCCGGATCGCTGGCGATGGCGCGAGGCGTTCCTTCCGCGATCTTCACGCCAAAATTGAGAACGGCGATCCGGTCGCACACGTTCATGACGAGCTTCATGTGATGCTCGATCAGCAGTATCCCGATCCCGCTGTCGCGGATACTGCGAATGATGTGCATCAGCTTGTCGACCTCCACTCCGTTCATCCCTGCGGCGGGCTCGTCGAGCAGAAGGATCTTCGGCCGCATCGCGAGCGCGCGGGCGATCTCCAGCCGCTTCTTCTCGCCGTAGGACAGCGAGTCCGCCTCCCACTGCTTGCGGTCGGCGAGCGCAAACCGCTCGATCAGCTGCTCGGCTTCGAGCCTGCGTGCCTTCTCGGCTCCGGTGCTGAGGGCGTTGAGGCGCGACAGAAACGACCGGCAATGGATCGATTGGCCGATCCGGACGTTGTCCAGCACTGATTGGGTCTTGAAGATGCGCAGGTTCTGAAACGTGCGCGCGATTCCGGAGCGCGCGATCTGCTCCGGCTTCTTCCTGGTGACGTCCACCCCATCCATGACCACCGATCCGCCCGAAGCGCGGTAGACACCGGTGAGCACGTTGACGGTCGTCGTCTTGCCGGAACCGTTGGGCCCGATGAGGCCGAGAATTTCACCCGGCGCGAGCGAGAGGTCGAGATCGGTGAGCGCCTTGACTCCTCCGAAAGCCTTGCTGAGCTTGGTGACGCGGAGCATCGCTAGGGCCTGCTGGCGTGCGCGACCGGAGCTGGCTTGTGGCGCCGCCGGTGGGACATCGTCGTCCACACGCCGTCCACCCCCCGCGGGAACGCCACCGCGATCGCGAGCACGATCACCCCGTACAGCACCATGCGGAAATCGCCGGCGAATTGGAGCAGGTCGGGCAGCATCGTCAGCACGACGGCACCGATGATCGGGCCGACGAATCGCTCCGATCCTCCGACCGCGACGAAGAATACGGAAATGAGCGCGAGATGGAATCCGAAGTTGTCCGGGGTTACCGACGAAACGTAGGTCGCATACATGCCGCCTGCGATCGCCGCCACGGCGGCACCGAAGGCGAACATGCCGACCTTCATCGCCACGATGTTCACGCCCGCGCACGCCGCCGCGGTCTCGTCCTCGCGGATCGACTTCGCCGCAAGGCCGATCCGCGATCTTTCGAGCCAGGCGAAAAGCGCGGTGAGCACGAGCACGGCGACGAGAATCTGAGGCCCTTTGGTCACGACCGGAATGCCCCGGAAACCGAGCGGGCCACCGGGTCCCAGCATGAGTCCGCCGACCGGAATCTGCAGCGTGAAATTGTTGAAGAAGACCCGCACGACCTCGGAAAACGCCACGGTAGCCATCGCGAGATAGATGCCGCGGATGCGCAGGCACGGGTAGCCGACGACGAGACCGATGGCTGCGCACAGCGCGGCGGAGACAAGCAGCGATGGCAGCAACGGAACGCCGTAGAGGGCGATCAGAATGCCGGTCGTATAGGCGCCGATCGACATGAAACCCACCTGCGCCAGCGAGAACTGTCCCACCATGAACGTCGCGTACACGCTCAGCGCGAGCAGAATGTTGAGCCCGCAGTTCTCGGCAATGCTCTGGAGGTACGACATCGGCGGGCCTATTTGTTGCTGGTCAGTCCCGCTGCGCGTCGGCGCTCGCGAAGAGGCCCTGCGGGCGAACGACCAGAACCGCGAAAAGAATGATGAAAAGAACTGCTTCCTTCATCGAGGCCGAGACCATGCCGACGATCGTCGTCTCGATCATGCCCACGAGGAGCCCGCAAATCATGGCGCCATAGAGGCTGCCGAGGCCGGCCAGAACGATGATGACGAAACCGGTGAGGAGCAGGCCGGCGCCCATGTACGGGCCGACGGTCCCCGTCGAGACACCGATGAGACATCCCGCGGCGCCCGCGATCGCCGAGGCCGCGGCGAATACCGCGATCTCCACGCGGGTGACGTTGATGCCAAGCAGCCACGACACCGTGCGGTTCTCTTCCACCGCCCGGATGGCTCTGCCCATGCTGCTCTTCGTGATCCACCAGTGCAGGAGCGCCATCAGCGCGGCGGCGACGACGAAGATCACGACGTAGGCGCCCCTGATGAGGACCGGCCCCACGTGAAAGACGAAGTCTTCGAGCGGCGAGGGAAAGGACGAGAATTCCGGCGAAAAAAGTGAAACCCGCCGGCTCACCTGGACGAACAGCTCCTCGAGGATGAGGGCAACGGCAGCGCTGGTCACGAACGGAACCAGCGGAGACGCGTTCCTGAGCGGCGCGAAGGCGACGAGCCACACGACGACGCCGAGCACTGCTCCGGTCAGCACCGACGCGGCGAACGCAAGCGCGAGGATGGCGAAACTCGCTGCCCCGCCGAGCCGGAGGCTCAGATACGCGCCCGCGAAAGCGGACACCATGATGGTGGCGCCGTGAGCGATGTTGAGCCGGTTGAGGACCCCGAAGACCAGTGTGAAGCCTATCGCGACGAGCGAATAGGTGGCCCCGAAAAGCAGTCCGCTAATCAGGTTCTCGACGACGATCATCGACACACCGGCCCGATTGCCGCCTTGTCACCGGGGTCCGGATGTCACTTCCAAGACACGAATTGCCCGTTCTTCACGATCAGATTGACACCCGGCTTCGCCATTTCGCGATCGGCGGTAAATGCGGCTTTCTGGCCGATGGGGCTCGTGATCGAGGTGGCGGCGAACGCGTCGCGAAACTTCTTGCGGTCGGCGGCGAGCGTTTCGGGTGTGTTCTTGATGCCCGAGCGTTCGATCGCATCCTTGATGAGATAACCGGCTTCGTATCCCGTCACCACGAAGAACGTGATGTCCTGATTGAGCCGTTTCTTGTATTCCGCGGCGAGCTTCGCGATCTGCGGCGATTGCGGATCGAACGCCCCCGGCGCGACCATGCCCTCGAGCGCATCACCGCCGGATTGCAGCGCTTCGGCAGTCACGGTCGACTGATTGCCGACGAACAGCTTCGGCTTCAGCTGCCGGCGCTTGGCTTCCTTCATGAAGTTGACGGTGCCGAGCGTCGGCGCCATCACGAACACGAGATCCGGATTCGCCGCACGCAGCTCGTTCACCTGACGCGTCAAGTCGCGGTCCGCCGTGACGCCGTCCGTCATCACCTTGACTTCGACGCCGGACGCCTTGAGTGCGGGGACGATGAACTTGTCGACGATGGTCTGATAATAGGGGTTGTCCTTGATGATGAAGAAACCGGCGGTCTTCGCCTGCGTCTCCTTGACGGCCGCGCCGACCAGGCTGTTGATGACCTCGGCGTTCTCGATGAACGAATTGCGGAATGCATATTGCGAAAGCTTCGTCAGTCCCGGCGTGCCGACGGACGACGAGTGCACGACGATCGGATTGCCTTCCTTCTCGAGCTCCGCCAGGTAGTTGAATACCGCCGTTCCCGCGTTCGAGTTCGATACACCCTTGATCATCAGCACCTTGTCGTCCAGCAGCTCACGCTTCAGCAGCGAAATCGATTGCGCGGGGTCGTTGCCGGCGTCGTAGCCGCCGGGGCTCGGCGTGACCTGGATCTTCACCTTCTTGCCGTCGACGGTGACGCCGCCCGCGGCGTTGATCTCGTCGAACGCGATGAGCGTGCCCGTCATGTTCGCGATGCCGAACGGTGCGTACGTACCGGTCTGGCTTTCGAGCATGCCGATGCGTACCGTGCCCTCGTCCTGGAACGCAAGCGCCGTGCTTGCAGCGCACGAGAGAAGGCTTGCCA
>Ga0070670_100002768_pt1 | contig 14488 bp, 13 predicted proteins | sample KBSS63metaG_FD_64665 | JGI IMG/M metagenome (GOLD analysis project Ga0070670, IMG submission 64665) | Switchgrass rhizosphere microbial communities from Kellogg Biological Station, Michigan, USA - KBS S6-3 metaG | ecosystem: Host-associated > Plants > Roots > Rhizosphere > Soil ... | reverse complement strand
TCTTCGGGTGTGAAGTCGTAGTTGGCCGCATTCTGCATGCGCAAGTACGGACACTGGAAGAGATCGGGATCCATGGCGGTGACGTTTGCGAAGCCGGGGTCGCCGTTGTTCCACCGGCTGATCTTCGTTTTGGTCAGCTCGGACAGACGCACCATGAAGTTGTAGTCCGCTTGCGGATAGTCGTCGCCCCAGCCGGACTTTCTCGCCCGGCGGATGTTCTCGTAGCGCAGGCGGCAGAACGTGAAGTCGATCGGCGTGTCGGGAAGCCCGTGATTGATCGGGATCTGGAGGTTCCGTCCGTTGGTCAGGATGGTGGACCGTTGCGCCGCGCCGACCATGACGGCCAGGCCCAGCGCCAGCGCACAGCCCAGTGCGAACCGCATCCGTCGAGCCGATGCCCGCGTCCGCCGCATGTGGGCATCGTACAACGACGCCGTTTACGCAGCGGCTGAACCAGCGCGCTCACCTGATTCTCTGGGGAGGCGCTCGCGGAGCCCAGGATACGGGACGTTCGGCTGATAGCCGAGCAGGCGCCCGAGGGGTGCGAGCACCGCGAGCAGCACCTGCTGCAGCGCCCGCGGCGGGGTGGTTCCGTAAATCACGTCACGGTACTCGGCGAACGTCACGCCCAGCTGCAGCAGATTTCGCGGCAGGCCGCGCGCATTCGTCTTGCCGGTCATCGCCAGCGCGAAGAACGTCGTGATGAAATCGGCAAATCGTCCCGCCGGGCGGAAGTCCAACGTGACGCGGAGCTCGTCCTCGCCGCTGTTCCACCACATGTGCGGCGTCCCCCGAGCGATGGTGACGTGGTCACCGGCCGAATAGGAATGTTCGTGGCCATCGACGCGCAGCGTGATCTGACCGCTGTCGATCTGGAATCGCTCCTCCTGATCCGGATGGACATGCTCGGCCGCCACGAAGCCGCCCGGCCGGACGGACATGTCGATGCGCAGCAGCGCGCCTGCCGTCTCGCCGCCGGTGAGGAGAAACCTCATCGACTCGCCCGTAACGGGATTTTCGATGCAATCGCCCGCTCGTACCAAGGCCAGACCTCCGTCTCCCTGGTAACGCGCCGTTCGGAGCCGAAGCCCGCAGTCCGGGAGCTGCGTTGCCGCAGCCCCCGGGATCTCGATGGCAAGAGTGCGGTGCTATTGAACGAAGGCGCAGAAACCCTCGATGCGGAGCGTCGTGGTCTGTGACTGGTTCGTCTGGTTCACGACCGTCAGGAACCAGCCGGATCCATCGCTGGCCGGATAGCTTGACGTGATCTGCACCAATGCATTGCTGTTCGAGCCGCCGGCGGCGACGATGCGCTTCCCGGCAGGACAGGTCAGCTGAAGCGTCGAGAGGGTCGTCTTGGCCACCGCGCGTTGGGAGATCGCTTCGACCAGCTGATAACCCGAGATTCCAGGCGCCCCCTGCGGTCCCGCGGCACCCGCAGGACCCGCAGGACCCGTGACACCGACGGCACCCGGCGGTCCTTGCGCACCTGGGGCACCTGGCGCACCTGGCGCACCTGGAGCCCCGGGGCGCCCGGTGCACCATCGGCTCCAGGCAGGCCAGCGGCTCCGGCCGGCCCCGGGGGCCCGGCCGGCCCGACTGTCCCGAGAGGGCCGCTGGCCGGGCACATATTGGTCCCTACCGTCGCCGTGGGATCCACGAACGGCATCCACGACGAGCTGTCGCAGCTGAGCGTGGTGATCGAATTCGCGTCGGACACGATGCCGGTCGAATTGAAGTTGAGCGACACCTCACCGTTCACCGTCATGGCGCCGCCGTCGCCAATGATGACCATCGAGTTGAACATGCCACCGATGTCGCCGTCGACGATCGCTCCCTCGCCGATGGTCAGCGTGCCATGGGCGACGAGCAGTTGCAGCGGCGTGTCGGTGAAATCCGTTCCGCCGGGCGCATTGCCATCGAACTTGAGGTGACCATTCAGTGCCCCGATCGCCTGGAACAGTTCGACGCCGGCATGGGTGTTGTCGTAGATGTGGACCAACGCGTTGCCCTGTTCGGTATTGGACGACAGCTGACCACCATCGACCTCCACTCCCGCGCCGCCGTTGCCGAAGATATTGACGGGTGCGTCGACCGCCCCCAGCGTGTTCGCAAGAATCACCGAGCCGCCGTTATGGGCACGGATCCCGTCCCGCTGGCTTCCGACGCCCAGGGCATGTCCGTTGTTGCTGATCGTGACGTTCACCACGGTCGCCACCGACCCATTGGTGACCTCGATGCCCTGCGCCCCGTTGTTGGTGATCAGGCTGACGGCGCCAAAAAACTCAACGTGCTGTTGGACGATACCAGCACACCGGGGCTGAACTGGGTGTTCTGCACGGTGACGCCGTCGAGCGCGACGCCCGAACCGTTCAGAAGCAGGTTGCCCCCGTTGGCGAAGTTGAACGTCACAGGCCCTCAAACGGGGCACGAGCGAAGGAATGTGTCTCGAATCGGCTCACGCTACGGCAATGACATCAGGCCGACCGTCACCAGTAACGGAATGATGACGGCCACGAGGGCCTCGCCAGCAATCAGCCCGGACGCGCTGGCAATCGCGTAGTTCTTCTGCGTGATGGGCGACACGCGCATCCAGATCTGGTCGAGCACGGCGCCGATGAAGATCACCGTCACGGCGTTGATCGGGATCAGCATCGCGATCCCGACTCCCGCCGGCGACGGGATGAACGGCCGCCACGACTTCTTCTGCTCGAGCAGCGTCAGGATGATGCCGATCACGGCGCCGACAGCCGTCGACGTCTGCATCCACGACAGGCGGGCCGCCGCGGCCGCCGTCAGGTTGGCGCCCGAGAGATCCTGCGTCACGAGCTTGGCGAACCCGACCCACCGCTGCGAGGTGGGGCTGAGCAGCTGCGCATGCTCGCCGGTGATGCCGTAAGTGTCGCGCAGCAGCGGATACATGAAGGCGAGCGCCAGCGCGCCCACCGGCACCGCCATCAGCTGCATGTAGGTCAGGATGCGCGGCGTCGAGCCGATCATCTGGCCGGCGCGGAAATCCTGCATCAACCCTTCGGATTCGGCGGCCACTGCCCCGGTAATGCCGCTCGACACCATGTTGGCGCGCAGATCGCCGGGCGCGATGCCCGCGAACATCGCCTGCATCACGTTGGTCATGGTGCTGACCGGGCCCCAGTTCGTCTCGCCCAGGACACGCAGGGCGACCAGGCCGAGCGGGAGCGCCAGGGCGATCGCGAGCACCGAGTGCCAGATCGGCGTGGCGAAGAAGAGCGACTGCACGAGGATGACGAGCAGCGCCGAGAGGCCGCCGCCAATCCAGACCCAGCGGAGCGGGAGATCCTGCGAGGTGGCGTCGGCCGCGGCCAGCGAGCGGAACGTCGCCATCAGGACCCGCCAGCGCAAGAGCAGCGCACAGAGCCCGCCGGCCACCAGCAGCCCCACCGACGGCCACATCACCAGCAGCAGGATGTCCACGCGGCGGCCGTCGGCCGCGAGCAGGCCGCGTTGCAGCAGCCACGGCGGCATCAGCACCCAGGCCACGATTCCCCCGATCAGCATGCTGGCGCTGATGCGCAGGCCGATGATGATGCCCGAGCCGATGCTGAGGAGTGAGATGCCGAAGCCGAGCCCGACTCTCCCCGAGAAGTCGTTCACGATCACCGGAATCGCATCGCGGATCCACTGCAGCGCCGTCGCGAGGAAGACGAGGCCCGACGACACGAGCGCGGCCATCATCGCAAACGCCGATTTGCGCGCCTGCGGGCCTTTGGCGTCGAGCAAGATCAGCGTCTCGCCGGCGGCGATGCCATCGGGGAACGGCAGGTTCTCGTCGTCGATGAAGTGCTTGCGCAGCGGCACGGCCAGGAATACCCCCAGCAGTCCCGACGCCGACAGCCACGCGAAGGTCTGGAAGCGCGTCAGACTGACGTCGAAGCCGCTGCCCGGCTCGAGCCGGAGCAGATCGAAGGCGGCCAGCAGCCAGCACAGAAACGCCACCTGCGCCGCCGACGTGCCGGCGGTCTGGACGATGTTGTTCTCCCAGCGGTTGTAGCTCTTCGAAAAGAGCCCCAGCGCCACGAAGCCGAAAAAGGCGGAGACCACCGACACGTTCGGGCCGAAGCCGAATTTCAGCACCATGTACGGATAGGACGCGCCCATGATGAGCGCGACGACGAGCCCCACCGCAATCGATCGCGGCGTGAACTCACGGATGTGGGCTGGCTTCTGCGGGCCGCTCGATGACATGCGGCGGATTGTATGCGCTTCGCTGGTCAGGCCACCTTTTTGACGGTCTTGCGGCTCGCTCGGGTACGGCGCTCGATCAACCGGGCGACGGCCGCCTCGTCGCCCGTCAACCGGTGGCCCTTCGCCGACGCGCGCCGCGCCGTCGTGATCACCTCGCCCTCGAGAAATGCTTCAACGACCGCGGGGTGGACATAGCACTTGCGGCACACCGCCACCGTGTTCCCCAGCCGCTGCGCCGCGGTCTCGATAGCCCGCACGATCGCGCGCTTTCCCGCGACCTCCGTGACGGCAGGCTCGGCGTCCGCCAGCGCACGGGCCACCAGCACCGTGCCGGCCCACGTGCGGAAGTCCTTCGCCGTAAACGCCTCGCCACAGACATCGCGAACATAGTCGTTCACGTCGGCCGAGCCCACGGCGCAACGAGCGCCGTTCTCGTCCACATACTGAAACAGGTCGTAGCCGGGCAGATCGCGGCACGCCCTGACGATGCGCGCCAGGCGCGCGTCCTCCACCCCGACGCTGTGCGCGATGCCGCTCTTCCCCTTGAACTCGAAGCGGATGGCGCCGCCCTTCACCTTCGCGTGGCCGTCGCGCATCGTGGTGAGCCCATAGGACCGGTTGGCGCGGGCGTATTCCTCGTTGCCCACTCGGATCAAGGTCTTCTCGAGAAGTGCGACGACGGTAGCCAGCACCTTCGCGCGCGGCAGGCCGTTCCGGCGCAGGTCCGCGGCCACGCGATCGCGCAGCGCCGGGAGCGCCGCCGCGAATTCCAGCAGCCGGCCGTACTTCACCTCGTCGCGCACCTCGCGCCATCGCGCGTGGTAGCGATACTGTTTGCGTCCGCGGGCGTCGCGCCCGGTGGCCTGCAGGTGGCCGAGCGGATCGGGACAGATCCAGACTCTGGTCCACGCCGGCGGCACGGCCAGCGACTTGATGCGATCGAGCACGTGGCGGCTGGTGACGGCACGCCCGTGCTGGTCCACGTAACGCGCGCGCGTGCTGCCCAGCCGGCGGATGCCCGGCGTTCCTCGATCGTTGACGTACCGAAGCCCGGCCGCAGCGGCCGATGCCGATGGGGCGAGCGGGACCCTGGCCACACCCGCTGAGAAGCAGCAATCGCGCCAGCCGGCGAGCCGCGAGCTCAGCGGCTAGAGGCTCTGGCCGGCGGCGGCACCTCGTTGCGGGCGACGACACCGCCCTTCATCACGAACCGCACCCGCTGCATCTCGCTGAGATCGGCGAGCGGATCACCAGTCACCGCGATCAGATCGGCGAACTTCCCCTTCTCGATGCTGCCGATCTGACTCACCCAGTTGTAATTCAGCATCGTCGCCGTGGGCAGGAACGCCATCTGCAGCGCTTCGCGCGTGGTGAGGCCCCACTTCACGAAGTAGGCGAACTGGTCGGCCTGCTTGCCGTGCGGCACGTCGGCGGAGGTGGCGCCGCTGCCGAAGACGAATGTCACGCCCGCGGCGCGCGCCTTGCGGAACGCCTGCTCGGCCATCTTCAACCGGCTGTTGCGTCCGCCGGTCCGCTTCAAATCGGCGGCTTCGAGCCCGACGAGGTCGTCGATGGTGAGCTCGAACGGCAGCTTCTTGTCCACCAGCAGCTTCAGCGAAGCGTCGTCGAGATCGGTCAGGTGGTTCGGCGCGTCGACGCCGGCCTTCAGGCAACTGAGCTGCCCTTCGCCGCCGTAAGTGTGACACGCCACCTTGAGGCCCAGACGGTGCGCCTCGTCCACCACCGCCATCACCTCTTCTTCGGTGAGCGAGGGGCTGTTCACAAGAGTGCCGTCGGGTCTGAACACGCTGTATTCGTCGCCGACGAAATCCTGGGTCGTGTAGATCTTCACCCAGTCCACGCCGTGCAGCTTGGCCTCCCGCACGGCCGCGCGTGCGAGCCACGGCGAGTTGGGGTTCTTGCTCTCGGTGAAGCGGTCCTGGAAGCGCTCGAAGAACGAGGGGTACGACGTGGTCGCGCGCTGATTCAGCGACTGCCCCACCACCTGCATGCGCGGCCCCATCACCACGCCGCGGTTGATGGCGTTGCGAAGATCCACGGTGCCGTAGCCGCCGCGCGAGTCCATGTCGAGCACGGTGGTGAACCCGGCGTCGAGGTCGGCCTGCGCGTTGGCCACCGCCACGATCGTCCGGGTGGACTGCGACAGTTCGTCGGGCGGGTAGACGTGCACGTGCGCGTCGATCATCCCCGGCAGCACGGTGGCGTTGCCGAGGTCGATGAGGCGGGCATCGGCCGGGACCGTCACGGCCGATCCCACCTCGACGATGCGATCCCCGCGAATCAGGATGGTCTGGTTGGCGGCCAGCGTGCCGCTCCGGCTGTCATACATTCGGCCGGCGCGGACGGCGATGAGCTGCGTCGAAGGAGCAAGGAACTTCCCCGGGGCGCTGGCAATGCCTCCCTGCCCGCGGCCGGCTTCCGAAAAGGCCACCGCCACCAGGGCCGCCGCAATCAGGGCGCGCGTGATCATCTGCCGCATGGTCCCCTCCAGTTTCGAACGCGCAGAGCATATGTCATGCGCACCGCCTGCCGTAGAATCCCCGTATGAAAACGATTGCGGTTCCGGCATTGCTGCTGGCCGTCGCGACGACCGCCGCGGCGCAGGCGCGCGGCGGCGGGCCCGCCGCACCGGTGGTCGTCTCGCCGGAGGTCGCCGGCGATCGCCGCATCACCGTGCGCCTCTACGCACCAAAAGCAGAAGCCGTGCGGCTCGACGCCAGCGACGTGCCCGGCGTGCCGTTTGGCACCGGCGCGCCGATGACGAAAGGCGAGAACGGCGTGTGGCAGGTGACGTTGGGCCCCGTGCCCGCGGGCGCCTATCGCTACGCCTTCGTGGTGGACGGCGTGCCCACCCTCGATCCACGCAACCCGGCGACGAGCGAGGCCAACACCAACGCCTGGAGCCTCGTCTACGTGCCCGGCTCGGATCTCTTCGACACCCGGCCAGTGCCGCGCGGCGCCGTCGCCGAGGTGACCTACCACTCCGACTCGCTGGGGATGTTCCGGCGGATGCACGTCTACACGCCGCCGGGCTACGAGACGAGCGGCCGGAAGTATCCCGTGCTCTATCTGCTGCACGGCGCCGGCGACAGCGACCACTCGTGGTCCACGGCGGGGCGCGCGGGCTTCATCCTCGACAACCTGATCGCGAAGAAGGCCGCGAAGGAGATGATCGTGGTGATGCCGGCCGGGCACACGCGCGGGGCGGCCGGCGCCGGGGCCGTCACCGCCGACGCCAACGCCGCCTTCTCGGGCGACTTCCTCGGCAGCATCGTGCCCTACGTCGAACAGCACTATCGCGTGGCTGGCGGGCGCGACAACACGGCGATTGCCGGACTCTCGATGGGCGGCGGGCAGACGCTCGACATCGCCACCGCCAACGGCGCGAAGTTCGGCTACGTGGGCGTCTTCAGCTCCGGTCTCTTCGGCGTATTCGCCATCCCGGGCCGCGGCGCCCCGCCGCCCGCCTGGTCGAAGGGCTCCAGCGAGTGGGAGAAGCGCAACGCCGCGGCGCTGGCCGACGAGAAGACGAAGAAGGGACTGAAGCTGCTGTGGTTCTCCACCGGCAAGGACGACTTTCTGCTGCAGACCACGCGCTCCACGGTGAACCTGTTCAAGGAGTACGGCTACTCGCCCGTCTACACGGAGAGTGAGGGCGGGCACACGTGGATCAACTGGCGTGACTATCTGACCGAATTCGCGCCGCGGCTTTTCCGCTGACGCCGGTCTGAAGACCGGCGACTACATACTCGTACGTGGTTGCGGGTCGTCAGACCCGCCATCCCCTACGGCCCATTCAACGCGCAGCGGAAGCCGGTGTCGAGGTCGGCGTAATCCCGCGGCACATCTTCGCGGTTGCTCACGCGGACGTTCTTGGCGTCCGAATGCCACGCGCCGCCGCGCGTCACGGCCGAGGAATTCCCCGGCAGCGGCTCTTCGATCTCGTCGGTGGTGTCGTCGTACTTGTTGTAGTAGCGATCCAGCACCCACTCGTAGACGTTGCCGAGCATGTCGTAGAGGCCATACGCGTTGGGCGCCTTTTCGCCGACCGGATGGCTGTGGTCGCCGCTGTTGGCCTCGAACCATGCGATCTCCGACAGCGTGTCGTAATAGCGCTCGCGTGACCCACCGCGGGCGGCGTACTCCCATTCCGCTTCGGTCGGGAGCCGGCCGCCGATCTTGGCGCAATAGGCCTTCGCCTCCACTCGGGACATGCCGACCACCGGGTGGATGCCGGTAGCGCCCTGGAGTCGTTCGGTGCCGGTCATCCGCTTTTCATACTGCGCGTTGGTCACCTCGGTGCGCGACAGCCAGAAGCCGCGCCGGATGCGAACCGTGTGGACGGGGAGCTCGTCGGGCGCGCAGTCGCCATCACCGGCCGAACAGCCCATCGCGAAGCTGCCGGGCGGAATCCATGCATAGGTCTGTCCATCGGCGGCATTCACCTTCGTGCGCGCCGCGGTGCCACCGGCGTCGCGGGTGCGGGCGTGGCCGGGGTCGGCGCCGGCACGACCGGCGCGGACGGTGGCGGCGTAAGTGTCGGCGACGGCGCCGGGCCAGGGGACGCACGGCGTGAGGGAAAGTAGATGACGGCGGCGATGCCCAGCAGCGCCACGACGGCCGCCGCCGCCATCGCGGTGCGGCGCCAGTTCCGGCGCCGCCGTTCGTCCAGCCGGACGCGCTCGCCAGCGAGCAGCTTGTCGAGATCGACCTTCAGCTTCACCAGGTCGTCGTCGTCGAACGACGCCTCGGCGTCGAACCAGTGGGTGGTGGAGATGAAATACTGCAGGTCGGCCGAGGGCGTGACCTTGCCGACGAGGACGGCGAGGATCGGTTTACCCGCGTTGAAGGCGAGCTCGACCTCGCTCAGGACGTGCCGCGAGACGTTGGCCTCGGCCGTGAGCAGCAGCACCTGCGCGCTGGACGCCTGGATCGCCGCGGTGATGGCGGCGGGAAAGCTGGTGCCCGGCTCGATGTCGCGCGGCGCGATCCAGCACGCCACACCGGCCTGCTCGAGCCCGGTGCGGACGCGTTCGGCGACGGACGCGTCCTCGGACGCGTAGCTGATGAAGATCCGGCCTGCCATCCCGTCGAGGCTAGCGGGCCCGCGCCGCGTCGGCCTCCACGAGCACCATGGACGCGAAGGCGGTGGCGGCGTCCTGCATGAAGAGCGACATCATCGACCCGTCGGGATAGCGCTTGTTCATCGATACCGCCGGCCAGGCGCCGGTGGTGGGATCCTGATGCGCGCGCAGCCAGCCGAGTGCCTTTACCATCCCGGGATGCGACGGCGGCACCGACGCGCGCTGCAGGACGAAGGCGGTGAACGCCGTCGCGTAGGCATCACTGCCAGCCGCGGGCGGGGCATCGGGATGTGCCATCCACGGCCCCAGCGACTCGATCGTCCACCCGCCGTCGGCCTGCTGACGCGCGAAGGCTTCCGCGATCAGCTCATTCCGCGCGTGCCAGATCAACGACAGCGAGGACGTCGACGCCCACAGGAGTGCGAGCCGATCGTGGAGTCGCGGCGGCGCCGGTGGATGCGCGAGAAACGCGTTCAGCGACGCGGCACCGGCATAACTCGCAGGATCCCGCCGGTAGGCCGCGGGCGCCTGTCCGAGCGCAAGCGCGACGAGCGCCGCGCCGTAGTAACCCGACTCGTGGTTCTCCCACGGATCCAGGCTGGCCTCGTACCACGACCAGCCGCCCTTGCCCGGCCCGTCGGCTTGCTGCAGCTCCCACAACCGGTCGAACGCCTGCTTCCCGTGCGAGCTCATGGTGCCGCGGGCCTCGTCGCGGCTGAGAAACATCGCACTCATCACGGCTTCCACCGTGCCCAGGGAGCCCTCCGCCGGCTTGTCCATCTTCGTCCGCAGACGATTCAGGTAGCCGGTCTCGAACCTCGTCGGCGCCGATTCGTGCAGCGCGCGGCGGAGGATGGGCCGTGCGAGCAGATACGTCATGCCCGTGTGGCACGACACGCAGGGGCCGTCGGACGACTGCGCGGTCTTCCATTCGAACCACGCCTGCTGGCGCGCGTCGAGATAGCGGGCCGCCAGCGCCGGATTCCATTCGGCGCGCACCGACGACGCGGCGGCCAACAGCACGGCGCCGGTCAGGGCGATGCGGAGGCGTGGCATGGAGGAGATTCTAGCCGCGCTCGTACGCCCAGAGCGCGGCGATGCGGTAGAAGCCGTGCACGAACTTGCCGTAGGGCAGCGTGACGAACAGCGCCAGCACCGACCCGAGATGGAGGGCCAGGATGCGGTCCATCGCGGCTGATTCGCGCAGCACGAGCAGCGCCAGGCCGGTGAGGCTGGTGACGAACAGCAAGGTGATGAACGAGCGGTCGAGCCCGTCCTGCGCCGGATCGCCGAGTGCGACATCGCGGCGCGCCCGCACGGTCCAGAGCCCGGCGCACCCGGCAAGAAGCGCGACGCCCCCGAGCGATCCCAGCACGACCGGCAGGCTCGCGTAGGCATACGGGGCGACCCACCCGAACACGGTGTGATACAGGGCGGCCACCGACGTGGAGGCGAAGCAGAGGAGGAACCCCCATAGCGCGAGGTGATGCGACCAGCGCCGCCACGGCCGCCGCTCCTCCTCGCCGGTCACGCAGTCCGGCCCCGTGGCATGCAGATGCCGCAGCGTGACCGCGTCGCGCAGCGCCCGCCACGCGCCACCAGTGCGAGTGCGTAGTTGCGGGTCTTTAGACCCGCCGCCGACGTCGCGAACGAATCTCACGACGCCGACGGCAATCGCGAGGACCACGAACGCGAAGACGCTGCCGAAGATCGCCACCATGATGCCGTGCGGGACGACCGCATAGAAGTCGCCGGCCGATGGCGCCCGCGGCAGCGGCTGGCCCGCGAGCCGCGCCACCAGCAGCAGCATCGCGGAGAAAGCGGCGACCAGGAGCAGAGCGGCAGGCATCGAGTGGTTGCGCAACACGATGCCGAGTCGTCGCGGCCACGCGTACTCTTCGTACGATGCCAGCCGGATCTCCGCCAGCGTGCGCGGCACGTTGATGCCGAACTCGTGCGGCGGCGCGTACTGACACGCATAGAGGCACTCGCCGCAGTTGTGACAGAGGTTCGCAAGGTAGGCGAGGTCGACGCGCGCGAACGACGTGCGCTCCTCCATCGCGGGAAACATCGGACAGTACTGCTCGCAGTAGCGGCAGGCGTTGCACACCGTCAAGGTGTGCGCCCCGTTGGCCGTCAGGTCATCGAGCCGCATCTGCCGCCTGCGCGCCGGCGAGCCGGCCGAACACGGTGCCGATGGTCATGCCGATGCCGGCGAGATAGCCGCGCCGCAGCACGTTGCCTGCCATCACCTCGCCGGCCGCAAACAGATTTGGCGACGGCGTGCCGCCGATCACCACACCTGCCCTGTCGTCCACCGTGACACCCAGGTAGGTGAAGGTGATGCCGGGCCGCAGCGGATAACCCCAGAACGGCGGCGTGTCGAGCCGTTGCGCCCAATGGCTCTTTGGCGGCGTCAGCCCCTCGGTGCGGCAGCCGTCGAGCGTCTCCACGTCGAAGGTGCCGGGCTGGACGGCGGCGTTGAATGCCGCCACGGTCGCCACCACACGATCCGCCGGCAGATCCAGCCGCGCGGCGAGCTCGGAGATCGACGGCGCCGCGATTGGCGGGAAGACCGACGGCATGAACCGGCCGATCGCCTTGGCATCCACCAGGCAGTACGCCTCCTGGTCCGGCTGTTCCGCGACGAGCGCGCCCCAGCTCGCGTATCGCTTCGGCCACAGGTCCGCGCCCTCGTCGGCGAATCGCTCGCCACGCCGGTTGACCACGATGCCGAGCGGAAGGCAGTCCAGGCGCGTCACGATGCCGCCGTCGAAGCGCGGTGCGCGCGCATCCACCGCAATCGCGTGGCAGGCACGCGAATCGCCCACGGGCACCGCGCCGGCATCGAGCAGCAGGCGAAGCGCCGTGCCGGTGTTGTAGGGGGTACCCCGCACGATGAAGCGGTCGGCCGCGTCGCCCCACGCCTCCTTCAGCCACTCGAGGTTCGACTCGAAGCCCCCCGTCGCCACCACCGCCGCCCGCGCCCGCAGCACACGGCGCTCCCCCGCCACGGAGACCGTCGCGGCGCGAAACGCGCCGCCGTCGAGATCGATGTCGACCACGTCGGCGTCGTAGAACACGTCGATGCCCAGGCGGGCCGCGGCGGCGTAGTAGGCGTTCATCAACGCCTTGCCGCCACCGAGGAAAAAGGCGTTGGTGCGCGACAGGTGCAGCGTGCCGCGAAGCGCCGCCTGGAATCGCGCGCCGTGCCGCTGCATCCACGGTGCACAACCGCGCGACTGCCCGATGAGCAGCCGCGACAACCCGGCGTCGGACTCGCCGCCGTTCACGCGATGCAGGTCGGCCAGGAACTCGTCGTCCTCGTAGGCGCCGGTCAGGACGTCGGTCGGCGCGCCGTGGGCGCAGCGGAGGTTGCGAGTATGCCGGCTGTTGCCGCCGCGCATGTGGCGCGGGGCCCGCTCGACAACCACCACGCGCCGGCCCGCCTCGCGCGCCGTCAGCGCCGCGCACAGCGCCGCGTTGCCACCGCCGAGCACGGCCACGTCGTAGTCGAGGGGCAGGCCTGAAGGCCTGCAACCACGTGCCTCGGTCATGTGCGGCGATCCCTGAAGAATGCCGGGGTGATCAGCACCACCACCGACAGCGCGAGCAGCGTGGCACACAGCGGGCGGGTGACGAAGACGGTGAGGTGGCCTTCGCTGATGGCAAGCGCGCGCCGGAACTGCAGCTCGGCGAGCGGCCCGAGCACCAGCCCCAGCACCGCCGGCACGAGCGGGACGTCGTGCGCGCGCATCACGCAGCCGACGGCGCCGGTGGCAAAGAGGAGCACGACGTCGAGCATCGAGGCGTTCAGGCTGTAGGTGCCGAGCGACGCCAGCACCAGGATGCCGCCGAAGAGCAGCGGCCGTGGCACCAGCATCACGCGAGCCCACACGCTGACCAGCGGCAGGTTGAGCACGAGCAGCATCACATTGCCGATGTAGAGGCTGGCGATCAGCGTCCAGACGAGATCGGGGCGCGTCGAGAAGAGCAGCGGTCCCGGCTGCAGCCCGTACTGCTCGAACGCCGCCAGCAGCACGGCGGCCGTGGCCGACGACGGCAGCCCCAGCGTCAACAGCGGCACCAGCACGCCAGCCGCCGCTGCGTTGTTGGCGGCCTCGGGCCCGGCCACGCCTTCGATGGCTCCGTGCCCGAACTCCTCGGGCCGCGTGCTCAGGCGCTTCTCGACGCTGTAGGACAGAAAGGTGGGGATCACGGAGCCGCCCACCGGGAGCACCCCGAGGGGAAACCCGATCAAGGTGCCGCGCAGCCACGGACGCCACGACCGCGACCAGTCCTCGCGGCTCATGCCGGTGAAGGTCTGCATGGCGATCACCTCGGGCGTGTCACGGCCGTGGTACCAGCCCTGATAGAAGGTCTCCCCGACCGCAAACAGGCCGATCACCAGGATCAGTACGTCGATGCCGTCGAGGAGCTGCGGGATGCCGAATGCGAAGCGCGCGTCGCCCGTGAGCTGATCGATGCCGATGAGGCCCAGCGCCAGACCGAGGAACAGGCTGAAGAGGCCGCGCACCAGCGATCCGCCGATGAGCGCCGACACCGTCGTGAATGCCAGCACGGCGAGGGCGAAGTATTCGGCCGGCCCGAACCGCAGCGCCACCGACGCGAGGAGCGGCGAGAAGAACGTGAGCGCGATGGTGGCCAGCGTCCCGGCGACGAACGAGCCGATAGCCGAGGTGGTGAGCGCCGCCGCGCCGCGCCCCTGACGCGCCATCGCATAGCCGTCGATGGCGGTGGCGATCGAGGCGGTCTCGCCGGGCGTGTTGAGCAGGATGCTGGTGGTGGAGCCGCCGTACATCGCCCCATAGTAGATGCCGCCGAACATGATGAAGGCGCTCGTCGGATCGAGGTTGAACGTGATCGGCAGCAGCAGCGCCACCGTCAGCGCTGGACCGATGCCCGGCAGCACACCCACCGCCGTGCCCAGCGTCACGCCCGCGAGCGCCCATAACAGGTGCGCCCACGACAGCGCGCTGGCGAAGCCGTCGCGCAGCAGCTCAATCGTGTGCACTAGTGGACCACCAGCTCACAGCCAGCCGGCCAGCAACCCGGCCGGCAGCGACAGATGCAGCACGCGGGCGAAGAGCACGTAGGCGCACACCGACATCCCGACGGCAAACATGCCGTCGCGGATC
>Ga0070670_100002765_pt1 | contig 14495 bp, 7 predicted proteins | sample KBSS63metaG_FD_64665 | JGI IMG/M metagenome (GOLD analysis project Ga0070670, IMG submission 64665) | Switchgrass rhizosphere microbial communities from Kellogg Biological Station, Michigan, USA - KBS S6-3 metaG | ecosystem: Host-associated > Plants > Roots > Rhizosphere > Soil ... | reverse complement strand
AGCGGTGCGCGACGAGATGGCGGCGCCGGACGGCGTGTCGCTTGGCATCGCCGGCGGAGCGTGCGGCGGCGACATCCTGTTCCACGAAACGTGCGCCGCGCTCGGCATACCGACGCGGCTTTATCTCGCGTTGCCGCCCGATCGCTTCCAGGTCGAATCGGTGCAGCAGGGCGGCCCCGCCTGGGTCGAGCGATACCGCGCGTTGTGCGGGCGATTGCCCGCCCGCGTTCTCCAGGACGACAAGACGTTGCCGCGCTGGCTGGGCGACAAGCCCGATTACGACATCTGGCGCCGCAACAACCTGTGGATGATGTTCAACGCGCTCGCGATCTACCCGCGGCACCTGACGCTGATCGCGCTCTACAACCGGGAACGCGAATCCGATGGACCCGGCGGCACCGCGCATCTCGTCGCGACCGCGCAACGATGGGGCTTCAAGACCATCGAGCTCGATGCGCGGAAGCTTCTGGAGCCCTGACCGGAACGCTCACGCCGGCCGGTCCACGGGCCTCAATTCACCACCGGACCTTCGGCGGGCGGTGGTTTCCTGATCACCTTGCTCGACTCGACCTTGGTCTTCGCTGCATCGGATGCGGGTTGCTTCGTTGCCGGGCTCGTGTCCGCTTTCGTCTTTGCCGGCTCCGACGACGGTTTTTGATTCGTCAGACCCGCATCCGTCTTCGGCGACATGATGACGGCCTTGCACGCCCTCAACGCCTCCGATTGCGAGAGTGAGAACGCACCGCCGCAACGGTCCTGCGTCGTCTGCGACACTCGGCCGCCTGCGCAGCACCAGCCGCGCTGGGGTTGCGGCGCGCTGCACGCCTTGCGGGCACCGGCTTCATTGACGAAGTAGCTGCCGTTGCAGTGCGTCCGGTCGCTTGGCCGGACTTGTCCGTCCGCACAGCAGTAGCCCGCGGGCTCGCGTTCTCCGGCGCATGCCTGACCGCCGACCCTCGCATCGGTGTAGAACGTTCCCTTGCACTGGTCCCGATTCATCGGCGTCAGCCGGCGGTCGATGCAGCAGTAGCCGGCTGGCGCGGCGCAGCTTTCCCTGACGCTTGCCTGGTTGTACGAGAAAATGCCCGTGCACTGCGACGGGATCGTTTCGAACACGCGGTTGTTGGCGCAACAGAAGCCTCTTCTGTCCCTGCATTGCGCGTAGGCGTCGGCGCGGTATTGGTAGAGCCGGCCGCGGCACGCGCCTGCGGTCGACGGATACACCTGTCCGCTGGCATCGCAGCAGTAGCCCGACGGCTCCGTAAAGGCCGGGGGCGGCAACAAGAGGCCAGGAAGCGTGGACTGCCCGGGCAGCGCACCGGGCGGCAGCGGCTGCGGCACCGGTTGCATCGACGGCGGCACGGATTGCTGCGGCTGCGGCTCCGGTTGCGGAACAGGGGGTGGCGGAGCAGGGGGTGGCGGCGCTGGCGGTGCCTGAGGCTCGCGCGGCGCCAGCGCTGCAACAGCCCTGTCCGCCCGGTCGACCCAACGCTGCAATTGCGCGAGCTCCGTCGGGGGCGCTGCGCCTACCTTGATCTGCATGCCCGAGTCGGTGACCCAGAACGCCTGGTTGCGCGTCACGCGCAGCGGTTTCCACGGGAGCCGCTTGGAAGAGCTCAGCACCGCGCCGTCGAGCACGGTGATCTCCGTCGAGCCGTCGCGCGCCACCTCGAACGCGAACTCGGTTCCCTCCACGCCGGCGACGACGTTCTGGTTCTCGACGGAGAAGAACCCCTTCACTTTCGCGAACACCCGTCCGAATAGCACATCGAGCGACCCGATGCGCACGCGCGTGCCGGCGTCGACGTATACGTCGCCGATCGGATAGCGAATGACGGCCATGACGTCGCGCGCGGTTTCGAACTCGTCGTCGCGCTCCAGCACCTGCGGAACGCTGAATGGCAGCCGCTGGCCGCCACGAAAGAAAGCGACCACGCGGGATTGCTCGTCGGGCGCAACGTCGACGTAACGGGTGGGGTCGAGCGGGTCGACGCGCGCCACCAGGGCGATGAACGCCGGCTCGGTCGTGCCGTACGCGGGCGGCGGGACCTGGCCGCTCGCCGCTTCCGCAAGGCACAAAACCTGCAGCACGAGCGAGAGCCAGATTGCGCGACGCCACTCTGCGCTGCGCACGGTTGCCCTTCTCATGACGAACCCTCCGCGAGAACCCCGGGCGCCTTTCGCTGCAGGCGCGAGATCCAAGCGTACGCCAGCGCGAAGGCCGAAATGTCGTACAGCGTATTGAGCAGAATGTCGAACGCAAGGTAGCACGCGACGCCCGCGGCTGCATACACGACGAGCAGCGCCGCGAGGACGAGGCGACGCTGCCAGCGGGGGCGGTCGAAAAGAACGAAGGAGAGCGCCGCACCAGCCGCCGCGAGCGCGAGCATGAGAACCCACTGCGCTGTCGGTCCGAGAGGCCGGACGGCGATGCCACGCGAAAGGTTGGCGATGGTATCGGCGTGGAGCTCCATACCGTAGACCCTTTCCGTCGTCCAGCCGCGGACGACGTCGTGCTTGTCTTCGTCGCGCAGCGTCACCCCGACGAGCGCGATCTTGCCGGCGAGCGGAGGCAACACGGCGCCTGGTGCAGAATCCAACACGTTCGCGTAGGAAATGTGGCGCGCAGGCTCGTGCCAGTAACCGTTGGGAGCAAGCCGCAGCAGCAGCATCGCAACCGTCGCCGCCGCGGCGGGCTTGCCATCGCTCGCGAGCGGGCCCTGGCCCAGCGTCGGGCATTTGTCGCTTCTGTCTTCGCGCTGGAGCAGCGAGTAAGGGGCGAATCGGTCGTCGTGCGTCGTCGAATCGCGGATTCTGATCTCGCCACGCTCCTCGTCGATCGCCTCGAGCTTGCCCGGATGGACGGCCATCAGACCGAGCGCGGGATTCACCGCCGGTCGCTCGTGTCGACTCCTGCGGTTCGCATCGATCGCCAGCGGAGCATAGAACGCGTAGCCCAGCCGATTGCCGATGCACAGCGATCCCGTGAGCGAATCCTTGCCAGCCGTCACGCTTTGCAAGGCGGGGAGCACGGTCGGCGCGCCGGACGAGAACCCCCGAATGCCCACGATCACCGGAACCTTTCTCTCGCCCGCGCGAGCGATCGCGGCGGCGAGCGCCAGATCCGCCGAGCCGTCACCGACGGGGTTCTCGATGTAGATGTCGAAGGCGATCGTGCGCGCACCGAGCTCGATCAGGCGGTCGATCACCTTCGCATGATCCAGCCGCCACGAAGCGGTTCGCTCGTACTTGCGCAGGCGCTTCTCCGTCTCGTCGTCGATCGCGACGAGCACGACCGGCGATTCCGCCGGCGCTGCGGCGAAGCGCTCGCCCAGCCACATGCTGTAGCTCGCGACACGGGTGTCGAGCAAAAGGAAATCGAAGACCTGCATCCACGCGGTGAGGAGCAGCGCGAGCGCAAGCGCAGGCGCGAGCAGCGATCCCGCTTTGAGAACTCGCATCCCGCGCTGGAGCCGATCGAGCTCGCGCCGCGCGAAGCCCCGCGGCCGGCCGAGGATGCCGTCGACGAGATTGTCGAAGTCCTGGCGAAAGCGGCTATCGTCGATCGGGACTGCATTGCAGTCGGCGAGCTTCGCGAGCCGCGGCGGCAGGTCTTCCGCCTTCGGCATCGACGCACCGCCCACGAGCACCGGTATCACCTTGATGCCTCGCTCGAGCGCCGTTGCCACTTCCAGCGCGACGAAGTCATCGGCGTTCGCGATTCGCCGACGGCCGGCCGCGTCGCAAATCGTGGCCCATGCCTTGCCCACGACGGCGACCAGCACGTCGGTCTTCGCCAGCGTTTCCCGCAGCACCTTCGGAAAGTCATCGCCGGGCGCGATCGTGTCGACGTCCAGGAACACGTTGTCGGGCTTGAATTGGCGCTGCAGCCAATCGCACAGTCGCCCTGCGTTGGCGCTCGCGTCATCGCGCCGGTAGGAGATGAAGATCCTGATCACGCCCTCGGCCCGCGTGCCCATGATGAGCGCCGGAAACGTTCGCCGGTCCAGCCGTGGCCAGATGGGCTAACGGGCGGCAAGCAGCGACACCCCCACACCTTCATCCGCTTGTTCCGGATAGCGGGCGGAATACCTGTAGCGCTCCTGCAGGTCCGGCCGCTTCCAGATTTCGTTGTAGCGGGTGAGGTAGTTGAACGAGAGCTCCGGGCTCGCGCCGCCGTACTTGATGATGCGGCCGATCGCCTCGCGGTCGGGATGGCAGAAGTAATCGCCGTTCGTCGAGATGCAGTAGCGCCTGCAGTCGATGAGCGCGAGAAGGTCCTTGCTGAGATTGTTCTGGCTCGCGTGATGCGACACCTTGAGCGCGTCGAGCTTCAGCCGGTCGACGCCGCGCTTTCGCAGCAGCTTGCGGACGCTTTCGCGCAACACCGGGTCGTGGGCATCCGCACCCAACAGAATGCTTGCGCCGCCGAACTCGGCGAGGACCGCGATGCTCGACCCGTTGGCCGGCGCCGCGTCGCCATCGAACGGCGTGTCGGCGAGCTTGTCGACGTCGGTCGACGTTGACGGGGAGCCTTTGAGGAAGCGGCTGTAGTCGACGTGGGCGCCCGGCACCAGTCCGGCCTTCTTGAGCTCCTGCTGCCACGCCGGCGCCAGCTTCTCGAGCTGCGGCGGCGTCGGCGAAAGCAACGTGATCTTCATTCCTCCGGGCAGCGTGGCGGTCGGCAGATCGTCGCCGTCGACGACGATCGCGTGCCCCTGGCGCCACGCGTTCCACGGCAGATGCAGGTCCTCGATCGCCGATGAGAACATCTCGCCCTGCTTCGAGCCGAGCTGACCGGAAAGATGCCGCCATCCGTTGAACCACACATCGCCGAAACGTACCCCCTGCGCGACCGTCTTCATGAGGGGCAGAACGCCGCCGATGTGGTCCGAATCGATATGCGAGCAAACGAGGAGCTCGAACTGCCGGTCGCGCTCCGGCAGGGCTGCGACGTGCTTCAGCAGTCCGGTTGCGCTCGGCTGCGTGCCGCCATCGATCAGCAGACGATGCGTGGTGCCCTTGTCGCCGTATTCGATCCAGAGACAGTCGCCGTTTCCGGCCGGCAGCATCCGGACGTCGAAGAAGGCCCCGTTGCTCCCGGGTCGCTGCGGCCGTGTTCCACCCGCAGGCGCGGCAAGCGCCGGAGCATCATCCTCGGCGTGTCTTGCCGTCGACGAATTCGCGGCGGCAGTCGCAGGCATCGATGGCTCCCCCGCTGCCGTCCGAGGTGGAGCGAGCAGAGTACCCGTTGCCGATTTCGGCTGCAGAATTCCAACGACCGCCGCGGCGACTTCCAGCAGTCCACCGGCGCCGCTCCAGGCGGCGTGACGATCGACGCCCTGCGCCGACAAATCGCGCTCGAACCGCGGATCGCCCCACCAGTCGACGTAACGTGCGAACTGCCGCCGCGTCGAGGCGACGGGAAAGGCGTCGCGGGACGGGTACAACTGCGCGAGCCCCCGTGCATGCCGCAACGCACGGTCCGCCGCATCCCGGACAGCCGCCTCGTCCGTTTGCGGTCCGGAGCGCGCGAGTCTCAGGAGCCACAGCTCGGCGAGGCTTCCCTGCGCCCAGGCACGCTGCTCGAGCTCCGCGTGCCCGGCATACATGTCCGCGCAAAGCTTCCCCGCTTCCCATCGGCCCGGTTCCGACGGCTTGCCCAGCACCGCCGACAGCGATTCGAGCTGGACCGCAAGCCAATGCAGCGTCGCTATGTGCTGCAGCGTACGGCCGTCGCCGACGAGCAGTCCGCGCACGGCGCGTTCGTAGTCGGCTCGCGCGTCGTCGAGGAGCGCGACGCAGTCCTTCGTGAACGGGTTCGCGAATCCCTTCCCTTCGAGCGCAAAGGCCACCTGCGCAAGACGCTTGCCTGCGCTCGCGCGAAGCCCGGTGCATTCGACGGCGAAGGCGCCATCGACGGGAAGATGCGCCAGGGCGTGCGCGGTCGCCGCGTACAGATCGGCGAGAGCGGCCCCGGCATCGGTTCGGCTCGCGTCGGAGCTGAAGACGGCGCCCTCCACCGCACCGTCGATTCCTTCGAGCGCCGCATCGACGGCGCGCTTCGCCTGGAAGTATCGCGCACGTTCCAGCTGCTGCGCCATGTCGCGCGGCAGCGCCTCGTAGACGACGAGGCTTGCCCAGTCGTGCCACCGCGACGTGTAGCGCGCATGCAGCTCCGCCCGGATCTCTCGCAGCAGCACGAGCGGATGGTCGCCCCACAGCAATCCGCGATACAGCGTCGCGACCAGCGGCACCGATCCCTCGACGCTGAGCGGAAACTGGGACGCGACCACGAGCGGCACGCCGCCTTGATGGAGCGCATGCGCAAAGCTCGCGCCCGGGCGCACGACCGATCCCACGTTGCCGCTGTCGCAGCTTGCGACGCTGATGACGGTTGGACGATGGGTGCGCCCGTCGATGATTGCCGTGAGCGCGCTCGCGAAGCGCTCGCCGGAGACGACGTCGGAGCCTGACTCCGAGCCGCGCAGCACAAGACCGTACGAGCGGCCATACGAGTCCGATGCTGCGTCGTCGAAGTCGCCGTGCGTAAGGATGTGGACGTGCGTGTAGCGTGCGTCGCGGCACTCGCGGAACACGTCGTTGAGCGTCGGGTTGACCAGAATCGTCAAGAGCTCGCCGAATTGCTCGCGCGAGCCATCGGCGGATTTTGCCGAATCGTCACGGCCCGGAAAGGCGAACGGCCCGATGGCCTGGAGCAGGGCAGCGCGATGCTCGACGAACGGGATGACGTCGGGGTCCCCGGCCACGAACAGGATTCGAGGCCGATGGGGCCACACGACGCTTTCGGCAGACACGTTCCGAATGTGGCGGGTGAGCGCGACGGGCGGGCGCGTCTGCAGCGCAAGCCAGCCTTCCGCGGTCGCGTTCGGTCCGACGGGGATTTTCGCGAACTCGAACGGCAGCAGCGCGAGCTCGGAGGCGGACACGGTGAGGCGCAAGTGGACGAGCACGCCGTCATGGTCGGGATCGACTGCAAGGCTGCCCGGCAGTCCCGGAACGGCGCCGAGGATGCGGCCCATGTCGACACCCATGTCGTGCAGCATGGCCAACCGGTCGCCGGGATCGCCGGTTTCGTACCGCAGCTCCTTGAGCTTGCGCTCGAACGTCGCGTGCTCGTACGGAACGGTCACGACGCCCGCCCCGGCTTCGCCGCAGATCGCAAGATACTGGGTGAGGGGCGACAGCAGCTGGTTCTGCGGCGGTCCCGGCCGCAGGAACTCGACGTTGACGAGACGAACCTGGATGCTTTCAGCCATGCTCCGTGCTCCGCTTGCGGCTAGCCGTCGAACATCGATTGCCTATCGTGTGCCGAAGCGGCAAGATATGCAAATGGCATTGCCGGGCGCCTTTGGAAAAAGCAGGGACAATCCGTCCATCCTCGACACGCGTACCGGAGAGCACGTGCTTGGCGTGCCGCCGGGCACCGTGCGGCTGCACGCGTACACGCCGCTCTGGGCCGAGCTGTTCCGGATGGAGGCGGCGGAATTGCGCGCCGCGCTCGGCGAGCTGGCGCAGGACGTCGAGCACGTGGGAAGCACCGCGGTTCCGGGGCTCATGGCGAAGCCGATCCTCGACATCGCGGTCGCCATCCGCGCGTACGCAATAGTGCCGTCTTGCGCAACGGCGCTGGCGCGCCTCGGCTATCGATACGCGCACTGGGTCGACCTTGAGAACGACTACACGTTCGAGAAGGGCGCCGAGCGGACGCACCATGTGCACCTCGTCGAGCACGGAAGCCGACAGTGGAGCGACTATCTCCGCTTCCGCGACGCGCTGCGCGGGAATGTCGAACTGTCCCGCGAATACGAGCGGACGAAGATCGAGCTCGGCGCCCGGTTCTGCGGCGATCGCGCTGCGTACACGCGCGCGAAGGCCGACTTCATCCGGCATGTGCTGTCCATCACCTGACGGCGCATCGTCGCGGAACGTGAAAGCACGCCGATGACCCGTGCTTTCATCATTCGGCCCTTCGGAACGAAGGCAGGCGTGAACTTCGACGTGATCGAAGAGAAGCTGATCCAGCCCGCGCTCGCGCAAATCGGCCTCGCGGGCAGCACGACGACGGAGATCGTCGAGCAGGGAAACATCCGCGAGGACATGTTCCGGCTCCTGGTGTGCGCCGATCTCGTCATCGCCGACATCTCGATCCACAACGCGAACGTGTTCTACGAGCTCGGCATCCGCCACGGGATGCGGCCGAATGCGACGTTCCTGCTGCGCGCCAATCTGGACGAGTATCCGTTCGACCTCCGGACGGACCGCTATCTCTCGTACGACCAGGAGAGCCCTGGCACGTGCGTGGCGGCGCTCGCGCGCGCACTCAAGGCGACGCTCGATTCCGCGCGAGTCGACAGCCCGGTCTACCAGGTGCTCCCGAACCTGAGGGCGCCCGACCCGACGGCGCTGCAGGTGGTGCCGAGCGACTTTCGCGAAGCTGTCGAGGCGGCGTTCGTCGCGGACCAGCGCGGCGACCTGCGCCTGCTCGCGCACGAAGCCAGCACGTTCGAATGGGCGAGCGAGGGCCTGCGCCTCGTGGGGCGCGCGCAGTTCGAGCTCAAGTCCAATCCCGGCGCGCGCGAATCGTTCGAGATGCTGCGCACGCTGCGGCCCGACGACGTCGAGGCGGACATGCGGCTTGCAACGATCTACCGCCGGCTCGGACGATTGACGCAGTCGAGCCAGGCGATCCAGCGGGTGATCGCTTCGGGAGCCGCCGATCCGCATCAGCGGGCCGAGGCGCTCGCGCTCTACGGCCGCATGGTGGTGGCTCGCTGGCAGACGTGCTTCGCCAGCAAATCCGGCGAGGAGGCGTGCACCACGGCGCTGCGCGCGCCGGAGCTCGAAGAAGCGCTCAAGTGGTACCTCGACGCGTTCTGCCAGGACTTGAATCGCCCGCAATCGGGACTCGCCGCGCTGGGACTCGTGGCGATACGCAACGAGCTCGCGCGCAAGTTCAAGAGCACGTGGTCGGAGCGCTTCGACAGCGACGACGATGCCGAGCGTGCGCTTGCCGCGAGCGAGACGCAGTTCGGCCAGCTCGCGAGCACGCTGCAGTTCTCGCTCAAGGCTCATCGCGACGCGGTGCAGCGCCAGGTGGTCCCGGACGTGGAGGACAAGTCCCGCCTGGAGCTCCTGGAGGCCGACTACGCCTTCCTCACCTCGCCGCGTCCAAAGGCGGTGGCGCAGCGCTACCGCGACGCGCTCGCCGACGAGCCGATCTCCCTCATGACCACGGTTCACGAACAGCTGGCGGTGTACTGGCAGCTCGGCGTGCGCAGCGATTTCGCGGCGGCGGCGCTCGCGGCGGTCGCCGAGCTGATGGGCGGCAAGCCTGCGCAGGCACGCGGCGTCGAAGCGCCGACGCGCGTGCTGTTGTTCACGGGGCACATGATCGACGACTCGTCGCGCAGGAAGCCGCGATTTCCGCCGACAAAGGCGGCCGAGGAGCGCGCCCGCCAGATGATGCGCGAAGCGATCGCAGCGGAACAGGCGCTCGCCAACGGAAGCATCGTCGGAATCGCGGGCGGTGCGTGCGGCGGAGACACGTTGTTCCACGAAGTCTGCGCCGAGCTCGGTATTCCGACGCGGATGCTGATCGCGCTGCCGCGCGAGCGCTACTGCGTCACGTCCGTGCAGCAGGGCGGGCCGGAGTGGGTCGAGCGCTACTACCGACTCTGCGCCCGGCTCGCGCCACGCGTGATGATGGAGAGCGAGGAGTTGCCGCGATGGCTGCGCGGCCGCGAGGGCTACGACGTCTGGCAGCGCTCCGCGGTGTGGCTCATGTTCAACGCGCTGGCCATGCATTGCAAGGAGCTGACGCTCGTCGCGCTCTGGGACACAGGTTCGGGCAGCGGCCACGGCGGTACCGACGAGATGGTCGCGCTCGTCACCGAGAACGGCCACAAGCTTCTGCGGCTGCCGGCCGAGGAGTTGAAGACGTTGTGCTGACGGGCATGGGCCAGGGACCTACTTGCGGAAATGCGATGAGTGCATAATGCGCTGCGTTTGAAGTCCGGTAGGAACTGCGTCAACGCCCCTGGAGATCGTGTTCCACGTGCGCCAGGGACCGTCGTTTGAGCACCGCCCACTAAAGACAAAACCGGGGGAGGGGGAACCAAGGCGCCGATAACGGGGCGCCGAGTGTTTGTCGTGCGGCAGCATCGAAACGGTTCGAGGAGTGGGCATGAAGCGCGTTCTTCTCATTGCGTCGGCGATCCTGATCGTCATCGCTGTCTACGTCGTCGATACGACCCCCGGAATCACCCAGGCGGTGACCGCCCCGACCGCGACCGCTCCGCCGTCCCGTCCCGTCCCCGAGAACTCCGCCGTCGATCAGGACGCGCCGTACATCGAAGCGTGCGCGCGCGAAGGATTGAGCGATTCGGCATGCGTCGGCCGCCTCATCTGGTACAAGGCCACGGCGGGCAACGACCGCTTCCACACGTATACGTTCCAGCAGCGCATCGGCGTGCTGGTCGACTGGTATCGCGTGCTCCGCACCGACCAGCGCGACGATCGCTTCGCGGCCTGGGGCATCATCAACGATCCGGCCTGCTGCAAGCCGGGCGACCCGGATTGCCCCGCGAAGACCCCGAGCGAGACCTTCGGTTTCGACTGGTGTCCCGGCGACGACGTGCTGCTCAAGTACGTGGGCAAGACGGGCTACATCGATCCGGCGTGCGGACTGAAGGACGCCGCCGTCGACGCCAACGATCCCCACACCAAGGGCGGCACCCTCGACCAGAGGCATTCGTCGTGCGATTTGAAGTTCGGCACCTCGACCGGCGCGCTCGGGCTGCGCAAGTTTCCGAATCCGCGGTTCGATGCCGAGAAGTGGCGACAGCTGAACGGCGGCAACCTCGCCAACTGGGACGGCTTCCGCAAGCAGATGATCAAGACGACCGGCATCCCGTCGGACGAGCGCGTGAGCAAGCTCGCCGACGCGTCGTACGAGCCGCCGTTCCTGATCGGCACCACGTGCGGCTCCTGTCACATCGCGTTCGACCCGCTCAATCCACCGAAGGATCCGGCGCACCCGAAGTGGGAGAACATCAAGGGTCTCGTCGGCAATCAGTACTCGCGGATGTCGGAGCTCCTGGGCTCCGGCATGCCGAAGACGAGCATCGAATGGCAGATGTTCACGCATGCGCGGCCGGGCGTCACCGACACGTCGGCGATTTCGCACGACCAGGTCAACAATCCGGGGACGATGAATTCGATCATCAATCTCTCGCAGCGCGCGCTGTTTCCCGGCGAGGTCATCACCAAGTGGCGCAAGGCGAACACCTGCGGCACCGAGAAGGACGAGAGCAAGTGCTGGTGCGAGCCCGGACGCGACGGCAAGTGCTGGGTGAAGAGCACGAGAAGCGATGACACGACGCTCGGCCGTCCCGGTGTCCACCACATCCTGAAGGGCGGCGAGGATTCGATCGGCGGCCTCGAAGCGATCCAGCGCGTCTACTTCAACATCGGCTCCTGCGCGGAAGCCTGCTGGGTCAATCACCTGACCGACTTTCGCCAGGTCGACCCGGCGCAGCGGGGCTTTGGCCAAACCGCATTCAACATCGGCCAATGCCGGCGCGACTGCCCGCACTTCCGCGCGATCGAAGATCGCCTCACGAACGTGCTCGACTTCTTCCTCTCGGCCGAAAGCGACGAGACCGACCTTTACGTCGCTCGTGACCGCGAGCGCAAGGCGAAGGACGCCAGTGCCCGGACGTACACGCGCCAGGACCTGATCGCCGATCTCGAGAAGGAATTCGGCCCCGACGCCGTCCGCCGCGGCCGCGTGCTGTTCGCCGAGAACTGCGCGCGCTGCCACTCGAGCCTTCCCGATACGCCGGCGGACTCGTTCAAGACGCGCGATTTCCACGCGGTGGCGGAGGATCATCCGCGCAAGATCCGTAAGGATTTCCTCGGCAACGACGCCTCGACCCCGGTGACCGAGGTGGGCACGTTCCGCTGCCGGGCCCTGCACTCGAACCACATGGCCGGGCATCTCTATTCCGAGTACGGCTCCGAGACGATGCGCGGTCGGCCGGTCGTGGCGGACATCCCCGAACGCAAGGAAGCGAAGGACAACGGCCGCGGCTACTATCGCAACATCTCGCTGCTCAACGTTTGGGCCACGGCTCCGTTCATGCACAACAACGCGATCGGTCCCGAGATCTGCGGCAAGCCCAGGAACGCGGAGAACGATTTCTTTCGCAGCCGGTACGTCGATGCGTCCGGCAAGCTCCTGGATCCGCAGCCCCAGTGCATGGTCTACGACCCCAGCGTCGACGGGCGTTTCGAGATCTATCGCAAGTCGATGTACGAGCTCTTGCACCCGAAGGAGCGCGGAATCAAGGCGACGCTCACCGACTACGACGTGATCGTCGACTTCGGCCTGCGGAAGTGGGACGGCAAGACCGAGAAGCCCCTCGTCGGCACGGGCGTCGTCGTCATGCCGAAGGGCAGCTCGGCCGGGCTCCTCAACGGGTTCGAGCACAAGCAGTTCATCGACGACCTGTTCCTCGCCAAGCGCGATCCCGGGAAGCTCGAGGCCGCCGGCAAGAAAGCGATCACACCCGAGCTGCAGGCGATCGCCGACGACATCCTCGCGAATCCCGCGCGCTTCGTCGACGTGCTGAAGGAGAAATCGGACTTCATCCAGAAAAACTACGAGACGTGCACGCAGATCGTCGAGAACGAGGGCCACCGGTTCGGCGAGGACCTCTCCGAGCTCGACAAGAAGGCGCTGACGGCCTTCATCGCGACACTCTAGGGGAAACGATCATGCGCCCCGCACTCAGGATCGCGCTTCCCGTCCTCGTCGTCGCATCGCTCGCAGGTTGCGACTGGTTCAAGCCCGGCCCTCCGGACATCAAGTTCGCGCCCGACAGCGCCGATGTCCGGCAGAAGATGGACCTCGCCGAAGTGGAGTACAGATTTCCGTTGGTTCCCGCGGATCTCTCGAAAATCACGCCGGCGAACCTTAACGCGCTTTCCCAGGAGCAGATCGACCAGATCTATGCGCGCCTATCGGCAGGGCCGATTCCCGACGGCCCCTTCGATGGCGAGATCCTGTTCCCGCGCGGCAGCGGCGGCAAGTTTCGCGTGGCCGAGATCATGGGCGGCCTCACGGGAACGGCCTTGCAGTTGAAGGGGATCGCGCTCGACGCGGTGGGCGAGTCGCTGTGGCACGGCAAGGTCTTCTATCGCGACGAGCGCGTGCTCCGCAACCGGATCGACGACCTCACCGCCTTGAGGAAGGTCGGACTCGTCGACGGTGATCCGAAGAAGATTTTGGTCGACGGCAAGGAAGCGTGGCTCCTCTTTCCGGCCAGGCTGTATTGCGGCCAGAGCCTCTTCGATTCGCGTCGCGAGTCGATCATCATCGACTACTTCTTCACCGATGAGATTCCGGGCTACCAGGAAAACCCCGACTTTCTCGCCGGTCGCCGGGGTGTGCGCGTGCGCGACGAGATCCGGATGGTGCGCCCCGGCTTCTATCTCGGGCGCGCCTATCTCGATCGTGAGTTCGCACTGAACTTCACGCTTTACAACAAGGCCATCGCGGAGAAGGACGGACCGGCCTTCGTGCAGACGGGACAGGTGAAGGAAGACTGCTGGGTGGGCACGCAGGCGCGGGCATACGCGACGCGGTGAAGCCAATCCGGCGCAATTGGCATGCAGACGCGGCGCCGCTTCTCGCCAACCCGGACGGCCACGATCTCGATGGCAGCGATCGGTGCACTCGGGGTCGTGATGGCTGCTCCGGTGCGCGCGGCATCCGACATGGCCGTGCCATTGCGAGCGGCATCCGGCGTGGCCGATGCGGCGACAACGGCTGATCGAACGTCCGCCGCACATTGGGTGGTCGATCCGGCGATTCCCGGCGACGACCTGCCGTCGCGTGGCCGCTCGTTGTTCGACTTCCTGGTGATGCAGAACGAAGCAGGGAGAAAGGTGCAGGCCGTCCCGTTTCCGTTTTCCGCGTTGCTGCAGCGAATCGCCTCGGCAACCGGGCGCGATGAGCGAAGCGCCGCACCGACGGCGGTTCTCGTCCCGCTCGGCCGCTCGCTGCAGCGAAATGCGGCTGCTCCGGACTTCTTCGCGTTCCCCCGCGCGGTCGTCGCGGTCGTCGCGCAGCCGGCGGGCGCAGGCGAACCGTATCTCAGGGACCGCGTGTATCTCGGGTATCAGGAGAAGGCGAACGTCGTCGAGGTCATCAGCTACAACGAGGACGAAGGCCGATTCGAATTCCAGGTCGTCTCCGATTATCGTGCCGGCGGCACGCCGAAGATCGCTTACGCGAATCGAACGCTCTGCACCGCGTGCCACCAGAATGCGGCGCCGATCTTCTCGCGCGCTGCCTGGGACGAAACGAACGCGAATCCCGAGGTTGCGAAGCTCCTCGCAGCGGAACGCGAGCAGTTCTACGGCATTCCCGTCGACCGCGGCATCGACGTGCCGAACGCGATCGACGA
>Ga0070670_100002757_pt1 | contig 14508 bp, 12 predicted proteins | sample KBSS63metaG_FD_64665 | JGI IMG/M metagenome (GOLD analysis project Ga0070670, IMG submission 64665) | Switchgrass rhizosphere microbial communities from Kellogg Biological Station, Michigan, USA - KBS S6-3 metaG | ecosystem: Host-associated > Plants > Roots > Rhizosphere > Soil ... | reverse complement strand
TCAGTCACCAGCGCGACATCGAGCGGCTTGGCGAAGCGCATGTTGGCGACCGTCGCGTCGAGTCGTTCGGCTGCGGCGAGCGCAGGATAAAGCAGCGTGCCGAAGGCGAGGATCGCGATCCGCTTGCCCGGCTGCGCCGAAGTGCGCGTGCTCTCGCGCCGGATCTCGCCGACGCCGAAGGGAATCGGTGTCATCTCGGACTGCTGGGCGACGCCGGCGCCGCTGCCCCGCGGATAGCGCACCGCCACCGGATGGTCCTGCAGGAACGCGGTGTAGAGCGCCTGGCGGCATTCGTTCTCGTCGGCAGGCGTCAGGACGCTGACGTTGGGAATGCAGCGCAGGTAGGCGATGTCGAACGAGCCGGCGTGAGTCGCGCCGTCGGCGCCGACCAGGCCGCCGCGATCGAGCGCGAACACGACCGGCAGGTTCTGGATCGCGACGTCGTGGATCAGCTGGTCGTAGGCGCGCTGCAGGAAGGTCGAGTAGATCGCGACCACCGGCTTCAAGCCCTCGCAGGCGAGGCCGGCGGCGAACGTGACCGCGTGCTGCTCGGCGATGCCGACGTCGTAGAAGCGCTTCGGGAAGCGCTTCTCGAACTCCACCATTCCCGAGCCTTCGCGCATCGCCGGCGTGATCGCGACCAGGCGCTCGTCCTTGGCCGCCATGTCGCACAGCCACTGGCCGAACACCTGGGTGAAGGTCGTCTTCGCCGGCTTGCTCGGCTTGACGAAGCCGACCGCGGGATCGAACTTGCCCGAGGCCGCGTGGTAGCCGACCGGATCGGCCTCGGCGAGCTTGTAGCCGTAGCCCTTCTTGGTGACGACGTGCAGGAACTGCGGCCCTTTCAGGTCGCGCAGGTTCTCGAGCGTCGGGATTAGCGACTCGAGATCGTGGCCGTCGATCGGGCCGACGTAGTTGAAGCCGAACTCTTCGAAGATCGTTCCCGGGACGACCATTCCCTTGGCGTGCTCCTCGAACCGCTTGGCCAGCTCGAACAGCGGCGGCGCGTTCTTCAGCACCGTCTTGGCGGTGTCGCGCGCGGTGGCGTAGAACTTGCCGCTCATCAGGCGCGCCAAGTAGCGGTTGAGCGCACCGACCGGCGGCGAGATCGACATGTCGTTGTCGTTGAGGACGACCAGCATGTCGGCCTGCCGGCCGTCCTTCGATTCACCGGCGTTGTTGAGCGCTTCGAACGCCATGCCGGCGCTCATCGCGCCATCGCCAATGATGGCGACGCATTTGCGGCTCTCGCCTTTCATGCGCGCCGCGACCGCCATGCCGAGCGCGGCCGAGATCGAGGTCGACGAATGCGCCGTGCCGAAGGTGTCGTACTCGCTCTCGTCGCGGCGCGGAAAGCCCGAGATGCCGCCGAGCTGGCGCAGCGTCGCCATCCGGTCCTTGCGGCCGGTGAGCGTCTTGTGCGGATACGTCTGATGGCCGACGTCCCAGACCAGACGGTCGTGCGGCGTGTCGAAGACGTAGTGCAGGGCGATCGTCAGCTCGACCGTGCCGAGGTTGGACGAGAAATGGCCGCCGGTCTGCGACACCATCTGGACCACGAACTCGCGCAGCTCGGCGGCGAGCTGAGGCAGCTCGTGGCGCGACAGGCGGCGCACGTCGGCGGGGACATTGATCTTGTCGAGGATCTTCATCAGGAGTCGCGCTCGACGACGCGGTCGGCGAGCTCGCGCAGCTGGTCGCTCTCGGCCATGCTGCTGCCGTCGAGCGCGGCGTGCGCGGCGCGACGGAGCGCTTCGGCGTGGGCGCGTGCGGCGGCGAGGCCGAGGACCGTGACGTAGGTCGGCTTGTTGTTGTCGAGGTCCTTGCCCGCGGTCTTGCCGAGCGTGGCAGATGCCTGGGTGACGTCGAGGATGTCGTCGACGACCTGGAATGCGAGACCGATCGCGGCACCGTATTCGGCCAGCGCACGCCACTCGCGCTCGCTGGTGCGGCCGCATGCGGCGCCCATCAGGACGCTGGCACGCAGCAGGGCACCGGTCTTTCTTCGATGCATGTCGGAAAGCGAACGCTCGTCGAGCTGCTGGCCGACGCTCGCCAGGTCGATCGCCTGGCCGCCGGCCATTCCTGCGCCGCCCGCGGCGCGCGCGAGCAGGCCGCAGAGGCGCGCCTGCAAGGCCGGTTCGACACTGCCGTCGTCGGGCGTCAAGACCTCGAACGCCAGCGCCTGCATCGCGTCGCCGGCGAGCATCGCCTGGGCGACGCCGAAGCGGACGTGGACCGTCGGCTTGCCGCGGCGCAGGACGTCGTCGTCCATGCACGGCAAATCGTCGTGAACGAGCGAATAGGCATGGATCAACTCGACCGCGCAGGCGGCACGCAGCGCAGCGCCGTGGTCGCCGTGAACCGCGTCGGCGGCGGCGAGCACGAGCAGCGGCCGCAGCCGCTTGCCGCCGTCGAGGACGGCGTAGCGCATCGCCTCGCCGAGGCCCGCCGGCGCATCGGCCGGAACGCAGGCGTCGAGCGCGGACTCGACGCGGTCGAGCTCGGCCAGCGACCAGGTATCGAACGCGTCCCGTTTCATGTCTGGGGCCAGGCCTTCAGCTGGCCGCCTTCGAGCACCTTGACCTGCTGCTCGACCGCCTCGAGACGCGAGCGGCAATACCGGAGCAACTCGGTGCCGCGGCGATAGCTCGCGAGCAGCCCTTCGAGCGGGAGCTGTCCCGCCTCCATCGAAGCGACCAACGCCTCCAGCTCGCTCAAGGCCACTTCGTAGCTCGCGGGCGCTGAGGGTGGCGTGCCGGAACTCGGATCGGTCGTCATTGAACGCTGAAAAGACGTGATTGTAGTCAGCCGGTCGATCCCCATCTCCTGCCTCCGACGGGCGTGACGGACGGTCCGGCGCGGCCTGCTGCCAATCCGCTTGGGCAAGCTGCTTGCCGAGGCCCGCTGGTTACAATCCGCGACCCTTCGATCGACGCGGCCGGCGAGCTTCGCCAGCCACTCCCATGCTGGCCGACGAGCCTTTTGGAGGATTTCCCGAGCCATGTCCGACCTGCGCGTTACCCGCGAGGCGCTCGCGCCTGCCCTGTCCCAGCTCCCGGTCCGCAGCTACTTCGATCCGGCCCTGTTCGCCCGCGAGCAGGAAACGCTGTTCAAGCGTGCCCCGCGCTACATCGGCCACGAGCTGGCCGTGCCTGAGGTCGGCGACTACTACGCGCTGCCCCAGGAGGGCGAGGGCCGGGTCCTGTTGCGCACTCCGTCCGGTCTGCAGGTGGTCTCGAACGTGTGCCGGCATCGCCAGGCGGTGATGCTGCGCGGCCGCGGCAACACCGGCCGCCACATCGTCTGCCCGCTGCACCGCTGGACCTACGACCTCGGCGGCCAGTTGGTCGGCGCGCCGCATTTCGCCGACGATCCCTGCCGCGCCCTGGCCAACTACCCGGTCAAGGCCTGGAACGGGATGCTGTTCGACAGCGCCGAGGCCGCCGACCGCAACGTCGCCGCCGAGCTGGCCCGGATCGGCCCGAGCGCCGACCTCGACTTCACCGGCTACGTCTTCGACAGCGTCAAGCTGCACGAGTGCGACTACAACTGGAAGACTTTCATCGAGGTCTACCTCGAGGACTACCACGTCGCGCCGTTTCATCCGGGTCTGGGCCAGTTCGTGACCTGCGAGGACCTGCGCTGGGAGTTCGGGCCGCATCACTCGGTGCAGACGGTCGGGCCGAAGAACGAGCTCGCCAAGCCCGGGTCGCCGGCCTACCGCAAGTGGCACGACGCCGTCCTCGCCTATCGCGAGGGCCGCTTCGCCGACCCGGTGCCGCGCCATGGCGCGATCTGGCTCACCTACTACCCGGCGACGATGGTCGAGTGGTATCCGCACGTGCTGGTGGTCTCGACGCTGGTGCCGAAGGGGCCGCAGAAGACGCTCAACGTGGTCGAGTTCTACTACCCCGAAGACATCCACGCCTTCGAGCGCGAGTTCGTCGAGGCCGAGCAGGCCGCGTACTGGGAAACGTGCACCGAGGACGACGAGATCGCGCTGCGCATGGATGCCGGCCGGCGCGCGCTGCTCGAGCGCGGCGACGACGACTTCGGGCCCTACCAGAGCCCGATGGAAGACGGCATGCAGCAGTTTCACGAGTGGTACCAGAAGGAGATGCGCCCGGGGTCGCCGGGCGCCGCGCACGAATGACGACGCCGTCGCACGCGACGCTGATCACGCCGGCCGAGCTCGCCGCGCGCCTTGCCGCAGGCGCAGCAACCGTCGTCATCGACGTCGGCTTCGACCTCGCCGACACCGATGCGGGCGAGCGCCGCTATCGCGAGGCGCACCTCCCGGGCTCGCATTACCTGCATCTCGACCGTGACCTGAGCGGCGCCAAGACCGGGCGCAACGGCCGCCATCCGCTGCCCGCGCGTGCCGATTTCGCGCGAACGGTCGGGACTGTCGGCATCACGCCCGAGACGCAGGTGGTCGCGGTCGACGCCCACGGCGGCGTCTATGCGGCGCGGCTTTGGTGGATGCTGCGCTGGCTCGGCCATGCCGCCGTCGCCGTGCTGGATGGCGGCGTGCCGGCGTGGCAGGCGGCCGGCGGCCCGCTGACGAGCACGCCGACGCCTTTGCCCGGCGATCCGCCCTACCCCGAGCGGCCGGCGCTGGTGTCGACGGTCGACGCCGCCGGAGTCGCCGGCCGAGCGCCGCGCCAGGCGCTGCTCGATGCCCGCGCCGGCGAGCGCTTTCGCGGCGAGGTCGAGCCGATCGATGCGGTCGCGGGCCACATCCCGGGCGCCCTCAACCGCTTCCACAAGGCCAACCTCGCCGCCTCGGGTGGCTTCAAGTCGCCTCAGGCGCTACGCGCCGAATTCGCGGCCGCCCTCGGCGATCGCGCCCCCGGTGAAGTGATCCATTCGTGCGGATCCGGCGTCACGGCATGCCACAACCTGCTCGCGATGGAGCACGCCGGCCTGCACGGCTCGCTGCTCTACCCCGGCTCGTGGAGCGAGTGGTCGGCCGATCCCGACCGGCCGATCGCGCGCGGCTGAGCGCTCGACATCCCGGTTGCCGCGGCGCCGCCGCGGATGCGAAGATCGGCCGACCCCTTGGAGGTGTCCCGATGTTCAAGCGAATCCTGGTTCCGACCGACGGCTCCGAGATCACCGAGCGCGCGGTCGCGAGCGCGCTCGGCCTGGCCAAGGCGCTCGGCGCCGAGATCTTCACGATCTGCGTCAAGGAGCCGTTTCCCTACGGCGCGGTCGCCGAGATGCAGCCGACGCCGCCGCAGGAATTCTTCGACGCGCAGGAGCGGACCGCGGCGAAGAACGTCCGCGCCGTGATCGACGCCTGCGATGCCGCCGGCATCGTCTGCCACGCCCAGACGGTCGAGGGACTGCAGCCGTGGGAGGCGATCGTCGCCCACGCCGCCGAGCAGCGCTGCGACCTGCTCGTGATGGGATCGCACGGTCGCAGCGGCCTGGCGTCGCTCTTCCTCGGCAGCGAGACCCAGGACGTGCTCAAGCACACGACGCTGCCGGTCCTGGTCGTGCGCTAGGCCGTTCCGCGGCCGCCGGCGCCCTGCCCGAATGGCGGGGAGGTCGCGCGCCCGACCTTGCGCCCGGGCTCCGCGGTCACTAGCTGGGGATCCAGGAGATCCCATGGGCGCCACCGACTCGTTCCTGCTCGACGCATATTCGCAGACCGTGAGCGCGATCGTCGAGCGCGTCGGCCCGAGCGTCGCCGCGGTGCGGATCGCCGGCAGCGCCGGCGCGAACGAGGGTGAAGGCGGCAGCGGCTCGGGTTTCGTCTTCACCTCCGACGGCTACCTGCTCACCAACTCGCACGTCGTTCGCGCCGGCCGGCCGCCGACATCGGCGCGACCGGCGCTGCGCTACGCCGTCGCGCTCGGGGACGGCACCGAGTCGGCAGCCGAGTGGGTCGGCGACGACCCGGACACCGACCTCGCCCTGCTGCGCATCGTCAACGCCTCGCGCCCGACGCTCGCGCCCGTGCAGCTCGGTCGCTCGGCGCTGCTGAAGCGCGGCGAGATCGCGATCGCGATCGGCAATCCGCTCGGCTTCGAGCACACCGTCACGGCGGGCATCGTCAGTGCCCTCGGCCGCAGCATGCGGGCGAGCACCGGCCGGCTGATCCCCGACGTGATCCAGACCGATGCCGCGCTCAATCCCGGCAGCTCCGGCGGCCCGCTCCTCGACTCTCGCGGCGAGGTGATTGGCGTCAACACCGCGATCATCCGCGGCGCGCAGTCGATCTGCTTCGCGGTCGCGGTCGACACCGCGGCCTGGGTGATTCCGCAGCTGCTGCGCCACGGCCGGGTCAGGCGCGGCTACCTCGGCCTCGGCGGCCAGTCGGTCGCGCTCGATCGCCGCGTCGTCGTCCACCACGGCCTCGAGCAGACGCACGGCGTTCGCGTGGTCTCGATCGATCCGCAGAGCCCGGCCGCGCTCGCCGGCCTGCGCCAAGGCGATGTCGTGCTCGGCCTCGACGGCGAGCGCATCGATTCGGTGGACGCGCTGCACCAGGCGCTGGGCGAGAGTCGGATCCATCGCGACTGCGCCGTCAAGTTCCTGCGCGGCGTGACGTCGCCGCAGGTGCGGTTCGCGACGGCGAGGCCGAGCGAGCGGCTCGGCTGACGCAGGGTCAGCGCAGCTGGGTTGTCGCCAGCAGCACGATCACCAGGCCCAGGCCGAGCCAGAACAGCTGCGCCGCGGTCTCCTTCAGCGTCAGCCGGTGCTGCAACTGCGGGATGAGGTCGGCGACAGCGACGTAGATGAAGCTGCTCGAGGCGATCACGAGCAGGTACGGAAAGTAGCCTTGCCACGGACCGACGACGTAGTAGCCGACGACGCCGCCGACCACCGCCGCCAGGCCCGAGACGGCGTTGAAGAACAACGCCCGCGCGCGCGAGAAGCCGGCGTTGAGCAGGACGATGTAGTCGCCGACCTCCTGCGGAATCTCGTGGGCGACGATCGCCAGCGCGGTGACCATGCCGATCCGCGTGTCGGCGAGGAAGGCGGCGGCGATGATGATGCCGTCGCAGAAGTTGTGGATGCTGTCGCCGAGGATCACGCTCCAGCCGCCGCGACCGGCCTGCTGGCGGTCGAAGCCGTGGTGATGGTGGTGCTCGTCGCCTTCGTGGTGGTGGCTGTGGCGGTAGAGCTCGGCCTTCTCGAGCAGGAAGAAGAAGAGCAGGCCGCCTAGCAGCGTGGCGAACAGCGCCTGCGGCGGCGCCTGGGCCGAGAACGCCTCCGGCAGGATGTCGAGCAGGGCGGTCGCGAGCAGCACGCCCGCCGACAGGCTCACCAGGTGGTTGACGACCTTGGACAGCATCGTCAGCGTCAGCGCGGCGGCGACAAGCACCGAGAGCACGCCGCCGATGCCGGTGGCGACGACGATCCAGGCGAGCGTCACGCGCGCGCTCGCAACGGCATCATGCGCGGGACGGCGTCGAGGGCTGAACGCGGCATGGCAGGAGTCGTTGCGGCAAGCGCCGGACCGGCATTCTAGGAACCTTCGTCGCGAATCGGCCGCGGCCGCCGGCACCGACAATCGGACCATGCCTCCCGACTCGTCGTCCCGAGCCAAAGACGCAACGCGCTGGCCCGGGCAGCTCGCGGCGATCGACATGGGCTCGAACAGCTTTCGCCTCGAGGTCGGCCAGCTTGCCGGCGGCCGATATCGGCGCGTCGACTACCTCAAGGAAACGGTTCGCCTCGGCGGCGGCCTCGACGCCGCCGGCTTCCTGAGCGAAGAGGCGGCGGCGCGCGGCCTGGAGTGCCTGGCCCATTTCGCGCGTCGGCTCGACGGCTTCCTGCCGAGCCAGGTGCGCGCGGTCGCGACCCAGACCCTCCGCGAGGCGAGGAACCGCGATGCGTTCCTGTTGCGGGCGCAAACCGTTCTCGGCCGGTCAATCGAGATCATCTCGGGACGCGAGGAGGCGCGCCTGATCTTCGCCGGCGTCGCCCGCCTGCAACCCTCGACCGTGCCGCGACTGGTGATCGACATCGGCGGCCGCTCGACCGAGATGATCGTCGGCCGCGGCACGCGGCCGCGCCAGGCCGAGTCGTTCCAGGTCGGCAGCGTCAGCCTGTCGATGAAGTACTTCCCCGAAGGCCGCTTCAGCGAGCGCGCCTTTCGCGAGGCCCAGATCGCCGCCGGTGCCGAGCTCGAGGAAGCGCTGGCGCAGTTCGCGCCGAGCCACTGGAAGGAAGCCCTCGGCTCGTCGGGAACCGTCGGCGCGGTCGCGAGCGTGCTCGCCGCCAGCAACGTCAGCGACGGTCGCATCACTCCCGCCGGCCTGCGCTGGCTGATGGAACGCTGTCTCGAGGCGGGCAGCGCCGATCGCCTCGAGCTGCCGGGGCTCAAAGGCGATCGCCGCGCGGTCATCGCGGGCGGCCTCTCAATCCTCTACACGCTGGCGACGCATTTCGGCATCGCCGAGCTCAAGCCGGCACGCGGCGCCCTGCGCCAGGGCGTGATCTTCGATCTCGCCGCGCGCCAGGCAGCCGAGCGCCGCGCCGGTGGCGAAGACCTGCGCGAGGCGTCGGTGCGCGAGCTGCAGCGGCGGTTCCAAGTCGACGTCGTGCAGGCCGAGCGCGTCGCCCGCGTCGCCGCGACCCTGCTCCGCCAATCCGGCGCCGAGACGAACCGCGAGGCGACCCGCGAACTGGTGTGGGCGGCGGCGCTGCACGAAGCAGGGATGATGATTTCGCACCACGACCACCATCGGCACAGCGCCTACCTGCTCGCCCACGTCGACGCGCCCGGGTTCTCGCAGAGTCAGCTGAGGCGGATTGGCGACCTCGTTCTCGGTCAGCGCGGCGGCCTGCGCAAGATGGAGGCGTCGCTGCAGACACCGGGTTTCGCGCTGCACGTGCTCTGCCTGCGCCTGGGGGTGATCCTCTGCCATGCCCGCGACGACGTCGACCCCGCGGCGATCAGGCTGCGCGCCGACTCCGGGGAGCCGGCGGTGACGCTGCCGCCCTCGTGGGCCGAGTCGCATCCGCGCGCCTTGCACCTGTTGCGCGACGAGATCGACGCCTGGGCCAGGACCGGCGTGCTCGCGCCGCGTCTCGTCGCGGCCTGAAAGGCGGCGCGCGAGCGGCTACAGGCCGTCGGGCGACTGCACCGCGTACAGGACGGTCTGGCCGTCTTCGCTGCGCACGCGATGGCGCAACCACCAAGCCGCGCCCTTCTTCACCGACCAGGACTGCGGCGTGCCGGCCAGCAGCAGGGCCGCGGCCTCGCCAAGCGTCGGCTGGTGACCGACGACGAGGACAGGGTCGGTCGCGTCCGGCCAGCCGGCGGCTGCGATCAGCTCGTCGGCGCTCGCCCCCGGGGCGATCGCCGGGACCGTGCGGAACTTGCGCCCGAGCGCCTTGGCCGTCTGCTGGCAGCGCAGCGCCGGGCTGACGAGGATCCGGGTCGAGCGCGCAAGACGGTGGTCGAGCCACTCGGCCATGCGCTCGGCCTGCTGCTCGCCGTGGGTCGTGAGGGTGCGCCTGAGGTCGTCTCCGCCGGCTGCGGCGTCTTCGGCTTCGGCGTGGCGCCAGAGGATCAGGTCCATCGTCGCTCCTATCGTTCGTTCAGTCGTTCGTGCCGTGCTGTCCGTGCAGCCCCATCAACGCCTCCTGCGCCGAGACCTTGGCGCCGGCGACAGGCTCGTAGGTGCCGTCGCTGCGCAGTAGCCAGGCGTCCTTGGTGTCGTGCAGGTACGGCACCAGGCACTCGTCGATGACGCGCTGGCGCAATGCCCGATCCCGCACCGGCCAGGCGACCTCGACCCGGCCGAACATGTTTCGCCCCATCCAGTCGGCGCTTGAGAGATAGACCGCCTCGTCGTCCTCGCCGTCGCCCCAGCGGAAGTAGGCGACGCGCGAGTGCTCGAGGAAGCGGCCGACGATCGAGCGCACGCGGATGCGGTCGGTCACGCCCGGGACACCGGGCGGCAGCATGCACGCACCGCGCACGATCAGGTCGATCTTCGCGCCAGCCTGCGCGGCGCCGACCAGTGCCTCGATCAGGGCTTGATCGGTCAAGGCGTTGATCTTGACGACGATGCGCGCGGCCCGCCCCGCCGCTGCCGCCTGGGTCACCCGCGCGACCTCGGCGAGCATCTGCTTGTGCAGCGTGAACGGCGCCTGCAGGAGCGTCTTCAGCGGCCGGGTTCGACCGAGGCTGGCGAGCTGCTGGAACACGGCGTCGACGTCGGCGGTGAGATCGACGTCGTCGCTGAAGTAGCCGAGGTCGGTGTACAGGCGCGCCGTGTTCTGGTTGTAGTTGCCGGTCGAGAGATGCGCGTAGCGCTTCAGGCCGGTGTCCTCGCGCCGCGTCACGAGCAGCAGCTTGGCGTGCGTCTTCAGGCCGACGACGCCGTAGACCACCTGCGCCCCGACCGCCTCGAGCTGCTCGGCCCAGTTGATATTGGCCTCCTCCTCGAAGCGCGCCTTCAGCTCGACCACCGCCATCACTTCCTTGCCGCGCTTGGCGGCGTCGATCAGCAGGTCCATCAGCGGCGAGACGCTGCCGGCGCGGTAAATCGTCTGCTTGATCGCGAGCACCGCCGGGTCGTGCACCGCCTCGCGCAGGAACTGGATCACCGGCTCGAACGACTCGAACGGCTGATGCAGCAGCAGCTCGCCCTTCCTGATGCGCTCGAACATCGTCTGCTCGCGGCGCAGCGTCGCCGGCCAGGCAGGGGTGTAGGGCGCGAAGCGCAGATCGGGTGCGTCGGCGAGGTCGATCAGCTCGTTCATTCGCACCAGGTTGACCGGGCCGTTGACGCGAAACAGCGCCGACTCGGCGAGCCCGAACTGCTGCAGCAGGAACTGCGACAGCTCGCTCGGGCAGGTGTTGACGACCTCGAGCCTGACCGCCTGACCGAAGTGACGCGTCGTCAGGCCGAGACGCAGCGCCTGGCGCAGGTTGCTGACGTCGGCGTCGACCTCGAGGTCCGAGTCGCGGGTGATGCGGAATTGCGAGAAGGCCTCGACCTCGCGGCCAGGGAAGAGCGAGCCCAGGTGGGCCCGGATCACGCTCGTCAGGAGAACGAACGACTGGCCCTCGCGACGGGCCGAGGGCGGCAACTGGATCACGCGCGGCAGCACCCGCGGCACCTTGACGATCGTCGCCGTGTTGCGCCGGCCGAAAGCGTCCTTGCCGGCGAGTCGAGCGATGAAGTTGAGCGACTTGTTGGCGACTTGGGGGAACGGATGCGACGGATCGAGCCCGACCGGCACCAGCAGCGGCCGCACCTGGGTCTCGAAGAAGCGGCTGACCCAGAGTCGCTCGCCCTCGTCGCGATCGGCGTGGTTGAGGATGCGGATCGCACTCTCTGCGAGTGCCGGCATCACCTCCTCGTTGAAGACGGCGTACTGATCCTCGACCAGCGCATGCGCGGCAGCGACCAGCGCTTCGAAGTCGGCCGCGGTGGCTCCGGCATTGGCCTTGCGCGAAGCCTCGAGGCAGTCGGCGAAGCGGACCTCGAAGAACTCGTCGAGGTTCGACGAGACGATGCAGACGTAGCGGAGTCGCTCGAGCAATGGCACGTCGGCGCGCTGCGCCTGGGCGAGCACGCGCCGGTTGAACTCGAAGATCGCGCGCTCGCGGTTGAGGAGCCGAGGCATCGCCACGGCAGGCGTGGCGACCGAAGAAGTCATCCCGCGAGTCTAGGACGCTTTCGGTGACGCTTTCGTGACCGGCCGGCGTCGCCCGCCGGCCCGGCGAACGCCGGCGGCTAGGGCGCGTCGGTGCTCATCAGCTCGCCGAAGAGCTGCCACTGGGTGCCGGTGAACTTCTGCAGTTGCGCCTGCTGGACGGGGAAGAAGTCGGTCGGGCCGGTGTTGAGCGCCATGCCAGGCAGCAGCAGCGGCAGCTTCAGGTTCTTCAGGTTCGCCGCCTGGCGCATCACGTTCTCGCGCGTCAGGTCGTTGCCGCACTGCTTCAGGATCTGGGTCATGACCTGCGCCGCCAGATAGCCGTACAGATTGCTCTGGTCCTTCGGATCACCCTCGCGGTAGTAGCGGCCCATGAAGGCGCGCCATTCGAGCATCGCCGGGTCGTCCTTCCACTGCGGATCGTTCTGGTCCTTGTAGTAGGAGACCGTGATCGCGCCGACCGCCTTCTCGACCCCCGCCGGCACCAGCACCGAGCCGATCGAGGCGCTGACGTTGTTGAGGATGTGGAGCGGCTTCCAGCCCGAATCGAACGCCTTCCTCACTGCCTGCGCGCCGAACTTCGGCGTCGTGATGTCGATGAAGGTGTCGGCACCCGAGCCTTGCAGCGTCAGGATCTGCGAGTCTATCGTCGGGTCCGTGACCTCGTAGGTCGCCTCCTTGACGATCATCTTCGAAGCAGCGGCGCCGAGCCCGTCCTTGACGCCCTTCAGCACGTCCTTGCCGTAGTCGTCGTTCTGGTAAAGGATCGCGATCTTCGCATCGGGCTTGTTCTTGAGCAGCCACTTGGCGTAGATCTGGCCCTCGGACTGATAGCTGAGGTTGAAGCCCATCGTCCAGGGGTAGTCCTTCGGATCGCCCCACTTGGTGGCGCCGGTCGCGAGCAGCAGGTGCGGCACCTTCTTGGCGTTGACGTACTTGTGGATCGCCGAGTTGCTTGGCGTGCCGAGCGTCTGGAACAGGGCGAGGACCTCGTCCTGCTCGACCAGGCGGCGCACCTGCTCGACCGCTTTCGGCGGGCTGTAGCCGTCGTCGAGGCTGATCAGGTTGATCTTGCGGCCGTTGATTCCGCCGCTGTCGTTGATCATCTTGAAGTAGGCCTGCTGGACCTTGCCGATCGTGCCGTAGGCCGACGCGGGGCCGCTGTACGGCATCGTCTGACCGAGCTTGATCTCGGTCGCCGATGCGCCGGGCCCGTACTTGGCGGCCTGCGCGGCGGCGTCCTGCGCGGCGAATGCCGCGCCGATGGCCAGCGCCAGGGCAGCGCGGCGGGTAATGCGATTGAGGCTGTGGGTCATGTCTCGCTCCGTTGAGTGACTGGGGGAATCGGATCGATGCGCGGCGCCGGCCGCCGGCGGCGCGCCCAGCGCGCCCGCGCCACGCGCAGCATCCCGGCGACGCCGCTCGGCATCGTGTACATGAAGGCGATCAGGACGACGCCGTAGAGCGCCCAGGGCGCGGCCTTCGAGATCTGGTCGGCAATGTTGGGGATGAACTGGATGAACACGGCGCCGAAGAACGCTCCCGAGATCGACGCGAGCCCGCCGATGACGACGCCGACGAGCAGAGTGATCGACAGGAAGATCGTGAACGAATCGGGGGCCACGAACTGGACCGCGATCGCGCCGAGCGCGCCGGCGACGCCGGTGTACAGGGCGGAGACGCCGAAGGTCAGCGACTTCACCATCGAAGTGTTGACACCCATTGCCTGCGCGGCAATAGGTTGATCCCGGATCGCGATCATCGCCCGGCCGATCCGGCCGCGCAGCAGGTTCCAGCCGAGAACGAAGAAGACGACGACCCAGAGGAGCGTGAAGAAGTAGAGCCATTGATCCTGGCTCAGTCCGGTCCATTCGGGCGCTTCGGGCTTGACGATGACGACGCCCATCGAGCCGCCGGTCCATTTGGCAAGCGCTTCGTGCTTGAGGATCTGCGGCATCGCCACGCCGAGCGCGAACGTCGCCAGCGCCAGGTAGAGGCCCTCGAGGCGCAGCGCCGGCAGGCCGAACAGGAAGCCGGCGACGAAGCACACCGCTCCGGCGACCGGGATCGTCGCCCAGTACGGCACGCCGGCCTTGTCCATCAGGATCGCCGCGGTGTACGCGCCGATGGCGTAGAACGCGCCGTGGCCGAGCGAGATCTGGCCGTTGTAGCCGGTCAGCATGTTGAGACCGAGCAGCGCGATCGCATACGCCAGGACCAGCGTCACCTGGAACACGCGGTAGTTCGCGAGCACGAACGGCAGCGCGCAGGCGAGTGCCAGCAGCAGCAGGACGCCGATCAGCTTGCGATTGCGCGCGGCCTCGCTCACACCCGCACCACGTGGACCTTGCCGAACATCCCCGACGGGCGCACGACGAGCACGCCGACGATCACGACCAGCGCCAGCGTCAGCTTGAGCTCGGTGCCGATATAGGCACCGACGACGTTTTCGAGCACGCCGACGAGAAAGCCGCCGAGGACCGCGCCGCCGGGGCTGTCGATGCCGCCGAGGAGCGCTCCGGCGAAGGCATAGAGCAGGATCCCGCCCATCATGTTCGGCTCGAGGAAGACGGTCGGCGCGACCATCATCCCGGCGATCGCGCCGATTGCCGCCGCCAGGCCCCAGCCGAGCGCGAGCATCCAGCCGACGCGGATGCCGACCAGCCGGCTTGAGACCGGGTTCTGCGCCGCCGCGCGCATCGCCAGGCCGAGCGGCGTGAAGCGGAAGAAGACGAACAGCAGCAGCAGCACGACCAGTGTGATCGCCATCGAGCCGAGCTCGTGCGACGAGACATACGAGTTGCCGAACAGCGGCGCCGCCGGGAACGGGCTCGGGAACGGCTTGATCGTGTACGAGAAGATCCAGCCGGCGAT
>Ga0070670_100002756_pt1 | contig 14515 bp, 16 predicted proteins | sample KBSS63metaG_FD_64665 | JGI IMG/M metagenome (GOLD analysis project Ga0070670, IMG submission 64665) | Switchgrass rhizosphere microbial communities from Kellogg Biological Station, Michigan, USA - KBS S6-3 metaG | ecosystem: Host-associated > Plants > Roots > Rhizosphere > Soil ... | reverse complement strand
TCTTGCGCACCAAGGGCTCCTTCCCCAACGCCCACTGCTTCCATGGCCACAACGGCCCCAAGCCGATCACCGTGTGGTGTTCAAACGACTATCTCGGGATGGGCCAGCATCCGACCGTGGTCGAGGCAATGGAGGAGGCGCTGCACAGTGTCGGCGCCGGATCGGGCGGCACCCGCAACATCGGCGGGAATACCCATTACCATATCCAGCTGGAGGCTGAGCTTGCCGGCCTCCACGGCAAGGAAGCGTCGCTGCTGTTTACCTCAGGCTATGTGTCGAACGAAGCGGCGCTGTCGACGCTCGGCAAGCTGCTACCCGGCTGCATCATCTTCTCGGATGAGCTCAATCACGCCTCGATGATCGCCGGCATTCGCAGCTCGGGTTGCGAGAAGCGGGTGTTCCGGCACAACGATCTTGAGCACCTCGAGCAGTTGCTCGAGGAAGCGCCGGCCGAGACGCCCAAGCTGATCGCCTTCGAGAGCGTCTATTCGATGGACGGCGACATCGCCCCGATCGCCGAAATCTGCGACCTTGCCGACAAATACGGTGCGATCACCTACCTCGACGAGGTCCATGCAGTCGGAATGTACGGAGCACATGGCGGCGGGATCAGCGAGCGCGACGGCGTTGCTCATCGCGTCACCCTGATCGAAGGGACGCTGGGCAAGGCATTCGGTGTGATGGGCGGATATGTTTCCGCCGACAAGAACATCATCGACTGCATCCGCAGCTATGCGCCCGGCTTCATCTTCACCACGTCGCTGTCGCCGGTGCTGGTCGCCGGTGCTCTCGCCAGCGTCCGCCACCTCAAGGCCTCGCAGGAGGAGCGTGCCTCCCAGCAGGCGGGCGCGGCGATGCTCAAGGCCAAGTTCCGCGATGCCGGCCTGCCGGTGATGGACAGCGTGACGCACATCGTCCCGCTGCTGGTCGGCTGCCCGGTCAAGGCGAAGCGGATCAGCGATATACTGCTCGCCGAGTACGGCCTCTACGTCCAGCCGATCAACTTCCCGACCGTGCCGCGCGGCACGGAACGGCTTCGTTTCACTCCGGGCCCGACCCACAGCGAGGCGATGATGGAGGAACTGACTGCGGCGCTGGTCGAAATCTGGGACCGGCTCGAACTGGAGCTGCGCAAAGCCGCCTGAAGGCTGGCGAATCTTGGCTGCATGTCCTAGGTCACCTCTATGCGCATCGCCCTTGCCGCCGACCACGCCGGTTACCTGCTGAAAGACCAGCTTGCAGCCTGGCTGCGCGAAGCCGGGCATGAAGTCACGGACCTCGGCACCAACGGGCCGGAGAGCGTCGATTATCCCGAATATGGCGCGCGTTTGGCCAACGTCGTCGCAAGCGGAGAGGCCGAGCGCGGCATCGTCGTCTGCGGTTCCGGCATCGGCATCTCGATCGCGGTCAATCGCAACCCTGGGTGCCGCTGCGCCCGCGTTTCCGATCCGCTGTCGGCCCAGTTGGCCCGCGAGCATAACGACGCCAATGTGCTGGCGCTTGGCGCGCGGCTGATCGGCAGCGACATGGCCAGGGCCTGCGCGGCAGTATTCCTCGACACCGATTTCGCCGGCGGCCGCCACCAGCGCCGCGTCGACCAGCTTTCCAGCCTGCTGCAGGAAAGCGACTGAGCCCTAAGCCGGAGTGACCTCGGCTATGGATTAGTAAACCATCCGAATCTTTCCGGAAATTCGAACGTACGAATTGAAGCCCTTACTGGGTTCTTTACCTGTACTCAGTGAACCTCGGCCAATACGAGCCGGGTGAGCGACAAGCGCCCCTTGTTGAACCGCCGGCGAATAGTGGCTTATGGCCTGGTCAGCATGATCGGAAAAATACCGGCCATTTCTTTTTGGGCTGCTAATTCAATAAATGCAGGGAATTTCGAAAGAGTCGCGCGCAGGGAAGCCTACCCAAACTAATTCCTTCCCGCGTTCATTTACCAATACTTAGGCGTGTCCGAGCTAGCCACCGCCGCATGAGCGTCGCGTATCCATCTCCGTCGGTGACAACGGCGAGCGAGCCACCATCTTCAGCAAGACGCTATGTGCCCGAACTCGACGGGCTACGCGCGATTGCAGTCCTGCTGGTCATTCTCTTTCACTCGAATCCCGATGGGCCATTCGAGGGAGGGTGGATCGGCTGCGATATATTCTTCGTTCTCAGCGCGTTCCTAATCACTTCAATCCTGGTGGAGGAGCGGGAGAAAACGGGACGAATCCGCTATGGCCAGTTCTACTGGCGGCGATGCATTCGCTTGTTTCCGGCCCTGATCGTCTTCCTGGCCGCCTATGTTGCGGTGGCTCCTATTTTCCTGCCGGGATATCCGCATCTGCGCGACGCTCTGATTGCCGGATTCTACCTCAGCAATTTCGCGATTGTGATCGCCCATATCCCGGTCATGATCACCCATACTTGGTCGTTGGCGGCAGAAGAGCAATTCTACCTGATCTGGCCTGCCACGCTGATCCTCATTGCGAGAGTGAAGCGGCCGGTCTTGATCCTGGGAGCGGTCTGGCTGGGCCTGACAGTGTTGCGGTTCACCACCGACGACTGGGTTGCGCGATACTATGGCCCTGCCACTCACGGCACTGGCCTGGTGTTAGGCGCGATCCTGTACTTCCTCGTGCGCGAAGGCCGGCTTTCCATTCGTCCTATTCACGCGGCTGCCGCTTTTGGCCTCCTTGCGGCCCTGTCAATGTACGCGCAGATCGGCGCGCCTGAACTTGCCATCACCGTCACTGAGCTGATTGCAGCACTCATAATTGGCGCAATTGTCAGCAACCCCGGATCGATGCGCTTCTTAGCTACGCGGTATTTGGTCGGTCTTGGTAAGATCTCCTACGGCCTATATCTTTGGCATTACCCCATTTCCCGTATCGTCCGGGGCGTCGGCAGCTATTGGGCGGAGTTCACGCTTACCTTTTCGCTGTCTTTGGCGCTGGCGTGCCTGTCCTACTTTACAGTTGAAAGTTGGGGGCGCCGCTTACGAGGATCAATCAAGCCGACAGGCCTTTCGACAGCCCAAGCCGTCGCGTAGCCAATTCATCAATTGCAGTTCAATCCATGACGCGAACTGGACTCTGTATTAACCAATGGCCGCTACGCAACCGAAATGGTTGGCCGACTATAGCTGATCTGAGAGCCCTCGACCGATCCACACGGTCGGGGGTTTTTCCTTGCGCGCGCTTTCTGACCAGCACGTCCCATTGAGGTGGCGAATCTCGGGTGGTTGTCCTAGGAAGGCCGGCAACCATTTTGGAAGACGCAGGGAACGCATTCGATGGCAACCGCGCCGGATCTTACTCACGTGCAGCCTTTGGGCTTTTTTACCGAGCGGCTGGCCGACGCCGATCCGAAGGTCGCCGCGGCGATTAAGGCTGAGCTGGAGCGGGAGCAGAATCAGATCGAGCTGATCGCTTCGGAGAATATCGTCAGCCGCGCGGTGCTGGAGGCACAGGGCTCGGTCCTCACCAACAAATATGCCGAAGGTTATCCGGGCCGCCGCTACTACCAGGGCTGCGGACCGTCGGACTCGGTCGAGACGCTGGCGATCGAGCGCGCCAAGCAGCTGTTCAATTGCGGCTTCGCCAACGTGCAGCCGCACAGCGGCGCACAGGCCAATGGTGCGGTGATGATGGCGCTTTTGAAGCCCGGCGATACCATCATGGGGATGAGCCTCGCGGCGGGCGGCCACCTGACTCACGGTGCACCTCCCGCCCAGTCTGGCAAATGGTTCAATGCCGTTCAGTACGGCGTCCGACCGGACGATCATCTAGTCGATTTCGATGAGTTGGAGAGGCTGGCGAAGGAGCATCAGCCCAAGCTGATCATCGCCGGCGGTTCGGCCTATCCCCGGCACCTCGATTTCGCCCTGTTCCGCGCCATCTGCGACGAAGTCGGAGCGCTGCTGTTCGTCGACATGGCTCATTTCGCCGGACTGGTAGCGGCGGGCGAGCATCCGACGCCGTTCGGTCACGCCCATGTGGTCACCACCACCACTCACAAGACGCTGCGTGGCCCGCGCGGCGGCATGGTGCTGACCGATGACGAAGCGATTGCCAAGAAGGTCAATTCGGCGGTGTTCCCGGGGCTGCAGGGTGGCCCGCTGATGCATGTCATAGCCGCCAAGGCGGTCGCCTTCGGCGAGGCGTTGGAGCCAGGCTTCAAAACCTATGCCAAGGCGGTGATCAGGAACGCCCAGACGCTAGCCAATCGGCTGAAGGAACGCGGCGCCGATTTGGTCGCGGGCGGCACGGATACGCATTTGGCGCTAGTCGATCTTCGCCCGCTCGGCGTGACCGGCGCGGACGCCGACCAGAGCCTCGAGCATGCCGGCATCACCTGCAACAGGAACGGCGTGCCGTTCGACCCGCTGCCGCCGGTCAAGACCAGCGGCATTCGGGTCGGCTCGCCCGCCGGCACCACGCGCGGCTTCGGCGAGGATGAATTCCGCGACATCGCCGACATGGTCGCCGACGTGCTCGACGGACTGCAGAAGAACGGCGTCGACAATAATGGCGCGGTCGAACAGGCGGTCGGCGAGCGGGTGCGCACGCTCTGTGCCCGCTTCCCGATCTACGAAGGTTAGACATTGCGCTGTCCATTCTGTGCCCATGAAGACAGCCAGGTGAAGGATAGCCGCCCGTCCGAGGACGGCGCGGCAATCCGACGGCGGCGGCAGTGCGAAGGCTGCGGGGCTCGCTTCACAACCTTCGAGCGCGTCCACATCCGCGATCTCACCGTGGTCAAGAAGGATGGCAAGCGCGAGCCGTTCGACCGGGCCAAGCTGGAGCGGGCAATCAGCCACAGCTGCCGCAAACGCGACATCGACCCGGCCAAGGTCGACCAGCTGATCAGCGGCGTGCAGCGGCAGATGGAAACGCTGGGCGACGAGGTCACGTCAGCTCGCATCGGTGAGGCGGTAATGGCTGGACTGAAGGCGCTCGACCATGTCGCCTACATAAGGTTCGCCAGTATTTACAAGGACTTCAGCGAGCCGGGCGACTTCGCCGAAATCGCCGAGCGGGTCGAGAAGGAAGCGATCCCGCCCGGTCACAACAAGCTGCTATGAGCGCCTCGCCGCCGGTCATCGTTCTCGTCCGCCCCCAACTCGGCCAAAACATCGGCAAGGCGGCCCGGGCGATGCTCAACTTTGGCCTCACCGAGATGCGGCTGGTCGCCCCGCGCGACGGCTGGCCCAATCCCGAGGCCGGACCCGCGGCGAGCGGCGCCGATGCAGTCCTGGAAGGAGCCAAGGTCTACCAAACGACCGCCGAGGCAATCGCCGATTGCAGCCTTGTCTATGCATCGACCGTCCGTCGCCGCGACCTGGTAATTCCGGTGTCGGCACCCGAGGAAATGGCGCGGGACATATACGCAAACAGCGGTAACACCGCGATCCTGTTCGGTCCCGAGCGGTCGGGACTGGAAACGGAGGACGTGGCGTTGGCCAACCGCATCGTCACGGTGCCGATCAATCCCGCCTTCGGTAGCCTCAACCTCGCCCAGGCCGTAATCCTTCTCGCCTATGAATGGTCGCGCGGCATTGAGCTCAGCCAGCCGACCGCCAAGGAAATGGAAGCGCCGGCAGCGATGGCCGACCTGGAAGGGCTGATCGGCCAGCTGGAAGGATCCCTCGAGAAAGCCGGCTATTTCTATCCACCCGACCGCGTCCAGGCCACCAAAACCACGCTTCGGACCATCCTGACCAAGGCGCAATGGTCGAACCGCGAGATCCAGGCGCTGCGCGGGGTCATTCGCGCCCTTTCCGAACACCGTTCGTCGAAAAACTGAAATAACTGCTTCAAATCATCAAAGTCATTTGCTTAATACGCGCCGTTCCCAAGCGTAACTCACAGGAAACCAACGATGATCACCCTTTTGAGCGTGCTGTTGCTCGCGTCCGAAACCCCTGCCGCTGCCGTTCCGCCGACCGAGGCAACTGTCGCCGAGGCGCCGAAGGAAGAGAGAAAGATCTGCAAGCGCGAAGGAGCGACCGAATCGCGCCTCGGCTCGAAGAAGATTTGCCTCACGGCTGCTCAGTGGAAGGCGCGCGACACCGGCGAAATGCGCGGACTGGGCGACGTCACCAAGTAAAAGCGCGCGGCGTTCAGCCTCGCGTACGGTCGAAAACCTCGAGCTCATGGGCGATCGAGGTTTCGATCAAATCCTCATACAGCCGTGCCGCGAGTTGGCGGTCGACACCCAGGTCGGCCGCCGACGCATCCACCTTGGCCAGCACATCGGCCTTGCGCCATTCGTCCCGGACCGCCGAGCGGTCGGGCTTGATGCGAGCTGCCGCGTCCATATAGCCGAAGCGCCGCCGCAACAGGGTGACGATGCGCCGGTCGACATCGTCAACGCCGGCGCGGACTTCGGTCATGGTGGTGCAATCGTCAGGATCGAGAATTTTGTCGGTCATCAGAGCGCCATGCCAAAAGCGCCTCGCCCTTGCAAAGCTTGACGTTTCTGGCGGTCCCAGCTAGGCGCGCGGCTCGCAATTGGCCCCGCACCCCCGGTGAAGCGGTGGCCCTGCCTCCTTCTGGTAGATTAGCAGAGCGGCTCCGGGGAATTTGGAAAACGCAATTGGAGTATCATCATGTCGAAGCGCAGCAGCGCCAAGTATAAGCTCGACCGCCGGATGGGCGAGAACGTTTTCGGTCGCCCGAAGAGCCCGGTCAACCGCCGCGAATATGGTCCCGGACAGCACGGCCAGCGCCGCAAGAGCAAGATGTCGGACTTCGGCATCCAGCTGCGCGCCAAGCAGAAGCTGAAGGGCTATTACGGCGACGTCACCGAGAAGCAGTTCAAGCGGACCTACGTCGAAGCGAGCCGGATGAAGGGCGACGCTTCGCAGAACCTGATCGGCCTGCTCGAGCGCCGGCTCGACATGGTTGTGTATCGCGCCAAGTTCGCTCCGACGATCTGGGCCGCGCGGCAGCTGGTCAGCCACGGCCACATTCGTGTCAACGGCATCAAGTGCAACATCGCTTCGCGCCGGATCGACGTCGGCGACGTGATCGAGCTCGGGTCCAAGGCGCAGGAAATGGCGCTGGTGATGGAGGCACAGAGCCTGGCCGAGCGTGACATTCCCGACTATGTCGCCCCGGACGGCAACTCGAAGGCGCAGTTCACCCGCGTCCCGACGCTTGACGAGGTGCCCTACCCGGTCCGCATGGAACCGAACCTGGTCATCGAATTCTATTCGCGCTAATTCTTCGGGATCGGCCGGAACAGCAAAGGGCGGCTCCCCACGGAGCCGCCCTTTTTGTTTGCCCTAATGGCCGATCGTACGATCGAGCAATTCACCCATCTTGGTCAGCATCTCAATGCGCGCATTGCTATCATTGAGATAGTGATCGAGCCCCTTGTAGGACAGGAGTTCCACCGGCTTGCCCGCAGCCTTCAACGCTCCAGCCATTTTCTGGCTGTGCTCGATGACGACATTGGAATCGAGGTCGCCGTGGACCAGCAGTACGGGTGCATTGATCGCTTCAGCGTTGCGTGCCGGCGACCCATTCCGGACATTTTCGCCCGACCCGACCATCTCCTTGACCAATGCCGCATTGGTGAAGCCTTCTGCTTGGCGCTTGCGAAGATCGAGGTCCGTTACTGGGGCGATTGCGACGACCGCCTTGAATAGGTCGGGATCGGTCTCCGCCGACTGGAGGGCGGCATAGCCGCCGTAAGACCAACCGACGATCGCCACCCGGTCTTTGACGGCTATTCCGGAGTCGATCAGGTACCGAGCAGAATCGGTAATGTCCGCCATTGCCGTTTTCCAATTGCGGTAGGCATTCTCGTTCTGGAATTCATCGCCGTAGCCGGCTGATCCGCGATAGTTGGGCTGGATCACGACATAGCCGCGAGCGGCAAGGAATTGCGCGAGCCAGTCGAATCCCCATTCATCGCGTGCGCTCGGCCCGCCGTGGGGAAGCACAACGGCCGGCATCCCCTTCCCGCTGCTGCCGGCAGGAATTGTCACATAGGCCGGTATGGTCGCGCCATCCCGCGACTTGTAAGTAACCGCCTTGACCGGGCTCAGCACCTTATTCTTGAGCTGCGGCCGAACATTCGCCAGCTCGCTCATTTCCCGGGTCTTGCGATCGAGGAAATAGTAAGTCCCCGGATTGGTGTCCGATCCGGCAAAGATGAGCAGCGAATTGCCATCAGAGCTCGCTCCGCTGAAGTTGATCAGCGGCGAGGATGGAAGCGCCTTTCCCAGCGAGCTAGCCAGTCGCTGGAATTCGGGATCGAAATAGACCGTGCGGGTGCGATCGTCGGCATAGCTGTAGCCGATGACCTTCTGGCCGCGGCCGAAGCGAGAGATATCGGCGATGTCGACGGAATCATTTTTCGCGACCAAGCTCGATGAAGCAGAACCATCCAGTGAGACGCGGTAGAGCGCATCGCGCCCGTTCAGCTTCTGCAGCACAAAGACCGAGTTGCTTTCTGCCTCAATGCCAAGCGGAAAAATGCCCGTATCAGCGCGTGAATCATACTCGCCCAGCTGCTTCCATTCGCGCGAGCCTGGAACGCGATAGGCAAAGCTGGTAACGCCGATGAGCGTTCCGTCATTGGTCGCCTTCTCACGAATTCTGAGGCGCACGTTGCCGTGCCCGTCAGTCATATAGCCGGATGCAGAGCGATCGGGCGGCTCGATCCCACTGCTCTTCAGCGAAGCGAGATCGATCCTGTCGACGCCGATGCCTTCGCGATTGCGCACGATATTGCTGCCGGTACGACCTGCCTCGGGCACATATTCGCGAGCCATCAGGACCGAGCCGGAATCGCCCGGAAGCCAGTCGAGAATCTTGCCGTCGAATTGCCGCAGGCCGTTGTCATAGAAGCTTTGCTTCTGGCCGAGCTGCTTGAGACCCTTGCCGTCAACTCCGACCGTGATCAGCCGCGTGAAGCCGATGATCTGGCCGGTCATGTTGAGGTTTCCGCCATATTGGCAGACGAGCTGTGTATCGGTCGCGAACTGACACCAATAAAGAGTTTCGGGATCGCCTGGCGCCGTAATCGGCGTCGTCGCCGCCCCTGTCGTCAAATCAAACACTTTGGCGACAGTCGTTCTCCCCGGTCCGGCGACCAGCATCACGACCTTATTGCCTGACGGCGAAATCGCGACCTGGGTCGCTGCCTCCCTGGTCCCGAACGCTTTCGCATCGTCAGCAAGTGGCGCCGCCTGCGCAGCCGCAACAGTAGCCGTTCCCGCCAGCAGGCTGGCGGCGACGAACAATCTCAAACTCATGAACTAATCCCCCGACAATAATGCAAAGCCATCATGCCGAGCGCTTGTGAGGATGCAAGCCCGACTTGGCGCAATTTGGATGCGCTGGTATCGCGCCGCGCGATGACCACGCCTCCCCTCCCCGAATGGGCCCCGCATGCCGCCGTCTGGATCGGATTCCCAAGTGCCGCCGACTTGTGGGAAGGCGACCTAGCGCCGGCCCAGGCGGAAGTCGCCGCCTTCGCCCAAGCGGTTGATGCCGAAGGCAAGGGCGAGGCCGTCTGGCTGGTAGCGGCGGACGAGACTGCCGCTTCAGAAGCGCGTCGCCTGGCTCCCTTCGCCAAGGTGATCATCGAGCCGTTCGGTGACATTTGGCTACGAGATACCGCGGCCATCGTCCTCGGTTCCGGCAAGGACCGCCGCGGGATAGATTTCGGCTTCAATGGCTGGGGCGGCAAATACGACCTGCCCGGCGACGACACGATCGGCCAGCGCCTCGCGGCTGAGGCCGCCCTTCCCTGCTCTCGGTCCGACTGGATCCTGGAAGGCGGCGCGATTGACGGTGACGGCAGCGGCACCTTCCTCACTACCGAGCAATGCCTGCTCAACCCCAACCGCAACCCGGAGCTCGGCAAGCAGGAAATCGAGGCGCGGCTGAAAAAGGATCTCGGGGCAACGAAGGTCGTCTGGCTCGGCGATGGCCTGCTCAACGATCACACCGACGGCCATGTCGACAACCTCGCCCGGTTCGTTGGCCCGAACCGGGTCGCCGTTCCCGAAGCCGTGACTGACGATCCCAACGCCGCCGTCTATGCCGACGCCGCCGAGGCGTTGCTTGATGCCGATCTCGAGGTCGTCGCAATCCCCTCGCCCGGCCTGGTCGAGCGGGACGGCGAAATCATCCCGGCCAGCTACATGAACTTCTACATCGGCAACGCGACGGTGGTGGTGCCGCTTTATGGCGCTGCCAACGATGCTGCGGCCGTCGAGGCAATCCAGGCGCTGTTTCCTGGGCGCGTTGCGATCGGGCTGCGTGCCGACCATATCCTGACCGGCGGTGGCAGCTTCCACTGTATTTCACAGCAGGTTCCCTAGATGACCAAGATCACAGTCGCCGCACTGCAGCTCGCGTTTGGCGAAGACACCGTCGCCAACATCCGGAACGTTGCGGACCTGGTGCGTGAGGCACATGCCAAGGGGGCCGAAGTGGTCCTTCCGCCCGAGCTGTTCGAAGGCCCCTACTTTTGCCGCGTGGAGGACGAGACGCTGTTCGCCGACGCCCGCCCAACGGCCGAGCACCCATCCGTGCTGGCGATGCAGGAGCTGGCGAAGGAGCTAAAAGTCTGGATCCCCACCAGTTTCTTCGAGGCGGACGGCCCGCACCATTATAATTCGCTGGCGATGATCGGGCCTGATGGGAAGGTCGCGGGAGTCTATCGGAAGAGCCACATTCCCGACGGACCCGGTTATGAGGAGAAATTCTATTTCCGGCCCGGCAACACCGGATTCAAGGTGTGGAACGGTCCGCACCATGCCACGCTCGGCGTCGGCGTCTGCTGGGATCAATGGTATCCAGAGACCGCCCGGGCGATGATGCTGATGGGCGCGGACATCCTCCTCTATCCGACGGCGATCGGCAGCGAGCCGCACGACCCCGATCTCGATACGTCGCGGCTGTGGCGGCGGGCAATGGTCGGCCATGCAGTCAGCAACGTTGTGCCGGTGGTCGCTGCCAACCGCATCGGCACGGAGAGCGGCCAGCGCTTCTATGGCCACAGCTTCATCTGCGATGAGCGTGGCGACATGCTGGCCGAATTCGGCGCCGAGGATACAGGCGTCCTGGTGGCCACGCTCGACCTAGCGGCCGCGAAGAAGCACCGCGCGGCTTTCGGTTTCTTCAGGGACCGGCGCCCGGACCTTTATGGACGGCTGGTCGAAGATGCCTGATATCCGGCTCGCAGGGCCACTGGTCCTCTGCGTAGCTGCCTGCTCGCCCGCACCGCCAGCTGCGCCGCCGGCAGCATCCGAACGGGCCGAAAAGCAGGCGATCCTCGACGTTATCGCGAATATGGAGGCCGCGTGGAACCGTGGTGATTTCCGCGGTTATATGGATGGCTTCGCCGACCCCGACGTGGTGTTCGTCTCGAAAGGCCGATTCCAGCAAGGCTGGCAGGGAACGCTCGACCATTACATCCGCGATTATGGCGGATCAACCGAGCGGCGCGGCAAGCTACACTTCTTCGATATCCGCATCGAGATACTTGCTCCCGACGCGGCGCAACTGATCAGCCGCTACACGCTGGAACGTCCGTCAGGCGCACAGGACGGGATCAACACCCGGCTGATGCGCAAGCGCGGCGGCAAATGGGTGATCGCACTCAACCATGTCTCATCGGTCGAGCCGGCGCCCTAGGCGCGATCAGCGACCCTGGCTCCGCTTAAGCAGGTCAACCAGCTCATTCTTCCAGAATCTGGCCCAAGTGTGGGTCCCATGGCCGCGCGTCTCGGCGGTGGCCTTGATGAGCACGTAGCGGGCGTTGGGCAACCGCGCCGCGGCTTGTTCAACGATCCCATAATCCCAGGGGTTGATGAAATCGTCGCTCGAATTGACCCATGTCATCGGCACCTTGATCCGCTCCAGCGAGGCCGACGGATCGTAATCGTAAGACGCGCTCAGCTGGTAAATGAGGTCGTTGGCGTCCCGCGTCGGCATGTCCTTGGCAATGCGATCGACGATGTAAGCGTCGGCTGCGTCGGGCGTCGAATAGGCTTTCTGCAAATAAAGCGGCGCGAAACCAGCGACCTGCAACAGGCTGACTGCAGTACGCAGGCCCTGGATCGGCTCACTGGAATAATTGCCTTCCGCCCACGCCGGGTCCTGCTTGATCCCCTCGATCGCCGCCTTGCGCCACATCCGGTTATGGCCGGCAATCCGGACGGGCAAGCACGCCATCGGCATCATCGCCTGGATGAAATCGGGATGTGCCTCCCCCCATACGAAGCCGTGCATGCACCCCATCGAAGTGCCCATCAGCAGGCGAAGCTTCTGGACGCCCAGATGCTCTACCAGCAGGCGACGCTGCGCTTCGACCATGTCCGCATAATCATATTTTGGAAAGCGCATCCTCAAGCCGTCGCTCGGCTTGGAGGATTGGCCGTGCCCGATGCCATCAGGCAGGATCACATAGAAGCGGCTAAGGTCGAGGGGTTGTCCGGGCCCGTAAAGCTCCTGGGCGAATTGGGGCTGGAGAAACTGCTTCCCGCTTCCGCCGGTGCCATGAAGCACCATTACGGCATTGTCGATTTTCCCCGCCTTGTCGCGGTGAGGCGTCCCAAGCGTGGCATAATGGATATTGAGCGCGGCCAGCTTCTCGCCGTCGGAGAAGGCAAAATCCTTAAGGACTGCGTCGCCCTGGGTGAGTTGGCCCGAATAATCGACCTCAGCGGCTGCTGGCATGGCCCACACCGCGGCGAGCGCCATCAGGACCTTCGATGATAAGCGCATGAAAACCTCATGTTTCATTCTTGAGAGATGTTGAGCCGCAAATAGACGCTGTCGCAGAGTTCGTCGCCGACTTGCCAGGTCCCCTTCGCGCGGTGGGTTTCGACAAAGCCGCAGCGATCGAGCAGCCTGAGCGACGCGATGTTCCGCGGATCGACGTCGGCGGTGAGTTCGGTCGAGCCAAGGGTCCGGCGGCGATCGATGTACGCGGCAAGCGCTTCGATCGCATAGCCGTGCCCCGACCGCGCCGGATCGATCAGGAAGCCGATTTCCGGAAGCCTCCAGGCGCCAAGCTTGCCGATCAAGACGCCGCCAAGGGTGACGATGAAATCGTCGCGGATAATCGGATCGTCCTCAACCATGGAGGCGATCCAGCGCTCGGTCTGGTCGATTTCGGCATGCGGAGGTGTCGACCAGTAACGCATGGCGACCGGATTGCTCATGATCCGGTGCATGGCGGCGGCATCATCCGTTCTTGCTCGCCGCAGCAGGAGCCGATCAGTGCGGATCTCATCCATGCAATTGCACTGCCCTTTCGAACACTGCCTCGAACATCGTCCGATCGAGACGGCCGGTGTTCTGGTTGTACCGGCTGCAATGATAGCTATCGAACAGCGTGCGGCCACCTGGAAGTTCGTGGATTGCGCCATGTCCGAATTTCAGGCGGATGGGCGACCACCCAAAACAGCGGCAAATGCCATCATGCGCGACCTTGCCCAACGCAATGAAGGTGGTGAGTCCTGTGAGGCCATCGATCGCAGCCTTCAGATATGGCCGGCAATTGGCCTCCTCGGAGGGTAAAATCCGGTTCTGCGGCGGAAGGCATTTCACCGTGTTGAGAATGATTGCACTCTTGAGGCGAAGTCCGTCGTCACGGCTCGCGCCATAGCTGCCCGCAGCCAGCCCGAACTTGGACAAGGTTTCGTAGAGAAGCTCGCCCGCCGCATCGCCGGTAAAGGGCCTGCCCGTGCGATTGGCGCCGCGCATGCCGGGCGCAAGGCCGACAATCGCCAGCCACGCATTCGGGTCGCCGAATGCCGGCACCGGCGCGTTCCACCAATCGGCGTGCGCCGCCCGAAGCTCGCGGCGAAGGGCAACCAGCCGTGGGCAGCGGAGGCAATCGCGCGGGGCTTCGGCGGCCGGGATCGGCGAGAGATCGGCGGGGCTGGCGCAAGCCATGCTGCTAGCCTAGGCGGACCCCGGTGAGCGACGCAACGCACCTCTACGCCATCGCCCTCGGCTCCAATCGCCGCCACGTCCGGCATGGCCGTCCGGCAGGCGTGGTCGAGGCGGCCGTTGCTCGGTTGGATGCCGAATTTGACCTGTTCGATGCCTCCCCGATCATCCTCAACAAGGCCGTCGGCGGCGCAGGCCGCGATTTCGCCAATGCGGTTGCGTTGGTCGAAAGTGAACTCGAGCCCCGGGACATGCTGAGCGGGCTCAAGTCCATCGAACGCGAATTTGGCCGCCGGCCCGGCAAGCGCTGGGGGCAGCGGGTTTTGGACCTCGACCTAGTCGCATGGGATGGGCCGCGGCTAGCATCTCGCTCCCTGACAATTCCCCACCCTCGCCTTGCAGAGCGGGATTTCGTCGTAACGCCGCTATCCGCTGTCGCTCCCGCATGGCGGTTGATTGGCGGCCTGACTCCTCGCCATCTCGCGTCGCGCCTTGGCAAGCGGCGACGGGCAAGCTAACGGCCTCGCACGGCTGTGGGCCCTTAGCTCAGTCGGTAGAGCAACTGACTTTTAATCAGTAGGTCGCTGGTTCGAATCCAG
>Ga0070670_100002755_pt1 | contig 14517 bp, 9 predicted proteins | sample KBSS63metaG_FD_64665 | JGI IMG/M metagenome (GOLD analysis project Ga0070670, IMG submission 64665) | Switchgrass rhizosphere microbial communities from Kellogg Biological Station, Michigan, USA - KBS S6-3 metaG | ecosystem: Host-associated > Plants > Roots > Rhizosphere > Soil ... | reverse complement strand
GTCGCGGTGAAGACGCCGGCCATCACCGCCAGCGCCCAGCCGGTCGCGATCACGATCCATCCCGCGTTTTCGCTCTTCGAGTACTTCAAGAGCACGCCGGCCACGACGCCGTCGCCGAGCAGCACCAGAACGAAGGTGCCGGCGAATTCACCGAGAATCGGAGAAGACATCGCATCCTCCAGGCGGGTCTGAAGACTCGCCTCTACCTACGTTCACACGTCGACCCAATCGAGCGAGCGTGTGACGGCCTTCGACCACTCGTGCACCATGCGATCCCGATCGGCGGCGGCCATCGCCGGCGTCCAGCGGTGGCTTTCCACCCAGCGCGCGCGCAGGTCGTCGACATCTTTGAAGACGCCAGTGGCCACGCCCGCCGCAAAGGCGGCACCAAGCGCCGTGGTCTCCTTCACGGCCGGCCGCACCACGGTGCGGTTGACGACGTCGGCCTGAAACTGCATCAGCAGGCCGTTGTCGGTCATGCCGCCGTCGACGCGCAGCGCTTCGAGGCTCACGCCCGAGTCGTTCTCCATGGCCCGCAACACTTCCCAGGTCTGGAACGCTGTTGCCTCGAGAACCGCCCGTGCCAGGTGGCCGCGCGTGGCAAATCGGGTGAGCCCGGCGATCACGCCCCGCGCGCGATCGTTCCAGTGCGGTGCATAGAGACCCGAGAACGCGGGGACGACATAGACACCGCCGTTGTCGGCTACCGAGCGCGCCAGCGCCTCGACGTCCGCGCTGGCGGCGATCATCTGCAGGTTGTCGCGCAGCCACTGCACGAGCGCGCCGGTCACCGCCACGCTGCCTTCGAGCGCGTAGCACGGCGGCGCGTTGCCGATCTGATACGCCACCGTCGTCAGCAGGCCGAACCGGGAGGTGACGGCCGTCTCCCCGGTGTTCATCAGCATGAAGCAGCCGGTGCCGTAGGTGTTCTTGGCTTCGCCCGGCCGGAAGCACGTCTGCCCCACGAGCGCCGCCTGCTGATCGCCCAGGATGCCGGCAATCGGCACGCCGCGAACCGCCTCGGGCACCGCCGTCCCATAGTGCTCGCTGCTCGAACGGATCGCCGGCAGCATCGCGCGCGGGACGTCGAACGCCGCCAGCAGTTCCGGATCCCAGTCCAGCGTCCGCAGGTTCATCAACTGCGTGCGGCTGGCGTTGGTGACGTCGGTCAGGTGGAGACCGCCGTGAGGTCCGCCGGTGAGACGCCACACCAGGAACGTGTCGATGTTGCCGAAGAGCGCGTCGCCGGCCTCGGCCAGCCGCCTGGCGTCCGGCACGTGGTCCAGGATCCAGCGGATCTTGAGGCTGCTGAAATAGCTCGAGAGCGGCAGGCCGGTGCGCGATCGGAAGAACTCGACGCCGGGGCTGCTGGTGTAGTCCGGCAGCATCTCCGCCACCCGCGTGTCCTGCCAGACCAGCGCGTTGTAGAGCGGCGCGCCCGAACGCCGGTCCCACACGACGGTCGTTTCGCGCTGGTTGGTGATCCCGATTGCCGCGAGGTCTTTCGGCTGCAGCTGCGCCGAGCGCATCGCGGTGGCGACCACGGTTTCAGTGTTGCGCCAGATCTCGAGCGGGTCGTGCTCCACCCATCCCGGCTGGGGGTAGATCTGGGCGTGCTCCATCTGCGACACCGCGACGATGCGGCTCGAGTCGTCGAAGACGATGAAGCGGGTGCTGCTGGTGCCCTGGTCGATGGCGCCGAGCAAAGCCATGATGTCGTGGACCGGGCTAGCGCCGTCCGGCGGACGCGCGCCGGTCCGACACGATGCGTCCGCCCTTGATCGTCGTCACCACCTTCAGGAGATCGGTGACAGCCGCGAGCGGGTTGCCATCGATGAGCACGAGGTCGGCCTGCTTGCCCACCTCGATCGTGCCGATCAGATCCGGCTTCAGCGTCGAGCGTGCCGCGCCCTGACCCATGATCTTGGTGATGTCGAGCGGTGAGAACACCAGGCTCAGCGCCCGGAGCTCGTCGGCGAGCGACTGCTTCGGCGGCCAGCTGGTATCGGTGCCGTAGCCGTAGGAGATGCCGGCCTGCCACAGCAGCCGGGCATTCACCGGCCCCTGCCCCGCGCTCGAAATCGTGTCCCAGGGGAAGGGCTGCGCGTCGCGGAAGAGCGGCGTGTTGTCGGCGCCGAAGTGGGGCACGAAGACCTGCAGCGTCGACGTCATCGGGATACCGGCGCCGGCAATGCGCTTCACCGCCGCCGCGTCCTCGTCGAGGCGGCCGATGTGCGGGGTATGCACCAGCACGGCGGGCATGGCCTCGACGGCCGCCAGCGTGTCGATGACGCTCACCGCATGCGTGATGGTCGGCAGGTTGCGCTTCCTGCCTTCCTCCACGATCAGCTTCAGCGTGCGCGTCTCGGGCCCGCCGGGCGTGGCGGTGATGACGGTCTTGATGTAGTCGAACTTCCGCGCCGCCACGCTCTCGACCGCTTTGATGGTGTCGGCGTCGGGAATCGCGGCCGCGGGCGTGGTGGGCCGCAGCGGCGGCCGCGAGGTGTCGAAGCGCGCCGGATCGCCGCGCCCGCCACCGGGCACCGCTGCCCGCGCCAGCGGGATGAGGCTGCCGAGGAGCAAGCGCGGCCCCTTGACGGTGCCGGCCTCGATCCGCTGCCGCATCTCTACGGCTTCGTCGGGACAGATCGCGCAGAGCACCGTCGTGAAACCGGCGTCGAGGAACTCCTGCAGCTGCGCCGCGCCCGTCTTGTCGCGCCACTCCTTGCCGTCGCCCTGCACGATGTGACGATGCGCATCGATGAAGCCGGGCATCAGCGTCAGGCCCTGCGCGTTGATCCGCGGCGCGCCCGCCACCCCCGCGGGAGGGCTCACCGAGATCGAAACGATCTTGCCATCGCGCACCGCCACGGCGCCGCGCTCCATGACGCCGCCCTTGCCGTCGATGACGCGCGCGTTGAAGATGACGAGGTTCTGCGCGGCCGCGGTCCCTGCGCTCGTCACGAGGAGCGCAAGTATGTAGAGGGCGGTCTTTAGACCGCCCTTCATCGCAGCACGCTGCTCTTGTCCGCCTGCTCGACGAAGCGATCGGCGTCCTCCTGCAAGAGCAGGCGCTCGGCCACCTGCCGCTTCGCCGCATCCCGCACGCGCGTCACGTAGGCGTCGTGCGTACCGTAGCGCTCCTCGAGCGACAGACGCGGGTCGCCCGCTTCGAGCCGCTGCGCCTTCGTCTTGGCAAACGGAATGTAGCCGCCGCCGAGCGCCTGGATCTGCCCCTTGAAGAACCCGCGGGCGATCGGATTCCAGCCCGTGTAGGTGCCGAGCGGCACCTCGAGCAGGACACTGCGGATGCCGGCGAGCTCGTTGCCATCGGCATCCACCTTCGGCACGAGCTGCGGCAGCACCTGCCGCACCGCAGGCGGTTGCGACGCCATCACGCCCGAGACGTCGGCGTACTTGAACGCAGGGCCGAAGTCGTAGTCGTAGAGCGGCACGAACACGCCGTCGGGCAGCGGCTGACCGGGGATGACCGGGAAGCCCGTGGACGCATGTCCCGGCGGCACCAGGTCGCCCTTGGCCAGGGTGGGATAGCGGCTGGGTGGCGGCGCCGTGTCGCTCACCACCCAGTCCACCAGCGCCTTCATCAACGCGCGATTGGTTTCGTTCGACGGATTTGGATTCGCGGCGAGCATGCAGCACGGATCGAGGGGAATCTCGAGAGCGAAGCCACCCGCGCCGCCGCCATGCCGGGTGCTCGGCGAGTAGTAGCGACGGACGTTGGCGGGCAGCGGGATGTCCTTGTCGGCGCGCGTGCCCACGAGGTTCGGCGACAAGCGCAGCGAGTAGAACTCGGCAGCCCCGAAGGTTTCGACGATCTTCGGGCAGGTGTCGGAGGCGCGGCAGCGCGCGAGCAGGCCGCTGGCGTGGCGGCTGCGCGCCGTGTCACTGTAGTCTTCCCACCACAGCGCGCCTTCGCTGCCGGGCTCGAACATCTCGGCCGCGCCGCTCGGCGCCGCGAAGCGGATGTTCATCGCCAGCTGGCGGGCCGCGATGTTCGGGTTCATACCGTCGAACACCCGGCGCTTTCGCTCGTCCTGATTGAAGCCGAGATTGAGGAAGCTGCGCAGGTAGTTGCCTGATTGCGAGGTGCCCTGGGCGATGGCAAAGCGCACGCTGGCGCCGAGCGGGTGATCGGCGTCGTGACGGCGGAGGAACGCGATGAGGTCGCGCGTCGCGGCGAAGCCGATGCCGTGCACCGGCGGATCCTTCGCGACGTAGGTCAGCTCGTAGAGCGACGCGGCGTCGAAGCCGTCCTTGAGGCACAGCTTGTCGGGATCCGGCTTGCCGGGAAACGGCGTCTGCGCGCAGTCGGCAAACGCCCAGGCGTTGGACGCGATCGGCACGCGGGCGCCGTCTTCCGACGTGCGGCGCGTCAACGTCGCCTTCGTGGTGTCGAAGCTCGCCGGCGTGGCGGTGCCGGTGACGCGCCCGCGGATGATCGGCTGCGTCGTGGCGCCAGCCGGCGCGTCATAGAAGCGCGCCATCGCCGGTCCGGTGATGCTGGAACCGTCGTGGTTGTGCGCAATCGGCGCCACCATCGTCTCGATGCCGGCCCCGGGGGTTATATCGGCCTGCCAGCCGCTGGCGACCAGCACGTGGCCAGCGGCGCGGAAGTCGGCGAAGTAGTTCCCGCCTTCGATGTTGGCGCGGCCGCGGTTCGGCACTTGATACACGAGCACACCAGTGGCCTTGCTCATGTCGGCCGGCTTGAGGACGGTGAACGTGGCGGAGTACTCCACCATCCCGCGAGCGTTGCGCGGTGCCAGCTCGATGTCGGTGATGATGGCGTTCTGCGGCAGCTTGGGATCGAGCTCACCGTAAAAACGGCCGGTCAGCTTTTCGTAGGGTTGCTGCGGGTTGGCGAGCGGCTGCCGTTTCTCGACGCTCAGCTTGACGACCTCGGCCGACACGGCCGACGCGAGGGCGAGCGCGCAGACGGCGAACGACAGGGTTTGAAGCGGTCTCGGCATGCGGCAGATGCTACCGCCCGGCCGCGGCAAAGTCGATGAAGCCCTGGTCCACGTCGGTGGCGACGAGCTTCACGTCGACCCGATCGCCGACGTCGAGCCCGGCAAACCCCTTCACGACGCGCCCTTCGACCGGCGTTCCCAGCGTCCGCACCCAGGTGCCCTTCTCCGACGCGCCGGTGACGATGGCGTGGAAGCGATCCCCGATCCGCTCCTGCAGGAACAGCGCCGCCGCCGACTTCCGCACCTGCCGTTCCACTTTGGCCGCCTGGTCCTCCTGGGTGGTGCAGTGGAGGGCCAGCGCGGTGAGCGTCGCGCGGTCGTAGGGCGGCGGTGCGCCGGCAATCGCGGCCTTCACGAGCCGCTGCGTGATCAGATCCGGAAACCGGCGGTTGGGCGCGGTGGAATGCGTGTAGCCGCTCACGGCCAGCCCGAAGTGACCGGAGGGCACCGAGCCCGGCGGCTCGACCGCGTACTCGCCCGACCCCAGCATCTTCACGACCGACAGCGACACGTCGGGAAAACGCAGCGGATCGGCCTCACGCCGCTTCAAGAGAAACGCATCGAGCGCGGCGGCGTCCGGCGCGGCCGGAAGCGTATCGCCAAACGTGGCGGCCAGCGCCACGATCCGATCCCACCGGCGCGGCACCCCGAGCACGCGGCGGATCCACGCGAAGCCTTTCCGCTCGAGCGTCTCCGCGGTGGCGGCGTTGGCCGCGATCATCAGGTCTTCGATCAACTCCTTGGCGCGGTTCTTGGAATCGGCCTGCAGGCCGGTGATGGCGTCGCCGGCAAATACCGCGTGCGCCTGCAGCGTGTCGAGCGTCAGGGCGCCGCGCGCGTGGCGCCGCCGCCGCATCGCCTGCGCTACCGAGTCCTGCAGCCGCAGCACGTCACCCATGCCGGCGACGGCCGCGGCGTGCGCCGGCAGCGGCCCCTCGTCGAGCAGCCAGGCCCCGACGGCGTCGTAGGTGAGCCTCGCCTTGTTCAACACCAGCGCGCGGTAGATGTCGGAGCCGGCCACGACGCCGCCGGCGTCCACCGTCATCTCGACGACGATCGCGAGCCGTTCCTGCCCCTCGTGGAGCGAGGTGAGATCGGTCGAAAACCGCTCCGGCAGCATCGGGAAGACTTCGGCCGGCGTGTAGACCGACGTAGTGTTGGTGCGGGCGTGCTCGTCGGACGCTGAGCCGCCAGGGACGAGCACGTCCACGTCGGCCACGGCCACGAGCAGCTTCGTCCGGCCGCCGCCGAGCGATTCGGCCACCGACAACTGATCCAGATCGCGCGACTCGTCGTTGTCGATCGACGCCCAGAGCAGCCCGCGGGTGTCGCGAATGGAGCGATCGTGCGGATCGGCCGGCGCGGCGGCGCGGGCTTCGTCGAGCGCCGCCGGCGAGAATTCGGGGAGCAGGCCGTAGCGGACCATCGCGCGATGCGCGATGTTCTGAAGAATGCTGCGATGCGACATCAACGTTTCTCGCGGGTCATAGAGTCGGGCCGGATCGGGGCCGCTGGCGGGCCTCAGCCCCCCTGAATGCTAGTGTTGGCATATGGTGACATCGAATACGCACCTGCCGCTGCTGAACGCCGACGACGTCCTGGCAAACCTGCGCGCGCTCCGCGCGCGCCAGCCAGTGCAGTTCGACGCGTTCTACTCGAGCCAACTCGGTGGCATCGTCGCCGATCCGGCGCTGATGCTGCTGCCATTCGACGATCACATGGTGCATCGCGGCCACGGCATCTTCGACACCGCGGGGCTCGTCAACGGACGCATCTACGACCTCGAAGCCCATCTGGATCGATTCCTCGGGTCGGCCGAGCGTTCGCGTCTGCGACTGGCGGGCTCGCGCGCGGACATGCGCAACATCATCGTGAAGACGGCGGCGGCCAGCGGCCGGCGCGACGGCGCCATCCGCTACTGGCTCTCGTCGGGGCCGGGCAGCCTGGAGCTCAGTCCGGCCGCCGGCGCGGAGCCGGGCTTCTTCGTGATGATCTTCGGCGGGCTGTCGTATCCGGCGCGCTGGTACACCGAGGGGCTGAAGGTGATGACTACCACCTACCCCATCAAGCCGCCGCTCTACGCCATCACCAAGGCGACGAACTACCTGCCGAACGTGCTGATGCAGATGGAGGCCAAGGCCGCCGGCTTCGACAACGGCGTGTTCATCGACGACCTCGGCTTCGTGGGCGAGAGCTCGAACATGAACGTGGCGTTCGTCACGCAGGACGGCGTGCTGCGGCATCCCAAGTTCGATCGCGTGCTGCCCGGCTGCACATCGCTACGGGTGCTGGAGCTCGCGCCGCATCTGGTGGGGCGCGGCGTGCTGACCGGCGTCGAGGTAACCGACATTCCCGCCGACGACGCGCGCAACGCCCGTGAGATGCTGCTGCTCGGGAGTTCCGTGAAGGTGGCGCCGATCGTCGCGTGGGACGGGCGGCCCATTGGCGACGGCACGCCCGGTCCGGCCGCCGCGGCGCTGCTGGCGCTCATCGACGAGGACATGCGCAGCGGCGATCGCCTGCTCGACGTCCCATACGTAGAGGCGGGCCTTTAGGCCCGCCTGCAGGGCGGTCTAAAGACCGCCCTCTACAAACGGCGTGACTCGACGAACATCGGCATGCCGTGCCGCGGCCGCAGCGTGATGAGCGGCCAGGGCTCGACGGAGTGACCGGGTGCGAGCCGGAGCCGATACCGCTGCGCCAGCGTGGCCACCGCGAGATGCGCTTCCATCAGCGCGAACTGATTGCCGATGCACTGGCGCGGGCCGGCGCCGAACGGCACGTAGGCGAACTTGTGACGCTCGGCGCTCCGCGCGGGCGAGAAGCGATCGGGGTCGAAGGCATCGGGCTCGTCCCACAGCGATGGCAGCCGGTGCAGCACGAACGGGATGACGAACGCGATCCAACCGCGCGGCAGGTGGTAGCCGCCGAGCTCGTCGTCGCCGAGCGCCTGCCGCGAGAAGCCCCAGGCGGGCGGATAGAGCCGCAGCGCTTCATCGATCACCATACGTGTGTACGGCAGGCTCGCCAGGTCGCTGTACTGGGGCGGCCGGCCGCCGAGCACGGCGTCGAGCTCGTCTTCGAGCCGCCGCTGCGCGCGGGGATGCTGCGAGAGCAGATACCAGATCCAGGTGAGCGCCAGCGACGTCGTCTCCTGCCCCGCGAGCAGGAACGTCGTCACCTCGACGCGCAGCTGCTCGTCGGTCATCCCCTCGCCGGTGTCTTCGTCGCGCGCGGCCAGGAGCATCGACAGCAGGTCGGGATGGTCGGAAGGGTTTCGCCGACGCGCGGCGATCACGTAGTCCACCGCCTCGCGCAACAGCCGCCGCGCGGCCTGGAAGCGGCGCCGGCGCGGCGTCGGGAACCAATCGGTGAGGCCAAGTGACCAGAAGTCCTCGCCGATGTACTGGTTGAGGATCGTCCACGCCTGGTCGATGCGGTCCGCATATGGGCCCAGATCCGACCCGAGCAGCGCGCGCACCACCACCGTGCGGGTGAGGCGCATCATCTCCTCGTCGATGTCCACGGCGTCGCCACGATCAGCGGCGGTCTGCCAGTGCGCCGCGGCCTCGCCAACCGCAGCCGTCATCACCTGCGCCAGACCGGCCACGCGCTCGCGGTGGAACGCGGGCTGCGCGATGCGCCGCTGCCGCAACCAGAACTCTCCCTCGCTTGTGAGCAGCCCGTTGCCGAGGTGCATCCGCAGCTTCTGGTAGAGCGGGCTCTTCTGGTAGTTGCGCGCGTTGTCCTGCAGGACGTGGCGGACGTCGGCGGGATTCGTGATGAGATAGCCCTGTCGCGGCCCGACCTTGAAATACGCCACCTCGCCGTAGCGCAGCGCCGCGCGCAGGAACACGCCCGTCGGATCGCGCCGGACGTCGAGCAGCGAGCCGACCACCGGCAGGCCCCGCGGTCCGGGAGGACGCATGCCCCGAATAATAGCCGCCGGCCCGCCGGCTCAGTTGCCGCGACTCCGCGATCGCATCCGGCCCGGCGTACGGGTACTGTTCGTGGGCATCAACCCCGGCGTCCGCTCGGCGCTGACGGGACATCATTTCGCGGGGTTCTCGAACCGCTTCTGGAAGCTGCTCTACGAGTCGCGTCTGGTACCCGAGCCGATCGGCTACGAGGACGACGACCGGCTGCCGGAGTGGGGCTACGGCATCACGAACATCGTGCCGCGGCCGACGCCCGGCATCGACACGCTCGAGCGGCACGAGTACGTGGCAGGCCGCCGCACGCTGCGGCGAAAAATCCTGCGCTACCACCCGGCTGTGGTGGCGCTCATCGGCGTCACCGTGTTCCGCGCGATGTTCCCGGAGCGGAAAAGCGTGGTGTCGCTTGGGTTGCAGGAGGAACGGATCGGCTCATCCCACGTCTTCGTGTTGCCGAACCCGAGCGGGCGCAACGCGAACTACTCGTACGCCGAGATGGTCGCGGCGTATCGGCGCCTGGCGCGACACGCCGCGCCTACTGGAGCGCGCCGACGAACCGGTCGATCGCCTGCGTGACGTCGCGTTCGTGCGACAGAAACACGAACGCGCTGAAGCCGGGAAGCTCGACGATCTCCGTTCTGGCGCGAATGGTCTTGACCATCGCCTCGCTGCGCGCCAGCTGCTGCGACATCCAGTCGTACAGTTCGCCGCAGGCTTGCCGAACTCCTTCGTCCGCGGGCGTGCGACATCCCGGCGCCACGTCGGTGGGGCCTCGTTTCGGGTAGAGGGCGAGCGCCGGGACGCGAATGGTCGCGTAGTCCACTGGCGTCAGGCCGGCAATGGCGCGCTGCTGAACCGCCGCCGGCGTCCGTTCACCGAGGACGCGGCCCTCCGAATCGAACCGGGCCGTGTGCCGCACCTCGCTTTCCGGCACGGGGAACCCGAGGCCGGCAGCCATCCACCGCGCGAGCGCGCTGGCGCTCGCCATGTCCTCGGGCGTCATCGGGCGCATGGCGTTGGGAATCCGTCGCATGATGGCGGCTTCCGCGCCGATGCCCCTGCGGTCGTAGGCGGCGTCCACAAAGACGAGGCCCGCAAGGCGATCCGGATGCCGCGAGCCGACCCACGACATCTCTTCTCCGGCAAAGGCGTGCCCGACGAGCACCGGACGCTGCACCTTCAAGGCGTCCATGACCGCGAGGATGTCCTGTCCGAGCCGCTCCGGCGACATGTCGGCGTTGGACGGCGTCGCCGAGTCGCCGTAGCCCCGCCTGGTGATGCCGAGCACGCGATACGAGCGCGCCAGCTTCGGCGCCCAGTCGTCGTAGAGATGTGCCGTCTGCCCGAGTTGGGCCAGGAGCACCAGCGGGCGGCCCGAACCTCCCCAGTCCAGCACCTCGATGCTGGTTCCCGGTTCGACTTCGGCGAGGCGAACCATATGCGGGGAAGGGTCTACCCAGGCCGGCTGCGGTTGAGCCAGCAGGGACACCGGAATCACCAACGACAGGAAGACGGCGTGAGCACGCATATGCAGCCGTTAGAACCCGCCAGGGCGGCCAGGTTCCTTCGCGGGCGCCAACACCGCAACTTGCGCCGTGCGAACGAGTTTATCGGGTCGATCGGTTATCCTTTCGCAGCGCGGAAAGAACTGCGCAAACAGCTTGAACCAGGCATAAGAGGAGCGGGTCAGATGAGTCGGCTCACGCACGCATTCCTGGCAGCCGCATTGACTGCTGCGGTGATCGGCACCGTGACGGCAGCCGGCGGCGACGGTCCCCTGGTGAAGGCCATCAACAGCGGCGACGTACCGGCGGTCCGGGCGCTCCTCAAATCCGGTACCGATGTGAACGCCCGGTCGGGCGACGGCTCCTCGCCGCTGCTGTGGGCGGCCCACACGTCGAACCTCGAGATTGCACGAGCACTCGTCGCCGCCAAGGCCGCGGTAGACGCCGCCAACGACTTCGGCGTGACCCCACTGCTCGAGGCGAGCCGCAACGGCGACGCGCCGATGGTGGAGCTGCTGCTGCGGGCGGGCGCCGATCCGAAGCGGACGCACCCCGAGGGCGAGACACCGCTCCTCAGCGCCGCGCGGGCGGGGAGCGTCGCCACCGTGCGAGTACTGCTCGCGCACGGCGTGGACGTGAACGCCGCCGAGAAGTTCCAGGAGGGCACGGCGCTGATGTGGGCGGCGGCCGAAGGCCACGTCGACGTCGTGGATCTGCTGCTCGAGGCCGGCGCCGATCCCAACCGGCACGGGCACGTCACCTCGCTCACCGAGCGCCACAACGCGGACCATCCGACCGGCGGCTTCACGGCGCTCATGTTCGCCGCCCGCAGCGGCAACGACGCCATGGTCCGCAAGCTCCTCGCGCGCGGCGCCAACATCAACGAGAAGAACGGCGACGACGCTTCCGCCGCCATGGTCGCGATCTACAACGACTACTTCGACGTCGCCGCCACGCTCATCGAGCTCGGATCCAACGTCAACGACGGCTCGCTCTACGTGGCGGTCGAGATGCGCGATGCCACCACCGACCAGTTCGCCTTCGACGGATCGCGGCGGCGGCCGGATCACGCCAACCGCACGACGGCGCTCGATCTGATGCGCATGCTGCTCGAGCGCGGCGCCGATCCGAACACGCGCTTCCAGGGGCAGTTCCACTCGACGCACATGCCCAATACCGACCGCTTCGACAACACGCCGTTCTTTCGGGCGGCGGTGGCCGCCGACGTCGAGGCGTTGAAGCTGATGCTCGCGCACGGCGCCAAGATCGATCAGACGCCACCGGTCGAAGAGGAGGCGGCGCGAGCGCCCGGCGACATCACGGTGGGCGGGCGTCGCGCCAATCCGAACGCCGGTCGCACGGCGGCGATGGTGGCGATGACGGGCGGCCGCGGTCCGGCGATGACGGGTGGGCCCGCCTACATCCGCGACGGCGCGGCGCCGTTTCGCGAGCCCGGTAGCCGCAAGCCGGAAGAAGCCTTCGCGCTGCTGGTCGGGGCGGGCGCCAACCCGAATGCCAAGTCGCCGGACGGGAGCACGCTGCTTCACCAGGCGGCGCGCGCGGGCAACGTCGAGATGATCAAGGCGCTGGCGGCCGCCAAGGTGGACTTCAATCAGAAGAACGCCGACGGCTTCACAGCCCTCGACGTGGCGGAAGGCAGGCAGCCGCCACCGTCTGGCGCCCGCGCGGGCGGCCCGCCGCCGGGAATGCGTCGCGGCCGGGGCGCCAGCCCGCAGGACGTGGCCAGGCTGCTGCGCGAGCTGATGGGCCTGCCACCCGCGGCGCCAACGGCGCCGGCGGCGTCCACTGATACCGCGAAGGAAACCGCCCCGTGAAGAAGCTGCTCTTTGCCGCGTCCACGTTGACGCTGGCAGCCCTGGTTTCGGTTGGCGCCCAAGTGGCACCACAGGGCCAGCCGAAGGCCGTCTCGCCGAAGCCGTCGCCTCGACCCGTGGTGGCGACGGCGAAGGCGGAGAAGGCGGACACACCGGAATCGTTTCAGCCGATGGTGACGCGCTACTGCAGCGGCTGCCACAACACGCGTAATCCGCTGCCCGCCGGCGCGCCGCTCGCGTTCGACAAGGTCAACCTGGCCGACCCCGGCGCAGACGCCGCGACGTGGGAACGCGTCGTGAAGAAACTCGGCGTCGGTGCCATGCCGCCACAGGGTTCGCCCTCGCCCGGCGCCGAGGAGCTCGCGCGGTTCCGCTCGGCGCTGATCGCGAACCTCGACGCCGCCGCGCTCCGCAAGCACGACCCCGGCAAGTTCGTGCTGCACCGGTTGAACCGCACCGAGTACGCCAACTCGGTAAGGGACCTGCTCGGCGTGACCATCGACGCCACCGATCTGCTGCCGAGCGACGGCGGCGAATTCGGCTTCGACAACGTCGCCACGGCGCTCAAGACGTCGCCGCTGATGCTCGAGCGCTATGTCACGGCCGGCCTGCAGGTGGCCGAGCTCGCGGTAGGCGATGCCGGCGCGGAACCTGGCACCGCCACCTACACCATCAGCACCGTGGTGTCACAGGATCAGCACGTGGAAGGGCTGCCACTCGGCACGCGCGGCGGCATCCTGGTGGCGCACACGTTCCCCGCCGACGGCGAGTACGTATTCTCCGGCCGGCTGCTGAAGACGGTGGCCGAGGGGCTCTCGGGCGTCGAGGGGCACGAAACGCCGCACAACTTCGTCGTCACCATCGACGGCAAGCAGGTCTTCTCGGCGCCGATCGGCGGCAAGGCGGACCACGACGCGGCCAAAGAGAACACGCCGGTGCCGCGCGAAGAGTTCAACAAGCGCATGACTTCGCCGCGCGTCAAGGTGACAGCGGGGATGCACGACGTGGGCTTCACGTTCGTCGAGCGGCCGCAGCAGGAACAGAACATGTGGCAGCCGGTGCTCCGCGCCACGCAGGAAGCGCACAACCCGGCCGGGATGCCGCGGCTGCGCAACGGGATCATCGAGGGCCCCTACGCCGTCACCGGCGCCGGCAACTCGGACACGCGCAAGCGGCTCTTCGTGTGCACGCCGAAAGCCGCCGTGCAGGAAGCGCCGTGTGCCGAGCGCATCCTGTCCACCGTGGCGCGGCGCGCCTTCCGGCGTCCGCTGGTGAAGGGCGACATCGACGCGGCGCTCACGATCTATCGCGAGGAGCGGACGGCGGGCGGCGATTTCGACGCCGGCATCCGCTCCGGGCTGGCTCGCGTCCTCACCAGCCCCGCGTTCCTGTTCCGATCCGAACAAGATCCGGCGGCGGCACCGGCGGGCACCGCGCACCAGATCAGCGAGCTCGACCTGGCCAGCCGCCTCTCCTTCTTCCTGTGGAGCAGCATCCCCGACGACGAGCTGCTCGACCTGGCGGTGGCGGGCCGGCTGCGCGCCCCCGCCGTCCTCGACGCGCAGGTGCGCCGCATGATTGCCGACCCACGCGCCGACGCGTTGATGACCAACTTCACCGGCCAGTGGCTGCAGCTCCGCAACCTGGACAAGGTGACGCCCGACGTCCTGCTCTACCCCGACTTCGACGACAACGTGCGGCAGTCGTTCCGCAAGGAGACCGAGCTCTTCTTCGCCAGCATCGTGCGCGAGAACCGTTCCCTCCTCACGCTACTCGACGCCGATTACACGTTCGTGAACGAGCGGCTCGCAAGGCACTACGGCATTCCGGGCGTCTACGGCTCGCGCTTCCGCCGCGTGCCGGTGACGGATCCGAACCGCCAGGGGCTGCTCGGCCAGGGGAGTCTGCTGGCGATGACGTCGGTGGCCAACCGCACCTCGCCGGTGCTGCGCGGGAAGTACATCATCTCGAACCTGCTGAACACGCCACCGCTGCCGCCGCCCGCGGTGGTGCCGGATCTGGCGGAGAGCGCGCACAAGGATCGGCCGTCCACCGTACGCGAGCAGCTCGAACGCCACCGCGCCAACCCGGTGTGCGCCTCGTGCCACCGGAACATCGACCCGGTGGGGTTCGCGCTCGAGAACTTCGACGCCGTGGGCCAGTGGCGCAACGAAACGCGTGAAGGGCTCGCCATCGATACGGCCGGCCTGCTGGCGGACGGCACCAAGGTGGACGGTCCCACGGCGCTGCG
>Ga0070670_100002752_pt1 | contig 14526 bp, 9 predicted proteins | sample KBSS63metaG_FD_64665 | JGI IMG/M metagenome (GOLD analysis project Ga0070670, IMG submission 64665) | Switchgrass rhizosphere microbial communities from Kellogg Biological Station, Michigan, USA - KBS S6-3 metaG | ecosystem: Host-associated > Plants > Roots > Rhizosphere > Soil ... | reverse complement strand
GCTGCTGCAGCGCTTCGTCGGCTGAGACCGCGGCTTCCGCTTTCGCACTCATTTCAGGATGGCGTGATGTGAATCGCTGATTACTTAGAGAAACAAGCGTTAACCAGTCGGACTCCTTTGCTCGTTAGGCCAGGAGCTTCAAAGCTCAGGTATGATCGCCGTACTTCGTCTCCGGCCGCCGTTTGCGCGCGGATGCCCCCGAATGCACAAACTCGCCCTTCGCGGAATAGCTGTAGAACGAAATGAATTCCTGCGGGCCGAGGCGATCCAGATCAAGCGGCGCGCTGAATTTTGTCGCATCCAGGATCCACCAGCCGCTGGTGTCTTTCCAGAGGAGCCAGGCGTGAAGCATCCCCGATTCGGCGCGCGCGCGGCCGACGACAAAACGCAAGCTCCGATCATCCATCTTAGAAGCGACCCAGAGTGACTTAGCCTTGCAATCGCCGGCGCGTGAAGCCTCCGTTTCGGCCGGAGTTTGCGGGACGTAGGGATTTTTCATGTAGTAGCGGAAGCCGCGGCCCGTGCGCACGTATTGTTCAACTAAGTCCATCGGGGGGTGGTTGGTGCCGAGCGAGCTCATGGTCGTGCGCATCGGTCCAAGGTAGCGATCGTACGGCGTCGAGGAGGTCGGCTTTCCGAGATCCTGCGCGAGGGCGAACGCGCTGAGAGCGAGCGTCGCGGTGATGGCGAGTAGGCTTTGAGTTTTCATTGGCTGGGCGGCTAGGGCGTGGCGGTGGCCAGTTCGCGGATGCGTTCCAATGCGATGAGCTCCTTGTCGGTCCAGCCGGTGAGACTTTTGAGGTAATCAGCTTCTTTCCACTCGTCGTCGATTTTTATCATTCGTTTATACCGAGTGATGGCAATCGCCTCGTCACCCAGGGCGGCGGCGGCGAGCGCAATACCCGCATTGATGTCCGTATCTCTGCCGCCATAGACCTGGTCGGCTTTCCTGAATTGTGCCATCGCTTTGGCGGGCTCGTCGAGATCGTACATCTGCCAGCCGTAGTCTCGGTAGGTCACCTCATCGTTAGGATCGGCGGCCACCGCCCGCTCCAGTTTTTCGATCGCGGCTTCCTTGCGTTTCTGGTTTGTGTCGAGCTTGGCCGCGCGACGGAGCAATCGAGCATCGTTAGGCGCGGCCGCCAGGGCATCTCTCATGATCCGCTCGGCCTCCTCCATCCGTCCGTACTTCGCAAAGGTGGAAGCGACATAGGCGCGCGCGAGGGGATATTTATCCGCGCGCGCGAGCGCGTATTCGGCGAGATATTCGCCCTGGCGCTGTGTTGGCACAAAAAGACTCATCGCCGCGAAGATCAGCGGATTCGCGGGCTGCGCTTCGAACAGTTCGTAGAGCAAGTCGAGGGACCGTTCGGCGACGCGTTGCGTAACGTTGGATTCGATGGTGGCCAGAAGGCGCGGCGACAATGTGCGTTCGATCCCATAAGTCACCATCCATTTGGCGAGCTTTTCGAAGTCGGCGTCCGGCGCGGTGCCGGCGGGCGGATATTGTTTCAGTTCGTCGTAATTAGAGTAAACGGGCGCGAATTTGTCCGGTCCATCGGCCCGCATCCCAATGATTCGCTCGGCGAAGTCCGGGGCCCATTTTGGAATGTCCTCGTCCACCCATGGCGAGTCGTATGTTCTGACCGTCCCGTCGGCACAGGCGACGGTCAGCGCGTCACCAGATGGATGCAAATCGACGGTGGTTGCGTCTGCGGGCGTATCGAACCCATCGCCAAAGAGGCGTCCGGTCGAGATATCGAAGAACCGAACACCCTCGGATAATTGGGAGGTGGCAGCGACAAACTGGTCGTTAGGGCCGATGACCGCGGAGTAGATTTCGCCGGGCAGAACGATTGGGGCACCGACGGGTTGCCATTTCGCGGTGTCCCAGACGATGACCGCGCTGTCGGCCCCGGTAGTCACAAGCAGCTTGCCGTCGAAGCTGAAGCGCGCGCTCGTCACCGGTCCCTCGTGTTTTTTCAGCACCGCGACCTGCCTACGGGAATTGGTCTCCCACACCCGAGCGGTCCCGTCGTTACTCGCGGTGACGATCAAGTTTCCATCCGGACTGAAGCGCGCCATCCGCAGCGCGGGATCGCCCTCTTGCGGATGTTCGATTGGAGGGCCAACCGGCGCGGCATTATCCACCGACCAGACCGCAGCCTTCGTCCCGGCAGTCGTTAGGAAACGCTTGCCATCCTTATTGAAATCTACCCAGCGACCAGGAGCGCCAAGATCACGCGGCCCGCCAATCGCTGCGCCGGACTTGCCGTCGGTCAAGAACGCCCTCCCATCCTCAGTAACGGTGACCACGAACGAGCGCTCAGGGCTATAGGCTGCGCATGCCGGCCCGCCGTCATAAGGTGTCGCGCCGCCGCCGAGCGGCCGTGTGGACCAAGCCTCCCAGCGGATTGTGGTGAGATCATCGGAACAGGAAACGAGACCTTTCCCATCCGCGCTGAAAAATGCTGTTCGGACCGCGGCATTATGCGTCCGGATCGCGGGCAGGCCTTCGTTCGCTGCTCCCACATCGACCCGCCATATGCGTAGAGTCCCGTCGGCACAGCCGGTGGCGATGCGGCGCGAATTTGGACCGTAAGCAGCAACGCGCACAGGCGATTGGTGTAGCATTCCTTCGGTGACACGCTGGCCCGTGCGTACCCGCCAAGTGTATGCCACCGGGCCGTCCGATGCCGTGACCATGCTAATTCCCGCTGGTCCCCAATCCGCATCCACGATTCCATCATCGGTGCGGATCACACCTTCCATTTGCTTACCGGTCTGACACTCCCAAATGCGGACCGTGTTGTCGCTCAGGATGGTGCTCAGGAAGGTGCCGCTCCCCCCGAGGTGTGCGTTACGAATCTTGGCCCCGCAATTTATTTCAGCGATGAGTTTGCCGTCCTTCGCGTTCAGGACCTTGGCGATGCCATCTTCGCTCGCGGTTAGGAAGAGATCACCACGCCCAACGTCCACCGACACCAGCCGCGTCTTGTGTTTCACCACGAACCCGCGGGCTTTACCGGTGGCCACATCGAAAAGACGCGCGGTGCCGTCCGCCGATCCCGTGCCGAGCGTTTCGCCATCGGGAGAAAAGGCAAGGCTGGTGATAGCATTGGGGTGTTTGACCGCTTCGCCCAGTTGCTTGCCAAGCTCCCGGTCATACACGCGCACCTCGCCATTCGCGTAACCGAGAGCGAGACGCCGGTAATCCCTGCTGATCGCGCAAGCGCTAAAAGCGCTGTCGCCATTGCTCCACTTTCTGATCGTCGATCCGTCTGCAATTTTCCAAACATGCGCATCGCCAGCTTTGCCGAGAGAAAACGCCCGCTCATTACCGGGCAGAATCGCAACACACACAACCGCGCCGGGATGTTTCACGGTGGCATCGAGCAGTTTCCCGGAATCGCTATCCAAAATCCGCACAGTTCCATCTTCGGCACCGGTAATAACCAATTTTGCGTCGGGACTGAACCTCAGTACCGTGATCGCACTGGGCAGCTTTACCGGAAGCGTAGCCGGCAACGGCCAGCGCTTGTCGCGCAACAAGGTGTAAAACAGGCCACCGATTTTCCGATCTTGCGGGTAGCGTCGCGCCGCATCCGCCAGCACCGCAACGGCCTCGCGCGCGTCGTTGTCCTCGAGCAAATCGAGCGCTCTGTTGAGCGCCGTTTTGGCGTCATCCTGTGCCTGTGCGAGACCGCTGAACGCGAGAAGGGAAACATATGCAATCGCGATCTTACGGGTATTTGGTCTCGCCTTCACAACGATCGCTGACTCGGCGCCATCAAGTTTTCGACCACCCAGCTTTTATAGCAGCGCTCTCGCCCGCGGCACAGGGATTTTTCATGGGCGCCAGAACAGCGCCGAAAGGTGCACCGAGAACACACTTTTCTCCGTTCGCCGCACTGAGATCGGACTTCCAGAAAACGAAACCCGCCAACCAACGTTTACACGTCAGCGGGCGGGCACTCGCAATCGAAGCTCAGTTTTCGTTAGGGGCTGGTGGGCAGAACTTGGGGAATAAAGGTAGAGGGAGGTACTGGCGGTAAGGCCGGCGGTGGCCCTTCCCCGGGCACATCTCCTTCTCCTATCGCTTCCGGACCTTCTCCTATCGCTTCCTTGCCGTCGTGGAAATCTTTGCCGTCCTTCGCATCCGCACCTTGTACGATGCTGGCGTGTCTCGATACGCCAAAAGCTGCTACTTGTGCAATCGAGAAGGCCTCTCCTTGCAAGCTGGCGGGATGCCACGTGAGCATGAGATAACGGCCGGCCACTTGCGGGAAATCCACAGAAGCGCGCCCTTCGCCGGTGCTAACGACTGATCCGACCGGTTTCAACCCTGCGAATGTCTTTTCGCTGATTCTCAGCGTCGCCGGCGGATCGCCGGCCCCAACATTCGCGACCTGACGCACATCCGAAGTCGTGTTCTCGCCTAACGGGAGGGCGGGCAGGACGTAAAAATCAACGTTACCGGGCTGCGCGGCATACACCGCCGAAAGACGGCTGAGATTCCGCTCCCGACCCAAATCAATAACCGCGGTGGGCGCGGCATCCCCGCTGGCAAATTTGTAAGAAGTCCCCGGTTGATCATCGATCATGTTATTGGCCTGTTCGGCGTCACCCGAACTGACATACAAACCACGCGCTTTTGTGTGCACGTCGCTAAAGTTAAAACTAATCAAAGCAAGCGTCGCGGACTCCTCTTCGAAGCTGACCTTTCGCGGACGTGGCATGGTAAAATCTGAAATCGCGGGCGTGGCATATACCCCGAACGCCGCGATTCGGCCGGGATGGGTTATACTGAAATTCAGCCTGACGTACTTTGCTTCGCCAGGTCCGACTGTTGCCGAAACGGCGCCCTGAGACATTGCGCTCTGCGCGACCCGCCGCCATTCCGGGCTGTTTTCGGGCACGTCGGCGTTGGAAATCGCGATTGTGTAATTGCCTTGTGTTCCGTCATTCCGGAAGGAGATCGTCTGCACGTTTTCAATGTTCGGAAGCGACACGAGAATGCTTGAGGCTCCAGCAGGAACCTGGTAACCCGTAGTCGGATCGTCGCAGAGCAGCGCGGCGGCGGAGGTGTTGAGATCCTTTCCGTTGGAGCTGAGCTCCAATTTTGCCACCGAATCATTCTGTGGCGTGGCCTTCACAGCCGCGCCGAAGTGGTAACGTGCCAGATTTTCCGGGTAGGCAGGAGCTTGACGGACGGTCAGCGGCGGCGCCTTTTGCAACACAACATCGGCGGCCGTTACGATAGAGGGGATTGCCAAGGCCATGCAAAAGCCCAGCATTGAAGACGACCGTGAGAGGAGTGGCTTCATATAATTTCCATATCTACCAAAAACGAATAATAGAAAACTGGTCTGAGCTTGGCAATAGAAATCTTGCACGCTTAGAGCGACAATCTTCCACGAGGAAAGGTGATTGCAAGAAGCAGCCACCTGGCTGTTTTAACCCGCGAGCAACCCGCCCGCGATGCCCGTGAAAGGAAACGGATGAAGCAGCGGCAGCAAAAGTGCTTGCACCGATTCCGAGGGAAAAATCAATTCAGAGCGACCAAGGTGGCCGGCGCGACCCGAAATTTCCGGCTGCCTGCAAAGGCGTAGAATGGTATATACGCTCGTTTCCCCAGATCGGTTGTTCGATACGCTTGCCAGTTAATCGTCGGATCCAAAACGTAGCTGCCGGCGCTGGAGTCCCATTCGATCCAGGCATGCGTGGACCGACTCGTGGAAGTGCGCCGTCCGATGACTAGACGAAGGTTGGTAGCGCCGTGTTCCCGCATCGTCCGGTAAAGAGCCACGGCCTTGGCCTTGCAATCCGCCGGTGCCCCAGATTGGGTTTCGGCCGGCGTCTTCCATTCTTTGGTGAATCCGTAGGGGATTGAGCGCAGCTCACCGATCCAGTGATTGACCATCCCCAAGGAAACTTCGTCTCCAGCCGAATGGCTTTCGGAGAGAAGCACCGGCCGGATGCGGCCCATTTGGGCATCGTACGGGGTATTCTTGACGATCAAGAGAAGGGATTCGCCAAAGCAGGAGGCGCAGGAAAGGCCGATAACTGCGAGCAGGAAAAAGAAAAACCGGCGGAGGGCGAAAGGGTTGATGCTTACGAAAATCATAATATCTATGTTTTCTAGAAGCACTGTCCGTGCCAGCGCCTGGCGCGTGGACCGGCCTCGGCTCAGAGATGCCCGACCGCGGTCCGCTGCCGCGGACCGAATCACTCGACAATCGGCCGGCAGGGACAAAGGCGAAGGGGTTACCGATACGTTTTCCCGGCGGGGCGAGACCTAATTACGCCAACTTCGGTATTGCTTCCCCTGCCCCCGGTCGAGCAGACAAGACCACACCAGAGAAAAATGCTGCTAATGGCCTCACGACCGACTGCGCGCAGCGAACAGCGTCGCATTTGCCGCATTAATCCTGGTGAGCACAACCGCCACCCTTCGTATCTTTTTCTCGCCTACTATCGTCTTAAGCTGAAATCCCCACCCATGAGGCACGATCGGCGATTTTATGTGATGAACAGGGACGCGTCTAGAACCTCACCGGTCGCAAGCGCTACCAAGATCAAATGGCGGGCAGTCTACGCCACAAGGGTCACGTTTTCGCGGTCAATAATCGCGCCGTAGCTCCGGAAACAGGCTTGCAGTTCCGGCGTGTAAAAGCTTCCCGTGTTGTCAGGATTTAGCCCTAGAAAAATTCTCCCGTGAGGTCGCAGGTGGCCCTTCAAATCATCGAGGAAATATCGCCACTCGTCCGGTCCCCACCACACCAAATGACTTCTTCGATTGAAAGAGGTGGAGAATGCGGTAATCAGATCGAACTTTCCCCCGAAATCTGGGAGTGGCTGAAAGGGCTCAATTCGAAAGATCGTTCGCTGAACCTGAAACAGCTCAACCAGCTCCCGGAACAGAGGAAACTCGTCGATATCGGTGCCTAATCCTGCGTGGCCGAATTGCTGCAGGATGTAGAGAAAAAAACCACCGCCGCAACCCAGATCTAGGATGCTCGACGGCGGAGAACGGTGCAATTTTAAATCTTGGACACGCCTCGCATTGAGCTTCAACCAACGCTCAATATCGGCGTACTTTGCATAGTGCTCCTTAGAACCGGAATACCGCTCCCGAATCGCTCGAATCTGAGACTGGTCCAGGCGATCAAGCAGGGGCTGAATGCGGATTGGATATATTAACCGTTCGACTCGGCGCCATGTCCTGCGGTATGTCTCGCCAGTGCCGAGCTTCTTGATTTTATAGGACAATTTCATTCCGTAATTGCCTGGAAGGCCCGCGCATTTTCCCTCTCGATATGTTGGCGGGCCAACGATGTCCAGATCCAACCGTCCGCTCACCCTGTTGTTCGAAGACGAACGGCAGGACCAAAACGTTGGAATGGCGTGATCGTCAATTCTTCGTTAGGGGGAGGTCCCGCGGGAACGGCTCAAGCCGGATACTCGATCCTTGCCAATCTGTTTGAAGCGATCTTGATGAAACTACAGGTGGTTCTGGGTGGACAGGAGGTCGTGAATCTGAAAAAATATATGGCAAGGTGCGTCGAAGCCGTCGAGCACCTTCGCCAATCGCAGGTCCGCAAAAACGCGGACCGGAGAATACCAAATTCCGCGGCGGATCCTACGGGCGGGGTCCGCGTCTTACTGTGATGCTGGGCTCGAGGGCGAGGAGACCGCCGATCGAAGTGGCACCGGTATTTAGCAGTTCCTGGCCCTGTATCACATACATGGGCGACCCCGTGGTTGCTTGCTGTCCGGATAGGACAACGCGCTGCGGAATCCGGCTTCCGGTGACGTCAACCAAAACGACCCGAGTCGGGGCTGGTTTGTTGACATCAACATAAGCCTGGCTCGCCCTGTTGGCAGCGACGTCAGTCTTTATTCCTGCCTGCACGGAGGCGCACAATGCGAGACTCGCCAAAGCACACCCCCGAATTAATGTTATCAGTTTCATAAAATCATATAATATTTGCAAAACGCTGAGGGGCAAAGACATTTTTACGACACTTCGGGACTCGCCTCTGTGCAACCCGGCACCGCGCTGGCCAGAATCTAAGGCATAAAGCGATGCAACCGACGCATTTCTCAACTCCGGCCCGTGTTCGGCTGGTCCGGGTCAGGTCACGCAGTCCGTTGGAGTTGATCTAATCCTGGCCGCACCGACGCCGTCTGACCACTGGTGGGTGGTTGAAAGTCTGGATAATTTCTCGTCTTGGCGCAATCATTGAACGCGCTTCACTCGAACAATCGTGGATCCCTCAACGAACATTTTATATCCGAAAAAATCCTTATAAATGACCACTTTCGGATTCTCGATCGCCAAACTCGAAACGAACTCGTCATTGGTAGGCCGCCAGGTTTCTCCATTGGCGAGATGGAAAACCGTTTTGGAACCGTAACCCTTGTAAGTCCCCACAATATTACTCTCGATCACCTCGGCGGGCTGAACCTTTCTATCCTTGACGGCCCGATCGACGGCCTGGGCAGCGGCAACGTTTTGCTTCTTGGCTACATAATCCCGGATAAATTCGTCCAAGACTGCACGCTCACTGCTCGTCAGCTTACCAAGCCCCGCCCGTTCGTATGTGTTGGAATCCATCGTTTGCTTGAGTCCGCCAAATTCTGCGGTCTCGGCGACCACAATTCCGACGACGCAGACAACGAGCGCTGCTATGAGGTAGAGTTTTTTCATGGAGTTCAGAGATGCTTCTCTGAATTAATGCAAGCGATGTGCGGTGCAAGAGCAAACTTGTAAAAGCACCCCGAAGCGCTTCAGCTCATGGCGCGCGCGTTATCCTAACCAGGACCACCCCATGCGGGGACACGACTGATTCGAACGCCGCCGGGAACACCCCCAGGTTCTTTTGGCGCCACAAATCTCGCACGATCATTTTTCCGCTCAGTTGCAGATCCGACCAATTGACCCGCACTCTTGCCGGCGAGTTCCCGCGGTTAAACAGCCCCAAAGCAATGGTTCCGTCTTCCAATCGCTTTGCGTAAACTTCACCGTCCTGCGACCTCGTTAGACGCGTCGCCTGCAGACAAACTGGATCCTGGTTAACATCGATAACCTCATCGTTGGTAATCAGACCTTTGGTGAACGAATCGAGGTTCTCCAAGTCACAACCGAGCAGAAGCGGCCCGGACAAGAGACACCAAAGACTCATGTGAGTGTATTGTTCATCCGACGTTAGGCGATTTTTCCCAGGCCGGTTCCACCTCAAATCCCCGATTGTCAGCATGTCGGCGTCATTATAGTGGGAGGGGCCGTTGCAGGACGCCCACTTGTTGCGCGTGAACCCGACGTCGCTGATGCTCCTCCAGGTATCTTCCAGATCGATCGAGGTGCGCCACGCGTTCGAGACTCTGGCCAACTCGGAAGCGAGAGAATAAGGAGCGTTGTTCGAGACGCTGTAAAATATATCGCGCGGGGTCTTGGCTAATTCGTCGTGCATTGCCACCACACTCCCGAGGTCAATTGGAGCCCAGTCGTACTTGAGATAATCGACCCCCCAGTCTGCCCACTGCCTAACATCCTGCGACACGAACGAGTATTTGCCGGGACGTTTCATTTGACCCGTGTATTTCTGTCTCCTTCGTTTCCGTAGACGATCCGCCAGCGGTTTCAGCCAACCGTAATTATCAAGCCAGGAATGAAACTGAGGAACTTGATACTGAAAGTACTCGTTGTAATCATGGGCCCCGATCCAGTCGTCGATTCCGTTCGCCTTGTCGGCCGACGATCCGTTGTGGCGGCTCAGCGTCGCACGCCACGGCGTCGAGTAGAGTCCAAACTTGAGGCCCATCCCATGGAGTTCCGCGCCAAGCCGACGAGCATCGGGGAATCTTGAGTTGGGCTGAATGGCATTAAACGGACCGCCCCGTGCCCCTTGCCACCCATCATCGATGTTGATGTAGCTCCAGCCGTGATCTCTCAGGCCACTGGCAACGAGGCCGCGCGCGGACGCCATCACCCTTTCCTGAGTGACCTCAATCCCCCAGCAATTCCAGCTATTCCAACCCATGGGTGGCGTCAGCGCGATTTGATCGCCGACGACAATCGCCAAGGCTCTTTCGCTCGAGCCAAGGCTATTTTCCGCCCGAAGCAGAACCGAGTAGCGCCCCCGAGTCGAGATCGCTCCTACGATTTGGCCGTTGGTAGGGTCCACCTTCAAACCCGCCGGCAGATTGTCGGCCCCGTACGTCATCGGCCGCTCGCCGGTCGCGGCGATCTGAAAGAGAAATGGTGATCCAGGCCTTGCGCCAACCACTTTCGTTCCGTGGATCTGCGGGGTCGCGGGCGTGGGTGGGGTGAGAATTGGGAACTCGTCGGGCAGCGTTTGAACTGAAGCACGTTGACAGGAAGCAACGAGCAGGGTTGCCAGGATCCCGGCGCACAACTCAATTCGGAGTGTCTGGGCGCGGCAACTTGGGTAACCCTTGTGCATGCAGTTCAACACCGTTCCAGAATAACTCGCCTGCTACAAAGCAATAGCGGCCAAGCCTTTTGGGCTTGGCCGCTAGCGTTGATTGTCTTAGCTGTAAGGCGCTCTTAGAACTTCTTCGAAACCTCGAAGTAGAGGAAGCGGCCGTATGGATCGTAAGCCGAGAGGTCGGTGTTGTTGTCGGCACCGTCGATCGTTGGCGGCACGCGATCGAAGATGTTATTGACTCCCACCGCGACTGTCAGACCGTCAATCAGTTTATCGAACGGACTGATCGTCGTTTCAGAGGCAGCGACGTTGCTCGCACCTGACACCATTCCCTTGGCATCCTTGGCATCCTTCGAGTAGGAAGGAGCGGCCGGAGCCGGCTTCGCACGGAACTCGTACTGGAGACGCGTGTCGAAGGTGAGGTAATCACCAATCTTCATGAATGTAAACTGATCTTCCGCCTCCGGATCGTGCCCTTGCGCATTATCCAAGCCCGGAATGTAGTTCATGTTTACCGCGATGCTCGCTCCCTCATAGCTGTAGCGGCCCAACGCCGTGATTCTGTAATTCGGATTCGCGCCGCCGCCCTCTGCGAAGTCGAGACCATTGAGGTTGAAGTAATCGCTCGTGGGTTGCGTCTTTTGCTCGTTGGTTGTGAACATCACAGCATTGACGCCGATTTGAGCCTGCCCCCACCTGTGCAGATCCCAATCGTAATTCGCGGCGAAGTCGAAGCCGTCAATGTGCGTCGCACCAATGTTGATGTTCGTATCAAGATAGAACACCGAAGCGAGGTTACCATCCAACTGGCCCGCTGCAGTGACCGGCCGCGCTCCAACCTGACCCGGGAAGTTATTGAAGGCCACCAGGTTCGCATAAGGCGACGCGGGCCCGTTACTCTCAACACTTTGCAGAATCAATTGCCCCCCGAGGGTGCCCACAATTTGCTGCTGCAATGTTTTGAAGTAGTCCACCGACACGGTCAATCCGGGAATCTGGTGCGGGCTATAAACGAAGCCGGCAGTGTAGGATTCCGCAGTCGACGGAACGAGGTCCGGATTCGATCCCGTTTGGACTTGGGCCTGATCCTGCACGTTACCATTTAGAGTAATACCCGTGGAGAAACCCGTGGAAGTCGGTCCAAACAGTTCGAACAACGTCGGCGCGACGAATGAATTTGAATAAGTGCCACGGATCGTCAGATCCTTGAATGGCTGATAGCGCAATGTCACCTTGGGAACTTTCGCGTCTTCGCTGACTCCCTCGTAATGGTCAAAACGTCCGGCCAAGTCGATGTCAAGGCTGTAAGCAAAGGGAATCTTCATCTGCGGCCCAACAATCGGGATGCTGATTTCCGCATAGACGGACTTAACTGTACGGCCGGCATTAATATCCTGAACCGGAACCGATCCCACGAAGATTTCGGGCGAGTCTTGGAGCTTGAATCCTTCCACACGCCATTCACCACCGACGGAGACACCAAGGTCGCCACCTGGTAGATGAAAGGGAAATCCGTAGATTTTCCCGTCAAACACCTCTTGATAGGACGACTGACTCCGAATGTTGGATCCGAAGAGGGTATTGAACTGTGCTCCGGTGAGTTGACCCGGGCCGGTCCCGACTACATTGCGCGCAAAGTAATCCAGCGCCGGAATTGGGTTACCACTGAAATCGACCGCCGTGCCCGCGATCGCTGCGTTCAACTGAGTCGCGTTGACCAGGTTAGCGTTGACGAAGTCGATGTGGTCATTGCTGTAATAAACTGCTGCTTCAGCGGTCCAATCCTTGGAGAGTTGCGAGCGCAATCCCCCCAAAATCCGATAGAAATTCGATTCATCGTCGAACCGCCGCGGCTTGTTTTGAAAGCGCTGGTTAGCAAAGAGGCGGAATTGCCCCGACAGAGTATTGCTGTCGATCGAGAGCTGGAACGGATTAAATGGGGCCGGGTCGCCGCGGTCTTCGGGAATGAGTGCTCCGGTAGCGGGGTCCACCCGCTGCGAACCGAGAATGATGACTCCAGTTCCGTTGCTCAGTGGCTGGCCATTCAGGAAGCTTTCGTTGTGATTTTTTGCATAGAGGAAGTTGGAGAAGAGTTCCAACTGCTTCCCGAAGATCTGATGCTCAACCGACGCGTAAGCGTTGGTGTTCGAAATATCCAGCGTGCTCGTGGGAAGTTTCGACAAGTCAAAACCAAGGAATGTGCCGAAATCGACGTTGTCATAGGCTTGCGGGAGTTGCGCATACTGGCCCTGGTTGGCAGTGCCCGCTGCTGGCGGGGGAATTGCTCCTGGCACCACACCAGGCGCGTCGAAGGGCGAATTTAAACCAGGCTTCAGGATATAAAAGTTCGTTCCGCCACCGAGATTGTCGCGACCGCCACCAGGAAACGTTGTCGTCGCGTTAATGAACGGCTGCGAATAGCCGCGCTCACGATTGAAGAGCGGGTCGATCTCGTAGTATTGGAAACCTGCCGTGACATGGGTGGTATCGTTGCCAACACCCGCGATCGCGCTAAAACGCCGTTCCGAAACGGCACTTGAGGGAGTAAACCCATAGCGGGCGTCGATCTCAACCCCGGTAAAGTCCTTCTTCAGGAAAATGTTTACCACACCACCAACCGCCTCAGAACCGTAAAGAGCGGATGCACCATCCTTCAAGACTTCAATGCGGCTGATCAAGGACGTCGGGAAAATGCTGACGTCCGTGAATTGGAAACCACCCGCAGAGATGGCCGCGGAGTCGACGATTCGCCGGCCCTCGAACAAGACCAGAGTGGGCAAGCCGCGCAGCGAGATGATGGATCCGCCCTGGGTTGCGCCGCTCGCGATGTTCGCATTCGAGCCGCCGAGGTTACCGCCGCCGGAAAAATCCGGATTGCGTTTTTGCAGAATCGTCAGGACGTCGGAGGTACCACCGGCAACTTTGATGTCCTGGGTCGAGACGGTATCAAGCGGTGAAGCGAGAACCTCTTCGGCCGTGGGAATGTTCGTTCCAGTGACGATAATGCGCTCTGCCGTCGCCTCCGTTGCAGGCGCTTGAGCGTAGAGGCTCGCGCTGAATAGGGAAGCGCATCCGATGCCAGCCACGAAGGCCGCACGGAGGAATCCCGTTTTGCTGTTTACAGTTCTGATCATTAGTTTCTCCATTGGTGTTTGGTTAGGTTTCGGGGTGAGAATTAAAGACGAATTGCACCCTGACAAGCGTTTTTTTCATTTTTTTGAAAATATTTTTGAACGACTTCCGACCACCGCGTGTCGCATCCTGCTACTCCGATCGTCGAAAAGTCGTTCCGCTGGCCCGGGCCTAACAAGCAATTCTAGCGCCACAAACAGGAATTTTCGAGGCAACAGGGCGTTGGCGTAAGTTTGGGCGCGGCCGCGCCGGAAACAGGCAGAGTGCCCTTGAGGCTAATCGCAACGTGTTGATTTCGGGCGCACGTCTTCAAAAATTCCCTGCATCCAATCCGCCGAACCTGCATATTCTGCGCCGAATATGTTCACCGGGCTGATCGAAGAAGTAGGCGCAGTGCGCTGGATTCGCCGGAGCGAACGCGGCACCCAACTGCAGCTCGCTGCGCCCTTCATCGCCACCGGCCTGCGCGAAGGCGAGAGTGTGGCGGTGAACGGCTGCTGCCTAACGGCAACGGCGATTCGCGATGGCGGACTCACCTTCGACCTTCTCGAGGAAACACTGGCACGAACCAATTTGCGCACCTTGCGCCCGGAGAGCCCCGTCAACCTGGAGCGCGCCCTGACTGCCGATGGACGCCTTGGCGGGCACTTCGTCCAAGGCCATGTCGATTGCACAGCGCAAGTCCTGAATTTGACGGCGCGCGGCACGGACCATCGTTTGGAGGTGGAACTCCCCGATGCCTTCGCGCCCTACGCAGTCATGAAGGGCTCGATCGCGCTTAACGGCATCAGCCTAACGATCGCCGAACTGCTCCCGGCAAGTTTCGCCGCCTGGATCATTCCGCACACGTGGCGCGCCACCAATCTGGCTCAGCTCCAGCCGGGCGATCTCCTGAATATCGAGTTCGATCTGCTCGCCAAGTATGTCCAAAGGATGCTGC
>Ga0070670_100002751_pt1 | contig 14528 bp, 11 predicted proteins | sample KBSS63metaG_FD_64665 | JGI IMG/M metagenome (GOLD analysis project Ga0070670, IMG submission 64665) | Switchgrass rhizosphere microbial communities from Kellogg Biological Station, Michigan, USA - KBS S6-3 metaG | ecosystem: Host-associated > Plants > Roots > Rhizosphere > Soil ... | reverse complement strand
TCCGTCATAGCCCACCTCGTTCGTCAGGCGTTTGATGTTTTTCCCCTTCACATCCATAGAATAAAGCTCGAGATCGCCGTCCCGTTCCGAGGTAAACACGATCTTCTTGCCGTTGGGACTTATCGTCGCCTCAGCGTCGTAGCCGGGTGAATTGGTGAAATTTTTTATGTTCTTGCCGTCGGGCGTGGACGTATAGATCTCATAGTCGGGATAAATCGCCCAAACATAACCTTTTGAATAATCAGCTGGCGGCGGACATTCGCGCCCTCCGCCAAATGTCGAGGCATACAACACTTTCTTTCCGCCCTTAAAAAAATACGAACACGTGGTGCGTCCTTCGCCGTTCGAGACCATATGAACATTCGAGCCGTCGATGTTCATCGCATAGATCTGGTCGCACCCGCGGCTGTCACGTTTTGACTGAAAGATCAACTGTTTACCATCGAATGAAAAATAGGCTTCGGCGTTTTCGCCGCCAAACGTTAGCTGTTTGATGTTTTTCAAATGGAGCTCGCCTTTTACCGCCAACCCATTTTCCTGTGTCCTGACAGTTGACAAAGCGGCTATAATAACCACAAATACAAGAACAAATTTATTCATAACTATCGATATCTTATTACGGCACGCAGATTTGTGCATCCGGGTGCCGCGACTTGGCGAATTAAGTATTACCAGCTATTTACCTTATAGAAGATACGTAAACTCCTATGGTTTTTGAGACCAACAAAGATGTTCTCGAGTGGTACGAGAGAAAGCCGCGTATTCTGACGCCGGAGTTTATCTCATCCATACAGTGGGACGAGGTGAAGAATTATCCGCTCAACGAGCGCTTTATTCCCGTGCTTCTCTATATGCGCGATGTCGAAACGCTGACCGATATGTATCACCGCGAGATGCTGCGGACGCCGACCGGCAAAGATCCGTACATCAGCAAATTTATGGAGCGTTGGGGTGTCGAGGAAGTCACTCACGGTGAGGTCCTGAATCGTTTTCTGAACGAGGCGGGATTCCATACCGACGAACAATGGCAAGATAAGGTCCGGCGAAATGTGTCTAAGGCGTATATCGCCAATACCTACCTTACCGCACTGCTTGCACGATTTATCGGCAAAAAATTTACAGCCACGCATATGACCTTTGGCGCCGTCCACGAGATGTCGACAGCCCAGGGATACCGGCAGCTTGCAAAGCTGGCTGGCCACCCGGTTCTAACCCAACTGCTGAACGGCATAATTCGCGAGGAGGCCGCTCATACCCAGTTTTATTGGAATGTTGCCCGGCTCGAGCTAAACAAGAATGAAACCTCGCAAAAAATGACCCGGTTCATTATTGAACATTTCTGGAGACCGGTCGGACAGGGATCTATCCATAAACGCAGGACCGAGTATTTGATCGGGACACTTTTTGCAGATAAACCGTCTTTAAGAACTCTCGACAAAAAGGTCACTCGGCGGGTTCAGCAACTCCCCGGTTTTGACGACCTGACATTGATCACCGAGACGATCGGCCGGATCGCGGAAAATGCGTCAATGCAGTTAACGATCGCCTAGTTGGGACGATAATACTCGACGCCACCGCTAAGCTCTACACCTATTTTCCCCTCAGATTCCGCATAATCGAGGTGGGCAATCGCTTCAGAGATGGCCAGGAACCGGTGAACATCGGCGTCGACGGAATTCGGAAAGAGTTGCCGGGCCAGCGAGTAGGCGGTGGTCCCGTCTTTGGTCACAAGCGAAACCACTTTCTTTTGTCTTTCATGGATCGCTCGCACATAGCGGTGAAATATCTCATCAAAATCGTGAACCGGTTCGCCGTGGCCGCCATAAGCCAAGGTCGGCGACAGGCCTCGCAACCGGGCAAGACTAACGAGATACTCTGCGAGAGAGGGAAAGCGTTTCGTCGGATCGAGAGGGTCGGGTGACAAGATAGGGTTTGGCGTTATGCGCTTCAATACGCAATCGCCGCAGATCAATGTCCTGTCAGCTTGGCGAACGAACGAGCAGGACCCGGGCGTATGTCCCGGCGTGTGCATAACGCCGAGAGTGCCGGATGTAAATTCTAATTCCATCTCGTCCCGCAGCGGCCTCACATCCGCATCGTCCAGTGAATCGGTCAACAGGCTTATTTCTTCATACAGCGATCTCATCTCGTCAAAAACGGTATCCGGCACGCCCGAACGCCGCATCAGCAACTGGTGCTCTTCATGTGCGAGGCGGCCAAACAGATGCCCGGTCTCCCATTCGTGGACCAAGATCTCGGCGTCCTTTGCCTCGTCACGGACCTGGCGTGCGAGACCGCAGTGATCCTCGTGAGCGTGTGTCAGGACGATCCGGCGAATGTCTGAAAACTTGACGCCTTGAGCAGCAAGTTTCTTCCTTAAAGTATCCGCCGCCTCCGAGGTTTTCGGCCCGACATCGATCAGCGTCAGCGGGTCCTCTCTGATCAAATAGACGTTGACGTCACCGACATAGAACGGCGTCGGTATCGAGAGGGGGATTATCTTCATAGGGCGATGCCTATAGGATACGAGGGAATAGAGGCGGGCACAAATCTATGGTCTCGCGGTTTCTGAGCTACAAGAAAGTCGCGCTTCCTGGCGCCGCCGCGGCCGAGAGGTTACAAAAATATTACGATATTACTTGCCTTAAGCATGTTTTTGGGTTAAAAAATTCAAAGCAAATCTTTCTGTTTAACAATCTGTAGATAAAAGATAGTCAGCCCATCTTCCTTAATGGCTGCCTAGGACCCAGGGGAAAATGAAGTTTGTCCCAGGCCGATCGCCCCATGCCGGCCGAGATATCAATCTGATCCGAGCTTAAGGAGAAAAATAATGAGAGCAAATTCGTCCGGAATTTCTGCCCTTGCGGCAAAATTCATGGTTCTGATGGCAGCAATGTTACTGATGTCGGTTTCATCAATGGCCCAGGTGCAGGCCACCGCGGCTGATTTGGTTGGCACAGTTACCGATCCTAATGGAGCTGTAGTCGCCGGCGCGACTGTTCACGCACGCAACGTTGCGACCGAGATCAGCAGAACGGTGACCGCAAATGACCAGGGGGAATATCAGATCATCGGACTGCCGCCGGGCGAATATGAGGTCACGGCAGAAGCCGCCACATTTAAGAAGGTAGTCATATCGCCCGTTAGACTCGCTCTCGGGCAGCGGGCTGAACTAACCATAAAACTCGAGGTCGGAACGGCGGACTTGGTCGTAAATGTTACCGGTGATGACGTGCTGCTGGTCGAGACTACAAAGACAAACGTTTCCAATGTGATCGACCAGACACGGATCAACAATTTGCCTATCAACGAGCGCAGTGCAACAGGATTTGCGTTGACGATCTCGACGGTTGGCCGCGACAACGGCCGCCCGATCGGTCCGGCGCCGACATCGGGCCTGAACATTGGCGGCCAGCGTGGCCGGTCAACTCTCGTACAGGTTGATGGGGCCGATTTTACCGACAATTCGGTCAACGCTTCCCGCACCACCGTTTCGCAGGAGGCGGTCCAGGAATATCAGATAACGACAAACTCATATATGCCTGAATTTGGCCGCGCGACGGGCGGTATCGTAAACGTTGTAACGAAACGCGGCACAAGTGATTTTCACGGCGATATCTTTGGTTTTATTCGTCATAAGAGCGTACAGGCACGTAATGCCTTTGCGCCGATCATCGATAACGACCCTGACAAAAAGGCGCCATACACGCGTGCACAATATGGCTTTACGTTTGGCGGCCCGCTGAATGAGGAGAGAAAGACTTTCTTTTTCCTTTCTTTTGAGCAGCGGCGGCGCCAGGAATCGGGATTTTTTACCGGTGACATCTACGGCGGTGCGACATCGAGCATTACTATCGGAGCTCCGTTTTTGCCCGTCCCTCAAGATTTTACGAACCTGACTCCCGACCAGGTGGCGTATATCCAGGGGGCCTTGACTAGCGGCAATATGGAGCAGATCCAACGCGGCATCGCGTACGCACATCTGGCGTCAGCCGGCGGCCAGACCTCCGTCAACGGGACAAGCTCGCTGATCAACTTTTTACCGGGACTTGGCGTCCCGCAGGGGCAGGTCATCGATGGACGGTTTCTTTTGTCAGGCAGGCCAATACCGCTTACCAGAGATGCTAATGGACAACTGGTTGCTTTTCGCCCCCTGTCTCAACTGCTTAAAGTATTCCCGATCTCGGAAAAGACGGGCTACGGTTCTTTGCGGGTTGATCATGCTCTGACAGGAGATAGCCAGCTGTCATTGCGACTGGGTTTTAACCCGAGCCGGATCAGCGGCATTCAGGACGAATCGCAAAATCAAACGCTGGGGCAAAACGATTATTCGCGAACAGGCATACAGAGGATCGAGGATTTCTCGTTCGGCTCGTCGATAACGACCGTTTTCTCGAGCAACGTGATCAATGAGGGGTATTACAACTATGGCCGACGTGTTGCCCAATTTGATTCTCAGGTCCCGAGCGTCGCTCTGCAGATCGCTGGGACGGGATTCATCGGCTCCAATCCTTTTTCACCCGTGGACCGGGTAGAAACACGTCATCAGATCCGTGACAACGTTACCTGGGCAGTAGGTAACCACACAATGAAGTTCGGCGGTGATGCGAACTGGATCTCAGGCAAGGCAAGGTTTGACCTTAATTTTCCAGCATTGTTCAATTTCAGCCGGCAGGCGGCCGGCGCTCTTGTGACCGTCGGGGGCGTTGCATGTGACTCGCCGGCGTTACCCGTGGATCAACGCTGTCCGGCATTTAGCGCAACTCAGACATATGGACTGGGAGTGCCAAGTGTTTTCATACAAGGTTTCGGCGACCCTAACAGTACTCTCAACAACAAGCCGATCGCCGTATTCGGGCAGGACACCTGGAAGGCCACGCGTCGGCTGACCATCAATTTTGGTATTCGTTATGATTACGAATTTACGACCGAGTATGCACCGACGCCATTCCGTGACCCACTGACCGGCATAACTCTGAGTGCGAACGATATTCTTGCCGCCCAACAAGCTCTCAACATTACTCAAGGCTTTCCTCGGGACGACAATAACATAGCACCGCGATTGGGCTTTGCGTGGGACGTCATGGGCGATGGCAGAACAGTGGTTCGCGGAGCGATCGGCCGCTTCTTTGATCACCCGCTGTTAGCGGTTTCCTTCAACTCGAACATCGCAGATGGTTCGCAGCAGCAGCAGGCGACTTTGATACCGTCAGGCGGTGTTTCGCCCACGGCGCTCTTAAATGCGCTTCAGGTGTTTCAAGGCACCTCTATTCCTGGTATCACGCCGGGCCTTGCTCCATCGGCACAATATTTGAACGGCTATATGCGTTTCAATCCGGCTACATTTACTGGCTTTGGCCCGATCCTGCCTTTTACTCTGCATGTTAGCAAGGACTTCCAATATCCTGATGCGACTCAGGCTAATTTTGCCGTTGAGCATATGTTCGGAAACGATATGTCGCTGTCCGCGAGCTACATAATGGTCAACGCGCATCACCTGAATCACCCGCAGGACATCAATGCCCCTGATACTGATGCAATGCGGGAAAATTTCAGGCGGTTTGCCGTCAATAACCCGGGTATCCCCGGCTGCACGTCAGCGAATCCGTTCGCCCAATCATGCTACCCAACGAGCGTCACAGCAGCCTCGTTCTTCCCGGTTCCCACTGCCTCGAACGCTTTGTTTACAGTCGTAATTCCGGGGTTGGTCGCCGTCAATAATACAACCGGCGAGCGATTCGTCAGTGGCGTGGCGGCGAACTTCTTCCGGCCGCTGGCCCCAAATTATTTCTTCGTTTCGTCAGTAACGGGCGGCCAGGTGAACAAGGCGGCGTTTGATATGGCTCTGGCAGGAACGGTCCGCTCGACCGGACCGGTCACTGCGTTCGGGGACGTTAGTGCACAATTGTCCGATGGAAACTCGTATTACAACGCAATGAATCTGGAGCTGAAAAAACGGTTCTCCACTAATATTCAGTTTCTAGCTTCGTATACCTGGGCCCATTCGATCGATGATTCGTCCGACCTTCAGACACTGCTAAAGCCGCAGAACAACCGCAATTTCGCTGCTGAGAGATCGGATTCACTATTCGATCAGCGACACCGGTTCGTCTTTAGCGGCGTGTTCGGAGCTCCTAATTCGTGGAAGAACAGCGGGGGTTTCTATGGCTTCCTCGACGGATTCACACTAGCGCCTATTGTTGAATGGAGCTCTGGACGGCCATTTAATATTCTCGCTCCGGGTGATGCAAACGGTGATTTTCAAAGTTCGAACGAACGCCCGTCATATCTGCCGGACGGAACTCTTTGTCAGACCGCTGTTGATCCCGGCTGCTTTCAAGGTATCTTTCCCCTGGATCCCAATCTGCCGCGAAACTACGGTATTACGCATAGTTATTTCAGCGTGGATGCACGGCTTTCTTACAGGACCCACTTAACCGAAAACGTTAAACTGGACTTCATCGCGGAAGGCTTTAACTTGTTCAATCGCTTTAACGAGGCTGCGGGTAATCCCTTTTATAATGTCGTCAATTCTTTTGGCGAACGCGAGGGAAACAAGTACTACAGTCAGCCGACCGCGGCATTTGACCCAAGGCAGTTCCAATTTGGCCTGCGGCTCAGCTTCTAAACTTGACGTATAAGGATTCACCTGCCGGGCAGATTCTTTCTGCCCGGCTTTTTGTGCTTTGAGGACGGTTTATTGATAATCGAGTTATGCCATTCAGCGCCGAGACAATAAAGGAGAAGGCTGCCGAGATCGGTTTTCATAGAACCGGGATCGTTCCGGCCCAGCCGTTGTACGAGGAAGGCGATCGGCTTAACGAGTGGCTAAAACGCGGCTACCACGGACAGATGGCTTGGCTCGCACGCGAACCGTATAAACGAAGCGATCCGCGGCTGCTGTTTCCCGCTGCAAGATCGGTTATCGTCACGGCTCTAAACTATTACACCGATAATCCTCACTCGAAGGACCCATCCGCTGGCAAGATCTCGCGATACGCATGGGGTGATGATTATCACGATGTCGTACGGAAAAAGCTGACGGAACTGCTCGACTGGATGCGATCTATGGACGCGTCTGTCGACGGCAAAATATGCGTCGACACTGCTCCGATGATGGACAAGGCCTGGGCCGTGCGTGCGGGCCTCGGCTGGCTGGGAAAACACACAAATCTGATAACTACGGACGCCGGTTCGTGGGTCTTTATCGGCGAGATACTAGTCAATGTAGAACTCGAGTATGAACATCAAAAAGTTGAGGACCATTGCGGTACATGTACGGCATGCCTCGACGCGTGTCCGACAGGCGCCATCGTGGGGCCATATCTTGTCGATTCCAGAAAATGTATTTCCTATGCAACGATCGAGCTTAGAGACGAGACTCTGCCCGTCAATATAAGTTCCAATTTAGACGGCTGGTTCTACGGCTGCGATATTTGCCAGGACGTTTGCCCGTGGAACCGTTTTGAAAAACCCACTTTCGAAGAAGGATTTGAACCAAGGCGGGGCGAAACGTCCATTCATCTGGACGAAGTTTTGGATATGACTCCCGAATCGTATGCAGAACGCTTCAGACGCTCGGCGATAAAGCGTGCAAAACTGCCGGGCCTAAAACGCAACGCAGCTGCCCTGAAGACTGTTGGCGGACTAGAACCTTCTCTGGCCGACGATAACTGACCGCTCGCCGCTGACTACTGTATTATCGAGTAATGGCTTTGCGCGACGCACATAACCGGGTCATTCGCGATCTGCGGATCTCTTTGACCGACCGCTGCAATTTTCGATGCTTTTATTGCCTGCCTAATGGCGAGCCGCCGATGGCACGCAAAGAGACAGTCCTTACGTTTGAGGAGATCGCTTACATATCCGAGATATTCGTCTCGCTAGGCATCGAAAAGATCAGGCTGACCGGCGGTGAACCGCTGATCCGTAGGGAAGTGCCGCGGCTCGTTGCCTCACTCGCAAAGCTAAGGCCGGGACTGCGTGACCTCGCTCTTACCACAAACGGCTTCGACTTTCCGCGTCACGCAAAGGCATTGAAAGAGGCGGGACTCGACCGCGTAACGATCAGCCTGGACAGCCTTGATCGGGAAAAATTTCTGGACATAACCGGTGTCGACGCGCTGGATCGGGCCTTTGCCGCCATTGAAACTGCCAGATCTCTTGCGTTCGAACCGATCAAGATCAACGCGGTCATAATTCGCGGACGCAATGATGACGAATTAGTAGAATTTGCCCGCTTTGCCCGCAAGCACAGTGTAGCTATGCGATTTATCGAGTTTATGCCGCTCGATTCGGGGCATGAATGGAGCCGCGACATGGTCGTCCCGGGCCGCGAGATCCGCGATACGATAAACGCGGTCTATCCACTCAAACTCAAGGAGACCTCACGTGGCAGCGAGACGGCATGGAAATACCAGTTTGCGGATGGCTCGCCCGGCGAGATCGGTATCATTGCCCCGGTTACCGAGATGTTCTGCGGCGCCTGCTCCCGGATCCGCCTGACGGCCGACGGCCAGATTCGAACATGCCTGTTCTCGACCGTCGAACACAATCTGCGCGATATCATCCGCGGCGGAACATCACGTGAAGAAATTATCGCGTTTATAGAGGCCGTTGCTCTCAAGAAAGAAGCCCGACACCACATCAACGATCCCGAGTTCGTTCAGCCCTCAAGGACAATGAGTTTTATCGGCGGCTAAGCTCCTGTACACCAAAAAAGGACTTCGACTTCACAGTCTAAGACACGTTTTACGCTCCGGCAGCGGTTACCTTATACTCAAAGCATATGCCGAAAGCCGGTTCTATCGAATCAATTTTGAATGAGCATCGCCTTTTCCCTCCGCCACCGGCGTTTTCTGAAAAGGCCATCATCAAGAGCTTTGAGGAATACCAAAAACTCTATGACGAGGCGGCCAAAGATCCACCTGCGTTTTGGGCAAAGCAGGCTGAGGATCTCGATTGGTTTCGGAAATGGGACATGGCACTCGAATGGAACGAACCGTTTGCCAAGTGGTTCGTCGGCGGCAAGATCAACATCTCATATAACTGTCTCGACAGGCATTTGACGACCTGGCGAAAGAACAAGGCGGCCATCATCTGGGAAGGCGAGACCGGCGAGATCAAGACCATCACGTACCTGCAGCTTCAACGCGAGGTCTCGCGATTTGCCAATGTTCTAAAAAGCCTGGGCGTAAAGACCGGTGACCGCGTCGCCCTTTATATGCCGCTCATTCCGGCCCTTGCCGTGGCAATGCTTGCCTGCGCGCGGATCGGCGCACCGCACACGGTTATATTTGGCGGGTTTTCGGCTGACGCGATCAGCGACCGGGTAAATGACTGCGGCTGCAAAGTGATAGTTACCGCAGACGGTGGTTATCGGCGAGGTTCAGAGATCAGGCTGAAGGACATTGTCGATCAAGCGGCCGAACAATGCCCGACCGTTGAGAACATCGTCGTTTTTCAACGGACCAACTCCAAGATCGCGATGCGCCCCGGACGGGACCACTGGTGGCACGAACTGACGAAAACCGTTCCGGCCGAATGCCCGGCGGAGGAACTGGATTCCGAACACCCGCTCTACATTCTTTACACGTCAGGCACGACCGGCAAGCCAAAAGGGATCTTGCACACGACCGGCGGTTATCTCACGCAGACGGCATACACGACCAAGATAGTATTCGATCTCAAGGATGACGATATTTATTGGTGCACAGCCGACATCGGTTGGGTAACAGGGCACTCGTATGTGGTTTACGGGCCTCTTGCGTGCGGCGCGACTGTATTTATGTACGAGGGCGCTCCAAATTTCCCCGACTTTGACCGTTTCTGGGACATGATCGAGCGGCACCGCATTACGATCTTTTACACCGCCCCTACGGCAATACGGGCATTTATCAAATGGGGCGAGCAGTATCCCCTAAAGCACGACCTTTCGAGTCTGCGGCTGCTCGGCACCGTGGGCGAGCCCATCAATCCTGAAGCCTGGATGTGGTATCACGAGATCATCGGCAAGCGGCGGTGCCCGATAGTCGATACATGGTGGCAAACAGAAACGGGTTCGATCATGATCTCGCCGCTGCCCGGTGCGACCCCGACCGTTCCGGGAACCGCCACGAGGCCGATTCCCGGGATCATCCTGGATATAGTTACCAAAGCCGGCGCACCGGTCGGCACCAACGAAGGCGGATACCTGGTTGCCAAGCACCCCTGGCCCTCGATGCTGCGCACGCTGTGGGGCGATGACGAAAGATATAAAGAGGCGTATTGGTCAGAGATACCGGGGCTTTACTTTGCGGGGGACGGAGCACGACGTGATGAGCATGGTTATTTTTGGATAATGGGCCGGGTCGACGATGTCATCAACGTAAGCGGGCATCGGCTTGGGACTGCCGAGATCGAATCTGCGCTCGTTTCGCACGAGGCGGTCGCCGAGGCTGCTGTTGTTGGCCGGCCCGACGAACTCAAGGGCCAGGCGATCGCAGCGTTTGTTACACTCGAGGGCAAACGGCGCGGGGGAGACGAGCTAAAGGCAGAGCTTCGGGCCCATGTTACAAAAGAGATCGGGGGGCTCGCCAAACCAGATGACATACGATTTACCGACGCTCTGCCAAAGACCCGCTCGGGGAAGATAATGCGCAGATTGCTTCGCGAGATCGCGGCGGGCGGCAAAGTCGCGGGCGACGTGACAACGCTCGAGGACCTGTCGGTGCTCGAGAAGCTTAGAGAGGACGAGGAATAGACGCTATGACAACCGACTACGAAACAGCAACGCTTGCGGCAGGATGCTTTTGGTGCGTGGAAGCCGTTTTTGACGATCTGAAAGGCGTCAGGGATGTCGTATCAGGGTACTCCGGCGGGCATAAAGAAAACCCGACCTATCAGGAGGTATGTTCCGAAACGACAGGTCACGCCGAGGTTGTCCAGATCCGCTTTGATCCAAAAGAACTCACGCTCAAAGAGCTCTTACAGGTATTTTTCACCATTCACGATCCCACAACTCTAAATCGTCAAGGCGGGGATATAGGAACGTCCTATCGCTCGGCCATCTTTTATCACTCAGATGAACAAAGGCGGATTGCCGACGAAGTGATAGCGGAGTTTACTGCTGAGGGTATTTATGACAACCCAATAGTGACCGAGGTCGAGCCTATCGATAAATTTTGGCCTGCCGAGAACTATCACCAGGAGTATTTTGCCAATAATCCAAACCAGCCTTATTGCGCCGCGGTCGTGGCGCCAAAGGTAGCAAAATTTAGACAGAAATTTCTGTCCAGGCTTAAGAGCTGATCGGTTACAACTTTCCCAGCAACATCAACACGCCGATAACAATAAATGCGGCTGCGACAATCCGCTGCAGCCACTCGGTCGGAATGTACTCACTGAGAATGCCGCCGACCAAAACCCCGATCAGCGTCACCACCACGAGCGCGGCTGCCGCACCAAGAAAAACAGATATTTTCGACTCGGTGCTGGCTGTCATTGTTATTACAGCAAGCTGCGTCTTATCACCAAGTTCTGCCAGAAACAGAGTAAGGAAAGCAGTTCCAAATATTTTCCAATCCATACGGGAAAGTTTATCGAGTTTGTTGAAGTTTGTTGAGTAGGGGAGATCTGGCTCCGGGTCCTCAACGTACTCAATGAACCCCAATGACCTCAACGAACTATTGTAAAACTTGCATCTTTTGAGCTTTTGCTTCAAAATTCGCTAAAAACATTCCGGGGATTACGGGCATTCTGCTCGAATCATTAGCTAGGGTTTCTCTCAGTTGATCTCGAAGTCGTAAGGAAAACTATGGCCAACTCGTTATTTCGCAAAAAGTCGATCGCTCAAATACAAGCCGATGCCGCCGCGGGCTTCGCAGACGCCGAACGCGATGGAACGGGTCTCAGGCGAAGTCTGAGCACCTTTGACCTGACGATGATGGGGATTGCCGCGATCATCGGCGCGGGAATATTTGCGATGGTTGGCGAGGCCTCGTTCCATGGCGGCCCGGGCGTCATCTTTCTGTTCATTTTTGCCGCCATCGCCTGTGGATTTGCCGCACTTTGTTATGCGGAATTTGCCTCGAAAATACCTATTGCGGGCTCGGCGTATACGTATGCGTACGCCAGCTTTGGCGAGTTGTTGGCTTGGATCATAGGCTGGGACCTGCTCGTCGAATACGCCATCGGTAACATAGCGGTCGCGATCTCATGGAGCGACTATTTCTCTCGTCTGTTGATAGCAAACGGCATTGATATACCGGCGTACATGACGATGGACTATCTTAGTGCGTCCCGAGGTTTCACGGAAAACCACACGGTGGTTGATGCCGCCCTCGCCCAAGGCCAGAGCCTGGACGCGCTCAGCCGCCTCAATGTCGATCAACTAAAGGGGGTATCAGATCAACTCTCCCCGGCAATGATCGAGGCTTATTCAGCCTGGACCCGGGCACCTCATCTGGGGAATTGGCCGGTCATCCTTGACCTGCCCGCTCTTGGCATAGTTTTCATTATTACTCTGCTGGTATACATCGGCATCCGTGAATCCAAAACCGCTTCGAACATAATGGTCGGCATCAAACTCGGGATCATTCTGCTCGTCATCATAGTCGGAGCGTTTTTTGTTAAGACCACCAATTGGAATCCGTTCTTGCCTAACGGTTTCGGTGGCGTAATGTCTGGCGTTGCGGCGGTGTTTTTTGCCTATATCGGATTCGACGCTTTGTCTACGACCGCCGAAGAGTGCAAGGACCCGTACAAGACCCTGCCCCGCGGCATGATCTATTCTTTGCTGATCTGTACTGTCCTTTATGTTGCGATCGCCTTGGTTCTGACAGGTATGGTCAGCTACAAGAGTTTTGAGGGCGTCGGTGACCCGCTCGCGTTCGTGTTTGGCCCTCAAGGCGTGAATATTCCCTGGATCTCAGGGCTGATCGCCGTTGGCGCTATCGTAGCTATTGCGACGGTACTGCTTGTATTTCAACTCGGACAACCCAGACTGTGGATGGCGATGAGCCGCGACGGCTTGTTGCCGAAAATCTTTTCGTCGATACATCCTCGGTTTCGAACGCCGTGGTTCTCGACCATTCTGACCGGGTTTATGGTGGCGATCCCCGCCCTGTTCATGAATCTCTCAGAGGTAACCGATCTTTCGGTCATTGGAACGCTGTTTGCGTTTACGATCGTGTGTGCCGGTGTTTTGGTCAAGGACAAGGAATTTGCGGGTGAAAAACGATTCGTGCCTTATATAAATTCGATATTTATTGCGCCCGTCATTTTTGTTGTGGCCGTGGCGGCGTTGTTTTACTTTAATGGAGAGGCAGTGACGAGAGTATTTACCGATTTCACACCGTCGGCCGAAGATATTAAGGACGGCGTAGAGACGGCGGGTGGGGTATTTGTTCATCGCATTCCATATCTTGTTTTCTCGATCTTTTCGGTTGTGATGGTCGTGTTGTGTTTTGTGAAGAGGCTGTCTCTGATACCGGTCCTGGGGGTCATGTGCTGCACGTATTTGATGACCGAGCTCGGGTGGAAGAACTGGTTCCGGTTCGCGATCTGGATGTTAGTCGGTTTCGGAGTTTATTTTTTGTATAGCTACAAGCACAGCAAACTTCACATTCGCGAGGAGGCTGGTAGTTAGCGAGATCTTTTCTCGTGGATATTGCTATAATAGATCGAACACATTTTTCAAAAACCCCACTACACTGGCCGGCGTCTAAATGACGACCGAAACGCAAACGATCTCACAAGGAGGATCAGTTATGAGACACAAATTTGTGTTGGCGTCGGTGTTTTCTCTATTCGTTTTGGCTATCTCAACGGCCGCGCAGACCAAGACCAATTTTTCGGGGACGTGGGAACTTGATCACGACAGGTCCAAGCTCGGCGACCACTCAACGATCGATACCCAGACCCTGACCGTAACCCAGACCGATCAAGAGTTGACTGTCCAAAAGAAGACGAAACGGACCTCACATGTGGCCGACGAAGACTTTGGGGACGAGAGATGGAGCGGGCATTGGGGTGGGTTTTGGGGCGGCGATCTCGGCGGCGACTTCGATTCCGATTTTGGCGACTTTGGCCGTGATTACGACCGTGAAATTGGCCGGAATTATGGGCGTGACACAAACGTAACCTACGATCTTAGCGGCAAGGAGACAAGGTCCGAGATGGAGGGCCGTTGGCGAACGGTACCTGTGAGGCATAGGGCCAAAGTTGAAGGTGCGAAGCTGCTGCTGACCTCGTCCAGCCGCTATGAGGGCTTTGACGGCGACAATACGATTACGGCAAAGCAAAAGTGGGCGTTGTCTTCGGACGGAAAGACATTGACGATCAAGGTGGAATTTTCCGGAATACGCGGTCGAGAGTCCAGCACGAGGGTATACTCGAAAAAATAGTTAGTAAAGAGCCTTACTAATCCTCAAATTGCAGTTCGTCGATGATCTCTGCCATGTATTTGCGGCCGAGGTCGATATCGCCGGGCGGAAGTGAAACGGCTCCGACGACCGCATGCCCGCCGCCGCCGTAGCGTTCGCAAATCT
>Ga0070670_100002745_pt1 | contig 14545 bp, 9 predicted proteins | sample KBSS63metaG_FD_64665 | JGI IMG/M metagenome (GOLD analysis project Ga0070670, IMG submission 64665) | Switchgrass rhizosphere microbial communities from Kellogg Biological Station, Michigan, USA - KBS S6-3 metaG | ecosystem: Host-associated > Plants > Roots > Rhizosphere > Soil ... | reverse complement strand
TTCCCGTCGGATCAGCCAGGCGGTCGCCCTGCCCGTTGTCTTTGTTGATTCGGTAAGAAGCGAACAAACTAACGCGGGGAAGAATTTGCGCGGTCGTGTCAACAAAGAAGAAACTAATTCTCATGAAGTACAGGCTGTGACCGAGCGGATGCCTGACGCTGTTGAAGAAATAGTCGACCACCGCGTCACTGTTGACCCAGTTGTAGTTGTAGCCGGTGCTAAACGACACTTTGGAGTCCGGAGTCCAATCAACCGAGGCAGTAAACAGTCGCGACCTCACGTCCACTCCGAAATCCTGTAATGAAACGCCGGCGATCTCCGAAGGGTTTGAGTTGTTCTTCGTGATCACTGCCACGTTGAAAGAAAGCTGCTTGTTCGGCGTGTACCTGCTCTTGGCACGAATGTTCGTGTAATCGTAATTTCCAATGCGCGTGAACACGTTGTCTGCGCTACCGTGCTCGGCGTCGAAGTAGATCGTCCAATCTTTCACCGGGCGCGCCTTGAAGCCGCCGAAAAATGCATGGGTATGATTTGTCTCCACTTCCTCCTCTGACGTGCGAGCTGGCGGCGGAGTCACTGAGCCGTTCGAGCCGAGATTGAATCCTGCAAAACTTTCTTCGATGCGACGGCTGCCGTAGCGATAGCCGAAGTGAATTGAGTAGCGAGCATTGAACTGGTAGTCGCCTTCGAGGGTGTTCTGATACTTGCGATACTTGGTAATCCGATTCGCGTCCAGGTTGCTGAAACTGACGGTGTCGGTTCTTAAGGTTGCGCCCGAACCGCGCGTGATTGAGAAAAAGTCGCTGAACACCGCATTGCCGTCGATGGTGAAGTCTTCAACGCGAAACGTGTTTGAGATTCGCAGTTTGTCGGTGGCAAAAAAAGTAACGCCAATATCTCCGAGGGTCTGCGGGCGCCGCGCGTTTCCGGTGATGCTGTATTGGCCGAGGTTGAGTGTATTCGGTGTCGCCGGCAGGGGACCGGGAGGCCACGCAGTGACTCTTGGATTGAAGTTCCTACCCGTAAAGTTCTCAATGAAAGCAAAGTTCGAGGTCGACTTGCTGTAGACAATGCGACCGGTAACATCCAGCTTCTTAGCCACGAGCGAGTGCAAGCTGAGTCGCGTGTAGTTGACACTTCCGTGCGCTGGTTCGTTGCGACTAAAGCTGGTGAAGCTGGCGACAGCAGGGTTCAGGTTTATGCCCGAAGTTGGTCCGAGACTGATGAAGCTGTCGTCGCGAAACCGACGAAAGCCCTGCAGGAAAGAAAAGTCGATTGGCCCAAGTTTGCCGTCAGCGCCGACGCGGAAGTCGTTGGCCCGCGATCTCAGGTTTGACAGCAAATTAAACTCGTTCCCGCCGAGGTGATAATTCGTGAACGCTGGACCGCTGTATCTCTCGGGTGAATATCCTAGGTTGAACCGGATAGTCTCATTCTTCGGCAGCAGGGTGAGATCAAAGTCTCCCATCTGCGTCCGCGTGTTGTAACCGTGTTCTCCGGTAACGCGATTCGGCGCGACACTGAAGCTCGCGGGAGAAAACACCCAGTTGGGATTGGCGAGGTTGTTCACAAATCTGAAGTACTTGAAGCGCCGATAATTGCCGTCAAAGCGGTACCAGGCCGGCTTCTCAACACTCACTCGCAGCTGGCCGTTCGGATCCGCGCCCCAGCCGGATGAGGTCACGAGGAACGTGTCAAACAAACCACCTTTGCCTTCTTTCGACCGCATCAGGAAGCTGGAATCAAACAGGCGCGGGCCGGCTTTGTAATTCAGATCGCTTTGATACTTGTTGAGGTCTCCATCGACACTCAACCCGCGATAGCCGACCTCAATACTGGATATGATCGTGTAGTCGCCGGCGTCGTCTCCGGCTTCGACGACCGCAGCGTCGGATTTCTTTTCGGGAGATTTCTTCGGCGCCGGGCTGGGCGTCGGTTGTTGTGCGATGGCAATTGCTGACAGCAACAATATTCCCAGGGTAATCGCCGCCAATCTCCGTATGATTCTGTTTGTCATAAGGAACACTCCGCCCCTCACCTGAAGAACACAGGACTTGAACGCGATCCATGAACCTTCACATGACAAGCCGTGCAGTTCGCGTACTGCGCGTTCTGATTATGTTGCGGACCGGCCGGCTCAACCGCGCCTACATCATGCGCCACGCTATGGCAGGTCAGACAAAGTTGGTTAACGGCACTGAAGCGCAACAGCCTCGGATTGGCTGAACCGTGCGGTATGTGACAAGCCGAACAGCCTTCGGTTTTGAGCGGCGCATGTTCATACGTGAACGGACCTTGCTTGTCCGCATGACACTTAATGCACGCTGCGTCGGCGCCGGTTGCGAGTCTGGTTTGTTTTAGTTCAAAGCCACCGTGCGGGTTATGGCAGTCGCTACACTTCATTGTCCCTTCGAGAACTTTGTGATGGAAGGGCATGTTGAACTGCGGCTTCACTTCGCTGTGACAACTGAGGCAAAGCTGCGGCTCGCCTTCTTTCAACAGGTTCAGAGTAGAGAAGCCGGGCTTCTGCGCATTCGCTTTTGCAACGAAAGTAATTGAGCTGGCCAGGTTCGCCCCGGTTAGACTCTGGTGCGCCGAATGGCAGTCAGTACAACCAATATCGTTGCGCCAATGCTCCCCACGCCGAAAGTTGTTGTGCTCTTCCTTGCCTGCATGACAGGTAAGGCAGGTCTCCGAAATATCCTTCGAAGACTTGTTCTTGAAGCTGATTATTTTTGCCGGGTCGCCCTCTTCGGCGTGCGCCTTTCCTGGACCATGGCACGCTTCGCAGCCGGTAACCTTTCCTTTCCAGCTACCGATCTTTGCAAGTTCCGCGTGCGACGTATGAGAGAACGCCTTGAACTGATCTTCGTGGCAGTCCTTACAGGCTTCACTGCCGATGTAATCCGCAGCGCTGTAGCTTGCCGGTTTAGTTGTTGTTTGGGTTTGGCTCAGCTTAACGGATTGTGATGAACCGCCTGAAGCGAACCACATGACGGTGACCGTTAGCGAGCTGCAAAGGAGCAACGCTTTGATGATTCTATTTGGAGTCAATCCGTAGGCCCTCACTTTGAGGTGAAGATCCACCTAAGCTAGAGAAGAGCGTGTGATGCTGCTGCTTTCGCTAAGAGCAAAGTTCTAATGACTACCCTTGGTTCGGCTGCGTCGGGGGCATCATAGCAACTGCAATGTTGACTGATTCGCCGATTATCTGGAAGGTTAGATTTACCAAACGCCTTGAAAATCGTCTGTGTGTTAGCACACACAGGATAAATCTTTCCCAGTAGCCCGCTATAAACCAGTTCTTCCCAGTCCGAAAAATATTCCCTGGTTCGTCTGTTTTCCCTCCGGCAAGGCGCGTGCCGATTGCCTCTGGCCCATTTGACGGTAGTTGGATAAGAGTATTCGCTTCATGCTGCGAGCTTTCGCGCAGGAAGCTGCGAAAGTTTCCTCAGATTTTCTGAAGACCACCTATCGAGTTACTCACAAATACTCTCGCAAACGCAATCGGCATAGATATTGCCGGGTTAGCAAAACGGGAACCCAAAGCCCGGGCGAATGGAGCAGCGGCTTGCTGCTCAGAGATGCAGAGTCAGGGAGGACTGGAGGTCACTACCATGGCAAAAGATGATCGAGACATTCTGGAGCTGCTGAAAGAAGAATTGGCTTTCATCGAGCAAGGCGGTTACGGACGCTCGGTACGCACACCGTGGTTACCTAAGTCGGCCTTTCAGGACTCCCTGACCTGCGTTAACTATGGTTATCCCTATCGTGCGCATCCGTGCAACGAATGCCACCTGCTCGATTTTGTTGACACTGAACACCGGGCCGAAGAAATCCCGTGTCACTACATTCCACTGAATGAGGTCGGTGAAACAATCGAAGACCTTGAAGCTCAGGACAATCAACCCAAACTGGAACGCACTCTGAAAGAATGGATGCGGACCAAGATTGCAGAGATTGAACAAGCGCGAGCGAGGCATATGGCTGCACACGACTCGCATCAGGCAGCGATGACCTGAATTGCCCGGTCTCCCCGTGCCGCAGGCAACGGTGATGTGCCCAGCCAGCCGTAGGTAGTTTCCCGTAAGCTGCCTGCGGCTGGTTCATATAAATCGATTGATCGACGACGAAAGCCAAGAGTTATGAGCAAGAACATCACGATCGACGGCAACGAAGCTGCGGCCCACGTGGCCTACAAGACCAACGAAGTCATCGCAATCTATCCGATCACTCCGTCCTCAAACATGGGCGAGGCGGCTGACGCCTGGGCCGCGAAAGAAAAGAAGAACATTTGGGGCATGACTCCGATCGTGCGCGAAATGCAGTCGGAAGGCGGCGCCGCCGGCACGGTTCATGGCGCGCTGCAGACTGGCGCACTCACTACAACTTTCACCGCCAGCCAGGGATTGCTTTTGATGGTTCCCAACATGTTCAAGATTGCGGGCGAACAAACCAGCACCGTGTTTCACATCGCGGCACGTTCGCTGGCTACGCACGCGCTCTCGATTTTCGGCGATCACAGCGATGTGATGGCGACCCGATCGACCGGCTGGGCAATGTTGTTTGCCAACTCCGTGCAGGAAGTGATGGACTTTGCACTCATCGCCCAGGCGAGTACGTTACAGTCCCGCGTTCCATTCCTGCACGTGTTCGACGGTTTTCGCACCTCGCATGAAGTAATGAAAATTGAGACGCTCTCGGACGACGAGATCCGGTCGCTGATTGACTACAGGCTCGTGCAAGCGCACCGCGAGCGAGCGCTTACGCCCGATCGTCCGGTGATGCGTGGCACCGCGCAAAACCCCGACGTCTTTTTCCAATCACGGGAGCGGGCCAACTCTCTTTATTTCGAGACACCGGCGATCGTCGAAAGTCTCATGGAGAAACTTGGCGCCACCACTGGCCGCCGCTATCGCTTGTTTGACTACGTGGGCGCGCCGGACGCGGAGCGAGTGATCGTGATGATGGGCTCCGGCTGCGAAACTGCGGAAGAGACTGTCGCCGCGTTGTGCGAGCAAGGCGAGAAGGTTGGTTTGTTGAAGGTGCGATTATATCGGCCGTTTTCGGTTGAACATTTCATCGCCGCCCTGCCGCGTTCCGTGAGGGCAATCGCCGCACTCGACCGGACCAAAGAAGCAGGCAGCGCCGGTGAGCCGCTCTACCAGGATGTGCTGACTGCATTCGCTGAGGCGTCGTCACGTTCGACGATTGACTTTGCGCTCAGGCCGCGCGTGGTTGGCGGCCGTTATGGTCTCGGTTCGAAGGAGTTCACCCCCGCGATGGTCAAGGCCGTATTAGATGAGCTTGCCGAGGAGGAACCAAAGAACCATTTCACCGCCGGCATCATCGACGATCTGACGTTTACTTCACTTCCGTTTGATCCCAACTTCCTTATAGAGCCGAAGGATCAGGTGCGCGCGATGTTTTGGGGACTTGGCGCCGACGGAACCGTGAGCGCCAACAAAAATTCCATCAAGATCATTGGCGAAGGCACGCCGAATTACGCGCAGGGCTACTTTGTTTACGATTCAAAGAAATCAGGCGCCATGACCGTGTCGCACCTGCGCTTCGGCCCGCAGCCGATCAAAAGCACTTACCTGATCCAGAGAGCAAATTTCATCGCCGTTCATGAATTCAGCTTCCTGAATCGTTACGACATTCTCGGCAGCGCTGAGGATGAGGCGACATTGCTCTTGAATTGTTCTTACGACGCTCGGGAAGTTTGGGAACATTTGCCGCGCGCGGTACAGGAAACAATTATCCGCAAGCGGATCAAAGTCTACTCAATCAATGCGTACGCCGTTGCCAAGGAGACACAGCTCGGCAATCGCATCAACACGATCATGCAGACGTGCTTCTTCGCGATTAGCGGCGTGTTGCCGCGCGACGAAGCGATTGAAAAGATCAAAGACTCCATCAAGAAAACTTACGGCAAGCGCGGTGAGGCAGTGGTTCAGCAAAACTTCGCGGCCGTAGACGCGGCCCTGGCGCATTTGCATGAAGTGCAAGTGCCGGCGCAGGCGAGCGGCATTGATGAATTGCAATCAAACGTCACCGACAACGCTCCGCGGTTTGTGCGTGAAGTGACGGCTGAGCTGATGGCCGGACGAGGCGACCTGCTGCCGGTAAGCGCCTTCCCGGTCGACGGCACTTATCCGGTAGGCACCGCGCGTTGGGAGAAGCGCAACATCGCCCATGAAGTTCCGGTGTGGGAACCTGACCTGTGTATCGAGTGCGGTAAGTGCGTCTTAGTCTGTCCACACTCGACCATTCGCGCGAAGGTTTGTACTGAAGCTGATCTTGAAAACGCGCCCGCAGGTTTCAAACGCATACCCGCGAAATGGCGCGAGCTTCCCGATCAGCTCTACACAATTCAGGTGGCGGTCGAAGATTGCACTGGTTGTCAGCTCTGCGTTGAAGTTTGCCCGGCGAAAGACAAGCATGATCCTTTGCGCAAGTCCTTAAACATGCACCCACAGTTGCCATTGCGCGACAGCGAGCGCGTCAACTGGGACTACTTTCTGACGCTCCCGGAGATTAATCGCAATGGCAGCCTCGGCTTTGGTTCAGTCAAGAACGTTCAACTGCTGCAACCGCTGTTCGAATTTTCCGGCGCTTGTTCCGGATGCGGCGAGACGCCTTACATCAAACTCATGACGCAGCTCTTCGGCGACCGCGCGGTAATCGCGAACGCTACCGGCTGCTCGAGTATTTACGGCGGCAACCTGCCCACCACTCCTTACACCACCAATCGCGAGGGTCGTGGGCCAGCGTGGAGCAATTCACTGTTTGAGGACAACGCAGAGTTTGGTCTGGGAATGCGGCTGGCGCTCGATCATCAAAATTCTTACGCCAAACATTTGGTCGAGCGAATGCGCGATACGATTGGTGCAGACCTCGCGGATCGCTTACTCAACACTGATCAGTCCACCGAGACGGGAATAGCCGCGCAACGAGAGCTCGTGGTTGAGTTGAAGAAGAAATTGCAAGAACTCGAAGGAGTTGAGGCGCGCGATCTGCTCAATTTGGCGGATTCGCTGGTGAGTAAGAGCGTTTGGATCGTTGGCGGCGACGGTTGGGCCTATGATATTGGTTTCGGCGGACTCGATCATGTTTTGGCGAGCGGACAGAATGTGAACATCCTGGTGCTGGATACAGAAGTTTATTCAAACACCGGCGGCCAGGCGTCGAAGGCGACGCCGCTGGGCGCCGTGGCGAAGTTTGCTGCCGGCGGCAAGGCCAGCGCTAAGAAAGATCTCGGCCTGACCGCGATGGGCTATGGCAACGTGTATGTCGCCCAGATAGCGATGGGCGCCAACGACACCCACACCGTGAAAGCATTCCGCGAAGCGGAAGCGCATCCCGGTCCTTCGTTGATCATCTCGTACGGCCACTGCATCGCACACGGCATCGATATGTCGAAAGGCCTGCAGCAGCAGAAACTGGCGGTGGAATCTGGTTACTGGCCGCTCTATCGTTTCAATCCGAAGCTCGAGGAAGACGGCAAGAACCCGTTTCAGCTTGACTCGCACGATCCGAAGATTCCGCTCGCGGACTACATCTACAACGAAGGCCGATACCGCATGCTGAAAGAAAGCGATCCGGAAGTGGCAAAGTTTCTGTTGGGCCAGGCGCAAAAGGCTGTCGATCACCGTTGGCGGCAATATAAACAGATGGCGCAAGCGAAGGCCGAATAGTGATCTGATTAAACCGTGGTGGCGAGTTTGTCTCATGATCTGACGGGCCTTATTTTCTGGGACCGCGGGCGTCTCGCCCGCCTTCAAGCAACGGGTTCACTCAACTATTAGCGATACCGAGAAGATGTTGTGAACTGGAATTGAGTGGCATTCAAAGCCGGCGGGCGAGACGCCCGCGGTCCCAGTAATTGAGATCTTATTTGCTTGCGCCGAAGCAGAAGTGGGGTCTAATGTGACACCGAAATCGGCCTGCTAACCAAACCATTCCGCGCGCGACAAGAGACAATGGCTTTACGCTTAACCAATCGCAAACCCATCCTGCTTGCGCTTGCAGCCTCCTTCTTCCTAACCATCCTGATTGTTGTTGGCTCACGCAATCTTGAACACTACGATGCGGCTCTCTTTGGTTACACCGTTGCAAGTGTGGTTGCGTTCGGCGCCGTTGTTTTCCGCTATGCCATCTGGCTACGGCGGCCGGCGACGCGGGTTTACTGGCGGCGGGGTTGGAAATTATTTCAAGACCGCAAGAATTTACTCGCCAACACCAGCAGCGCCGCGAAGACCATAGTCGGCGGAATGGCGGTGCAGAAGTTCATATTTCGGCGCGGCCTTTCTCGCTGGCTGATGCATCAGTTGATCATGTGGGGCTGCATTATTTCCGCGCTGGTTACTTTTCCGCTCGTCTTCGGCTGGGTGCATTTCGAGCTGGAAGGGGAGCGCGGTTATCGCGCTTACGTTTTCGGATTTCCCCTGAACGTCGTCGATGGACGAAGCCTGCTCGCCTGGGTGACCTTTCATGCGCTCGACTTCACCGCAATCATGGTGCTTGCGGGTTGCGCGATTGCGATTCATCGCCGCCTGCACGATCGCGGCGCGATTGCTTTGCAACAGTTTCTACTCGACTTCGTTCCGCATCTCCTCTTGATCGCGATTTGCATCACGGGATTAATGCTGACGGCATCGAGCCTCTGGCTGCACGGCTACATGTATTCGTTCATCGCCCTTTCACATCAGGCAGTCGTGATCATGACTTTGTTTTACTTGCCCTTCGGCAAACTCTTTCACGTGATTCAGCGACCGGCCTCAATCGGTGTTGAACTTTATCAAAGGCGCGCGCGTGAGATGCCACAGGCAGTCTGTCCGCGTTGCGGTGTCGAGTTCGTAGCCGAGATGTGGCTGGACGATCTCAAGACCGTCGTCGATAAACTCGGCTTTGATTACAAAATGGGGGATGGACGCGTTTGGCAGGATTACTGCCCGCGGTGCAAGCGGGTCATACGCGGGTTGGCGTATGCAAATCTGCCGCAACGCAATGCGGAGGTCTTCCGTGGGTCTCGGGTTCAAGTTGCAGAAGAAGAGAAATAAGCCGCGGATTAACGCAGATAGACGCGAATAGGTGGATGAAAACTAGACCGACTTTTCTGATCTGCGTGAATCCGCGTTCATCCGCGGCTAAAAGGCTATGAGCAGAGTCGAGCATCTCGAAAAGATCATCGAAGCCTACGGACCGCATCTGCATGATGCGCCGTATGGCGGCTGGCGCGCGGATCGCGTGATCGACAAAGTTGTGCCCACGCACTGCCCTTATTGCGCAGTGCAGTGCGGCATGAATCTACTGGTCGAAAACAATCATGTCGTCGGTTTCGAGCCGCGTTACGATTTCCCGGTTAATGAAGGCCGTCTCTGTCCCAAAGGTGTAACCGCCTATTTACAGGTTCATCATCCCGATCGCCTGCTGCATCCACTCATCAAGCGTAACGGCGTCTTCGAGCAGGCGAGCTGGGATGAAGCGCTCGATCTCGTAGTTTCGAAATTCAAGGAGCTGCAAGCTCAACACGGCAAAGATTCAATTGGCGTTTATTCCGGTTCATCGCTAACTACAGAAAAAACCTATTTGCTGGGCAAGTTTGCGCGGGCCGGACTAGGCACACGCTACGTTGATTACAACGGCCGGCTTTGCATGGTCTCAGCGGCGGCCGGCAACAATAAAGCATTCGGTATCGACCGTGCCGCGAATCCGTGGGATGACATTCCGCTTGCGGAAGTTCTTTTGATCGCTGGCTCGAATTGCGCCGAGACGTTTCCTGTATTGAACAAGTTCCTGTGGCAACAGCGCGACAACGGCGGATGTTGGATCATCATCGATCCGCGCGAGACTGCAACTGCACGCCAGGGCGATCTCCACCTGCAACTGAAACCCGGCACTGATGTCGCGCTCGCCAACGGCATGCTGCACGTCCTCGTAGAAGAGAAGTTGATCGATGAGTCGTTCATAAACGCGCGCACGAATGGTTGGGAAGAAACGCGCGAACTGGTAGCGCGCTACACACCGCAAGTCGCTTCCGAAATAACCGGCGTGCCGGCGGAGAAGATTGTGCAAGCAGCCCGGCTCTACGGTCGCGCCAAAACCTCTATGTTGATGCATGCGCGCGGCATCGAGCACCATTCACACGGCGTCAACAACGTTCTCTCCTACATCAATCTCGTGCTGGCAACCGGAAGCATCGGTGCGCCCGGGCGCGGTTATGGAACGATCACCGGGCAAGGCAACGGTCAGGGTGGTCGCGAGCATGGGCAGAAAGCTGATCAACTACCCGGGCAGCGTTCGATTTCAAATCCGGAACATCGCAAGCACGTCTGTGAGATTTGGGGTTTGCCGGAAGCAGAGTTGCCGCAGGCAGGTGTTTCAGTCGTCGAGATGTTTGACAAGATGCGCGAGGGTGAGATTCGCGGGTTGCTGTCGATCTGCAACAACGTCATGGTGAGTCTGCCTGATACCAATGAAGTGCGCCGCTCTCTCGAAGGTCTCGACTTCTACGTCTGCATTGACTTCTTCATGTCTGAAGGCTCGCGTTATGCGGACGTTGTTTTACCCGGCAGCACCTGGAGCGAAGACGAAGGCGTGACCACAAACAGCGAAGGCCGGGTCGTGAAGATCAACAAGGCGGCAGATCCGCCCGGCGAAGCGCGAGCCGACTGGTGGATCGTTCAGGAGATCGCGCGTCGAATGGGTCGAGAAAAATATTTTAAGTTTGACGGACCTCTCGACATCTTCAATGAAATGCGCGTCGCCTCGCGTGGCGGTAACGCCGACTACTACGGGATAACCTGGGAAAAGATCGAAGCGAACAATGGCATCTTCTGGCCGTGCCCATCTCTGGATCATCCCGGAACGCCGCGACTCTTTGAAGAACGGTTTTATCATCCCGATGGCAAGGCCAAGTTTCACGCAGTTGAGTTTGAGCCTCCGCAGGAAACACCTGACGAAGAGTTTCCGCTCATTCTGACTAGCGGTCGTGTGGTCTACCAGTACCTTTCCGGTAATCAGACGCGGCGAATTGGATTTCTTGTCGAGCAGTGCCCGGAACCGTACGTCGAGATTCATCCCGAAACGGCGATGAAGCTGAAGGTGAACGACGGCGAGCGCGTCAAAGTGGTCTCACGTCGCGGCGACGGCATTTTCCCCGCTCTGATAGTTAAGACGATTCGCCAGGACACGATATTCATTCCCTATCATTGGGGTGAGCAACTGGCAGTTAACCAACTAACCAATCCAGCGCTCGATCCCACTTCGAAGATTCCTGAATACAAGGCCTGCGCCGCGCGGATTGAGAAGATTCACTCAAGACAACTTCCGATTCTTGGGGAGAAGCGAAAGGGCGCGTCGCGTAGTGAGTTTAGATAAAGACGGTCTTTGGACTTTGGTCTTTGAACTTAGTACTTCGAGCTTTGAACTTTGAACTTTGTGCTTTGTTTGAATTCCTAACGGTTTCAAGGTACTAAGTACAAAGCACAAGCACCAAGTACCAAGTACTGAGTACAAAAACCGAAGACCAAAGACCTAAGACCAAAACCGGTAGGTTTTTATGGACGAAACCATGTTCATCGATCCGCAGCGCTGCATTGGTTGCCGCGCGTGCGTTGCAGCCTGCCGCGAGTGTGGGACGCACAAAGGCTATTCGATGATCTACGTCGACCATCTTGATCGATCGGAGACAACCGCCACCATGCCGACAGTCTGCATGCATTGCGTTGAACCGACGTGTGCTTTGGTTTGTCCTGCCGATGCAATCAAAACTACGGACGACGGTGTGGTGCTTTCGGCGTTGAAACCTCGCTGCCTGGATTGTCGCAACTGCGTGAATGCTTGTCCGTTTGGCGTGCCCAAGTACAACACCGAGATGCACCTTCAGATGAAATGCGACATGTGTTTTGATCGTTCGAGCGAGGGACTGAAGCCAATGTGTGCGAGCGTTTGTCCGACCGGCGCGATCACTTTTGGGAAATACGAAGACATCGTGCCGCTGCGGCGGACCAAGCCTGTGAACGCCCACGTCTTTGGTAATCAGAGAGTTGAAACGAAGGTTTACCTGATGTTGCCGGCAGAAGCAGAAGAGGTTGAGGTTGATGGCTGTGGGGTTTTTGAAGGGCGCGTTAGAACTGAACAACAGCCGGCCAGCGAATCGTGGATCGACCTGCAAGTTGAACAGACCGACAAGAGCAATGAGTTTTAAGAGCAGTGAAGAGTGAAAAGTGAAACAGTGACAAGTGACAAGTGACGAGTGACGAGTGACGAGGATCAGGAGCAAAGAGCAGATATAGCCCGCGGATGCGGGCGGTAGAGGTCTCAGCCGATGAGCGAGAAGCAAACAAAGCTGACTCAGACAATCAGAAGAGTTCTGGCAGACGAAACTGACGTTCGCGTCGCCACTGCACCGCATCAACACGACTTTCCGTACGACCGCGAAGAAGAAGCCCAGGTTACTCGCCGCGAGTTCTGCAACTTTCTTGGACTAACCTCGGCCGCGTTATTTGTTGGCGCCGCAGGCTTCGCCGGAAAGGCTGCGCTTGATGCCCGCGACGTTCAGCAATTTGTCTCGGCAAAGGTTGAGGGCGCTGAAGCCCTCGCTCCCGGGTCGTCGCTTAATTTTAAATACCCGACCACAAAAGACTCGGCAATTCTCATCCGCACACTCGACGGTGAGTTTCATGCCTTCGGACAGAAATGCACACATCTTTCCTGTCCGGTTTACTTCGAGCGCGCGCATCAACGACTCGAGTGCCCCTGTCACGATGGCGCGTTCGATGCAAAAACCGGAAACGTTCTGTGTGGCCCACCGCCCCGCCCGCTTGATCCGATCAAACTGGAACTGCGCACGAATGGTGAAGTTTGGGCCATTGGCAGGGAAGCGAGCGCCGGCGAACATTCGTCGTGATTTCCAGAACCGAGCGCGGTAGCGCCGGATGCCAAGATCAACCTGGAGGTAAGTGTCACCAAGAATGGCCAACACACAGTCTCAGCCCAAACCCATTCGCAATCTCGCCGGCGAAGGCCGAACTGCCGTAGCGCAAGCGCGCGTAATTTTGCTGGTAATGGTCAACGTTGCCCAGCTTTGGATCCTCGCTGCCACGGTTGAGGCCGCGCTCGCACACCGCTTTTCTGCCTTGCTGCCGCTCGTCGCCGCCTCCGGCATCTGTTTAGTGGTTACGCTTACGCTGATTTTCTGGTGGCGTCCGGCGTCCCGACGGTTCACAAGTTCCGGCTACCTGAAACGATGAAACCCTCTACCGCGTCTCTGCTGGAAGACGACCACGAATCCCTGGCCCAGTTACTCGCGGAGCTTAACGCGGAGTTAGCCGAGCCGGACATCGCTCGTGCGACCGCGTTGCTCGATCTCTTCTGGGCTCGACTGGCAGTTCACATTCGCGCCGAGCATCTGCACTTGTTTCCAGCTATCGCCGATGCTCCGGCTTTGCTGTTTACTGGAAAAGGTGATCTGCCCACATCTGAGGAAGCGCACAGCTTGCTCTTGCGCCTGCGCTCTGATCACGATTTCTTCATGAAGGAACTTGCCTCAGCGATCAAAGTTATGCGTGAGATTGCCGGCAACCAGCAGGCGAGCGTTAAAGACATTGAAGAGGTTAGGCAGCGCCTGATCGTCATCAGGAAACGTTTAGAGGTTCACAATCAGCTGGAAGAGGAACAAGCCTACACCTGGCCCGAAATGATCTTCGATGAACCGACAGTTGCTCGGCTCCGTGAGAGCCTTCAGCACGAGCTTGAGAATCTTCCACCGCGATTTGATTAGGAACGTGCGGCGATTCCGCTGATTGCTGTATGGGCAGACCTGTGTGTCAGCCTCTTAGTTGCGTAAATTCGCTGAGGGCGGACACGCAGGTCCGCCCCTACAAGAATAGATTCTTTAGCAATTGGCAAGACGCAACTTATGCGCGGTATTTCCGCCTTCGCTCCAGCGGAGCGAGATGTTTATAGTAACCAGCTACCCAAACTGATCCTCGCACCGATAGGAGCGAAACATGTAGTGAGTTGGCGAACCAACTAAAACATTGCGCTCCTCCGGAGCCGGAACAAATGGGGAAAGCCTGAGACCATAAACCTCTCGCTCCTCTGGAGCGAAAACAGTTACCGATGTTGCACCGTGAAGTTGAATCTGCGTTTTGGCTGGATTGGTGCGAAGCTAAAACTCGTAAAATCGAATTACTATGTCTGAACAAGATCAAAATATCGTTAGAGCCGCTGAAGTCAAACAGCTCGTCGACCTGCTGCAATACCAGGACGGCTCAATCGTTAGCCGTGTGTTGCTGAAGAACAAGGGCGGTACGGTCACCCTGTTCGCATTCGACAAAGGCGAAGGTCTCAGTGAGCACACCGCGCCGTTCGATGCGCTTGTAGTTGTCACTGATGGTGAAGCGGAAGTGGAGATCGCGGGTGAAAGTTTCAAGGTTCGACAAGGAGAGACAATTATTTTGCCCGCTAATCAACCTCATGCCGTAAAGGCAACCAGCAAATTCAAGATGATTCTGATCATGATCCGCGCATAGTC